>Ga0209987_10001254_pt1 | contig 13807 bp, 9 predicted proteins | sample N074metaG_FD_182134 | JGI IMG/M metagenome (GOLD analysis project Ga0209987, IMG submission 182134) | Deep subsurface microbial communities from Kermadec Trench to uncover new lineages of life (NeLLi) - N074 metaG (SPAdes) (version 2) | ecosystem: Environmental > Aquatic > Marine > Ocean trench... | reverse complement strand
CATCGTGGGGAAGCGCGTCTCCCAGATATTGAAGTCGAGCTTGTCCACCTCGTGCTCAGCAACCCGTTCGAGGTAACTCCGCACCTGCATGGTGCCCAGAGGAACGTTCAACTTGGTGTGGGGCTCTTGGAAGTGACCACGGGCGTCATAGACGACGTTCCAGTCCTCGGTCGCGCTCGGATACTCCGCGATGTAATCGGGCAAGAGTGTCTGGCTGAAGTACTGGGAAAAATCCTTTCCAAGAGGCCGATCGGAGGTGCGCAGGATGTAGGGCCGCGCGGCGTACATGATTTGACGGACAAGGGCGGGCAAGGTCCCGTTGGCGCTCGCCTTCAAATACGCCGTCTCCATAATGTCCCGCGCAGCTTCCTTGGTGGTGACGTGGCAGGTTCGGGTCATCGCGTAGCGGCGATTCTGACGTGTGGAGGCGGCGCGCTCCTCCTTCTTGCGCTGCTTGGTCCACTTCTTGGTGGCGCCCTGGATGGCGCCAATTATAGCGTCGCTTTTCATTATTCGATCACCACGCTGCTCTTGCCGCGATCGAGGTACTCGACTCGGGGGCAGGCCATGTGCAGGACCAGGATTACGGGTTCGTCACGATCGATCTTCTGTTGGCTCAGGATCGTATCGAGGCTCTGGCCGAACCGACCAAGTTCTCGGAACGGGTTGATGATCCCCGGCGACCAGTTGACCCCGGTCACCAGCCGGCGAGATTCACCCTCGGGGCACCAGCCGAAGGCCGTCTCCACCACCCAGGGCACGCCATCGGTGGTGTCGGTGACCTTGCGGTAGTCGAAGCTCTCCATCTCGCAGCCGGCGAGCCCGAAACACCGTCGAAGGTGATCCTTGCCGATGATGCCGAGCGCCGGTGGCTTGACCGGCTTGCTATGGGTCTTCATGGCGGTGAGCAGAGCGATCACCACCGCGGTGTCGATGCCGGTCTCGGTCACCAGCCCCGACAGCGGGGTCCGGTGCAGGCCGGTGTCATCCAAGACCTTCTTCTGCTTGGCGCTGCCGCTCAGGCCCCGGAACTCGGCGACCAGCTCGCGCACGGTGCGCTCGCGACCGTTGTCCTGGTCATGGGCGATGTAGCCGGCGATCAGACGCTCAAGGTGCTGAGGTGTGTACCAGTGGGCCGAGGTCGGGTCCGAAGGCCCCCATTTCTGCCAGGCGGGGTCCGTGGCCTCGATGGTGCGCCGATCGCCGAACCAGTCGATCACCATGCTCAGATGCGGGTTGAGCCAGGCGTAATCGTCGGCAATTTGTAAAAAACGGTCTTTTGCGTCGGTCAGGATTGAGCAAGCTGAATCGGGCCATTCCACCCGGATCTCGGTCCCGTTTTTCCGATCACCCTGGCCAGCATCGTGCTTGATGACCGGCTCCTGGCGGATGGGGTCGACCGTGAACTCGATCCGGTGCCGGGTGCCGCCCGCGTCCACCTCGATGACACCTTGGCCGCCATCCAAGACGAAGGGCATGGCGACGAGGGTCTTGAGCGCGTTGCCCTGCGCACCGCGGTCGGGCGCGACATAGGCCTCCCGGCTGGAGACGCGCACCGAGAAGTCCAAGATGTCGGCGATCGTCTCGGCCGGGATGCCGGGGCCATTGTCGATCACCGTGATCCCGTTGTCATCGACCTGGATGGTGATCTCGGGCGCGACCTCGGCCTCCTCGCAGGCGTCGAGGGCGTTGTCGACCAGCTCCTTCAGCACCACCAGCGGCCAAGCGTCGGGCTGGTGCCCGGTCTGCGCGATCAGCTCCTTCCGACTACAGAAGTCCAACAGCCGGCTGGTGCGGAGCGTGGTGCGCTCCAATTTCGCTGCTGTGGCCGTCATGGATCGACCCCATGAATCGGCGCAGGCGGGAAGACGTCACCTCCGGCGGCTTCAAGGTCCTCGGGCTCGAGATCGGCGAAGCGCTCGACCGTCTGCTCGATTGAAGTCTGGATGTTGTGTTTGGCGCCGAGGTGGGCGAACGCCTCGCAAAGGGCACGATCACCCTGTTGGCGGAGGCGGATCACCCGGCGGCGAAACCGCAAATCCGAGACGATTTCGGCCGCGATGGCGCCAATGGGGCGGAGTTCGCCGCATTCCGGCGGATATGTTGGGCGCCGCATTAGGATAGCCCCAGCCAGCACCAGATGGCGCGGTGTCCGAAGTGCAAAGGCGGTATGACGGGGGTTGAATTATACGACAGAGAGGTGTAAATTAGCATTGTCTGAGTGACCTTTCGCTTGCCCGCGAGAGAATTCAAAAACCCTGCCGGTGGTCGCCGGCGGGGTTTTTACGTTTTTGCGGATGGGGGAGAGCATCGGGCGGCCCGATCAGGGCTGACTTCACAAGAAGCAAAATCAGCCTCCGGCAGGTTGTCGAGCCAACTTTCGAGGTCTTTGTGCAGAATGACGGTTCTGCGCCCGACTTTCCTCGCGATCAGCGCGCCAGAACCGATGGCCTCGTAAGTTTTCGTACGGCCGACAGTGCTAACCTTGCAGCTTTCGTCAATGGAATAGGCCAGCTTGGAAACGGGATCGGGCTTTTTGCCGGAACTAGAGAATTCGTTGGACATTGGACACCTCCATTCGTGGGTGCCCACTTAAATACGAGCATATCCGCGCCCGGTCACAACCCCTTAATCTTGCGAATCAGGCAAGATTACGATTCGCTGGTCTATGAAATACTCCCACCACGGTTTCTTGGTGGTCAATTTTGCGCCAACCCTGTAATAGGTTTTATAGATAATCGACTTGGAATCGGTTACGCCAAGCGGTTGCAGACAAGCCTGAAGTGTGTCCAGCACTTCCCCAGACGGGTCCCCCGTTATTCTGTCCTTCTGGGGGTTTCGAGGATCCTCAGCAGCCGCTTCGTAAATACTGACTACCGTGCGATAGAAGTCGTGCTTTGCCTCGATAGGCCTATTACCCGGGTTCTCCTTTTGATACCCTGCCCACAACGCTGCCTCGGTGACGCATTCGTGAAGCCATCTGACTGCGGCCAGCGATTTTTCGATCTGCTCCGTCACGGGCCAGACCATCATGTAATCCGCTGGAGACGACTCTGCCCCCGGGACAGGCGGCAGATCAACTCTGCCCGGCTCCAGATCAGGCAATTCTCCGGTGCGCTGGGCAAGTTGCTCAGCCGCGTATTCCAGATCCCCTCGCTCCCACCCGCTCATCTGGTCGAAGTTTGCAAGCAGCCTCTCGATCTTCCGGGCACGTTGCTCCCAGTCGCGCTGCAAGGTCGATGGTGGCTTGGCCTTTTCGGCGGCAGCGAGGTTGACGAACCGCCAAGCCGCGTCCTCCAGACGCCGTGCGAATTCATCCCGGTCTAGGTCAGACCGAGGCTTGAAGGTCTGGAGGATGCTCTCAATGTTGCCTTCGCTATAATACCTCTGGCCGCCGGCTTCTTCCTCTTTGGTGAGGGGCGCGCGAATCCGGAGACGTTTCTTCGCCTGATCCATGCGGATTATATAGGAGCTGACAGCCGCCAATGTCCGCTGTTATTCGAATGTTTGGAGGGCTGTTTTTCCGTACCTACGTCCGTACGTGATATTTGGAGCCGCCGAGCTCCTGCGTAAGATATTGGTATGTCAAAGAATTTCAGTGTCATTGAGATTTAGCATGCCGCCGCTCAAGGGCGGCTGAACCGCCAGCTTTTCTTGCGCTGGAAAACTCTTTTGTGTCTACCTGTTGAAGGTGTTGGCCGTCCGCGCCTCCGTGGTTCATAATTTGGTCATGACACGACGCGCGCCATCCGTAATGTCTGGCTCGCCGCGTTGCTCACGCGGATTGGCGCTGGTGACCGTGCTCTGGGTGCTGGTGCTGCTGTCGTTGATGGCGGCAAGCTTCACCGCCGCGACCCGCACCGATATCAATCTGACCCGCAATCTGATCGAGAACGCCCAGGCCGAATCCCTGGCCGAAGCCGGCTTGGCCCGTGCCATACTTGGCCTGCTCGCGGACCGTTACAACATCGACTTCGGCGACGAGGTGGAGAGGTTGGTGGCGGAGCCCCCGGGCGTGGGCGGCGTGCTCGAGGCTCTGCCGGAAGATCAAGCGACGGCGGCTGGTCCGGACGCCGGCGAGCCGTTTCCGGATTTCGGTGCCGGTGGGGCCTGGCGCGCCGATGGCACGGTCTACGCCTGGACCTACGGCGGTGGCGCGATCCGGGTCGCGGTTCACAGCGAGGCCGGCAAGATCGACCTCAATGCCGCTGACGATAGCCTGCTGCGCAGCCTGCTCCTCTCGGCGACCTGGATCGGCCCCGACGGCGAGCCCGAGGGTATCGACGAGGACGGCGCCGGGGCGCTCACGGACGCGATCCGCGATTTTGCCGACCCGGACGATCTGACCCGGCTAAACGGCGCCGAAGACGAGGACTACGCCGCCGCCGGCCTGCCCTGGGACGCCAAGGACGCGCCGTTCGAGGCGGTCGCCGAACTGCAGCAAGTGCTCGGCATGACGGCGCCCTTGTACGCGGCGGTCGCGCCCGCGCTCACGGTTTACACCGGCGCCGTCAGCGCCGACGCGCGCCTGGCGTCGCGCGAGGTCTTATTGGCGCTGCCCGGCGGCGCGGCGGCAGGCGTGGTCGACGACTACCTGCTGCTTCGTGCCGAAGCAGCGCCTGGCGCGGCGCCGGCCTTTCCGGGCGCGGCAGGGCGAAACCCGGGGGGGCGCGCCCGAATCTACACCATCCATGCCGAGGCGCGGCTCGCGAGCGGTGCGGTCTTCGCGCGCGAGGCGGTGGTGCGCCTGACCGGTGGCCCCCAGTCCTATCAAATCGAGGCCTGGCGCCAAGGCACGCGGCAATTGTTCCCGTGACTCTTTTTAGCTGATCCGCGGTGAAACGAAGGTCTCGTGGAGCCGCTCGTAGAGGCCGTAATAGAGCGCGCTATCGAGGCCGCGCTGGCTGCCAACAAGCAGCAGGCCCTCGGACAGGAACAGGAAAAGGAGCTCGATGGTGTGCCGTCCGCTCGCCTCGTGAAGCCGGTCGTGCTCCGAAAGATGGTAGAGGCCGAACCCGGCGGTGAAGCTATCCGCGAGCAGGCCGTCGAGGGTCTGGGCGGCCAGGGTCGGCTGGCCCCTCCCGCGATCGTTGTCCCGGCCATCCCTCCCAACCTTGCCGCGCGCGACCACCAGGCCGGCGACCGTCTGCGCGTGCTCCAGGAAGCTCATCTCGATGCCTGACTGGTTAACGTAGAGGCGGAAGGCGCGCGGGTTCATGTCGAAGACTTCGAGGTTGTCGCAGAGCAGGCAGGCCAGTACCCGCCGCAGCTCGTCGGAGGATATTTCACCGCTCGACAGCGGCTCGATGCCCAAGGACCGGCAAACAGCTTCGGCGCGGGCCTGGTCCGGAATCCCGGCACTTAGGAACAACGACGCCAGGGAAAATTCCGGCCTGATCGAATGCACCAGGGTGGTCTGAAAAATCCGCTGCGCGTCCATCAGGACCTCGTCTTCCCGCGCGCACATGATCCGCCCCGCAAGGTGCGACGAAGCGCAGGCGGTGACCAGTGTAGCGCGGAAGTGGTAGGAAGGTCCCGGGCCGAATTACCGGTGGGGGCGGAAGTTATGGATCGAGCGGCGGCCTGGCCCAGGTCGCGATACCCAATCCCTATTGTCTGACTATCTTTAAACAAAAGCGCGGCAGGGAACCGGAAGCTCCCTGCCGCAATGCAACGCCTCGTAAGGGGAAGGCGGCTTTTGGGTGGGCGCGCGCGAGCCGGGGGTCTATTCGACTGGCGCTACCGCCCGGTGTCCTGGCCCGATGCCGCTGGGGTTACGACGAACGGCTTCGGACCACAACCAAAGCAATCCTATGACATTCCGGCGCCCGGGGCCTGTGTCAATGCTGTGATCGCTTCCGAATCCGGAAGGCGGAGGACAGGTGTGTGAATTCGCCGCGCCGCCTTGCCACCGTCGCCGAATCCGGCCCGCCCGGACGGCGGCAGTCGATATAGGCAAGGGAGGATTTGACAGCCTGAAACGATTTTTGGCCAGTGAACTTCACGTCATCGGTTTTACTAATGAGACGCCCCCAACGGGAGGCATGGGGGTGATGGATAGGGGCGGCGTCGAGTGGGAATTGCGAGAGCATTGCGCATGGCCGCGGCGCGGTTCGAAAAAAAACAACCCAGGTGCCCATTTCCCACTGGACCTGGTAATCTGGCTGAGCCACAAGGTCGGGCGAAGCACGAGGGACGGCGAATTCCAGCGAGGCAGGCAACGATGATTTCTCCCGCGGCGCGGACCCGGCGTTTCGACCTGAGCCCCGGCCAGATCCTCGGTGGCAAGTATGTGGTCGAGGCCTATCTGGGCGGTGGCCTGGAGGGCGAGGTCTACCGGGTCCGGGAGCAGCGCACCCAGGTGCGCCGCGCCGCCAAGCTGTTTTATCCCCGCGAGAACGTGCGCAACACCGCGGCCCGGCTCTACGCCCGCAAGTTGGAACGGCTGCGCGACTGTCCGATCGTGATCCAGTATCACCACGCCGAAAGCCTGTGGCTCGACGGCCGGCGCGTCACCTGCCTGATCAGCGAGTACGTCGACGGCGTGATGTTGGCCGACTTCGTGGCCGCCCACCCGGGCAAGCGTCTCAAGCCCTTCGAAGCGCTGCACCTGATCTACCCGATCGTGTGTGGGCTCGAGCAGATGCATGCCCGCAAGGAGTATCACGGCGACCTGCATGAATTTAATGTTTTGGTACGCCCACGCGGCATCTTCTTCGACGTGAAATGCGTCGACTTCTATAACCTGGGCCGTTATTCGGGGCAGCGCCGCCAGGACGATATCGTCGATCTGGTGCGGCTGCTGCATTGGACCCTGGGGGGGCGCCGCTGGTATGCGCGCCAACCCGCCGCCATCAAAGGCATTTGCCGGGGCCAGCGCCGCGACCTGATCCTCGAACGCTTTCCCCGCGCCGGCCGGCTGCGCGCTTACTTGGAAAGCTTCCCCTGGCTGTCGGTTTTGTGAGTCATAGGACAAAAATCAGGAGTCGAACCGAGGCCGGTGGCCAGGTTTTGGACCGTGACCATAGTTTCGGTCAGACCGCGGCCGAGGCCGCTAGTTCCTGAGAAACCGCAAAGAACTAACCGAACGCAGCATAAAGCTGGGCATCGTTTGGGGTGTCCAGATTCACCGCGTTGCCGGGATTATCTGGTATTGGGCCGGTCATCGGGGCGGTCGGTTGCGATTTTCCGAAACAGTGACCCCAAAAATACCGGAAAAAGCCAAACTATACCTTGGTATCGCAGGGTCTCGCAGTCGAAGTGACCCACCTATCCTGGGCGAATGGGCGCGTCGCAGTGGTCGCGAAGATGATTCTTCCACCCTGTTGCAAAATTGCGGCAGCGCGAAAGAAAATTTCGGTCAAAGGAAGAAGCATAATTGACCCGTTAAGGGATTAGGATTAAGCAGCAACTCTGTTAACTATAAATAGAAATGTTTGTTAACGGTTTCACTTCGGGGCGCACAGTCTTTTTGTTGGAAATATGGGGCAACTCACACATATATACATCGACTTTTGCCGGGGGTGTCGTGATTCCAGCAAGGAAAATCAACACACTGCGCGTAATGTTATTTTAAGGCAGGAAGCCCATAACGGTCTGATATCGAGGATGATTTGATGGCCGGACCTTACGCGATTCGAGCGCTGGTCGTTGATGACAACATCAGCCTGCTCGATGACTACAAGCGGATTTTGATCCCCGTTGCAGAGACGCGGGACGACGGCCTATTTGCTCGGCTGGAGAGCGACCTCATCGGCGCGGCCGTGGGGCACAAGCGGTTTCCCGAAATCGATGTCGTCGCCGTGACGCAGGGGCAAGCTGCCGTTGACGCGGTGCGCGCGGCGATCGACCAGGGCCGGCCTTTTGCGGTTGCCTTCATCGATCTCTACCTCGGGCGCGGGCTCGACGGCTTGCGGACCGCCGAGCAAATCCGGGCTCTGGATCCGGATATCCACATCGTGCTAGTCGCGGCGAAGACGGAGGTTCACCCGGTCGAGTTGAGCGAACGGGTGCCGCCGGCGGACCAGCTCTTTTTCGTCAACAAGCCGTTCCATGCCGCCGAGATCCAGCAGTTGGTCTTGGCGCTGGTCGCCAGGTGGCGGGGCGAGCGCTGGCAATCCGGTGGTAACCGATTGCGCGCGGGCGGCCTGCCCGAGGTGCTGGATCGCCTGCCGGCCGGCGCCCTCGTCTTCGATCGGCGCGACCGCTTGCTCGCCACCAATGATGCCATGGGGGAACTGTTTCCCGAACTGGCCGAGCTCTTTGTCGCCGGCACTTCCTACGAGGAAATCCAGCGCGGCGCAGCCGAGCGGCTGCTGCCCGAGAACACTTTGATGCGGGTCGATGCGTGGCTTGCGGAACGCATGGAATGGCATGCGCGTTCTGGCGGTGCGGTCGAACAACGGCTTCGTGGCGCGCGCTGGGTTCTGCTGGTCGAGGAAGTCTCGGCCTCCGGCGAGACCATCTGCCTGTACTACGACGTAACCGATTTGAAACGGCGCGAAGCGAATCGTGCGACATCGGCGCATATGACCCAGATGGCACAATCCTTCGCGGCGCTCTGCGACCAGCTCGATGGCCTCTCCGGCGCCAATTGGGGCGCCAAAGGGAGCGCCAATGGGGGCGCCAATGGGGGGGGCGGCACCAGCTTGAGCGCGGCGTCGGCCATCGGAAGCCGGCGCGGCACCGGCGGGGAGATCGCCGTTCTGCCCGGCGCGATCGTCGGGTCCACGGGGCCCGGCCACGTCCATTCCCTGGCCGGGCGGCTTCAGGCCATCGCACAGCGTCAGAAGTTGGCCCCCGAACCGCTAGGCATGAATCGCATCGTTGGCGAGGTGGTACGCAAGCTGCGTGGCGAACTGGGCACCGATGCTCGGATGGAGGTGATCGCTGGTGCCGGGCTGTGGCCGGTCCTGATCGATGGCGACAAGTTTGAGATCGCCTTGGCCGAGCTGGTCCGCAACGCCTGCGAAGCGATGGAGGGCAGTGGCCACCTGACGGTGGAGACCGTCAACATCCGCCTGACCCGCGAGTTCGTCGCCTCACGCGCGGGTCTCGCCGCCGGTGAGTACGTGCGCATCTCGGTCCAAGATACCGGCCCTGGCATGGCACCGGAATTGGTCGAGCGGGCGCTCAATCCCTTCTTTACCTCGAAGGACAAGAACGCGCATATGGGCCTCGGGCTCAGCGTGGTCTATGGGTTCACCCATCAGTCGGGCGGTTACATTGAGGTCGACGGCGGCGAGGGTCGGGGCGCAACGATCGATCTCTACTTCCCGCGCGGCGAGGAACTTTGGACGGCCCCCATCGACGAAGAGTCCCGGGATGGTGCCGAGGCCGCGCGTACCGCTGATTGGCGCCGCGTCTAATTCCCTCTGTCAGCAATTTTCGCGGGCCGGGGAATATGCTTGCGACGCGCCGGAGCGAGGTGCCAGGGTCGTGCCGCGGGCGATCCGTATTCGGGAGTTTCGAGTTTGGAACCCAGAGGAAACTCAGGGGTCCCGGGGGCCTTGAACCAGCGGTACCGGCAATTTCCCAGGAGGCCATAGCGTGACGGCAGGCGTCCGGCTGTTTCTTTTCGGAGGCTTCCGGCTCGAGAGCGCCGGAGGCGAGGTGCTCTCGATCTCGCTGCGCAAGGCCGAGGCGTTGCTCGCCTATCTGGCCATGGCGCCCGGGATGACGGCATCCCGGGAGAAGCTCGCGGCCCTGTTGTGGGGCGAATCGGACCAGCAACGGGCCCGGCAAAGCCTGCGCCAGGCGCTGTTTGCGCTGTCCCGGGAGTTCGCCCAGGCAGAGGTATCCGTGCTGCGCATGGAAAGCCAGATGGTCTCGCTGGTCCCGGCGTCGATCTGGGTCGATATCGCGGAGTTCCAAGCCCTCGTCGAGACCGGCGACGCCGGCCACGTGATCGACGCGGCCGCTTGTTATGCCGGGCCGTTTCTTCAGGGTTTCACCGTCGACTCGACCGAATTCGACGAGTGGCAGCGGTCGCTCCAGGGCCACCTCGAAGAAGCGGCGATCAAGGTCTTCCTGGATTTGCTCGGTCACCAGGAGACGGCCGGAAACTTGGATTCGGCGATCGAAACCGCGCAGGGCGCGCTTCGAATCGACCGCTTTCGTGAAGACGTCCACCGCCGGCTCATGCGGCTCTACGTGGCGAGCGGCATGCGGTCCTCGGCGTTGCACCAATACCGCCTGTGCAGCGATTTCCTAGAGCGCGAGCTGGGGGTTTCTCCGGACACCGAAACCAATGCCCTGTATAAGGAAATCCTCGAAACCGGGCCGGCGGACTCTTCGGATCTGGATTCGGTTGGACCGGCGGAGCCGGTGGCCGAGCGGCCCCGCCGTCGAAGTGAGTCCGGGCCCGCGGCCACCGTGGGCCGTACCGCGGCGCTGCGCGACCTAGAGCGGCATTTGCAGGAGGCGAGCGAGGGATACGGCGGATTGGTGCTGGTGACCGGCGAGGCCGGTGTCGGCAAGTCCCGTCTGATCGATGATTTCGCCGTTAACCTGGCGGAACGCGAGACGGCCTGTGCCGTGGCCCGGGGCCACCGCACGGAGCGCGCGCACTTTCTCGGTCTCTGGTCCGAACTATTGAGCACCGCTGCCCTGGCCGCCGACGGCCGGCGCGACAAGGGGCTTCATCCCGAGGCGCTGGACCGACTGGCGCGATTTCGTGCCGCGGGAATGCGGGACTTGGATGAGCCGGGCGCCCAGCGGCGTACCGACCTTTACGAGGATATCGTCGAATTGATCCGCGCGCGATCGGCGCATCGGCCGCTCGTTCTTCTATTCGACGATCTGCATTGGGTCGACGCGCACAGCCTCGATTTGATCGAGTTCGCCGTTCGCCACCTGCGCGGGGCGCCAGTCCTATTCGTTGCGGCCCTGTCCGCCGAAGATTTTGGCCAGCCCCGTCTGCCGGACCCTTTGCAGGACCTGGAGCGCGACGCGCTGTTGTCATTGTTCGAGCTGCTTCCACTTTCGCGCGGGCAAACCGGAGAGCTGGTTCGAGGTCTTCGGCAAGCGGCCTCGGGTGGTGTGGACTCCGATCGCGTGATCGATGAAATTTGGGCGCTCAGCGAGGGTAATCCGCGGATCGCCACGGAGTTGGCGGCCCGGCTCGCCCAAGGCGCGGACCTCAAATTACCCCGGCATTTTGTCTCGGAGCTGTCCCGTGCTTTGGCGCCATTAGGCGAGCCGGTTCGCGAGCTGGCCAACATCGCCAGCGTCATGGGAAGCCCAATCGACTACGAGGTATTGCGGCATTGCGCCGATCTCGATGCCGAGGTGTTGGTGCGGAGTGTCGAGAGCCTCGTCGCGGCAAAGATTTTCATCAGCTCCGGCCAAAGTCTCGGCTTCGCGCGCGAACGCATCAGGCAGGTGTTGTACGGGAACCTGCTTCCGCAACGCCGGGAAACCCTGCACGCCACCATCGCGCGCGCGATCGAGAAGGTGCATGCTGGCGAGATCGAGCTGTATCTGGACCCGCTTGCCCGCCACTGGCGCGAAGCCGGCGATGCGGCGAAATGCTTCAAGTGCGAATTGGCCGCGGCATCGGTCGAACTCCAGCGCGGCGCGCGCGGCGCGGCGCGCGTTCGCTATCAGCAGACGCTGCGGGAGGTCCAGGAGGCGAAGGGGCTCGATCGGGCTCAGGAGCTGGAGGCGGCGGCGCGTTTCGGAATGGGCGTGATCGCGGAGGTCGAGCGGGATCTCGATACCGCCTGGACGATTTTTGGAGATCTGGAGACCCATCTGCACCGCATCGAGGACCCGCGTCAGCGTGTCGCCGCGTTGCTCGCGTTGTCCCGGGTTCACGTTCTTCGCAAGGACCAGGATCGGGGCTACGAATATGCCGGCCGGGCGCTGGTTGAGGCGGAACGAGTGGGCCCCGACTGCGTTTGGCCGCCCAGTGATTGCCTGTTGATCCGAATTCATCTGATCGCGTCCGCGCTCGGCGCGACCATCGATCGGGTCGTGGCCCATCGCGACAAGGCCGAGCGAATGCGCCTGCGGGAAGAGGAGGCCAATGCCGAGGCGGCGATCGGCATCCTTCATGCGGTGCGAGGCGATTTCGGCGCCAGCCAGGACCATTGCCGGCGTGCGGTCGACCTGGCCGAATGGCTCGGCAACGAGCGGTGTCTGTCGGCCGCGCTGCAGGTCCGCGCTATGGTCGGGATGTGGCGCGGCGCACGCGACGAGGCGCTCGCGGACTTCGACAAGGCCCGCAAGATCGCGGAGGAGGGTGGCGATCTGCTCCGGGTCTATTCGGTGATTGGCCACCGCGGCTTCGCCCTGGCTGCGGCCCGGCGCTACGACGAGGCGATCGCGGAGTTGAAACTGGCACTGGGGATGGCGGCGCGGCTCAACACCAAAACCTTCCGGCCGCTGTTCACCGCGTGGCTGGCCGAGGCCTGCTTCGAGGCCGGCCATAACGAGGAGGCGCTTCGGGCCGCGCGGGAAGCGAGCCTAATGGCCGCGGAGCAAAACCAACCCTGGGCGCGATCGGTCGCACTCAGAGCTCTGGCACGCGTGCTCGCCCACCCCGAAGTGCGCGATTTGAAAGGCGCCGGGCGATCGATACGCACCGCGCTGGCCGACCAGAAGGGGCTGGGCATCAAATTCGAGACCGCGCGCTCGATGATCGTCCAGGCCAAGATCCTGCGTTCGGCCGGAGACACCCGGCAGTCGAGCGCGGTCTACGACCGGGCTAGCAAGATGTTCCAGCAGATGCAGATGACCGGCGAATTCGACAGTGCGCGAAACATGGCCGAAGCCCTGCGGCCCGGCGGCGAGTGAACGCACCTATTTAATTCCGGCGTAGATTATCGGTATTCGTTTCCACGTCTCGGGCTATGTGAATGGTTTGCCTACGAGATCGATGGTCATGGTTCCGGCGCCGATTTTGCGGCGCCGTCGTTTTCGGAGTTTCCAGAGATGCCAAATAACGGGGTGGTGCCGGTTTCGAAATCCGGACAGTCGGATATCGTGATTTGGCTGTCGTTATTCGGCATCTGGGCGGCAATCCAGGTGCTGGTATTGGCGGTCGGGGCGTCGCCGCTGCTCGATGGCGAGTTGATCGGCACCGACGGTTACATGCGGCTGGTCCGGGTCGAGTTGCTGCATGAGACCGGCGCCTGGTTCGACGGGCGCATCCCGCGCAGCAATGCGCCCTATGGCGACACCCTGCATTGGACCCGCCCGTTCGATCTGTTGGTGCTCGGTGCCGCCTGGCTGCTGACACCGGTTCTCGGCTTTCGCGACGCGTTGTTCTGGGGCGGATCCTTCGTGTCGCCGCTACTGCTGCTGGCCACCGGTTACGCTTTGGTTTGGGCGGCGAAGCCCTTGGTCGATAGGGAGAACCGCCCCCTGGTCATTCTGGTTTTTCTGGCGCAGCTGGGCGTGATGGCCTATTCGCTTCCGGGCCGCGTCGATCACCATACGCTGCAGATGTTCCTGATTGCCCTGATCGTGGGCTTGGTCACGCGGTGCTGCGGCGTTCGGCCCCAGGTCAGGGCGGCGGTGTTCGCCGGAATCGTGCTCGGCCTCGGTCTGTGGATCAGCACCGAATTTCTGATTATGACGGTTCTGACCATGGCGGCGATCTGGGTGGCGTGGTTGCGGCACGGACCGGCGGGCAGCCGGCAGGCGGCGGGCTTTGCCGCCGGGTATGCCGGCAGCCTGGTATTGGCGCTGCTCGCCGAACGCCCCTGGGCCGATTTGCTGGCCGAAGAATACGATCGGATATCCGTGGTGTTCCTCGTGATGGCGTTGCTGCACCTGGCATTTTGGTGCGCGGTTGCCTGGG
>Ga0209987_10001248_pt1 | contig 13832 bp, 12 predicted proteins | sample N074metaG_FD_182134 | JGI IMG/M metagenome (GOLD analysis project Ga0209987, IMG submission 182134) | Deep subsurface microbial communities from Kermadec Trench to uncover new lineages of life (NeLLi) - N074 metaG (SPAdes) (version 2) | ecosystem: Environmental > Aquatic > Marine > Ocean trench... | reverse complement strand
CGAGCTTGGCGTGGGATCATGCTGCGGACCGGTGGAGATTCGTTGCTCGCGGCAATTACTACGGCGATTCAACATCTGTGATGTTTGGCTGTTGTGCGCTCCCGACCGGATCCGGATTTACGATCGATCTGGAAGGAACGTTCAGCGTGACTGATAATCTTGATGTCTCCATCGGCGGACAGAACATCCTGGACGATCTGCCCACCGATGTGAGCGATGAGGGTATTTCAGGCGCCGTAGGTACGCGATACGCACCTGAAACACCTTGGAGCTTTAACGGCGCATTCTTTTACGCTAAAGCGGTTTACGCTTTCGGGGGTTGATTCGCGCTACATTTCAGCTTGATCGAAGGGGCGCTTTGCGCCCCTTTTTTCATTGCTGCCGGCATCTAGTGAAGTATGCAAGCTCATCAGCGTCTCTAGCTATCAATTGATGTAGTGCGATACTGCGGAAGACCTCTTTTCGACGATCTTGCCTCCGTCTTTGATCAGAAAAATCGCGGCTATATTTTCCCGTTCGGCTAACTTAAGCCCTTCGTCCAAACCCAAAACTAGAAACGCCGTCGCAAAGGCGTCCGCTTGGGCCGCGCTCGCTTTAATCACTGTGACAGCCGAAGTGGCATGAGTTATCGGATACCCGTTTCGCGGGTCGATCGTATGCGAATAAATAACGCCGCCAAACTCGAATTGGTTTCGGTAGTCACCGGACGATGCCACCGCTGTGTCCGTCAGCTCAATTACCGAGTTAACGGATCTGGCGCCCAGGATCGGGCTTTCAACGGCAATTGACCAAGCATTCTCGTCCTTATTGTGACCGGAGATCCTAATTTCACCTCCGATCTCGACGAGGTAGTTCGAAATGCCATGGTTCGAAATCAGATCAGCAACCTGGTCAACAGCGTAGCCCTTTGCAATTGCTGATAGATCGATAGTTACCGATCCGTGAGTTTTCCTGAGTGCGGGAATCATACAGTCTGATTCGATTCGGTCTGGACCAGTGAAGGATAGGAGGGACGTGATCTGTTCCTGGTCCGGTTTCGTATTACTCCGAATGCCTGGGCCAAACCCCCATATATTTACAATAGCACCTACAGTTACATCAAAGGCCCCGCCAGATGCTCTGCTAATATTGATTGCCGTATCGACGACGGAGCAAAGTGCCGACGAAACCTCGTACCAATCAGATCCCCCAAAACGATTGAATCGGGATATTTCGGATGTCTCTATGTAGGTAGACATTGAGAGCTCGACAGCCTCTAGTTCTGCATAGATCGCAGACTCAAGATCAGATAGATCAAGCGATGGCGGAGGACCGACAAGCGTAATACCAAACGTCGTGCCCATCGTTTGCCCATCGAGTTGGAACGCTCGAATTTCAGACTGCTTGGAATTACAACCGGCAACGCCCAAGACGAAAGCAATAGCAACTGAAATCGAAAGGCTCAATAATGATCTTGGCGCATTTCCGATCAATGCAGCACTTGCGGCACCGCGCAAAAAATAATGCATCGGTATACCTCTCGGTTTGAGGTCCATCGCGTCCGAGTGCAAGTATACTGACTCCAAATGCCCTCGATAAGCGTTTGCAGACGGGCGATTTTGCCCTGTAGCATAGCTGTTTCCAGTGCAAATTGGACTATTGGCAGTAGGTAGGGATTGCGGCAACGGCGGCAAACGGTACAACATCAGTACAAAATAGTTAACAATAACTTATTGATTTAAAAGTTGAATATGACGAATAGTGCTGCTATGCAAATGCGTTCAACAATCTTAGTCGCCCCTATGATGGAGCAGTGACGCCGTTTTTGAAAAGTAGTTATTAATTCAATTGCTTACGGATGGTGATTTATTGATGTCGCACCGGTTTGAGTGCGACATAGTGCATCCAGTTTGCGCAATTATCGCCGGTAGGATGCGCTATTTCATATTCGCCCATTGTTGGGCGGCAATAGAACGTTTCTCGTCGATGTGTTGTGCGAGTGTTGCGATGATCATCTGAAATCACCACCCAAAGCGGACATCCTCAACTCACTTGTGCTTTTCTTTCTTGTTTTCCATGAGGGGGTTCCCGAAGTCATGAGCGCCAATGGGGCGGGTAGGTCCGATCGTATCCCGGTAGCGCCTCCATTCGCTCGAGCCACGCGGCCAGCTTCGGATAGCGCTCGGCGAGGGGGAGGAACCCCAGCTCTAGCGGGACGGCACGCTCATGACCGGCGGCGCGCAGGATTAATTGCACAGCGGGCAGCAGCACGATGTCGGCGGCGCTGACCTCGTCGCCAACCATCGTCTGGCCGAGCGCCCCCTCGATGCGGCCGAGCTCGGTGTGGGTCGCCTCGGCGGCGGTCTTCACCGCCTCGAGCTCGACGCTATCGAAGTGGATTGCGCGCGCCATACGCAGGCGCAACATACGCACCACCTCGGGTTGCAAGTACGCTTCGATCTCAGCGACAGCGCGCCAGATCTGGCCGTGCTCGGACGCGTTGCGGCCGAAGATCGGTCGCTCGGGCCACTCGCGGTCGAGCCAGGCGAGGATGGCCGTCGACTCGTAGAGGATGAAGTCGCCGAAGCGCACCACGGGGATCTTGCCCCGCGGGTTCATGGCGAGGAACTCGGGTGTCTTATGCTCGTCCTTGGAGAATTGGATGAGGCGCGAGGTGTAGGGCACCTGCTTCACCTCGAGCGCTAACAGCACCCGCCACACGTACGGGCTGCCGCTGTCCCAAAACACTTCCAGCTCGGCCATCGTCCATTCCTCTGTGTCGTGGTTCGCGCAAAATCCTACCGCAAAAGCATGGTCAATATTGGATGCAAGCCCGTGCGATGGTAAACATTCGTTTCCTGGATACGTATGGCGTTAGTTTTCATCATTGCTATCCCCGATCGAAAGTGTAGCGAATTGCGAGGCCGCCGTAGAAATGGCGCTCCGGCGCCGGCTCGAAATACCGGCCACCAAATGCGTTGATTCGCACATTGGCGGCGTATCGCTCGTTCGTTAGATTATTTATGCCGACAAATGGTGACAGCATCCAGTTACCCAGTCGCCAATCGGCAAATCCAGCACGAAAGTTGACCACGTTGTAGGATTCACTGACAGTCGAGTTGGCATTGTTGACGTATAAATCCCCGACATCGAGTGCATCGATGGCCCAGTAGAAACCCAACGAGTGCCTGTACGCAACTTCGCCTCGCAGCAGAATCCTGGGGATCCCGGGAAGCGCATTGCCAGAGAAGTCATTGCCATTATCATCGACAAAATTGTCAAATTCAAAATCCGAGTAGGTGTAAGCAAGCGAGATTCTCAAGCCATCGATCGGCTCACTGGTGAACGAAAATTCGACGCCATTGCGCGTGGATCTTCCGGCATTGGCGTAGAAATCACGACCAGGTTGGGAGGCCAATTCGAAGGGAATAAGCTCGTCATCAACAGCGATAGAAAAAAGTGACAACTCGTAGTGATTGTGCCTGGCAAGAGTCCCCCTGATGCCAATCTCATAGTTTGTCGCAAATTGAGGGTCAATATCCGGATTAAATCCTCCGGCGCCACTCGGATTTGCAAACTCAGTCGTCGTCGGCGTTTCAAATGCCGTGGAATAAGTGGCGTACAGATTCGTCGATTCAGACGGAAAATAAACAATGCCAATCATCGGGCTCGTTGCGCTCAAGGTGCGAACGCCCGAGTCGTCGCCATCGGCAAGGAAGCTGTCTTTAACTTCAAATTCGATGTCGTCGTAGCGCACGCCTGCTGTCAATGTTAATGCTTCGCTTAATGCAATCTCATTTTGCATGAATACGCCAATACTGGTCACGAGCTCATTCTGATCGAGCGCCAACGGCCCAAGTACACCCATATTGTTGTCAAACCGTTGGCGGTCGTCATCCTGGTGATCGATGTCCGTACCGACGATCAGACTGTTCGGTCGGCCCCACAAAGTACTGTGATAGGTATACGTTGCGCCGCCACCGACATAAAATCGTTTAAATTGCACAGCGCCACCATCCTCAAACGGCAGCTTGTTGGCGAAATTTCGCCACACGTAGTGATTTCGAACTCGAATTTCATGGTGTTCACCGATCGATTTCGTGTAACTCAATCCGATTCGTTGTTGGTCCAGCGCCTCTCCAGCGTCGAAGTCCACATTTTGCTGCCATGCAGAGGTGGGATCTGTCCGTGCCTGTACCAGATCGACACTGCCAGGATCGTTAGCCAGGGCCTGATCCGTAGCACTCAGGACCAGGCCAATTTCCGATTCGTCATCGAGCGCATAGACGAACCGGGCATTCAGTAGCGTGTCTGTCGTTTCGCTGTGATCCCGGTAACCGTCAAACTTCATGTCCGAAGCATTGACCAGGTAGTTCAATCGGCCCGTGTCTCCGCCAGCCTTCAGTTGAATCTTGTCGAAGTTGAAATCACCAGTGGACAAGCGCATTTCGATAAATGGGTCGGCCGGTCCACGTTCCGAGGTAATATGGATAACGCCACCGGATGCATTGCCGTACAGTGACGACGACGGCCCACGAATGACTTCTATTTGCTCTGCCGAGCCGAGATCGATACCGTCGGACTGGCCTTGTCCATCCGGCAGCGATTCCGGGATTCCGTCCACTACTATCTTGATGCCCCGAATACCGAAATTTGAGCGTGCGCCGAATCCGCGGATTGCAATGCGCAGGTCTTGAGCGAAGTTATATTGGTCTTGCAGGAACAGTCCGGGAATTGCTGCGAGCGATTCGCCGAGGCCGATTTGTTGCCGGCCAAGTTGAATGTCGTCCTTCGAGACCACACTGATCGCTGCCGGAATCTCGTCGATTCGTTTGTCAGCACGTGTCACGCGTACGATGATTTCGTCGAGTTGCGTGTCAGCGATAGCCACGCCGCTACCGGCAATCAGCATTGCCACGATGACTGTAGACCGCAACAACATGTGAACTAAAAAGATCGTGGTAGACCCAATCCTTCCGCAATCATGTTGCGTGCCATTTCATTGCTGACGGGGCCGATACGAAGCAGACGTGCATCTCGCCAGTAGCGTTGCATATCTGTTTCTGCCGAATAACCCATCCCCCCCAGGATGGAAATACCCAGGTCCGCCGCCTTGCAGGCATATTCCGACGCCAGTGTTTTGGTCATCGCCGCTTCAATGGCACAGGGTTTACCCTGCGTCTGCAACCAGGCCGTATTGAATAACATCAACTCTGTCTGCTTCTGCCACATGGCAATATCAGCCACATAATGTTGCAGACACTGAAACTCACCTATTAATTTTCCGAAGGCCTTGCGTATTTTCATGTAGTCAATCGCGTCTTCCAGTACTCCGTCTATCATGCCCAGACACATTGCCGACATCATGATGCGTTCATTGTTGAGGGTCTTGGTGGTCTGGTACCATCCTTTGCCCTCTTCGCCCAATAGCAGATCATCAGGTACGAAAACATCTTCCAGGATAACGGAACAGGAACTGAGAGCGCGCATGCCGAGCTTGGGCGACGGTGTCGTCGTAATACCTTTACTTTCTCTGGGCACAAAAAACACTGAGACCCCGTCGGTCCTTTTCGCTACATTCGTGTCTGTGCGGGCAATCAGCAGCAAGTAGTCAGCCGTATCGGCGGTGGTGCTCCAGATCTTCTCACCGTTGAGTAGCCAGCCACCATCCACTTTTTTCGCATTGGTTTTCATGGCGCCTAATAAATCGGTGCCGCCGCCCGGTTCACTGAAACTGATGGCGGTTCTGAGTTCTCCGGCCGCCATCTTAGGCAAGAACCGCTGTTTCTGATCCTCGGAACCATCAAAGCTAAGAGACTTGGCACCGGAAAAAGAAGTGATTCCCCAGATCCATCCCAGGCCTGCTGCATGGCGCGCAAATTCCCGCATGAAAACAACCTGGATGATAATATCGCCACCCAGACCGCCATATTCCTCGGCGATACCAACGCCGTGGAATCCACCCGCGGTAAGTTTGTCCCACAACTCCTGTGGATATTCGTGTTCCTTCCGTTCGAGTGCCCGGCACCATTCCTTCGGACATTCATTTTCAACCCACTTTCGCACCGAATCGCGAAACAACTGATATTCTTCATTTAGCTCAAAGTTCATTACTTACGACCAGCACGGTTACGTATTAATTGCGGCATTATCATATATGGGTCACCATTACGGTAGCAATTCGCAGTACCGTTAGTCGGATCCATATTAAAAATCAGAGCGCGCCCGACATGAGCAAGCTACTCACAAGTGATCTGTTAGCAAACATCGGTCGATCGGCACCGCCGAGGGAAGAGTTGGTCACCCGCCGCGATATTCGCAAGTACTCGGTAGCGACGGATCAACGCCTGGAGAAATTTCTTGCGGGCGACGAGGCCCCACCAATGTTTCATGTCGCGCTATTCTGGGATGTCGTAGAACTCAACGAACTAACGCCCGACGGCGTCTCGGTGGACTCCCTGCTACCGAAGTTTCCGCTGGAACGGGCGATGGCGGGTGGACTGAGAATCGACTACCACAAAGCAATTTATCCTGGCGATGTCCTGGTCAGCACTCGCGTACTGACCGACATCTATGAGAAGCAGGGATCCCAGGGGCCACTGATTTTCTACGAAGTCACAATGGAAGTCGAGAATCCGTCCGGTGAACCGGTTCTCACTCAAAAAACAACCCGGATACTGCGTTGAGCAAACTGGCGAGAATCAAATCGATCAAGCCTGGCGACGTGCTCCCCGAGCGCGAGTTCGAACCCGACAATGTGCAACTGTTCTTGTACAACTCGGCACTCTGGAATGCCCATCGCATTCACTTCGATCATCCGTATGCCACCGAGGTAGAGGGTTATCCGGGCCTCGTTATCGCCGGGCCATTGCTCGGTGACTGGCTTACCCAAAGCGTGATCGAGTGGCTCGGTGACGACGGCAAGCTGGCGTCTATCGAATACTCGAACCGACAGGCGTCGTATATCGGCGAGACTCTTCGATCCGGCGGTAAGGTCCTCTCGTCCGAGCAGGACACCGGCACGGTCGAACTCGAAATGTATATAAAAAACGAGGCGGACGAAGTCATAACACCGGGCGTGGCCGTCGTGCGTTTCGCAGTGACATAAGCGGCCATGGCAATGGACTCACTGCGCGGAAAAGTGGCAATTGTCGGCGCAGCCGACACGGAAGTGGGTAAGGTTCCACAATGCGGTGCCACGGCGCTTTGTGTCGATGCAGCGCGCCGTGCGCTCGATGATGCCGGCATCACGAAGGATCAGGTAGACGGCCTCGTGACGTGTAATTCGATGGCCGAGCCGCATATGTATCACGCCGAGGCGATCGCCGAGTACCTGCAGATCTTTCCGCGCTTTTGCGTCAGTGCCACTGCGGGTGGCGGAACCACATTTTCAGTCCTGCATCATGCTGCAATGGCAATCGAAAACGGTGTCTGCGATACGGTGCTTATCAGCATGGCCGACAGTCTGCGCACCGGCCTGTCCCGTGAGCAGGCGATGGTCCTGCAATCATCAACCGGACATCCGCAGTTTGAAATCCCGTACGGCGCCACCGTGCCAGCCTATTACGCATTGATAGCGCAAGCACACATGGATACTTATGGCACAACTCCGGAACAGCTCGCGGCAGTGGCGGTCAGCGCTCGAAAACATGCGGCACTGAACGCCAATGCGCAGATGCGGGAGATCATTTCAGTCGACGACGTACTCGGCTCACGAATGATCGCCGATCCGCTGCACCTGTTGGATTGTTCCCTCGTTTCAGACGGCGGTGCCGCTGTCATCATGACCTCTGCCGAGCGCGCGAGTGATTTTCCGCACCATCCAGTCTATGTTCTCGGCGTCGGCGAAGGACATGGCCACGAACACATCAGCCAGGCGCGGAGTTTGACAACCTCGGCTGCCGTGGAGTCGGGGCGTCGGGCCTTTAAGATGGCGGGTCTGGCTCCCGCCGACATTGATGTCGCCGAAATCTACGACTGTTTTACTCCCGTGGTCCTGATCGAACTCGAAGACCTCGGTTTCTGCAAAAAAGGTGAGGCCGGGGCCTTTGTCGAGGCTGGAGAGACCGCGCTCGACGGATCGCTGCCGATGAACACGCACGGCGGGTTGTTGTCCCACTGTCATCCCGGGAATCCCGGATCCATGTTTGCGCTTACCGAGGCCGTCACACAACTTCGACACGATGCCGGCGCGCGTCAAGTGGAAAATGCGGAAGTTGCGCTGGCACATGCCCAGGGCGGCATCATGTCCAGCCATGCAACCCTGATTCTCGGTCGCGAGAGAGACGGATGACGGAAGCTCCGCTTAAGCACTTCCCGCGCCCGACCCCGGAGACGGAAGTCTATTGGGAAGGATGCCGCAAGCACGAATTGCTGCTACAGCGTTGTACGCAATGCAGCGAGTTCCAGTTCTATCCACGTATCATCTGTACGCATTGCGCGAGCGAGGACCTGGAATGGGTCAAGGGCAGCGGGCGAGGCCAGGTACTAACTTTTTCTATCGTTCGCCGCGCCGTTTCCGAGGCATACGCTGCCGATGTTCCTTATGTGGTTGCGTTGATCCAGCTTGATGAAGGCCCGACGATGATGAGCAACATAGTCCAGTGTGATCCCGAGACCGTGAAAATCGGCAGCCCGGTTCAGGTCATATTCGAGGACTGGTCCGAAGAGATTTCGGTACCACAGTTCCGCCCGCTGCAAGAGTAGTGTGTATCAGTGCCTCGCGAAGCTGTCGAGTACGGCTTGCGAAGGTTCGGTGGGATAACTGACATCCTCAAGCGGTTCGAGAGATTCGGGATCAATCTCCTGGTAGGACACTGTTGGCAAGGAAATTGACGGTGCGCCCTCGATGAAGTCGACGTGTCTCCCGTTCCCCCAGGCAGCACCCGCAAGTTCATAGAGGCTCTGTACGGACTCGTCAATGTCATCGGTTTCAAACTCGTAAACGGCCAGATATTTTGCTTTGGAGCCGGGTTCAGGATCGACATATCGCTTCGACGAGACCAGGCCTTTGGCAGAACTTAAGTCGGGTAGATGAATATGCGTATACCAGCGGTTGAATTCTTCTTCCCTGGACGGATCCGTACAGTTCGAAAATACAAAAAAGTTATATCTGGCCACTACTGTCTCCAAAGATTCGACAATTCTCTACTTTCTGCCAAAGGCAAGTAAGACATTGCCCGGCATATGAAAATAAATTCCGTAACCGGAATTTACATACAACATGCCGTCAGCAACAGTCGGACCACCGCCGCTCATTGAACCGCCATGGGCAGACTCACCGGAGACCGTCTCAACGGCCTGACGCGTGTCGTATTCCCACAGCACATCTCCGTCGTTGGAACCGTATATGCGCAAACGGCCGTCCAGGTGCCCGGCAATGACCGCACCGGGGATTGCCGTGACGGCCGAGGAGATCCCGGGATTACAGAACTGCAAGCCGTCGCATATATCGTCGGCGAGATTCTCCCACAGGATTTCACCCGTCTCTGCATTTAGAGCAAACATGCCGGGGCGGGCGGGCGTCGTGAACTTGTAGCGCGTAACATCTTCGGGGTAGGCCATGTCGTTGATCGGGATGTAAGCGATCGAGCCTTCGGCCGCCATACCGAAATGGACGCCACCCTGGACACCGCCGCGGCCCACGTGTTCGCGCCACACGGTTTCCCCGGTGTCCGGGTCGATGGCCATCGCATCACCGGACTTCTGGCCTGCAAGCAACAAATCCTGTCCGCCCTCAATCTCGATGAGGATCGACGAGGCGGCGAAATCGAAATCCGGCCCATCTTCTGCCGGGCAGTTGGCCGGATCCGACGTATATTGGGACAGACAAGCCACGTTCCAGGCATCGCCCTCGGTTGCCTGGTTAACCCAGATGATCTCGCCACTATCCATGTCAAACGCGATGATGGCATCACTCGTGTCACCCGCCGGTGAGGAATAATTCTCGCCTGTTCCTGCATATAAACGTCGACGTTCCAAGTCCACCGTCGGGCTATTCCAGATCGGCGCCCCCGACGGCGCCAGAATTCTCGTTCCGGCGGTCGTGACGCCTGCTTCGCTCGCGGGACGGTCGATGACATAGGTTTTCCATACCGTGCTGCCATCCGCCGTATCGAGTGCGACGAGGGAACCACGAAATGTGCAGCATTCGTAGGCCGGGTCAACTGCATTGACAACTTCGAGAGAAGAGACGGGAACATACAGTCGATCGTCAACCACGACCGGAGCACCGGTTATCGTGGCGTTCGGGTGATCGTCGACTTTGGTAATCCACTTCTCTTCACCCGTTTGCGCGTCGATAGCATAGGCGCGCGCAAGGATGTCACCGAAATACACGATGGGACGGGTATCCTGTTCTCCTTCCGCCCAGTAAGAAATTGAAATTGCTGTACGCACCTCAGCCGAGGCACGGTAAGTCCAGCGAACGCAGCCGCTCTTCGCATCCAGTGCGTAGATCGTGCCGTTCTGGCTGCCAACGAACAGGGTGCCGCCCGCTACGGTAGGCTGAGAGCGTGCCTGGATCGCATTCGGGTAGGCGAAAGCCCACTTGAGTTCGAGGTCGGGTACGTCGGCGGCATTGAGGCCTCCGGTGGCGGCCGGCTGAAAGCGGCTGTTCCTATAATCGACGCCCCAGCCTTTCTGTCGCGGCGGCTGCGAGAGATCCAGCGACTTGTCTTCGCATACCGGCGGCGGCTGTGCGACGATCGTGGCATCCAGACTACGTCCGGCAATGTGTTCGGCAACCGCTCTTTTCTGTGGCGTCGACAGTGCGTTCGCCTGCTCGGCCATAATGCCACCTTCCATCGACGCCAGGATCGCATCGGGGGCCATCATGCCCAGAAACATCCGGTGTGGCGCTTTGTAAACACCGCCATTGTGGCAACTGCCGCAATTGTCCTGGTAAAGACCCTCACCGGGATTTGCCACCGCGACGACCGGCGCTGTGTCCGCAGCTTCCTGGTCACAAGCCGCGACGATCAGGCAAAGCGCGATTAACCCGTATCGCATAACCATCTACTGAATGGTCAGCGCATTATCGATCAGGATCTCGGTGCCGTTGACGAACCTCGATTCGTCAGATGCCAGGAACAGGACAACATTTGCGACGTCCTCCGGCTGCCCAAGACCTACCGGGCTGAGATCTTCTTTGTTGTCGAGGCCGAGCTCCGAAGCCGTTTGGTCGATCATCGGCGTATCGATTGCGCCGGGGTGCAACGAGTTGACACGGATTTGGTAACCGCTCATCTGGCAGTGAATCGCGAGCGCCTTGCTCATGGCTCGCACAGCACCTTTGGCAGCGCTATAGGCAAAAAAGATCGGGTAGCCCAGGTGTGACGCAGTGGACGACATGTTGATGATGGACCCGCCCCCGGACTCATGCATCAGCGCTAACGCATGTTTACAACCCAGGAAAACACCCTCGCTCATGACGGCATTCTGTTTTCGGAATGCTTCCAGCGTACATTCTTCAGGGCCTCCCATGATCACCAATCCGGCATTGTTGACCAGAACATCGAGCCGGCCGTGCTCCTTTCGAACGCTCGCAATTATTTCCTGCCATTGCTTCTCATCAGCGACGTCAAGGGGCATAAACGTAGCCTTACCGCCTGCTTTCCGAATCGCCGCCGCCGCCGCTTCGCCCGCGTCCTCATTGATGTCGGTTAGCACCACCGTGGCGCCTTCGCGGGCCAGAACGTCTGCATCGGCACGACCCAGGCCCGAAGCCGCACCCGTAATCAATGCCACTTTTCCGTCGACTCTACCCATGATTCATCCTCTTTTGATTTCTTGTTAATCGAAGTGCAGCAGTCAAAATCAACCTGACATTCACTTCTCGCCGGACAGATAGCGGTCGACTTCGGTGTGAAAATGGCGCAGTCGCTGTTCCTGTTCTGACCAGAGAGGCCCATCGAAGCCACGAGACCGGATTCCGGCCTGAACGACAGGCAGCAATTCGGAGTCCTGATCGAGAACCAGGCCCAGGTTCGGCGGCTCACCGACGCCGGTGCGTTCGATTTCGGGTCGGGTCTCCCCGGACGTGTCCGTACCCTCCGGCAAACCCATCCACCCGGGGACCTTGTAGCTCGGGTCATCGGCGGGACGCCAGAGCGTCATCGTGTTGTAGAAGAAGCGCTCCGGATCGGTCGGATGGGGCATGAAGCGCATCAGGAAAGCGCCCTCGGCATGGAGTCCGATCTGAACATTGGGGAATATGCCCGTCGCCCAGCTGTCCGTCAGCTGCCCATCGACCATGTCCGAGTAGTCCAGGCCGCAACGCTCGGCACGTCTGCGTTTGGCCGGCTGGATCGCTTCGCGAACCTCCCTGGCCGAGGCGGGGAACTCTGCCGGCTGCATGCCGGCGCTTTTCATCATGTATTCGAGTCCGGCGTCGATCTCCTCCTGGTCGTCGATCCGCTCGCTCTTCACCGCCAGAGGAACGACCATGCGACTGAATCCGTTGGGATACAGATCGCATTGCACATTCATGTCATTCATGACCGTTTGCGTTTCGGGATGCACGGCGTGCAAATGATAGGTTTCGTAGAATGCATCGACCGCGGTCTTCCAGTTTGCTGCCCACTCGCTGATGGAATGTCGCACGACGAACATTTTGTCCAGGTGATAGTTCTCGAGATAGCCATCGGGCAGACCGATGAATTCATCCAGCGGCCCCGCCTCATCATCCATGTTGACGAAGATCAAGCCAGCCCGCGTTTCGCATTTGATTTCATGCAGTTTCGGCCGCTGGCAAAGCACCTCGGGCCTGAAGGTATCTTCATCGGTGATCTGCTCGAGTCTGCCATCCAGCGCGTATTGCCATGAATGAAACGAGCACGTAAATCTGGGCACGCTGCCCAATTCGTTAAGTACCAGGCGATTGCCGCGATGTTGACAGACGTTGTAATAGGCTTTGATATCACCGGCGTCGGTACGTGTCACCAGGAAATTCTCACGCCCCAGGTCAAACGTAAAATAGTCACCTGGCTCTCGTACGTCGGAAACGACGCCTGCGATGAGCCACACGCGTGTCCAGAGTCGATCCCATTCAAGCGTCATCCGCTCTCGCGAGTAAAATCGCTCTGAATCTATGCGCGCGGTCCCGTTATCAACGTACGGAACCTTGGCCTCCAGAGAATCGGCGGGCGCCTCAGGATTGACTATCCAGCCGTCGCGGAAGTTGTAAGCCATCAGATCTTTCCCCTTATTTTTTTCGGATTTCCACGACGCTATGACACGATGCGTAGCCGGTGCTTGACAATCCCAAGTATTGTGTGGAATATTTGAATAAAGTTCAAGTTCGCCGATCTGCCCGTGCCGTCGGCATGCCGGCATCGGTGGGCCATTTGGCAAATGAGTGGGGGGATCCGATGAAAAACAGACTTTCCAGTTTCACCGCAATTATTCAGAGGCTTATCAAAACGGTGCTCGCTGCCGCAATAGCGGTTGCGGTGCTGATGCCCGTTGCATCACAGGCACAGGAATCAGGTGCTGTGCTCGACGAAATCATGGTTACTGCGACCCGCCGTTCGGGTGGCACAAATATCCAAACGACACCAGTCTCTGTAACCGCAATCGGAGAACAGGATTTCACGGAACTTTTTGCTCACGACATCGGTGGCATCGCCCAGCTGGTACCAAATTTTTCGGCGGCCCAGATCACAGGCTTTAATGCGGCTGGTTTCGCAATCCGCGGTGCCGGGCAAACGGATATCCTCGTCTATTGGGAACCGCCGGTAGGTATGCTGATAGACGATTTCGTTGTGCCGCACGTGCAGACGCAGCTGCTCGAGCCGTACGACATCGAACAGGTCGAAGTGCTGCGTGGACCACAGGGCACCTTGTTCGGCAAA
>Ga0209987_10001247_pt1 | contig 13833 bp, 10 predicted proteins | sample N074metaG_FD_182134 | JGI IMG/M metagenome (GOLD analysis project Ga0209987, IMG submission 182134) | Deep subsurface microbial communities from Kermadec Trench to uncover new lineages of life (NeLLi) - N074 metaG (SPAdes) (version 2) | ecosystem: Environmental > Aquatic > Marine > Ocean trench... | reverse complement strand
GAGAAGCGCTCCACATATTTGCGACAGAAACTCCAGTCTCGCACCCTAAAATCATAATTTATATTAGTGACGTTGTCAAAACCTATAATGCTTTAATCTGTTTAAGGAATGAACCTGATAATATTTCGGGCCTTGGAGTGAGGTGAGTATCCTTGAATTCCGCGTTCCTATCGTTTCCAGGGGGTGTTTTTCAGTTGCGGGAAGAAAGAACTTCAGGGGGAAGGAGATTGGAGGATTTGTTTGAGGTCAAGGCCGGCCAGGGCCAAATCACTTTCAACCATCATGCAGACTAGTTCTTTGAGGGTCGTTTTGGGCGCCCAACCCAGCTGTTTTTTGGCAAGAGAGGCATCCCCAAGCAATGATTCCACCTCTGTCGGGCGAAAATACTTTTTGTTGATGTCCACCAGGACCCGTCCGGTTTTAGGATCGACGCCTTTTTCATCAACCCCGGAGCCTTGCCATTCCAGATGGAGTCCGCAGTGGCCGAAGGCCAGTTCAACAAATTCGCGGACCGTGTGTTGAACTCCCGTGGCCAGCACATAATCTTGCGGTTCGTCCTGTTGCAACATCAGCCACATGCCTTCCACATAATCTTTCGCGTAACCCCAATCCCGCAGAGCGCTCAGATTGCCCAGAGAAAGTTTTTCCTGAGTGCCATTCAAGATTTGACTCAGAGTGAGCGTGATTTTTCGGGTCACAAAATTTTCGCCGCGCCGGGGCGATTCATGATTGAACAGAATGCCACTGCAGGCATACATGCCGTAAGCCTCGCGGTAATTGATGGTGATCCAATGCGCGTACAACTTGGCAACGCCATACGGGCTCCTCGGATAAAATGGAGTGGTTTCATTTTGCGGCGTCTCCGCCACTTTGCCGTACAACTCGCTGGTGGATGCCTGATACAAACGGGTTTTCTTGGCCAGGCCCGATGCCTTGATGGCCTCCAGCAGACGGAGCGTTCCCAAGCCATCGACCTGCCCGGTATAGTCCGGCGTGTCGAAGCTGACCCCGACATGACTTTGGGCGGCCAGGTTGTACACCTCATCCGGCTCGATAATGGCCATCAAATTATTCAGATTGGAAGAATCCGTCATGTCCCCGTAATGCAGATGCAGTCGACCAGACACGCTGGCGTCCTTGCGCAAATGCTCAATACGGCCCCGGTTGAAACTGCTGGAACGGCGCAGGAGGCCGTGGACCTCGTAACCCTTTTCCAGGAGAAATTCCGTCAGGTAAGAGCCGTCCTGACCGGTGATGCCAGTGATCAATGCTTTTTTAATGGGACTGTTCATGGTGAGTTCTTGAGGATCGCTAACGGACGGTTTTCCGTCAATTTTTAAAGTCGTCCACTTTTATAATAAGTCACTGAAATAATCAAGATCTGATCGTACCATTTCTTTGATCATATCTTCAAAACTCTTGCGGGGTTGCCAGCCCAATTTAAGTTTGGCTTTGCTGGCATCCCCCACCAGAGGAATCGTTTCTTTCGGGCGGAAGAATTCAGGATCGATCACCAGATGAGATTCATAATTCAGATCCAACTCGCCAAAGGCCAAGCTCACCAACTCCCGAATGGTATGGGTCCGGCCGGTGGCGATGATAAAATCTTCTGGCGTTTCCGTATAATTCAAGCAGGCATGCATCGCCTGTGCGTAGTCCCCGGCGAATCCCCAATCGCGCTCCGCTTCAACATTTCCCAGGCGCAGTTCTGTTTCCATCCCGAGTTTGATTTTTGCGGCAGTGGCCGTTATTTTGCGGGTCACAAAGCGCATGCCGCGACGGGGGGACTCATGGTTGTATAAAAATCCCGTGCAGGCGAACAACCGATGATCCTCCCGGAATTGACAAATGAGGTTGTGCCCCTTCACTTTACTTTCTCCATAGACGGATCGGGGATGAAACGCGGTCGTTTCGGTTTGCGGGGCAACTTCGGCGGCACCGAACATTTCCGACGATCCGGCGAAAAAAAACCGGCACCCCGGAACCGCACTGGTCAGCGCGGATAAGAGGTGATGCGTGCCACCGACATTGACCTGCAGGAGGGTGACGTCCTGCTCACCCTGGGAGCCCGCAAAACTTTCCGCGGCCAAGTGATAACACTCGTCGGGTTGCAGGGTTTTTAAAATAGACTCCAGGCGTGTTGCATTCTCAATCTCCCCGGTATGCAAGGTCACCCGATCATGAATCGACTGGATCCTCCAAGGCCTGTCTTTTTTTTGGGAAGCGGGGCGGATCAGTCCGTGAACTTCGTAACCCTTTTCCAGAAGAATTTCCGCCAGGTAAGAACCGTCCTGGCCAGAGATACCGGTGATGAAAGCTTTTTTCATATGGAATCCGAAAGAAGATTGACAGCCATGGCAGTGGCGACGGCGCGGGTGTTAAGAAACAGCTTCTTGTTTTTTGCAAATAAAGAGTTGGATGTCTCCGAAACTGAAAGGAATCATGATTTTTTTTAGCGGTGTTTTTTGCACTGCCTTGCTCATAAACCGTGCGCCTGGCACGCCGAGCGCGTCCAGCTTGAAGAGGAAATACTCAAATGTAATAATGTGCGTGTAGCTCTGCCGATGGATCAACTCCAATCCCGCTTGATCCAGCATTTGGCGGATGGATTCACCGGTGAAATAATACAAATGCATGTCCATATACCAGGGCCATCGCTTTTTCAAAATTTTCGGATACCAGTTGTCGATGTAAAGCGTGGAAAAGGCAAAAGTACCGCCCGGCTTCAATCGCGAATGAATGCGTTTCAACTCTTCCAATGGACGAGGCATATGCTCCAGGACATCCCACATGGTGATGATTTCAAACAGCCCGGTTGCCTCCGGCAGGTCCTTGAGAATTCCTGAAAAAACCTTTTCCTTCATCACCTCCTCAGAGTAACGGGCCGCCCATCTGGAAGGTTCCACGCCCAGCGTTTCATATCCGTTTTCTCCCGCCACTTTTAGAGCAACCCCGCAATAAGACCCGATGTCCAACAGTTTTCCCTGGGCTGGAAGAAAGGATTTCAGTTTTAAAAAATTGTGGCGGAAAGTTTGGAAACGCGATTCGATGTTTTTCAAATAGGTGGGGTCCTCGACATCCGAGTAAAAATCAATGATTTGATCCGCGTCGTGACGGGTTTCGTTGAACACCAAACCGCAATTCAGACATTTGAGAATCCTGCCGTGGATCCGGTGTCCAGTGCTGGTGCATTGATAGACAGAGGCATCACTTTTATCGGAACGTTTTGCGGCAATCATTTCCATGTGATGAATGGACCGGCAATTTTCACAGGGGATAACCGGGTCGGGATCCAGTTCCTCTTTTTTATTTTTGAAACGGGGTAGCACAAACAATCTGCGGTAAAACATTCGGGCCAGGTTGTAAATCGCCTTAAAAACTTCCAGCTTGGAAATTTTGGAAGTTCCCGCTCGCCGGTCCTCAAAGTGAATGGGGAATTCTGCCAGCCTGCGAGTGGCGTGGGTCACGACAAAAATGGATTCCATAAAAAAAGAATAACCGTTTGAGCGGATGGAGTTTAAATTCATTTTTTTCAGCAAGACGATAGGAAAACCACGGTACGAAGTGGTGGCCTCGTGCGTGGGGATTCCCAGAAGAATTCGGGCAAGAGTGTTGGCCGTCCTGCTGACCAGGACGCGCAGGACGCCATAATCGCATCGCCCGCCAGCCACGTAGCGCGAGCCAATCACAAAATCGTTTTCTTCCAGAAGCTTCACCATCGTGGGAAGGTATTTGGGATGGTGCGAAAAATCGGCGTCCATGGTGATGAGGATATCAAAGCCCTCATGAATGGCGTATTTCATGGCCAGCAAATGCGCGGTGCCCAAACCCAGTTTGGAAGGCCGGTGGATCACATGAATTTCAGGATTGTCCGCCGACAACTGGTCCAGCAAATCCCCTGTGCCATCCGGCGAACTGTCATCCACCACCAGGATTTCCTGGCCGGGCAGGTATTGAAAAATCTCCTGCACCAGTTGTTCTACATTGTCAACTTCGTTGTACGTGGCTGTGAATACAAGAATTCGTGGCATGTAATGATGATTTCTATTGGAGAATGACAGGCGGCTTAAATTTCGCCAGGGGGGTGAGCCGGTCAATGCCTGCGCTCTACTCAATCCTGTTGCTATTATAAGCCAACGCGGCGGCCAGCACGAATCAAAGTTTAGAATATTTGAGAGATTATATTTTGGAGTGCCCTGAACCGCGGGTCAATCCTTTACCGAGGAATTCAGACATGACTTCAGGGTGTCGGCCCAATCGGGAAGTATGATGCCGAAGGCATTTCTTATTTTCTCGTGGGAGAGCACCGAATTTTTTGGCCGCACCGCCGGAGTTGGGAACTCCGATGTGGGAATGGCAATCAGCCGGGGCGGGTTGGGCAGTTCCAACGATTCGATGATGGCCTGCGCAAACCCGAACCAGCTGGTCTGGCCGGAACAACTCAAATTGTATAGCCCCGAGGCGTTTTCCATGGCTGCCAGTCCGCTATCGGCATCAAGCATTTGGGTCAGAATGTTTGCCGTGGTTTGGGCGATGGACCGGCTCCAGGTGGGAGCGCCAAACTGGTCGTCAACGATCTTCAACTCGTCGCGTTCCCTCGCCAGACGTTGCATGGTGAGCAGAAAATTTTTGCCCCGCAGTCCGTACACCCAGGTGGTGCGAAAAACAAAATGCGGAACACCGGAAGCCAGCACCGCAGAATCACCCTCCGCTTTGGTTGCTCCATAGACATTGCCCGATTGCGGCACATCCTCTTCGGTGTAGGGGCCATCCTTGCTTCCGTCAAATACATAGTCGGTGGAGAAATGAACCAGCCCGGCGTGTAGTTTTTTTGCTTCCTCAGCCAGAATCGCCGGCGCGTCAGTGTTCACCGCCTTCGCGAGGCCGGCTTCCTCCTCGGCTTTATCGACGGCGGTGTAAGCGGCGGCGTTCACGATCAAGTCGGGACGCACCCGCTGTACCAGCTCACGCAATTGCGAGGCCTTGGAAAAATCACATTCCGCGGAACCGCAAGCCACCACTTCGCCCAATGGTGCCAGAGCGTTCCGCAATTCCGCACCGACCTGGCCGTTCTTCCCGGTGAGTAGAATTTTTATGGAAGGAGGTGTCGCCATGGTCGATTCCGAGGGGAGAGGAATACCATCAAAACGGCCGCTGGGTTTGATTCAACAGCCCCAGCAAATATTGGCCATAGCCGTTTTTCTTGAAAGGTTCCGCCAGTTTTCTAAGTTGCCCGGCATTGATGAACCCTTTATTGAAGGCGATTTCCTCCGGGCAGGAGATTTTGAGTCCCTGGCGTTTCTCGATGGTTTCGATGAAATTCGTGGCCTCCAACAGCGCATCGTGCGACCCGGTGTCCAGCCAGGCGAAGCCGCGCCCCATGATCTCCACCGACAGTTGTTTGTTTGCCAGGTAAACTTTATGGAGGTCGGTGATCTCCAGTTCTCCGCGCGGCGAGGGTTTCATGTTGGCGGCGATCTCCACCACCTGGTTGTCATAAAAATACAGTCCCGTCACCGCGTAGTTGGAACGGGCTTTGGCGGGTTTCTCTTCCAGGTTGATCACCTGTCCTTTATCGTCAAACTCGACCACGCCGTATGCTTCGGGATCCTTGACCCAATAGCCAAAAATGGTCGCGCCCGATTTCTGCTCCCGCGCTTTTTGCATCATTTCCCCCATGCCGTGTCCGTAAAAAACATTGTCGCCAAGAATGAGACAACAGCCGTCGTCGCCAATGAAGTCACGCCCGATAATGAATGCCTGCGCCAGGCCCTCCGGTTTCGGTTGTACCGCGAATTGGATTTTAATGCCCCATTGACTGCCGTCCCCCAGTAAAACTTTAAAACCGGCTTGGTCGTGCGGGGTGGTGATGACCAGGATTTCGGTGATGTTCGCCAGCATGAGCGTGGACAACGGGTAGTAGATCATGGGTTTATCGTACAGCGGCATCAATTGTTTGCTGACCGCGATGGTCAGCGGGTACAACCGGGTGCCGGAGCCGCCTGCCAGTATGATTCCTTTATTGATCATGATGTTTCATCCTTGGGATTCACTGAGTCCCAGCCGCTCGCCGCGGTAGGCTCCGGAGGTGACGCGCTCCACCCATTCGGGATGGTCCAGGTACCAGCGCACGGTTTTGCGGATGCCCGATTCAAATGTTTCCTGCGGGGTCCACCCCAATTCACTCTCAAGCTTGCCGGCATCGATGGCGTAACGCCGGTCGTGGCCGGGCCGGTCTTTCACATAAGTGATCAACGACGTGCGCGGATGGTGCTTGGGGTCGGGCACTAATTCATCAAGCAGATCGCAAATGACTTTGACGACTTCCAGATTTTTCATTTCGTTGTGACCGCCGACGTTGTACACCTCACCGACCTTGCCTTTCGCCAAAACGCACTCGATGGCGCGGCAATGGTCCTCAACGTACAACCAGTCGCGTACCTGCTGGCCGTCGCCGTACACCGGGAGCGGTTGGCCCGCCAGCGATTTGTGAATGATCAACGGAATCAATTTTTCCGGAAAATGATAGGGACCGTAATTGTTGGAACAATTGGTGGTCAGTACCGGCAGGCCGTAGGTGTGGTGGTAGGCCCGCACCAGGTGGTCGGCCGCCGCCTTGGAGGCGGAGTAGGGCGAGTTCGGCGCGTAGGGCGTCGTTTCCGTGAAATATCCCGTTGGGCCCAGCGACCCATACACTTCGTCGGTGGATACATGAAGGAAACGAAAATTTTCCCTGGCCGCTCCCTCAAGACCATGCCAATGCGTCCGCACGGATTCGAGCAGTTCAAACGTGCCCACCACATTGGTGTGGATAAAATCGCCGGGAGAGTCAATCGAGCGGTCAACATGGGATTCGGCGGCGAAGTTGACCACGCAGTCCGGCCGGTGTTCCTTCAACAGCGCCGCCACCAGTTTGCGGTCGCCGATGTTACCCTCGACGAACACATGGTTCGGGTTGCCCATGACGGAAGCCAGAGTGTCGAGATTGCCCGCATAGGTGAGGGCGTCCAGATTGATTACCTTGATGTCGGGACGCGCCATCAATCCCAAAACAAAATTACCACCGATGAATCCCGCGCCGCCGGTGACCAGATAAACTTTCATAATGGAACCTTGGTATTTCGAATGGTTGGATGAGCTTCAACGGTTGATCAGCAAGGGGATTCCATAAATTCGAAAATCTTTTGGAAAACCATATCATTTTTTTGCGGATTGGCAAAATCGAACCTTCACGGACCGGGGAAAGCTATGGAAAGACGCTAGTTATCAATGCAACTCTAAAAGGTCAAAATGGATTTCCGGTCTCTACCGTTTCAGTTGAATTTGCACTCCTTATATATAAGGCATCTGAAGCCCACTTAATTTTGGCGTATTCTTTTGGGCTCAGGAGAAAAATTCGAGGATTTTTGCCACCACCTGTTGCTGTTGGGTGATCTCGGGCGCGATGGGGAGCGCCAGGGTTTCTTCCGCGGCTTGCTCGGAAACCGGGAAATCGCCTGGTTTATACCCGAGCGGCGCAAAGCACTCCTGCAGGTGCAGGGGCACCGGATAATAAATTTCGGTGATGATATTTTGCTCGCCCAGAAATTTGCGGAGCGCGTCGCGCTTGCCGTCCTTCACCCGAATGATGTATTGATTGTAAATATGGCGCGGGAAAATTTCCCTGGGGGTTGCCACAAACTGGGTCAATCCGTTCTCTTCGAACAGGCGGTTGTAGTGCCCGGCGTGGCCCCGCCGGCTGGCGGTCCATCTTTCCAGGTGACCGAGCTTGGCGGTGACCACCGCGGCCTGCAGAGCGTCGATCCTGAAATTTCCGCCGATCAACTTGTGATAATACTTAGGCTCCATGCCGTGGTTGCGCAGGATTTTCAGTTTTTCATAGAGCGCTTCGGAGTGGGTGGTGACGATGCCGCCGTCGCCGAACCCACCCAGATTTTTGGTCGGGAAAAATGAAAAACATCCGAAGTCGCCCAGCGACCCGGCGCGCCGCCCCTTGTACTCGGAACCGATCGCCTGGGCGGCGTCCTCGATCACCGTCAGCTTGTGTTTTTTGGCGATCTCCAGTATCGGGTCCATGTCCGCGCATTGCCCGTACAGGTGCACCGGCATGATGGCTTTGGTTTTAGGCGTGATCGCCTGTTCGATTTTTGCCGGGTCGATGTTGAAAGTGGTGGGGTCGATGTCCACCATCACCGCGCGCGCGCCACTGCGGGCGATGGACCCGGCGGTCGCGAAAAAAGTGAAGGGCGTGGTGATGACTTCATCGCCGGGCTGGATGTCATCCGCCATCAACGCCATCAACAACGCATCGGTCCCCGAAGACACGCCGACCGCGAACGGCGTCTGGCAGTACTCGGCGATGCGTTCTTCCAGCTCGACGACTTTGGGTCCCAGGATGAAATGCCCGGAGCGGACGACGTCCGCCATGCCGCGCTCCACCTCCGGCAGAATCTCCGGCAAGGTCGCCGGGATGTTCAGCAACGGCACTTTGCCAACGGATTTTTCCGCGGCGGTTATGAAATCCGCCAGAGCGTCCGGCTTGATCGTTTGGATATCCGTTCCTTTAAAGCCGTCGGGAAGGGAGGTGACCACGCCCGCCAGCCCGAAACCCTTGACCGCGGTGACCGCGAGCGTTTCCAGGAACTCCATATCGCTGTCGGCCAGCGCCGAATGGATGTCCACGCCGGTGAGCGGCAGGAGTGTCACGTGTTGCAGAAAATCCACCAGCGCCTTGCGGGCCAGAGTGTCCTGCATCGTCTGGCACAGTTGCGCGTGGAGGACGGGGACGGCGGAGGCCAGCACCCACGCCTGAAGACGTTTTTCCCGGCAAAGGTTGAGGACCGGCCCATTTTGTTTTTTCAGGATGTCGATGACGCAGTCGGTGTGGAGCAATACTTGCATGTAGTCTCGTGGTATGTACCGCCGGGGGAGCCAGCGGGCAAGTGGATGTTCGGTGAATATGATTGGACGTGTCCGCCGAATCGGATTCTTATTATAAGAGATTTTTTAAATAACGCCTATGGTGATTTGCGGAGCTTAATAAAGTACAAAATAGGAACGGACTTGATATAAAATATGTACCAGACGAAGGTGACCAAATGAACATATTAAAAATTCATATTTTCATTAAAGTGGCGGTGGTTCTGGGGGCGCTGGTTTTGTGGTATAAAATTGGTTGATGCCGCTCCTTACTAAGGATGAGAATATTGGGTCCAGCTACAGGCTGGGCTCGATGAATCGAGCAACCACAAAGTCATCACCACTTATGCAAAGACACCCTTACAGATGGCAAAATCCTCATGATTGACGAGATCAATTATTTCCCCAAGCGGGATAACTTCCATAAGAAAAAGAAGATCGACGACGACTGGCAGGAATTGAAAAAACAGAAGGTCCAGCAGGATGCCCGCAAAAAATCCGCTCCCACCAAAAAGCCGGGTCCTAAGGGAAAAGCCCCCTAGCCCCCTCGGAGAAGGGGGGACATATCAATCTCCCCATTGAGACGCCGGAGTCAATACTTCCCTCCTTGCCAAGGAGGCGATACTGGGGTGGTTATATCAACCCCTCTTGGCCTCCCTTGAAAAGGGGAGGATAATTTTGGGTCCGGCACGCTGGCGCTTTGCCAGGCAGGCAAATGGCTGACAGTTCGGGAATATGCCCAATAATTACTGAGTGCAAGCGGAGCGCGGCCCAGTTGAGTCCAGCGGCACGCTGGAAATTATATTTGGCGGAGGTTGTCCGCTTGTTATATAATCCCCCTAACCCATGAATAATCATCTCAATGAATGGAGCTGGAGCATGAGATCGTTCCTCATATACAGGCGCACCCACAACCGTTATTGCATCGCCCTGTCAGCGGTGGTTTGTCTGGCTTTGTTTTCGGCGCCGGTGGGGGCGGGTGTGGAAGAGTTCGCCCGGGGCGATCAGGCTCTCGGCGCTAAAGATTTGAAAAAAGCGGAGGTTTATTACACCGAAGCCCTGAGCGCGGAACCGGAGAACCACCGGGTGAAGTATTACCTCGCGCGGGTCAAAGCGGAGTTGGGAAAACCCAGTGAAGCCATCGCTCTGGCGGATCAAATCCTCAAACTGCCGGTTTCCAATGGCCGCGACGTGATGGTTTTTTTCAAGGGGGAATCGGCGGGATTGGCGGCGGAGTTGGTGGACCAAACGGTGCTGGCGTCGCAGGATGGCAAGAACAATATGCGCAATTACCTCTATTCCAAGAGCAACGAACCGATTCCCCAATACCGTTTGTTTTTCAAAAAAGAAGGCAAGATGAAACTGGTGCCGCAAAGCGCGGTGTCTTTGAAATACACCGGAGTGTTGCGGTTGCTTCACGAGGAGACCCGGACCCTGCGCGACCGGTTGGCCATTGGCCTGATGCGGGCCCCCACAGGAGCGGGGTCGACCAATCCCATGGTGGCCATTCCGGGCGGTTGTTTCATGATGGGCAGTGATCAGGGCGCGCATGCCGAGCGGCCGGTCCACGAGGTATGCATTTCCTCCTTCAAAATGAATAAATATGAAGTGGTTCAAGCCAACTTCAAAGCCGCCATGGGGAGCAACCCGGCGCAGTATGTGGAAGGGGAGTTGCCGGTGGACAGCATCACCTGGTACGAGGCCGAGACCTATTGCAAAAAATCCGGCAACCGTTTGCCGACGGAAGCCGAATGGGAATACGCTGTGCGCAGTGGATCGACCACGCAATTTTACTGGGGCAACACCGTCCGCGGCAAGGAAGGCAATTTTTGCGACAAGAACTGCGACCTCAACGTCCGCGTGGCCTCGGTGGATGACGGATTCGCGGTCACCGCACCGGTGGGCAAGTTTCCCGCCAACGCGTTCGGCCTGCACGATATGGCGGGCAACCTGGCTGAGTGGACCGCCGATTGGCTGGATGAAAATTATTACCGGACCAGCCCCAGGAAAGATCCCACAGGACCGCACCCGACACGCGCCAAAGTGGTGCGGGGCGGAGCTTGGAACACGTCCGCGGGATTTCTGCGCAGTGCCAACCGCGCCGCTTACGAGGCAGAGTTTAGAAACCCCGGTCTGGGTTTCCGATGCGCCTCTGATTCCTGAACAGGTTGCACCTGGCGGCGAGAGTTTTCGCTGGCGCTCAGAATGACAACCGACACCCCCACCGACCTTTTTTTCCTCGACGTTTGCTCTGCACTCTGCGGTGAAGCGGCTTGCCCGTCGAAAGTCTGAGGAGATAAAACTCCCCCAGCGCCCTCTCGCACTCTGCAATGAAGCGGGTCACTCTTCGACAAGCTCAGGGTGACAAAATTCCCCCAGCCCCCGGCAAGCAGGAGACCTTTACACAAGCGGAGTTTTCTGAAACACAGAGATTATAGAATTGTCATTCTGAGTGTCAGCGAAGAATCGGGGTTTTATGCCGTCCCATAATGGGGCGGCGACACTCAGGAACAAGCCCCTTGGCCTCCATCGGAGAAGGGGGAACCGGGCGAAGCGCGGAGTCAAAGGGGCCAAACTCTGTTCTGCGCTCAACAATTATTGGGCATGCCGCCGGAGTTTAGCTGTTGGGGTTCAGCGTCACGCTGGTCCTGCTAAGGGGTGCGCACCCACCGCGAATAAAAACCGTTGGGGAGGTGAAGGCCCGATCCGGCATCGGGAATGAACATCTCGCCCGATTCAAAGTTGGCGCTGTTGCCGATGTATTTTTTCAGCAGGTTTTCCAGCAGGAGGGAAGAGAACCCCGGCGAGTGGGTGGTGAACAGAACGAACAGCGGGTCGTCGCTCAAAACGTTTTTACATTGTTGGAGCAGGTGAGGCAGGTCCTTTTCAATTTTCCAGACTTCGCTCCTGGCACCCCTCCCGAAAGTGGGCGGGTCGAGGATGATGCCATCGTACCGGGTGCCGCGGTGCTGTTCCCGTTTTAAAAATTTCAGCACGTCGTCAACGATCCAGCGCACCGGCCGGTCGCCCAGTCCTGAAAGTTCCAGGTTCTGGCGGGCCCAGGTGATCGACGCTTTGGAAGAATCGACGTGGGTGACGCGTGCGCCCGCCCGCGCGGCGGACAGGGTGCTGGCTCCCGTGTATCCGAATATGTTGAGGATGTTGCGCGAGTCTTCAGGAAAGTTTTTCAAGGTGTCGTAAATCCAGACCCAATTCGGCGCCTGTTCCGGGAACAAACCCATATGACCGAACCCGGTGGGTTTCACCAGGAACACCAGATCTTGAAAAGCGATGGTCCATCCTTCTTGCGGAGTTTCAGAAAACCAGGTCCATTCGCCGCCGTATTCTTTGCCTTGGGAATAACTGTATTCGCCCGCCGCCATCTGCCATTTTTTTTTATCCAGACCTTTAGGCCAAATGACCTGCGGCGCCGGGCGGACGAAGCAATGGGGGCCGAATTGCTCCAGTTTTTTCGCCTCGCCGCAATCCAACAGCCGATAATCAAAATTGTCGGCAGGATAAAGTTTGTCAGGGGAATGGACGGTGCGAGGGGTATCCGGCATGGCAGTCTTTTGTTTGTATTCTGGAAATGGGTATTGGATAATGAAAACATGAGATGCGATCTTAAGATGAAAGATTATAACAAATTCCCTTCTCGAAAATCAGGCTGGCTTGAATATCTAGCCATATTATTGATTTTCGGCGGGTGGATGGGATGCACCCAGACCGAGACCGAAGAAAATGGCGTTGCGCAGAGGAAGCTGGTCCTGCCCGTGCAGATTGGCCGGGTGATTTTCAAAGATGTGGTGGATGAAATCCGGACGGTGGGCAACATCGTCGCCGGACAACGCGTGATCATCACATCCGAGGTAGAAGGTCGCATTCGAAAGTTGGCGGTGGAGGAGGGAGCCAAGGTGAAGGTTGGCGCGGTGCTGGCTGAAATCGACACCCGTCAATATCGACTGGAGGTGGAGCGTCTTCAGGCGGATCAAATAAGCGCTCGCAATGAATATGAAAAAACCTCTCGTGGCCTGAGGCCGGAGGATCAGGAAAAACTCGAAGCGCAAATGAAGGCCGACCAAAGCGGCAGGGACCTGGTTCTCAAAGAACAAAAGCGGGTCCAACGGCTGGTGTTCGATGGTGTCATATCGCAATCGTTATTGGATGAGTCCAACGACAAAGTCCGGCAAGCCGAGGAAAAGTTACGTGCCAGTCGAGCCTCTTTGGCTGCCGGCACGCATTCGCGGGAAGAGGACATTCTCCAAAGCCGGTCCGATCTGGATTCCGTCACCAAGAAGCTCGCCCTGGCTAAACTGAATGTGTCCAAAACACGCATCCGGGCGCCGTTCGATGGCGTGGTCGTTTCCAAGAAAATTGAAGTGGGCGCTTACGCCGCCCCCGGCACGCCGATCCTCGAGATGATTGGGTCGGGGAGGTTGAAAGCGGTTTTGGAGCTTCCGCAAAGTTACCGGAACAAATTGGAAAAATTGACAGAGATCGAGTTCGATGTCCGGGATATCAACCTGCGCTTCAAAGTAATCCAAAACCTGCACCGCCGGGTGCGGGTGATCCCCGATGCCAACATCTATTCCGGAAACGTTCAGGTTCAAGTTGACTTGCCCGGCCCCGATCCAATGTTGTTTCCCGGATTGACTTTGGAAGGCAGGCTCCGGTTCGATACCCGCCCTGGGGTGAAACACGTGCCCGCCATCGCGCTGGTGATCGGTGAGCGGGGAACGGTGGTGTACATCATGAAGGACGGACATGCGCAACTGGTGCCGGTGCGGGCTTTCAAGGAACGTCATAACCTGGTGGAAATCGACGACTTCACCCATCAGCTCGAGCCGGAAACGGATCTCATCCTGCGCGGTTCGGGCGCTGTGTTCCCCGGCGTCGAGGTATTTCCCACCAATC
>Ga0209987_10001246_pt1 | contig 13834 bp, 15 predicted proteins | sample N074metaG_FD_182134 | JGI IMG/M metagenome (GOLD analysis project Ga0209987, IMG submission 182134) | Deep subsurface microbial communities from Kermadec Trench to uncover new lineages of life (NeLLi) - N074 metaG (SPAdes) (version 2) | ecosystem: Environmental > Aquatic > Marine > Ocean trench... | reverse complement strand
GCTTGCACCTTGCCCAATTGAGTAAACTGTCCCCAGAATTTCTAACCACGAAAACGTGGTCTGTCCCCGGATGCGTGTTGTTTACTCCTTGTTAAGTCGCGACAACCGAAGCGCATCGATCAATGCGGTGAGTGCCAGCAGTACCAGCCCTAGCAGTAACCTGAGGTCCCCCAGGTAGAGGCTGGTCTCTATCGGGTAGGCGATGGTCTTGTCGAGTGCCGCTGTCTTGAAGTGGTGCTTGCCCCCGAATGCGGGATTGGTGACGATCTCCAGGAATGAGCGGCGGCTGCGATACCGGAACAGCGCACCCTGGTCCCAGATTTCAGCCCCTTCGATGCCCACCAGGTCCATGGCGGGGTAGACCGCTGAGCCCATGATGACCGGATGGCAAGCGCGAGACAGCAGCGCGGGGAGCATGTGCTCCATATATCGGCCCATCAAGTGGTCGGCGCTTGCGCCCGGTTCGGCGCCTTCCACATTGGGTGGATTTTCGTTCATGTCGATATTGTTCACCATGAGGAACTGGCGACCGCTGTCTTCCCGGGCAAATTTTTCGATGAAGGCAATGACCTCCGGGTCACTACCGTTGGTGGCCATTGTGGCCATGAATTCGTCGACTTCTGCGTCGCTTAAGGGGCCGCCCAGATCGGTATACCAGATGAAAAAGGCCGCGTAGAGAAGGGCCGGAACAAGCCAGAGTTTGGTACGGGTGGACATAGTGAACTCCATTGTGTATTAATTTTTTGGCAGCGACTGTTACTATGCGAGGTAGTGTTCCAGGATGCCGCGCCCAGCGAACAATGCCTGGATATCAGCGTTCGTTTCTGCTCCCAGGCGCTGCAACTCGTCCTGCACATGCAGTCGCGCCACATTAAGGCGTCTCTGGGTACGGGCCCGGGTGGGCCCGTATCCGTAGTCGTATTCATAGTACTTCTCACCTGCCAGACCCGCGGCGATATTGGCGGACGCGAAGTGAAAGTAGGTGCCCTGCAGGTAATCCAGTACCACGCCCAGTGTTTCCGGCACCTGGTCGCCGTAAAGCCAGGGGCCGGGATCTTTTTGCCACTCGCCGAAGAAGCGCTCGGTGTAATCAAACAGCATATCCCGGTGCTTGCCCAGCCAGCTGACTGGTTTCGGATCACAAATGAAGTGGGCTTTGCTGGCACCCGCGAGGGCAAAGTCAGCCAGGCAGGGGCGGCTGCCGAGCAGGAAGTCGTGCTCCGCGAAATGTGTTGCCAGCGCGTCCAACATATTGTGGTAGTCACCTCGTACGGCGTCGGCCTGGTCCGGTCCCACCCCGTTGTACTCGCACACGTTTTTACCGAAGCCCTCGTACATCATCGGGCCGATATCCGCCAGTTGCTCCAGTTCTTCTGCCGAGAAGGGTTCCTCGATGGAGCGATCCAACATCATATTGGCCCCGAAACGGGGACCTACCCAGGCGATATTGTCCGGGTAGCACCAGCGGGTGTGTATGCACACCCGCCCCAGCCAGTGATTGAAGGCGTCCTCCAGGATAAAGCAGCAGGCGCGCTGTAGCGGTGATTCAGGAATTACCGGACGCTCCCGGAAACGCTCGTTGAGCATTGGGCCAATGGCGATCGTGTCGTTGAGCAACCATTTGTCCGGAGTCGCCAGTAGCGGAATAAAGTGAGTGCCAGCCCGGGCTTCCAGTTCGGCCTTGCGCGCCTCGGTTTTGAAGTGCCAGCGCCACGGAATGTTCTGGAAGCGCAGCTGGGCTTCGAGCTTGCGGGTGAAGAAACTCATCTCTGAGCCCACCAATTGATACTCGCCTTTGTACATGGTTTTGTCCTGGTTAGCCGGCTGATCGCAATTCGATGTGCTAAGGTTTACATAATGGCATTGCTTGTGTCAATATGTGTATCAACTCGGGCCGAGGCACTATAGTCGGTTCTTCTATCAGTAATAGGCCTAAGGAAGTACTCTACATGGCATCGCAGGAACTGGTACGGTTGGTAGGTGGTACGGGATCACCCTATACACAGAAAATGGTGGCACTGTTGCGCTATCGGCGGGTGCCCTACGCCATCACCTGGGGACAACCCGAAATGGAGTGTGATGCGTTGGGAGTAGAAAAGCCCAAGCCGCCCTTCATGCCAACCTTCTTCTTTGGGGTAGATGGCAAAACCCGGGCCGTGTGCGACTCGACGCCCATTATTCGCCGGCTGGAGGAGATGTATCCCGGTCGCTCGGTACTGCCCCAGGACCCGGCCTTGGCGTTTATTGACTATCTCATTGAGGACTTCGCCGACGAGTGGTGTACCAAATACATGTTTCACTACCGCTGGTATCCGGAGGCCGATGCCGACAATGCAGGAAACCTGTTACCGCTGGGCTTTGACGTGCGGATGCCCAAGGAGCAGTTGGCGCAGATGAAGAGCTGGGTAACCCAGCGACAGGTTGGCCGCCTTCATGTGGTGGGTTCCAATGACACAACTGCCCCGGTGATCGATGCCAGTTATCGGCGTTTTCTCGCGGCCATGGAGAATCACCTGGCCAACCAGAAGTTCATGTTGGGCGGCCGGCCGGGGGCGGGCGACTTCGGCCTTTACGGGCAACTGACCCAGCTGGTTGGTTTCGATCCAACCTCGCGGGATATTACCCACGAGGTGTCGCCGCGAACAGTGGCATGGGTTGATCACATGCGCGACCAGAGTGGCCTTGAGCCCGGCGAACAGGACTGGGTCGGCCTGGAACACCAGCCCGCCAGCCTGCGCGGCCTGATGGAAGAGATCGGGCGCGTGTACGCGCCTGCCCAACTGGCCAATGCTCGCGCGGTAGAGGCGGGCGAAAAGACCTGGGAGTCTGAAATTGACGGTGTGCTATGGACCCAGCGGACCTTCCCCTACCAGGCCAAGTGCCTGCAGTGGACCAACGAGCGTTACCGCGCTCTCAGCGAGGATGACCGCAAGCACGTCGATGCCCTGTTACACGGAACCGGCGTCGAGACCATGCTGTCCCTGACTTGAGGGCGACCTTGAAACCCAAACGAGATACCGCGTGAGCACACAAGCCATCATGAACCGCGTTACCGAAATGACGGGTACCGATTATCCCGGCGGCCATTTCGCTGTCCGGACAGGTGGTGGGGCGTATCGAGTCGGTAGCCGCCATGGCAGCGAGTTACCCAAGCTGATGATCGCCAATGCCTGATATCCGCTCCATCCAACCGATTAGCCTCTACGGATCCAATATTTCTTATTTCACTGGAAAGATGGAGAACTACTTCCGTGTCCGGGAGATCGCCTATGACCTGCACAGCATGCAGTTCCCTGCGGATCGTAAGAAACTGGAGAAAGAGCTCGGCTTGATGCAGATGCCGGCGCTGCAGTTAGGGGACGGTCGCTGGATGACGGACACCACCAAGATCATCCAGTGGTTCGAAGCGACTTACCCTGAGAATGGTCTGATTCCGAATGATCCCCTGCAGTCCTTCATTTGCCTGATGCTGGAAGACTGGGCTGACGAGTGGTGGTGGCGCCCGGCCATGCACTATCGATGGCACTACCCCGAAGGGGCCTATCTGCAATCGCGACATCTCGCTGACGAGATCATGGTCCAACTGCCGGTGCCGGGAATATTCAAGCGGTTCATGCTCCGTTACAGACAGCGCAGTGGCTACACCACGGGTGATGGCATCACGCCGTCCAATGTCGCGGGTGTAGAGTCCATGTATCTGCGGCTGCTGGCGCAATTGCAGGCGATATTCAATGATCGGCCATTTATTCTTGGCGAGCGGCCATCACTGGCGGACATCGGCCTCGCGGGGCCCTTCTTCCGACACTTTGCCCTCGATCCGGTGCCGCTGGAAATTATCCGGCACCAGGCCCCCGCCGTACTGGAGTGGGTGGCGCGCCTGTGGAACACCCGAATGTCAGAATGCATCGGAGAGTGGGTGCAGGGGATTCCCGATGATCTAGGGCCGCTGCTCAATGATATTGGCGACAGCTATCTTCCCTACCTCTGCGCCAACGTGGACGCAGTCACCGCTGGCAGGAAACGCTTCGATGTGGAAGTTGGCGGAGTGGCTTACCGGGGAGCCCGCTATTCACGCTATCGTGTCTGGTGCCTGCAGGAGCTGCGCTCACATTATCTTGCCCTGCCTGAACAGTCGCAGGTAGAGGCGCAAGAGCTGTTACAGGGACATTCATGCTGGGAACCACTTTGGCGACAGGAGCAACTACCGCTTCTGCCTGGCCAGGAAAAAGACCTGCCGTTCCGCGGCGATACTAAAATGGTGAGTGTCAATGAGTAAACAAAACGCTGAACCCGGGGAGAGCTAGCCATGAATAGCCGAATTCTACTTGCCCTTGTGGCTGTACTAATCGCACCCCTGGCCTCGGCTGGAGATATCGCCGGATTCTGGAAGCACGCCGAAGAGCCCGGCTGGATCGAAATCTGTGTGGAAGATGGCGTGGGGACGGGCAAGGTCGTTCGCAACGACGCGTATCCCGAGCGTGTCGGCCGCGAAATCCTGAAAGGCCTGGCGGTGGATGAGTCCGATGAAGCGCTGTGGCGTGGCCAGGTCTATGCCGAGCGCCTGGGCGAGTATAAGGACGCAGAGATTCGCCTGGAAGATCCGGACCAGCTTCGGATGAAGGTTAAGGTGGGGTTTATCAGTCGCACCGTGGATTGGGTTCGTGTCAATGAGGTTCCATCCGGTAGCGAACAGTGATCGATCTGATCTACTTAGTATTACATGCTTAGGTAGCAACATGGTGAAAACAGGAGCAACAGCCGGCCAGTACAGTATCATCGGGCGAGCTCCAGGCGAGGGAAGTAACTGATGATGTCAATACTGGAAAAATCCCGGGAAGTTGTCCGGGTGCTTGGTGAAATGGCGAGTCTTGCTCCCGCCCTCATGTACCGCCCCGCAGAGGACGATGAAAAGGTGTCGCTCGGTACCGTGTTCGAGGACACGGTAGCTCGCCATCCGGATAACGTCATGCTGTTGTTTGAGGGAAAGCAGTGGACTTATAGCCAGTTCAACGCCCAGGTCAACCAGTTGGCTGGTGTGCTGACGAGCACGGGTGTGGCCAGGGGTGATACCGTCGCTCTGTTTATGGAGAACCGGGCGGAGTATGTGTTGTCCATGCTGGCCCTGGTAAAACTTGGGGCGAGTGCTAGCCTGGTGAATAACAGCCTTTCCGGCGACGCCCTGGTGCATTGCATCAAGGCGACCGACGCCAAGAGCTGCATTGTTGGGGAAGAGCGTGCTGAGGTTATAGACGGGGTGCGCAGTGAACTCGGCTTGGAAGCAGGCAAAGGCTATTTGTGGTTCCCTGACAGCGGCGAGGCTTCCGTGCCGCAGTGGGCCACTGATGCCAGCACCGAGATGGCTGGTATGTCCAGTGGAAACCTCGAGGTCACCCGCGATATCACCGCGGGAGAAACTGCGCTCTATATCTTTACCTCCGGCACTACCGGCCTGCCCAAGGCGGCGGTTGTCCTGCACCGCAAAATCCTGGCGGCAGGCCAGGGTATTGGGCGTCTTGGTTTCAGGATCAAACCCGAGGACAGATTGTACCTGTGCCTGCCGATTTACCATATCACCGGCATGGGACCCGGATTATGCGGTTTTATCTCGGTCGGCGGCTCCATTGTTCTGCGCCGCAGTTTTTCCGCTTCCAACTTCTGGCCTGAAGTTCAGAAGTACCAGGCTAACTGCTTTATTTATGTGGGCGAGTTGTGTCGTTACCTGTCGATGCAGCCCGAGTGCCCGGAAGAAAAAAATAATCCGCTACAGAAAATGTTAGGCAACGGATTGCGGCCGGATGTATGGGATGAGTTCAAGACCCGCTTTGGCGTGGCGAGAATCTGCGAGATATACGGCTCCAGCGAAGGCAACGTTAGTTTTCTCAATCTGCTGAATAAAGATAGGACAATCGGGGCGGCCATATCAAAGGTAGCGCTGGTGCAGTACGACGGTGAGAACGATGAAATTGTGCGTGACAGTCGTGGCCGCTGTATCGAGGTTCCTGTCGGAGAGCCGGGTTTGCTATTGGGCGAGATTACGGCCAAGTTCGAGTTCGATGGCTATACCGACCCCGAGGCTACAGCCAGCAAGATTGTTCACAACGTGCTAAAAGAAGGAGATCGCTGGTTTAACACCGGAGACTTGATTCGCCAGATTGACGTTGGTTTTGCCATGGGCCTCAAGCACTTCCAGTTTGTCGACCGCACCGGGGATACTTTCCGCTGGCGGGCAGAGAATGTTTCCACCAATGAGGTGGCTGAAGTCCTCAACGCCCATCCGCAAATTGATATGGCCAATGTATACGGTGTGGAAGTACCCGGTGTAGAAGGCCGCGCGGGTATGGTGGCGTTTGCCCTCGATGGGGAAGATGAGTTTGATATCGATGGGCTAACGCAATTGGTGGAGCGCGAGCTCCCGCCCTACGCCCAGCCGGTATTTGTCCGCATCCAGCGGTCATTGGCTACCACCGGCACGTTCAAATTACTGAAAGGGGAGCTGCGAGAGCAGGCCTATCACCTGGATAACGTCGATGACGATGAAATCTACGTACGAAAACCGCGAAGCGACGGCCATGAACGTTTGGACGCCGCTTTTTATCAACAGATTCTTGATGGCAGTGCCGGTTATTAGGGCGCGCTACAACACACCCATCTTATTTACGATCCGAGGCGACAATTATGGCTATTGGTTTACTGGTAACAATCACCGTGCAGGACGGATTACTTTCGTGAAGCCAACAAGATGTTGGGCACCCTGGTTGCCGCAGCACCGGTAATTGAAATGCTCGACACGGTGGCAGACTGAATTTAATCATTTAGCCATGACACGATACTGTGGGCGTACTGGGGATACTGGGAAATATCGTTGTGGCCCGCACCGCGAATAAGCACGCTTTTCAATTGTGCGCTGTCGAAGGCGTCAATCAGGGCATCGGTTCTGGCCCGGGGAATGATGTTGTCATATTCGGCAGCGACGATTAGGGTTCTTGCGTTAATGGATTGAACCCGTTCAATGGAGGCGTAGCGATCTTTGATCAGCCAGGAAATCGGAAACATCCAGTAGGCGCCCTTTGCCACATTTTCAATGCTGTCGTAGGGCGTGACCAGTATCAGATTGTCGACCTCGCGCCGGGACGCGACATAGGTGGCAACGCCGGACCCCAGGCTTCGTCCCAGCAAGGAAAAGCTGCTGTGATCAGCCCCGATGTGGTCGATGAGTGCCAGGGCATCCTGGTACAAGCCTTGTTCACTGGGGCTGCCGCTGTTGTTACCGTAACCCCGATAGGGAACCAGGTACACCGAGTAGTGCGTAAAAACTGTCTGAAAGAAATCTAGATTGGACACGATGTTTTCCGCATTGCCGCCGTAGTATATCAGCGCCCTGGGTTGCCCGGGGTTCACCACCCACCCCGATAGCTGATGTTTGCCGCTGCTGAAACTGAGCGCCTGGGCACCGGATACGGAACCCGCTTTCTGCGGAAAATACAGCATGTTACGTTGCAGCAGATACAAGGCCAGGCAGGCAAAGCTATATCCCAACAACACGGTAAACAGTATTGACTTCATCGGTCTGCGCCTTTGCTAAGACGAACAATCACTATGGAATAGATCGTGACATTAATCGCCAGAGCGATAAAGCCCAAAGACACCTGCAGTGACGGCGTCAGACCCACTGGGTAAATCACCGGCAGCACATAGTGTTCGACAAAACCGCCTTCGTAACCTTCCAGTCCCGCAGCCTGGCGCCAGTGATTTTCCAGTGGCGTGAGCGGGCAAATCCAGCCCTTGAAACTGATCAATACTACCCAGATGCCGGCGGGCAGGTGTAGCAAGGCGGCGTATCGGTACCACAGCACGAATATGCCCCCGAGTAGGGCAAAGACAATAAAACTCAAATGCAGTAATACTGTCAGGTCGGCAAGAATTCGGTAGATCACAGTATGTTCACCACGGTTCCGAGCAAGCAAGATCTAACACTACCGGGAGCAGCGGGACTTATCTACATTCGCCTCTGACTACTTTTATTCAGCCTGACAATCGCGCCTATCGATTTGCCAGCTGCTCGAAGCTGTCTTTCATGGCCTGCAAGGTCTTGGCTCGAATCGACAATTTGTTGGCTGCGTATTGTGCCTGTGGCAGTTGGGCCAACTGCTGCGCCACTGCCATGCTGCGGGCATTGAGGGCTTGCGCGTCCACCACCTCGTCGATAAACCCGGCATCTACTGCCTGTTCAGGGGTGTAAACCTCAGATTGCAGGGCAACCCGGGTCATGTGTCGTGGGGATATTCGCGAGGCGGCCAGTTCGAGGAGTATGGGAGGCAGGTCCATGCTGATAGCGGTTTCCGGCAGGCTCATTTTGAATTTTCCCCGGGTGCCGATACGGGTATCGCAAGCCATGATCATGAAAGCACCCATGGCTATGCCGTGGCCGGTGCAGGCTGCCACGAGGGGAAGGGGGAAGCTGTACAGGCGGATGAGGAGTTCGAAGCCCCGCGAGACCATGGCCAGACCTGCCTCGGGCCCTTTCTTGAATTCACCCAGATCAAAGCCGGCGGAGAACATGCCCTCCCGGCCGCGTAGTATTATGGCCGCGGCCTGTTCCTCCTGGGCGCGATCTAGCCCTGCGTTAATACTGTCCAGGAACTCACCGCCTACGACGTTGGCTTTCCCATCATCAAACGTTAATGTGACGATATTGTTGTTCAGTTCATAATCCATGACGTACCCGCTGGAGTAAAGATATAGCACATATCATGTCATTATATATTCAGCTGCGCAAGGCTCTATGCTGGCATCAAATGCAGGGTAAATATGGAGGAATGTAGTGATCAAAAGAGCATTCTTCGTACTGGAACTACACCGAGGGCACAGATCATGCACACCCAATTGCTACCATCTCCGCCCTCAGTTCCGCCACAATCTCCGTTTGGCGTTTTGAGCTAACGGACTTTCCATCTTCAGTTTCCACGTAATAGCGGTGGTGTCGGCCGTCAATGAACTCGCTGCCCGCCAGCTTTTCAATGTCCCTTTTGTAGGCTGTACAACGCTCATTTTTTTCCTGGCGTAATTTTGCCTGCTCCGCATCGCGTTTTTGCTGCTGAGTTCTTTCATACTCCCTGGATTTTTGTTGAATTGATCGTTGCTCGCGTTCAAGGGCGTCTTGTTCTTCCGCGGTGCGTGCAGGAGGCTGGTAGCTTGTTTTAAGCTCCACAGGCTTTGCATTGGCGCCCTGTACAGGGTCTTTCGGTTTGTCGCCAAAATGAATATTGCCGTTGGCATCAATCCATTTATAGATCTCGGTTGATGCAGCCACTGTAAGCATAGGCGTTATCGCCAGCAACAGGCCTGCCAAATACACGGCAGCGTTTTTTGTCATGGCAGTTCTCCCCGTTACGCAACCCCGGCCGTAACCATCCAGATAGCGGCTGGAAGATTAAGCCCCCCATCCGAATAATACGGCTCCAGTACATCTTCGATCGCAGCAAAAACCGTTTCCAGCACTGCCCGATCTTGACCGGCAAGCAGGCTGGCCACGGGGCCTATTTTGGCCAATTCACGAACACTTTCGCCCAGCGTGGCAGCTTCACCAAAGCACATGGTCATGCGGTGGGAGGTGATTCCAATATTGCTGAAACCACTGTCGACCAGTATTGAACGCAAGCGCTCTGCATCGGCAAAGGCAAAAGGCCCCGGTGCATTGGGGGCATCGGCCTGAAGAAATTCTACCTGTGCCTGGTTGGCTTTCTGCTCTTCGGATTTCTTGCGTGCCACCCTTAACATCGGCTCCGAAATATCCACGCCTAACACCTTGGCATTGGCGCCCAATCGCTCTGCCAGTATCATGCTCTGGCTGCCGCCACCACAGCCTACATCCAGTGCGTTGCTGCAACCCTCTATGTTCGCGTGAGCCAACAGTGCCTCGGTGATGGGGCGCAATAATCGCTCCATGGTGGCGTCCTGTTGTGCCCAGCGTTTGCCTGCGTCTCCGTTCCAGTATTCGATTTGTTCTGCGTTACTCCTGGTTTACTTCGCCTTTGCGCTTATCGAGCCAAGCTGTCATTGTCCTGTATTGCGCTTGCGGTTAGAATTGATTGGCATCATTACTTTAATGGGGACTGCCAGTATGGCACAGAGAATTGAAACCGTACTGATCACCGGGGCGTCCTCAGGCATTGGCGAGGCGCTTACATGGATTTTTGCCAAAAACGGCTACAGCCTGATACTGGTTGCCCGCAGTGCGGATAAACTTGAGCAACTTGCCGAGGAGTTGGCCAGCGAACACGAGGTCACCGTCAGTGTGCGCCCCGTTGATTTGTCCGAGGCCGGCAGTGCCGAATCGTTGGCCAGGTCTTTACAGCGTGAAGGGCAGCAAGTCGATATCCTGGTTAACAATGCGGGCGTGCTTGAACACGGGGCCTTTATAGATATTCCACCCCAGGACCACCGACGCATGTTGCAGCTAAATGTTGTTGGCCTCACTGATATTCTGGTCCACTTCGTGCCCGATATGGTGGCCAGGAAGTCGGGGCGAGTATTAAATGTGGCGTCTACAGCTGCTTTTCAGCCAGTTCCCAGTCTCTCCACTTACGCTGCTACCAAGGCCTATGTGTTGTCCCTGTCGGAGGCTCTTGGGGAAGAACTGCGGGGAACCGGTGTTAGTGTCACCACGCTTTGCCCGGGCGTTACTGACACTAATATGGTTGCCCAGGCGGGGTCGTTTGCCGATTCATTGCCGTCCATGCTCATAGGCGATGTAGAGAAAGTTGCTGCAGAGGCTTACAGGGCATGCATGAAAGGCACGCCCATTGTAGTGCCAGGGGCTATCAACCTCGCCGGTACAGTAGCAGCCAGAGTGGTTCCCAAGTGGCTGATGCGGCGGTTGGTGGGTGTGGCGGGGCGCTCCACACTGTAACGATTTTCCTACAGGATGAGATTGAGCGCTCTGCCAATGGCGCTCAGGCTACTCCTGGGGCGTGATCGCCTGAATATGATCCAGCGCATCGGCGTACTCGGTGAGCAGGCGAAACATAATATCCCGACAAGCTTCCACTGAGTTCATCTGCCCTACAACTTGTCCCACGGGATTGAATGCGATTTTTTGGCACTCCCCGCTGCCCGCGTATTTGTGGGTGCGCCGCACCGCATCAAAAGTCAGGTAGCCCTGCAGGGGCATGGGTAGCGGGTCGGGCGTGTCGGCACGGTCCCAGGCCTCGGTCCATTCGTTTTTCAACATACGGCAGGTTTTTCCGGTCCATGAGCGCGAGCGCACTGTGTCCTCGGAGCTGGCAGACATATAGGATTCTCGCTGCGCCGGTTGCGCGTCGGCCTCGGCGGAATTTAACCAGGTGGAGCCCATCCACACGCCGGACACACCCATGCTCATGGCCGCCAGTATCTGGCGCCCATTGCCGATGCCGCCGGCGGCGAGCACGGGCAGGGGAGCTACTGCGTCTACCATTTGCGGCCACAGGACCATGGAGGTAACTTCCCCGGCGTGACCGCCGCCCTCTGAGCCCTGGCAGACAATAAAATCCAGACCCGCCTCCTTGTGGTTTAGGCCGTGCTTGAGCCTGCCAGCCAACGCGCCAATCAGGCGGCCCGCCTCGTGCACCTGCTGTATGATGCTGGCCGGCGGCGTGCCCAGGGCGTTGACAATCATGCGGCACTGGGGGCGGGTAAGTGCCTCGTCCACCAGTACCTGGGCTTGCAGTGCAGAAAAGCTCAAGCTCACTTCACCGTCATTGTCGGGAATTTCGGGCACGTGGTGATCGCTGAGTAATTTCTCGGCAAACTTGCGATGTTGTTCGGGTATGGCCGCCTGTAGCATTTTTACCAGGTCGTCGGCACTGGTCTCCTCCATGCCCTCGTATTTTTGGGGGATGGCCACGTCAACACCGTAGATGTGCTCGCCAATATGGGCATCTATCCAATCCAGCTCTTCTTTGAGTTGTTCTGCGGTGAACCCCACCGCGCCCAGCACACCGATGCCGCCGGCCTTGCTCACCGCGACAACTACGTCGCGGCAGTGGGTGAAGGCGAAAATAGGGGCGTCTATACCCAGTTGTTTACAAAATTCGGTTTGCATGGTGTTGCTTGCTCCTGTGCTGAAAGTGTCGAATTTGTTCAAGCATACGGGAAAGTGTGCACGGGCTGAATGACCAAACAGGCCCACAAAGCTTGCATTAATTATCAAACCGTTGGAATCCATCGCCAAGAGCGATTATATTGCGCCCCAGCATATTCACTGATATCTACCTGAACCGGAACACATTATGGGCAGAGCTTACCAGAACCGTAAAGAGTCCATGGCCAAGACCTCGGATGCCAAAGCGCGGGTGTACAGCAAGTATGCCCGTGAGATCTATGTGTCGGCCAAGTCCGGGGGGCTGGACCCCACGGGTAACCTGTCTCTGCGCAGCATTATTGACCGGGCAAAAAAAGACCAGGTGCCGGCTCATGTTATTGAAAAAGCCATAGGCAAGGCCAAGGGTGGTGGCGGCGAAGACTTTTCCACCGCGCGTTACGAGGGTTTCGGCCCCGGCGGTTGTATGGTGATTGTCGATTGCCTGACCGACAACCCCAACCGCACCTTTGGCGATGTGCGCCAGTGTTTTACCAAGTCAAAGTGCAAAATTGGCACGCCGGGCAGTGTCGCCCATATGTTCGATCACAGCGCCATCCTGGTGTTTAGCCACGACGATGAAGATGCTGTGCTGGAGGCCCTGATGGAGGCCGATGTCGACGTTAGCGATATTGAGAGCGAGGATGGTAAGGTGACTGTTTTCAGCCCACATACCGAGTACTTCAAGGCTAAACAGGCCGTCGTCGATGCCTTTGGCGAAGTGGAATTCGAGGTCGATGAAATTCAGTTTATCCCGCAGTCACCCGCTCCCCTGGGTGAGGAGGAGCAGGCGGCGCTGGAGAAGTTTATCGAGTTGCTGGAGTACCTGGAGGATGTCCAGAACGTGTACCACAACGTGGGCTGAGGCGCGTTACATCTGTATCGAGGACAGTACGTCACTGCCCCAGCCAATCAGCTTGTCATTTTTGAAGACCAGCGGCGTGGTTTCATCCCGGGTGGTCTCGCCATCTGAATCCGTGTGGTGCGTACGATAAAACAGTACACCGTATGCCACCTCGTCTCTGACAAAGGCCTCGGAAAACGCGGGCGTGCCCATACGCATCAGCACATTGGCGCGCTCGGTGCCTATAACCAGTTCGCTGATGGTTTTTCGGTTGGCTTCCTGGGTGTCCTGCCAGTTTTCGTCGTCCCAGTGATGGGAACCGTTAATGCTGATGCACCCACCCAGTGAGGCGAGTAGGGCGGTTATGAAAGAGAGTTTTAGCAGGTGTTTCATGTTGATGTCCTTGAGTAAGAGTTCAGCGCGCTGCGCCGTTTGAATATGGTGATATATAACACCATATCACTATAGTCCAGATTGCACGGGTATGGCAAGCGCGATTGTAAAAATTTGGCAAAAAAAATGCCGGCTTGGGTTTGAATGGGGTCGCTATCTGACTGCTATTGGCGGTGGGCTCTGCTACTGAGCGGGCCGGGCCCGGGAACCGTGTTTCTTTTTCTTCCTCAGGGCCTCGCGTTCAGCTTTTTCTTTTTGTTTGCGTGCGACCACTTTTTCCTCGGCCAGAATCATCTCCGGGGTTTCCAGGGTAATTCGGCCCAGTTTTCCCGCTCTGTATTCGTTGACTAAAATGGCGGACACTTTTTCCAGGTCCACCTGCCCCCCCGCGCGCAGGCAGCCGCGCTGGGCACCCAGCAATTCCAGGAACTCAAGCTCGGTGGCGGGCAGGGTGTTGATTTCAAACCGGTCTTTAAGCC
>Ga0209987_10001245_pt1 | contig 13837 bp, 15 predicted proteins | sample N074metaG_FD_182134 | JGI IMG/M metagenome (GOLD analysis project Ga0209987, IMG submission 182134) | Deep subsurface microbial communities from Kermadec Trench to uncover new lineages of life (NeLLi) - N074 metaG (SPAdes) (version 2) | ecosystem: Environmental > Aquatic > Marine > Ocean trench... | reverse complement strand
CAAGTGATCTGCCCGGCAAACACATGAAAGGTTCAGCGTAACTCAATGCTACGGTACCGATTCGACGCATTCGAGAACGATATTTTGTGAAAGCACGTAGCTGGCAGACGCCAATAGTTTTGTTAACGCTGATGAGTATTGCGATGCCGATCGCATTCAATACGTGGACTGCGCTGCTAAACAACTTCGTGGTCGAAAGGGCTGCATTTACCGGTGTGGAGATAGGAATTCTCCACAGCCTGCGCGAGATACCCGGTTTTATGGCATTTACGACGGTTTTTGTTCTGCTGGTGCTGAAAGAGCAGACTTTCGCCGTCATCGCATTGGCCACGCTTGGGATTGGCGTCGCTTTGACCGGCTTTTTCCCATCGGTTTATGGCCTGTATTTTACAACGGTCCTGATGTCGATTGGCTTTCACTATTTTGAGGCCGTCAAACAATCGCTGGCTTTGCAATGGCTGTCCAAAGAGGACGCGCCACAGGTACTGGGAAAGTTGATTTCTGTCGCCGCTATAACGTCACTGATAATTTATGGTTCGATGTGGGCATTACTGGAATTATTCGAACTGGACTATTTTTGGATTTTCCTGATTGCGGGCGTAATCTGTACCGGACTTGCGGTGGTAATGTGGCTGGCTTTTCCGCATTTTCCGAGCGCCACTCAACAACATGGCCACATCGTTCTGCGCAAGAGATACTGGCTTTACTATGCACTTACTTTTTTTTCCGGTGCGCGCCGGCAGATATTCATGGTGTTCGCAGCATTTCTCATGGTGGAGAAGTTCGGCTTCTCAGCGGCACAGGTAACGCTGCTGTTTCTCGTTAACTACGCTTTCAATTGGTTGTTTGCCGAGCGAATTGGCGTCGCGATTCGCAGCATTGGTGAGCGCAATGCGCTCACCATCGAGTACGCAGGCCTGATTGTCGTATTCACATCCTATGCGTTTGTAGAGAATGCGTACATCGGTGCGGGGCTTTACATCATCGACCACATGTTTTTCGCACTCTACATTGCAATGACGACTTATTTTCACAAGATAGCCGATCCCGCAGATCTGGCGAGTAGTGCAGGTGTTTCATTCACTATCAACCATATCGCCGCAGTCGTCATACCGGCATTGCTTGGCCTGGTCTGGATTAACTCGAATGCTGCGGTGTTCCTGATCGGGACCGGCTTTGCGGTTTGTTCGCTACTGTTGGCGCAGAATGTTCCATCAAACCCGGCGCCGGGCAACGAAACAATAATCGGTAAGATCAAAGTCGTTGAAAACCGCACGTGACACGCAGCTGGGCTGGTAAAAACGGGAGACCTCCAGACTCTGGCGGGGAGGCAGCCGCAGTTTGACAATTGCGGAAATCGCAAACTAATTTCAAAGTGTAGCCGCGAAAATTTGTAGCAGGAGCGTATGTCAATCGCCCGCTGGGCAGGCTCCTACAGGTGCTAATAAGAATTGTAGGAGCCCGCCGTACGATAGGAGTGATTACTCAATCCTTGTGAAAGTCGCTCGACCGGCACGGGCGAATTTACGACGCCCAGCGGGCGATGAAGATCAATGCGTCGATCGTCGGCCGAATCTCATGACCATCTGGTCCCCTTCAGGGGGCGCGAGGGGGCGCATAGCGGTCCCATCATGCCGCTTTAAGCGGTTCACAAACTAAAGCCCGAAGCTACGCCGGGGGATACTTACTTAAAGGTTGCGTTGTCTTCAAACGCAACACCATGCCCCAAGGTCTTATGAACAGGGCAGCGCTCTACGATCTGCGCCAGTCTTTTGCGCTGTGCATCGTCAAAATCCCCGTGAATTTCTATATTGCTGGTAATCTTTTGGATAAAACCCGTGGCAGAATCGTCGCAGTCTTCACAGTCATCGGCATGCACATTGGAGAATTCATAGGATGCACGAATGGAACGCAGCGTCAGCCCCTTGTGACGGCAATACATCGAAATGGTCACACAGGTACAGGCGGCCAGCGACCCAAGGAGGAGCTCATACGGATTTGGCCCTGTGTCCGTACCGCCGGCGTAAATCGGCTCGTCGGCAGTCCAGTCATGTCGGCCATTGGAAATTCGCACGACTGTGCCGGATTCAAGTTCGGCCGATATCTGGCTCATTGTTGGTGCCCCTGCTTATGTAGAAGTTGAATTCTGGTCGACGTCGGCTGCTGGTCCGGACGAGTGGCCAATATTTTTGTCGATGTATTGCCGTGATGCATGCTGTGCCTCAGGATCATCCAGCGCTGCGAGCATGGCCTGTGCGTCGGCACTGGCATCGAAGCTGCCATTTCGTATTGAGTTTAGTTGTTGCTTCGTTGTGCGCAGAACAATTTTTGCTTTTTGCGCGATCGACTGCGCCAACTTTTCAGTCTCTGCGCGCAGATCGGCACTGCCAACGGTGCGGCTCGAAAAGCCAGATTGCAGCGCGTCAACTGCGTCGAAGCGCCGGCAACTGAGAACGAGGTCGGCAGCAAGCGACTCCCCAACCAGTCGTACCAGGTGTGCCATGCCACCCCAGGCAAGCGGAATTCCTGCATCAAGTTCCGGAATAAAAAAGCTGCTGTCATCGGCAACCAGTCGAATGTCACAAGCTGCGGCCAATACTAAAGCGCCGCCTACGCAGTAGCCGTGAATAGCTGCGATCGTAATCTGCGGTAGCGCGCTAATAGCCTCCGTTGCGCGGCGACCCAGATCCGCTGTGGCATGTGGGTCCGAAGCCAGATCCTGCACAAAACCTGGCAGGTCCGCACCCGCCGAGAAATGCTTGCCGGCACCCTCGAGCACGATGACCCGACAAGCGTCAGTTGTCGCGAGTTGGTCGCAAGTATCGATGAGTTCCCGCAACAGGTCTGGCGAAAGTGCGTTGAACACCGCCGGGCGATCCAATTTGACGTGTGCGATTTTGTCTTCGATTGTTACTTTGATAGTTGGCACCGGGTCACCATTTTCATGCATCTGTGTTGCACTACATCGCTCAGCTTACTGTATATCGCGCCTGGCATCATAGTGATGTTCAATATGCGCCTTGCCTCAGATAGGATTGCAGTATGGAAACTCTTGGTATCGCCACCGTTGCATTTATCATCGCCGGGTTCGTCAAAGGCGTGGTCGGGTTCGGGTTTCCGATAATCGCGCTGATTATTCTTACGTTGTCGATCGGTCTCCTGGATGCGCTGGCGATCGTCGTCATTCCGACGTTGGTAACAAACAGTTGGCAGGCTTTTTCAGGTAAATATTTAAAGATTATCCTGGGGCGCATGTGGCGGTATTTCCTGGTTGCCATCGCATTCATCTGGATCACCTCCGATTATCTGAAAGTTGTCGATATTGACTGGCTCACCATGCTGTTGGGGACAGTCCTGTTCGTTTTCGCGTTGTCGCGTTTGTTCAACTTCCATATTACGGTAGCGCCGCAATACGAATCCCTGCTTGCGGTGCCTCTTGCTGCCATGAATGGCATTCTTACCGGTCTGACGGGGTCGTTTATGGTGCCATCAGTGCTTTATATGCAGGCCATCGGTTTTCGGGGTGACCTGCTGGTGCAGGCAATGGGCGTCTTTTTTACCATCTCGGTTTTCACGCTCGCGATATCCCTGCGCAGGAACGACTTGATTTCTGCAGACCAGGCACAGCTGTCTATGTTGGCTCTCGTGCCCACGATCATCGGCTTGCTGGCCGGCCGCTGGGCGCGACGCCAAATCGACGAAGAACGGTTTCAGCACATATTCCTTTTGGCTGTGCTGGTGCTGGGTGGCTATATTGTAATCCGGTCCGCCAGAGCGTTGGAATATCTGTAGGCAGTCAAAGTGTGGCAGCATGGGCTTGCAACCTTAAGGGGCGTGGGATGAAAAAACGATCGGAATTGTTAACTGACATCGGATGCATGCTGATACTCACGTCGGTCTCCTGCATATCAGCTGCGCAGCAGAGTGCCAGCAATAGTGACGCAGAACGGGAGCGCAGAATCCAGGAGGAACTTGCGGCGCCGAATCCGCTTGCAGCGAGTGATTCCTTATGGCTCGAGGAACTCACCTACATGGAAGTCCGCGATCGCCTCATTGAGGGCTACACGACGGTCATCATTCCAACAGGTGGCATTGAGCAAAACGGGCCCTACCTCGCTACGGGTAAGCACAATGTAATATTACGATCACTTTGTCCTGCTATCGCCGCTGAACTGGGCAATGCGCTCTGTGCTCCGGTGGTTGCATTTGTTCCGGAAGGCAATATCGACCCCCCATCCGGCGCCATGCATTTCCCTGGATCAATCAGCGTTCGTGACGAAACCTATCGTGCACTACTCGATGATATTGCCAGCAGCCTGAAGCAAAACGGCTTCAGGAATATCGTGCTGATCGGCGACAGCGGTGGAAACCAGCGTGGTATGGCACAGGTTGCCGATGAACTGAACGAACGGTGGAATGGTTCGGGTGTCACGGCGCACTTCGTGGTTGAGTATTACACGCCGGGCTGGGAGGAGACAGAGCGCTATACTGAACAGGAACTGGGCGTCGCAGAGACACGCAGTGATGGTTATCACGACGACATTTGGGTAACCGCCATGATGATGGTGTCCGATCCTGTCTCAGTGCGTTACGAACAACGCGTCGAGGCGAACCTGGCGTCGATTAACGGCGTCAAAATTACGCCGCTGGACGAAACTATTGAGCTTGGCAGGAAAATGGTAAAGTTCCGCGCGGAATATAGTGCAAACGCGATTCGCCGTGCGATTAATAATAATAAATAGTGTTTCTAACGTTGTGGCATAGCTGCCTTACATAAAAAAACAGGAAGGTTCCTATGTCCGGCCATTCACTTACGGAAAAATTCTTTGGCGGTAATTTGATTCTGCGCATCGCCGTTGGCATTGTGCTCGGAATCACACTGGCGCTGATCTGGCCGGATGCCGCGCGGGCTGCAATGTTGCTCGGCAAATTGTTTGTGCAGGCACTCAAAGCGGTGGCGCCGGTGCTGGTTCTGGTTCTGGTTGCCTCGGCACTGGCTAATCAGAAGCCTGGCAGTCACGCACAGCTACGGCCAATAGTGGTCTTGTACCTTATCGGCACGCTGAGCGCTGCATTTCTTGCGGTAATGATGAGCAAGTTGTTTCCAACGACGCTCATCCTCACCGTAACTGACGTTAGCCTGAATCCGCCGCAGGGTATTGGCGAGATATTCAATACGCTCTTGTTCAAGCTGGTCGATAATCCTGTCAGCGCCATTATGAACGGCAACTTCATCGGTATTCTGGTCTGGGGCGTGGCGCTGGGCCTTGCCATGCGGCACGCAGCCGATGCATCACGGGCCATGCTGTTCGACATATCACACTCAGTCACGCTCATCGTGCGCGCTGTAATTCATTTGGCACCGATAGGCATATTTGGTCTCGTTGCTGGCAATCTCGCAGAGTTCGGGTTCGAAGCACTGCAAGGATACGCGCAAATTCTGACTGTGCTTATCAGCTCGATGCTCATTATGGCGCTATTGATAAATCCATTGATCGTGTGGGTCAAAACGAGAAAAAACCCGTACCCAACCGTATTTCTGGCGTTACGCGAAAGTGGCGTCACGGCATTTTTTACGCGCAGTTCGGCCGCAAATATTCCCGTCAACCTCAGACTTTGTGAAAAGATGAAACTTGATGAGAATACTTACTCAGTATCAATCCCCCTTGGCGCGACGATTAATATGGGCGGCGCGGCAATCACCATTACCGTGCTCACGCTCGCTGCCACGCATACGCTTGGTATTCCCGTAGACCTGTTAACTGCCTTGCTTTTGTCTGTCGTCGCTGCATTGTCGGCCTGTGGCGCTTCCGGAGTTGCCGGAGGGTCCTTGCTCCTCATTCCATTGAGCTGTGGTCTTTTCGGCATATCGAACGATATTGCGATGCAGGTGGTGGCCGTTGGTTTCGTGATCAGTGTTTTGCAGGATTCTGCTGAAACAGCTTTGAATAGTTCGACTGATGTTGTCTTTACAGCAGCGGTCAGCGGGATGGCAGATTCGGGTAGTAGCTGACTCCCGTTCGTTCCGCTTATCGCGTAATCTCTCAGGACAGTGCCGCTATCAAGCGCTCGACATCATTTAAGTCGTTGAAGACTGATGGTGATACCCGGAAATGATACTGCGCCACCGATATGGTGATCCCGGCAGCATCAAGTTTCTCGTGCAGTTTCTCTGTATCTCCATCATGCCGGAATGAAACCAGCGCCGTTACCGACTTGTGCGGCGTGATCGATGCATAACCGAGCCGTGGCAGGGTTTCCTGCAGGCAGTCGATCAATGGCTGTCGATGCGCCTGGATTCGTTCAACGCCGACCGCTAACAGATACTGCAGCGAATAGTCGAGTTGTGCGGCAATAATATTCGGTTGCGAGCCCATGGCGAAATAACCCAGCGCCGAGTCGTAATGCTCATATTCAACAACTTCCTCGTGATGAACAGGACTGGGAAAGCCGAGGCCGTGGCGTTGTTTCAATTGATAATGTCCAAACCAGGGGCGTTCTATTTCTGCGAGCCGATCCTTACGGGCGTATAGAAAACCGAGTCCCTGATCGCCCATCAACCACTTGTAACTTGCCGCGGAGCAGAAATCGACATTCGATTTGCGCACATCGAGCGGTGTGCTGCCAACCTGGTGAACAACGTCGGCGTAAACAAGCGCACCCCTGGAATGGGCAAGTTCGCAGATCTGTTGCAGATCATGCTGGAAGCCGTTGACCATCGACACGCTGGAAATTGAAACCAGTCGTGTGTTCGCGGTGATCGCTTTCTCGAATGCGTCGATCTCAATTCGACCATCCCTGGCGCGCAGTGTTACAACTTCCATGCCGCGTTTGGTGAGTTCTGCATAGGTCGGCAAAGAGCCAAGATAGTGCAGGTCGTCGGTGACGATGCGGCCGCCGCCCTGCGGGATGTTCAATGCTTTTAGAACCAGGTTTTCGCCTACCGTTGTGCTTTGTACGAAAGCGACTTCATCGACATGCGCATTTATCAGCTTTGCGTAATTTTCAAGAGCGCGGAAGTAGACTGCAACATTCGAATAATCGCTATCAGCCGCAAAAGTCTTGTAATCCAGATACCGATCGACCGCACGCCTGGCTCCGTGACTTATTGGATGTTGGCTGGCGCAATTCATGTACGTACCGGCTAACTGAAAGAACGCGTCCTTGTGGGGTAGCGGGGCAGACGGGTCGGGAACCGCTGCGGTTGCGGCACTTTCGTCCAATGAAGTCGGTGCGAGAGCCGCGGCGGCACCGCCAACAAGACATTCACGACGAGTTAGCATGACAGAACCCCTGTTTCTTCTGTTCTTGGCTACAGTGTAGCAAGTCAGGGGACCATGTAATTCAAGTTGATAGATGATTCACTTATGAAGGCTCGTTACTCACGTTGCGGCAATCAATATTCTTTCAGGTACCACACGCGCATGTCATCCAGAACATGATCCCAGCCCAGTACAACAGCGTCATACATCGAGTCCCAATGCGCACCATATCCGTAGCCGCGGTGAGAAATTGACACGGTACTGCCACTTGCGGCGGGCGTGACCGAGATCTCAAGTTGCATGGGCCCCATCAATGGCATGCCGGGCTCAATCATGATCAGGTGACCGACGACCAGCTTTCGCTCGGTTATCGTCTCGATAACCCCAACCCATGCGTGTTGCGTCTTATCCGGTCCCCAGTCGTCCCACGTGACAGACCAGACGCCGCCGACTTTTTGCTCAATTAATGAGCGTGACACTTTCCACCACGCTTCGAGATCATCATTGTTCAGGAATGCCAGTAAAACATTTTCTGGTGTGGCCGACATAGTTGCGGTCGCTTGGACGATGCGGGTTTCATCATCCGCAATTGCAAATGATGTGCCCATCGACAGGATAAGTATGCTGAGGAGGCATTTCGGAGCATTGTTCATTATATGTCCTCTTGGTACGGTTACTTTTCGATCGTGAATCGCTAGCGAAGATCGATGCCGTGCTCGATATACGCTTTGAGACACATTGCCATGTGCGTCCAGCCGCCGCAGTTGTCGTGCGATCCCTTGAGACCTTCTGCATCGGTCTTCCATCCTTGCTCACTGATGCTTAACATCGTGCCGTCTGCCAGTTTCTCAAACTCGAATATCACCAGCACTTCGTATGCCTCGCTCGTTGTTTTTTCCCACTCTCTGGAATCGAGCGCGAGTTCTATCAATTTGTTTTGAATAACTTTTCGGACCACGACAGTATTCTCTCCGTAGTGATCCCATTTCCAGGTAACCTCAGCACCTTCAGTCAGATCACCGCTTGTGCCATTCACAAAATAGTGCCCCAGTCGGTCGCTGGAAACGATTGCGTCAAACACGTCCGCGACAGGCCGAAGTATTTTCGTTTGTATCGTGTAATTGCGGGCCATGACAAATCCTCCTCTTTCTATTTGCAAAATATGTTATAAAATTATAACATGTCTGTCAAATGATCAAGAAGAAAGCTGCGCAGAAGCAAGAAAAACAGGATGATCTGGTCTTCAAGGCGCTCGCCGGCTCAGATCGTCGCCGGATTCTGGATCTCCTGCGCACTGCGCCAATGACGACAGGAGATATTTGTAAAGAGCTGCATTGGCTGAATCGCTGCACCGTAATGCAGCACCTCGGTGTGCTGGAGAGCGCGCGCCTGATCATCACCAGGAAGGAGGGTCGCAGCCGTTGGAATTATCTGGATGTCAGTCCGATCCAGCGTATTCACCAGCGCTGGATTGAGGCCTATGCAACGCCCTCGGCGAATCTGCTAAGCAAACTGCAGCAAGACCTCGAAACGCTGTAGCCGCGTTTCAGCGGAAACACCAGTACTGGCATTCCTGCTGCTGCAGAAAATCTTCAGCGTGCGCGCCTTTGAGCATGGCCAGCGTAGCGATCATGCCGGCCTGGGTGCAGGTATCCGCAGCAATCGTGATGGATCTGGGCGCATTTGCAACGGGCCAGCCTGTCGTAGGGTCCAATATGTGGCCGTAGCGAATGCCATCCTTGAGAATAAAGCGCCGCGCGTCCCCGCTGGTGGCCAGGGCGCCATTTTTGAGACGAATCAGCCGCTTTGCAGCCCCGGCATCTGTATCAAACGCCTCTATACCGACTTGCCAGCCCTTCGAATCGACGGGTGCCCGGGTAGCGACCAGATCGCCACCGAAATTCAAAAGGCAGGCGCTGGATGTTTCGTCATTGAGGAGACCAGCGGCTCGGTCAACCGCATATTCTTTGCCGATGCCCCCAAAATCAATTTGCATGCCGCGACGCAGTGTCAGATTCGGCCGTTGCCACGTTACTTTATTCCAACCAACTTGCTTTAGTATCGTCCTGACGTCAACGTCACCCGGCATCTGATCCCCGCCGTCAAATTTCCACGCTTTTCGCAGTACGCCGGAAGTGATATCAAAGCGACTCTCACTCATTTCGAAAAGCGAGGCTGCGAAATCGATCAGATCGGCTGTTTCGTCATCTGTCTTTACTGTCTTGCCATCGCTATTGTTAATTCGATGGACGATATTACCTGGCAGGTAGCGGCTGAACTTATCCTCGATTCGCCAGGCTTCCCTCGCAATGATAGCGGTGGCAGTCCTGGCCAAGGACTTATCAGACGCTTCGATCAGTAACTCGCAGGGGCTGCCCATCGCCAGGAAAGTGCCCTGAAAATAGCCCGGCTTTTTCTCCATTTTAATTGATCGATCAGCTCGCACCGCACTACTTGCCAAACGAGTAACTAAACTGCGCGATAATGGCATCGAGATCCGGATAAATTACGTTACCTTGCTGATTACCGATCAGGAGATCGCCGGGAACAGCGCCGTCCGCGACGTAAGACTCCAGGCGCAGGCTCATTTTGTTGCCGGACGTGAGTTGCCAACCGAACTTAAGGCCGACAGTTATTGCGTCGAAATCGCCGAGCCGATAATCGGCGGAGGCATAGGCCGGCGCCAGCGTGGAGCCGTCCAGGCTGCCAACATAGAAATCCGCACGGCTCTGTGAGTAGAAACGCACATGCGGCTCTATATAGCTACTTTGCCCAATGGGCCACCGATAGCGCAGATCGACCGTGTGGGAATCGATGCCCCAGTCGTCTGTCATGAATCGATAAGATGCGTCCAGCACCTTGCCGCTCATATAGTATTTTCCCTGTACAAATACGCTGTGTTTCGTTCTGGTGTCCGGCCGGCTTTCGAAAACATTCTGGTGCGACGGGCCCGGAACACCCGGCGTCGGTATTCGATCCAGCGGGTCTCCGGTGACCGGATCAACTACGCTGATGATCTTGAACGGATCATTCAGGTAGCCACTGGAATCGCTAAATGAGTAATTCAATTGCACCAGGAAGTTTCGATTGATCACCTGAGTCACACCCAGGACGATATCCAGTATGTTCTTGTCGTCCTTGCCGGCGCGATTGGACAAGTCGCCCACATCAAGCATTGGACTCAGTGGATCCGGCACACCACCAGTCGGATCCCATTCATCCATGGCATAAGCCAGCGCTGCGGAAAGCGTCGTGTTGCGTCTGTTGAAGTCGCGCGAGAACTTTACGTTTGCGCCGAAGTGCAGGTAGTCGTATTCCTTTGATGCAGTGATGCTGGTGCTGATTGCATTCAACCTGCCAATCGGTTGTTGCCAGCTGGCAGTAATGGCAACCCGGGTGTCCAGAAACGTGTCATCCAGCGGAATTACATTCGCCGGTGTCGTGAAGACCGCATTTCCCGATGGTGTGGTGAAAGTTTGCGGCCCGCTAAATGGAATGGCACCCAGCGGTGTCGCACCAGTCAGCGCATCGATGGTGAGACTGAGGCTCAATGACCGGTCGTCGACATAGTTTCGCAAGGCCAGGATACTCAGGCTGAAATCCTGCACCCGGTCGTCGTCTTCGCCGTAATACAAGAGTGCAGTGTTGAATTCCCAGCCGGGTTCCTCCTGTGCGTGTACAGCTGAAAAGGAACTTGTGCCCAATAGTGCACAGGTTGCTGTTGCCAGTGTCGCTGCGATCGACTTACATTTTTCGCGACTCATGGTTAATCGGCCGAATCAATTACAGCCACAACCGCCACCGCCAAATCCGCGGCCGCCACTCGAGGCTTCTTTGCTGAAGTAAATATGATCGTCAGTAGCAGCCTCAATAGGGTCCGTCACCAACTGCATTTCATCCTTCGCAAGTATGTCGCGCTCCCAGGGCTCCACGCCCATCGAAGAGCAGCTGCTTATTGCAACAACAACGCCTGCAATAGAAATCATTCTGGAAATCACGCTCATTCCATTTCCTTATTCAGTGTTTCGGCCAGAAGCGCTTCATATTCTTCCTGGCGCCTGACCTTGAATCCCAAGTGTCGGATTACTAAATCGCCATTTCGGTCAAAAATATAAGAGGTCGGCATCGCAATAACATCATACTCGCGTGCAAGTGCTCCATCCGGATCGCTAATAATTCGAAAATCAGCAGGCGTTTCACGCAGAAATGCCTGTGCGTCAGCGTCAACAACATCGAGGTTGACGCCTATGATAACGAGACCCTGGTCAGCATATTTTTCCTGCATGCTGTTCATCCAGGGAAAAGAGCGGCGACACGGTACGCACCAGGATGCCCAGAAATCCAGCACAACGACCTTACCCTGAAACTCCCGCAGATCGAATTCGTTCGCGGCATACGTATGGCTACTTATTAGGAGTAACAAAAGAAAGGCCGGTACTGAACGGCGTAGAAAACTGGATAGCCTGTACTGCTTAAGCCCAGGTGATGACACTTGTTAAATCCGGTTATTGAGAGAGGGCGCGGACGCCACTTTACGACAATAGCAGCAAACAAGTTGTAACAATTTGGTATAACAAAGAGGAATGAGATTCATTGCTATTTGCAAATATCGCTGTCTATTGAGCTGGCACAGCCTCTACCACGCCTTCGCGGCGTTTGTCAGCCGCCCCGTCCAGTCCGTCCGGTTTGACGACGATTACATGGAGCCCGGAGTTTTCACCGTCACTTTCCTTAACATCATAACCGCGCTCCGCCAGATCCCTCGCTATGTCTTTGCCCGGCTCCACTGAGACCTCTACACGCACCTGGACACCGCGTGCGACGATGTTCGGGAAATCCACAGCGTCCTGTGCGGAAAGATTCCAGTCGAGAATGCCGATGATGGTTTTGGAGACGTATGCCGGAATAGAATTGCCGCCTGGCGAACCGGTAACCATGAGAAGTTTTCCGTCAGCATCAAAAACCATCGTCGGAGACATCGACGAGCGTGGCCGCCTGCCCGGCGCAATTGCGTTAGCCACTGGTTTGCCGTCTGCTGAGACTTCACGGGCAAAATCAGTCATCTCGTTATTCAGCAGAAATCCCGCGACCCATCGCGACGACCCGAAGGGTGCCTCGACCGTGGCGGTCATTGCTACCGCGTTGCCTTCGCTATCAACGATTGAAAGGTGTGTCGTGCCTGATGCCTCGTGCGTTGAGTCAGCGCCCCAAAGTGCAGCAGCAGATTCCTGACGCAGAACCATGCCGGGATCACCGTGGGTTGGTGTTGCATCCGGCGCAAAACGTTCGGTTGAGCGATGTTTGATGTACACCGGGTCGAGCAACTCGTCCAGCGGTATCTCGATAGCATCGGGGTCGCCAAAATAATGATCCCTGTCTGCATAAGCGAGACGCTGAGCATCTACGAATGCGGCTATTCGGTCGGCTTGTGTCGTGCTTCCCGCTGCAAGGTGTTCATAAATACCGCCAATCATTATCTGCGCGGCACCGGAAGAAGGCGGAGGTGTTGTACATATCTGAACGGCGCGAAAATCGCCGCAAATTGCCTCCCGTTTAACGGTGCGGTATGCGGCGATGTCCTCTGTCGTCAGAGAACCGCCATTGGGTTCTTCTTGGGCGGCAGCTGCGATTGCCTGGGCAATCTCACCCGAGTAAAATGCACTGATCCCCTCTTGAGCAACACGGCTCAGCGTATGCGCGTACTCCGGATTCGTCCGCAGAAAGCCTATTTGCAATGGTTCACCGTCCGGGAAAAAGTAGGCCGCGGCCCCTGGATTTTCATCGAGGCGGCCATACTCAGCAATCCTCGGCAGGAATCCCGCCAGTCGCGGTGATACTTCAAATCCTTCCCTTGCCAGTCGAATGGCCGGCTGGAACAGGTCCGCCCAGGGCAGCTTGCCGTGAGCATCGTGTGCACTCTTATATAATGCAATTGCACCAGGGACGCCGACAGCAAGGCCACTTTGCCAGGCATCCACGAAGCCCAGTACTTCGCCTTCCTGGATGAACATATCCACCGTTGCACCGCCAGGAGCAGTCTCCCTGCCATCATAGAAAATCAGCGCATCATTTTCGTGCTGGTAAACCAGCATGAAGCCACCGCCACCAATCCCTGAACTTTGCGGCTCAACCAGACCCAGTACGGCATGTGCCGCGATGGCGGCATCAACAGCGTGACCGCCAAGCCGCAGCATTTCGCTAGCGGCTGCAACGGCGTGTGGATTAGCCGCCGCCGCCATCGCACCATGTTTCCATGCTGATGAAATATCAACAATTGAGTCGGTATGAGCAGCACTGTCATCCGCTGGGCTGCAAGCGCTGATGAATAGTGCCGCGCAGAGGGCAAAAAATCGGGTCATGGTCATCCTGTCAAACAAAAGGAGCAGTTGAAACGATGTAATATAACGCAAATCTCCCTATGCCTGCGCAAGTCAATTGTCGTTATCAGGTAGCACGGCAAATAATACCGATATCAACAAAATGAATTCACGGTACGCCATTGAGTTATCCATATCGGTCAGGATTCGGCAACGACTATGCTATTTGGACTTTTTGTTCGTGTGCAATATCAGACG
>Ga0209987_10001244_pt1 | contig 13845 bp, 13 predicted proteins | sample N074metaG_FD_182134 | JGI IMG/M metagenome (GOLD analysis project Ga0209987, IMG submission 182134) | Deep subsurface microbial communities from Kermadec Trench to uncover new lineages of life (NeLLi) - N074 metaG (SPAdes) (version 2) | ecosystem: Environmental > Aquatic > Marine > Ocean trench... | reverse complement strand
CCAAACGTTTTTTCTAATGCCCATACAGGCAGAAAGCCCTTTAAGGCTGTGTGTGTCATAAATGCTTTTTAAAATAAAAGATTTTTCTTCTAAATAAGAAGGAATGAATCCGGGCCCATCATCAGATTTGCCAGGTTCAACTTTACCATAAACAATTCCTATATTATCGTCCACATCAAATGCCTTTACCATATTTTCCAACCATGCAACTGATACTTCACAGTCATCATCTGTGATAGCAATAAGTTCACTCTCTGAGTTTTCTATTGCTATATTCCTTCCTGCCGAGCTGCCAACTGAATCTGATTTTATGTATGTAAATTGGGGATTTTTTAAATATTTAGAGACCGCTTTTTTTGTAACTTCATCTGTACTTTGATCGACTACAACCACTTTGAAGTTTTTATATTCATTTGCAAAAATGGACTCTAAAGCACCGCAGAGTATATCACCCCTGTTTTTAGTAGTAATAACAACTGTGATATGAGGAGGATTTAATATATTCAAAAGCTATATAAGTATATATTCGGATATTTTAATCAAATGAATTCCATGTAGCTTGCTGTAAGTTTTTTATTTATTATTAGTATTTCTTAAGTAGATGATTTTGTTGTATACCCAGGAAATTAATGTCCCAAAGATTGATCCTGCAGCAAAACCATAGACAAAGCCAATAATACTTCCAAAATAAGTTACCTTATAACCTATAAAGAACTGCCCGAGCAACTCAAGATGAGGACCTATTATTACCTCACCTCCTGGACCAACATGACCCCCTGCGATTATAAGCCAGTTTGTAGCGATGAAGATAATCAGCCCTATGATTAGCCCAAGAATTAGTCCAAATACTGTAGCATCCAACTTTACAACTTCAGTCAGCAACCGCTTTTCTTCATCTTCATTTAATTCATTCAATTTTCATTAATCCTTCCTAAATATAATCTAACAGGTCTTTTAGAGATTGGTTTTCCAGTTTCTTTTTTTCCTTGTAAATAACAAATCCTAATGAAAGATTCCTTATATATGCAAATAACCATCCAGATATAAACCCCCAGAGGAAACAATATCCTCCTCCTATAAAAGCGCCTTTTATGGATATATCATATCCAACAAAATAGTTGTTTAGAAGCAGCATGCTCTGCACTATATTTTGGTCACCTTTAAATTCAAGAAATATCGTAGCAAGAAACAAGAAAAGAAAACTTGCTGTTCCTACAGCCACGGCAAATGCAAATTTATCAAGTCTTGAAAAAACTCTTATAATTGCTTTTTCTATCAGACTGCCTGAAGATTTTTTCATAGCAAAAGCTGAAGGGATAAGAGGCTGTGTTGAAGATAAATCAGATAACTGTTTGTCTAATTGTTCATTTTCTTTAATTTCTTCATGATAATCCTGATCAGCATTTACTTTCCAAAGATCGAAGTGTCCCCCCAGGATATTTTTTACAGCGAGCATAGAGGTAAGCATTGAATGATCCTGATTATTATATTTATGCATTCCATTTCTACCGACTAGTTGCAGATTTGAAATTTTTCCTAGAAATTCTTTAATTTGCTCAAGCGCCTTTTTATACTCTTCATCATACACCGGATATGCTTTGGGCATTCTAACAACGGTTCCATCAATAATTTCAGACTTTTTGGCAAATCCAAGCTTCTCTAATTCATTTTTAGCAAGATCAACTAGATTTTCATTGCTCATAGACCAAAATTCATCATTTTCAAAACAGAAATATTCCATTCCAAGGCTGGTCTTTTCAGGGTCTGGAACCATATACGGACTCCAGTTTTTGAAATTCTGTATTCTACCAACTTTTACATTGGGGTCATGTATATATATCCAGTTATCTTCAAAGATTGTTTTTTTGTCAATAATTAGTGAAACCGTTATAAAATCCCTGTAATTAAGTTTATCTCCTGCTTTTAGAATTTCACTTGGTGGCAAAGGCTCTAATTTCGCAATTAGCTCTCTTATAGGCATGCTGCTTATAAAATCGGTGCCGGAGATTCTGGTAGTTGTTCGGTCTTTACAAGTTTCTACAGCTAACACTGCGTCATTATGCCAGTAAATCTTTTCAATACCTGAATTCATATGCACCCTGCATAATCCTTCTTCTACGATTTCCCTTACTTTTTCCCACATCATTCCAGGCCCCAGCTTAGGATAATGAAAAGAATTTATTAGTGTTTTGATAACATTTTTATCGGCAGGAGGTTTTTTAAGTAGCGCATTTTTTAAAGCAGAAAAAAGAGATAAACCTTTTATTCTTTGCGCAGCCCATTCTGAACTTATTTCAGAACAGGGTATACCCCAAACTTTTTCCGTGTAAGTTTTAAAAAAAATCTTATATAATCTGTAACCAAACCTATTTATTATCCATTGCTCAAATGTATTTTCGGGTCTGATCGGAATAACCTGTGCTCTTAAATAGCTTAGAACTATTAAGAGGCTGTTAAATATCCCTAGACCAAATACCGCATTTTTGACTTCAAATGGGTAATTAAAAAATTTTTTCCTGTAATAAATTCGGGACAGTCGGTCTCTCAGTAAAAAATCCTTCCTGAGCACTTCATCCCACATATCCTGCACTACCTTAACTTTTGTAAAAAACCTGTGACCGCCTATATCAAATCTATAACCTTTGTAGTTTACCGTACGAGAAATTCCGCCAACTATATCATCTTTTTCAAATACTTCAGACCTGATTCCGCTCTTATTGAGCTCATAGGCTGCTGTAAGCCCTGCGGGACCTCCGCCAATTATTATTACTTTTTTATCTTCCTTTCTTGTAAGCATCTCTAATTAATTATTATATGAGGAGGGGTTTCAAATTAAACCACAGGTTTATAAACCGAATAAACAAATGCAGGGGGAAAATTATTCCATACAACTTTTGTTTTTTGAACACTCCCAAACATATCGGTTAATTTTTTTCTAAACCTTCTTCCCGAGGGCATAATTAAACTTTGCAAATAAGAAAAGGTTAAAAAAATCGCGCCGGGAACCATAGAATCATATATATTCTGTAATATATTATCCTGAATTTCATCGTTAAAAGAAGCCCATGGCAGACCTGATATTATACAATCACACCTACTGTAACCCCGATTTTTTAAATATATATTTATGTTCTTAGCAGAACCTTCAAAAACCTTAACACTGGGGCACCTCTTTTTTGTTTGTTCTACAAAATAGGAATTCAACTCAATCGCAAAAAAGTCTGCAGATTCATTTTTCTTCTCATAAATTTTTTCTGTAAACACTCCAGTACCAGAACCTATTTCCACAATTGTGCTTCGATTAGAAAGTTGAGCAGTTTCAGTAATAAGATCTGCTAATTGTTCTGATGAAGGGTGAATAGCTCCTGTGGAGTTAGGATTTGAAAGAAATTGTTTAATAAAAAGACACATTTAATATTCTTTTAATACTCTTTAATATTTAATATTTCGTAATTAATAAATCGAACCTGGAATTATACTAAGTTTTAGATCTAAAATCCAAAAACTTTTTCTAAAATAATTTTGGGGTTCACCCCTTGAACAAAAAAAAATGATGATTACCTTAAAATTATCAATTATTATGCAGGAGGTAAAAACAATGTCATTAGGAATTAAACTGTTTGAACCTATAAGAGAATTAAATAGGTTTGATACTTTTTTTAACGATGCTTTTGGTTCTTTGTTAAAAACAGACTTTTATAACGAAGGCAGACTCTCACCAAGTGTAGACGTATATGAAAAAAATGACGAGTACGTGATTAATGCTGAAATCCCGGGACTGAGTAAAGAGGAAATCAAAATAGACGTAAAAGACGGTTCACTCATAATTAGCGGCGAGAAAAAATACGAAGATAAAAATGAAGATGAAAACTATATACGTGTTGAGAGAAGATATGGCAAGTTCGAACGAAGATTTAATTTGCCTGAAAATGTTAATGCCGAATCAGTATCAGCCAGTTATAAAAATGGTGTTCTGCAAGTAACTCTGCCAAAAAATGAAGAAGCAAAACCAAAGCGAATAGACATAAAAGTTAATTGACATACCTGCAGCCATCCTTTTTAAGGATGGCTGCACTATTTTATTATATCCCAAGCACCTTTCTTAAATCTTCATCTTCTATATCGTTTTTGTTCCAGTAATCGATAATCAAAGTTTTGCTTTTAACACCTTTTGTTTTTAGCAATTTAGGATTTGTGCCAAATCCGCTTTTATATTCTTCACTCCATTCTACTATCTCGTATGGAAACCTATTAACAAAGTTTATCTGAATTTTTCTGTCCAGATTTTTATAATTTACTCTATAGGAAACAAGATCTCTTTTTTTATCAATAACTACTTTTTCAGCAAAAGCATTTTCTACTTTTAATTCAAAATGTTTAAGTCTGGATGACAGGAGCGAAGGGATTATTTTTATGTTTCCTACTGGAAGTCTATCGGGAGATATTCTGATTCTTGTCCATAATTCATCCTCCAAAATAGCATCTTCTAACTCAAACTTTGCATCGCCTTCAGATTCAAAATAAGAATAAGAATTGAATTCATATCTGTTTTTTTTATGATTTGCCTGCGTATGCACATTTCCACACCATTCCTGTGATGAAAAGGATAGTTTTAGTGTATTAGGATGAGAGCTTAATTCAACAGGAGTAAAAACTGATGTCATGATCGAGTAGGGATAAATGCCTGTAATAAATTTTCTGACAAAATTTAATTTTAGAATTTTCACCGCATCTTCAGGATCTTTCTGTGGGTTATCCAATTTGACCTGCTTTGATTTAGAAAAGTCTTCTGTAACAAAAATTAATACTGCATGTCCTTTTCTGATTTCTCCATATCTCGCTTGCTCCATCTCATAGCTTGTAATCTCAGCCTTACCTTGATACCAGTAATCTCCAAACGTTTTATGATCTGTGTTATTTATTTTATCACTTGGATAACCCAAACTACAAAAAGCTAAAAATAGCGACAAAGAAATGAAGACTGTTCTCATTTATTTTTCCTTACAATTTGATTTTCTATTAATATAAATATGATAACTAAAAATTATGAGAGATTATGATTTAAGTCTTAAACCTTTAGGAACAAACACTTTTTCAAGTAGTCCAAAAAGCCACTGAACCAAAAGCGCTAGTAGAGCCGCGGGTACTGCGCCCTCAAGAATTAAACCCATATTGTCCAAGCGAATTCCCGTAAAGATAGGCTGACCATATCCTCCCGCACCAATAAGCGCAGCGAGGGTTGCTGTTCCTACATTAATAACCGCAGAAGTTTTTATCCCGGACAATATCGATCTTGAAGCAATTGGGATTTCAATTAGAGTTAGCCTGGCGGTGCTTGGAAGACCGATAGCTACGGCAGACTCTTTAATTTGTACGGGCACATCCTTAAGACCACTATAGGTGTTTCGTACTATTGGCAAAAGACTATAAAGAAAAAGGGCTACTATTGCTGGAGCTAAACCAATTCCCAGCAGTGGAATCATAAATACTAAAAGCGCTATTGATGGAATAGTTTGTATGATGCCCACAACACCTAATATAAATTTTCCTATTTTCTCATACTTATAAGAAATTATTCCAAGCGGGATAGCAATAATTATTGCAAAAGTGAGGGAAATAAAAACTAAAACCAGGTGATCTAATGTATTTTTAGAGAATCTGGAAAAAACTGAAACTTGTACAGGATTTGTTTTAATTGAGAGGGCACTTTTTAAATATTGTGATGCAACATTACTCTCGCTGATTCCTTTTATTTTTACATCAGAATTCATTTTTATCATTTTTACTTCTGTAATTTTATTTTCCAGTTCAAGAATTGTGCTTATTACTTTTGGATATTTTTTTTTAATATCTTTGCGATAAAGAACAACGGCAAAATACTGCGGAAAGTGGTTTAGATCGTCTTCTAGAGTTGCAAGGCTGTAATAGTCTATTTCGGCATCTGTGGAATACAGATCTATAACATCAATACTTCCGCTCTCAAGCCCCCTGTATGCCAAATCGTGGTCTAGTCCCTTTACATTTTTATGAGATAAATTATAAATCTTTTTAAGGCTTGGCCATCCGTCGGCTCTATCCATAAATTCATTTGAAAAACCAAATCTCAAATCAGGATATCTCCTAAGATCAGAAATATTAGCAACTTTTAGTTTGGAAGCCAGATTCTTTTTCATGCCTATAATATAAGTATTGTTAAAACCCAGTGGCCTGCTCATACCTATATTATATTTTTGCAGTTCTTCACTTAGTTCTTCTAAATCGTTTATTATTTTATCACTAAATATCTCTTGTATTAATGTCCCAGAGTATTCAGGATAAATATCTAATTCGCCTTTTTTAAGGGAGTTCCATAAGACTCTTGTTCCTCCAAGCCCGCTTAGATACTTAACTTGCAGACCCTGCTGTTGGACAATCTGTTTTATTATTTCGCCAAGTATTACTGACTCAGTAAATGTTTTTGAACCAACAACAATTTCTTTAGATGATGAAACATTAGAAATGCTCAAAAAAAGAAATAGGATCCCTACAGTTATTGATGTTCTTTTCATAACATTAAAATATTTCTATTCTAAAAATGTTTCCTTTGTGCGCTTATAAACTTAGTCACAAAACTGTTTGAAGGATATTCTACGAACTGTTTCAAAGTCCCTTCTTGCACAACTGAGCCATCTTTAATAAGTACGATCTTGTCTCCAAAGAAATCAGCCTCATTTATATCGTGAGTAACTAAAATCACTGTTTTATTTAATGTGCTAAATATTTGTTTTAAATCATTTTGAAGATCATAGCGTATTAAAGGGTCAAGCGCTGCAAGTGGTTCATCCATAAGAAGAATGTCTGGATTGAGCATCAATGCTCTCATTAGGCTTACCCTTTGCCTCTGACCCCCTGAAATTTGCACGGGGAATCTGTTCAACGCTTCAGAAGGGAATTTCGTCAATTCACACAGTTCACCAAGTCTTTCCGATATACTTTGTTTTCCCCACCCTAGATAACTTGCTAATATCGATACATTCTCATACGCCGTTAAATGAGGAAACAGTCCTCCATCCTGAATTACGTATCCTATCTTTGTTCTTAAAGAAAATATATCGTAGTCATTAATATTTTGGTTATTTATTATGACACTGCCTTTTTCAGGCCGGACTAAACCGTTAATTAATTTAAGCGTTGTAGACTTGCCGCAGCCACTTGGGCCAATTAAAACTGTGGTGGAACCTGATTGCACTAGTAGGCTCAGGTCATCAATTACGATGCTGCTTCCATAACACTTTGTTATATTCTTAAGAGTTATCACAACTTTTATAGTAGTAGTATTATTATTTTTAATTAATGAGACTGAATAGGGATGTGGATTAGGTTACTTTTAACTCAGAAAGAGTTGTGAAATTGATACCTGCTAATCATCTTTAATCTTTGTCTGCAGATCTTAACTTTTTCACCATAAAACTCTTTATCAATATCTATGTCAGAATATTCATATGCTTTTTCATAATTTTTTAGTGCCTGATTATAGTTATGAATCTGAAGGTTTAGGTTTCCTAAAGTTGAATACAATAAATGGTTATCAATTAATTGATTAATATTTCTGATGCTTTTTATGCTTTCAATTCCCTCTCTAGCTCCTCTTACTTTTGAAACAACCCCAGCTCTTTGAAGCTCAACATAAGGAGATTCATTTATGCTTAAATAATTATTGTAAAGTGAGAGTATTTTATTCCAGTCGGTTTGTTTATATGATTTTGCCAGGCAATGTACGGCTGAAATCGCAGATTCCAAATGATAAATTGTAACATTTTTTCCATCTGCAGATTTGCCCAGATGAAATAGCCCTTTATTTATTAATTCTACATCCCATTTTGATCTGTCCTGTTCTCTTAGAGAAATTATTTCCCCTTCTTTAGAAAAAATAGTGTCCTGCCTAGATAGATTAAAATAAAGATATGCCAGAAATGCATGAATTACATGTTTATTAACAAAGCGAATTTCGGCAAATAGTTCAAAAAGTCTTACTGCTTTTAAGATGAAAAGTTTCTTAACACCCTGTTCTATATCACAGGAGTAATTAATTTTATTAAATAAATCGTAAAACAATTCGGTCAGTACACCTATTTCATTATCTAGATTTTCTAAATTCTCTATATCTAGAAAAGAAATTTCTACAGACAGGATTTCCTTTGTTTTACCAAGTACAATGGGCATGGCGCTCTTATCGACAGATAACAACTTGGAAATATTAGCTGTATCAATTTTAAATATATACTCAAATAGAAATGCTAATTTAAGCTCATTTGAACCAAGAACCTTACAACAATTTAGTATGTTTGTAGCATTCTTATCGTTCAGCAATTTTTTTTCTAGACTACTAACCGCTAATTCATCTTTATTGTTCATAACCATTATTTTGTTTTAATAATTAATCATAAAGCGCTTAAATATTGCAGACTAAATCTATTATTATCATCTACCCAAGCTCTCTCAACTTTAAAATGATCGCTAATAAGATTCTCAAACTCAGATAGAGTATATTTATATGAATACTCAGTAACTATCGATTCGTCTTTTTCAAAATGGATTCTCGTACCATTAAGAGAAACATCTTGTTTCGTGAGGCTTATCAAATGCATTTCTATCCTTCCCTCATATTCGTTATAAATCGCATTGTGCTTCCAATTGGTTATCTCAAAATTAGAACCTACTTCGGAGTTTAATCTATAAAGCATGTTTAAGTTAAACTTTGCCGTGACACCTTTTGAATCATTATAAGCATTCTCTAATAATTCTTTTTCTTTTTTTAGATCGACTCCGATAAGGAGGCCACTGCCCTTTCCACTGCGCCTGGCAATCATAGCCAGAAATTTTTTTGCATAATGCGGATGAAAGTTTCCAATAGTAGATCCTGGATAAAAAATTACTATTTTTTCCCAGGAAAAATCAAAGTCTGGGAATTCAAACGGCTTTGTATAATCAACACACAAAGGAATGATTCTCAAATCAGGGAAATCCCTTGAAAGTGTGCTGCTGGTTTCAATCAAATGGTTGTATGATATATCAAGGGGAACATAGGCACAAAGTTCATTAAGACCATTAAGCAATAATCTTATCTTCATACTGCTGCCGCTTCCAAGCTCAACAAGCAAGCAGTTCTTTCCAATATGGCTGGATATATCTTCTATATTGGTTTTTATAATACCGATTTCTGTCCGCGTGGGATAGTATTCGGGAAGTTTAGAAATTTCATCAAACAGCTCTGAGCCCTTCTTGTCATAAAAAAGCTTACATGGAAGTTCTTTTTGCTTCTTTTTTAGACCTTCTAAGACTTCTTCTAATAACTGTTCATCATTAGGATCATGAGTATTTAGTTTGAGAACTTTTTCATTCATCTTTCATCTCTAGCAAGCCTAATACCCATGAATTGCCATCTTGAATCCGGAGGGAAGAAATTCCTGTATGTTTTCCTAATATGTGAGATTGAAGTTGCACAGGATCCTCCGCGCAGCACCATCTGGTTTGACATAAATTTGCCATTGTACTCACCAAGCGCTCCGGGAAGCGTTTTATATCCGGGATAGCAAATATATGGGCTTGAAGTCCACTCCCAAACATCGCCGAACATTTGTGCAAGAGAGCTGCTTTTTGAGTTGCCGCCGAGTGATATTGGGTTATATACTCCACTTTCTACAAAGTTTCCTTCTATGATTAAATCTGCTGAAGCAATTTCCCATTCAGCCTCTGCCGGAAGCCTCGCATCAATCCAACGCGCATAAGCGTCGGCTTCGTAGAAACTGACATGACAAACAGGTTGATTAGCCTCTACCTCTTTAAATCCAGAGAGGGTAAAATGATGCCATTTGTTATCAATTTTCTCCCAATATAAAGGAGCTTCCCACCCACTGTCTTCTACAGTATAAATCCCATCGGACAACCAAAGCTCTGCCCTCTTGTATCCTCCATCTTCTATAAATTCTATATATTCTTTGTTTGTCACAAGTCTTGAAGATAGATTAAAACTACCGAGAAATATTTTGTGTTTTGGCGTCTCATTGTCATAGGAAAAGCTGTTGTCAGCGTGGCCTATTTCATATAACCCTTCTGGGTATGAAACCCAGTTTGCCGTGGGGATTTTACCATTGGAGCTGCTAGCAGGAAGTTCCATATAAACCGGTTTTAGAGGGTTTTCTGAAAATACATTTTTTATATCCGTTAACATTAATTCTTGATGCTGTCGTTCATGATGTATGCCTATCTCAACTACCGGAGCATGTTTTTCAAAATCCTTATTACTCGAATCACTAAAAAAATCTTCAATTTTATTGTTAACATATTCTCTATACTTATAGACCTGCTCGACTGTTGGTCTTGAGATTAACCCTCTTTTTGGTCTGCAATGTCTTTCTCCCACCTGGGTATAATAAGAATTAAATAGATAATTATATTGAGGGTGAATTGATTTGTAATTTACATCGAACTTTTCTAATACAAATGCCTCGAAAAACCAGCTTGAGTGAGCTAAATGCCATTTTGTCGGACTCACATCTGGCATTGACTGTACAACATAATCTTCAATTGAAAGTGGAGAGGAAATTTGTTCACTAAAATTTCTGACATCCATAAATTGTTCAAAAAGTGTATTTCTTTCAAATTTTATTGTACTCATGAGCAATGTTCTTTACTATTGATTCAATTTATTAAAGGTTATAGAATTAGTTTTTTAAAAAGTAAATAAAAATAGCTTAATAAAATAGTATATTATACTAGCTTGTGATTTCAAACTTAAAAACGTATTAAGAGCGTATTAAAATATGTGGCACAATTTAATTATTTTGTTTATAGTAAGTAGTTAATCACATGATAAGATCTAAAATTTCTTCCATAATGGAAGACTACATAAAAGCCATTTTCAATTTGATACAAAAAGAAGGTAAGGCAAATATCAATGATCTGGCTAAGAGTATGAATGTATCTGCGCCTACAGTAACACAAATGGTGAAAAGGCTTGTAGATTTAAAACTCGTAAGGCATGAACCTTATAAAGGAGTATCTTTAACAGCTTCAGGCGATAAAATGGCGCTTGAAACCATAAGACATCACAGGTTGCTCGAACAGTATTTGTATGAAGCCCTGGGTGTGCCATGGGACAAAGTGCACAGTGAGGCTGAAAAGCTCGAGCATGTAATATCCGAAGATTTGGAAAAAAGAATTGCTGAAGCATTAAACAACCCAACTCACGATCCTCATGGATCTCCCATACCTTCAAAAGACCTTGTTTTGGAAAGCGAAGATCTATGTTTTTTGACTGAGCTTGCGGCTGGCTCTAGAGGTATTATATCAGAAGTTCCAGACGAAGACCCTAAACTGCTCCGATATTTAGATGAGCTGGGACTTAAACCTGATACTGCTTTTATCATAAAGAAAATTGAACCTTATGGAGGTTCCATTATTCTGCAAATTGATAAAAACGACGTATACGTTGGGTCTGAAGCCGCTTCTCAGATAAGAGTTAAGATTAATAAATAACTGCTCATTCGATCTTAAGACCTAAATATATTGTATTTTCACCTCTTTTTACTAAAAACAAAGCGGAATTTCCTTTTCCAATTTCATCTAAACGATTATTATAATCTTCCAAGTTTATTATTGTTGTATTGTTAATCTCAATTATTATATCGCCTCTTCTAAATCCCGCCTCAGATGCAACAGAACCTCGTGACACAGAACTTACAATCACACCTTCTTTAGATGAAAGATCGAAACGACTTGCTATTTGCGGTGTAATGTTAATTACTGCTAGACCAAACTTTTGTTCAGGCTTCTCTGTTTTCTTGGCTATTTTTTCATCTTCCGGAAACTCGCCTATAGCAATATTTAACTCGCGGGTCTTACTTTCCCTGATTATTTTTAATTTCGCCACTGTTCCAGGTGGTGTAAGAGCTACTTTTCCGGTTAAATCCGAAACTTCTTTTATTTTTTTACCGTTATATTCCAAGACTATATCACCCCTGAGCAATCCCCCATTTTCAGCAGGACTCTCTTTTGCTACATCAGCAATCAAAACTCCACTTCCCTCTTTAATCCCTATGACCTCAGCTATTTCAGCTGTAACTTTTTGTATCGTAATACCAAGCCAGCCCCTTACTACTTTCCCGCCATCTTTAATCTGATCGATTATATGTTTTGTAAGGTTTATAGGAATGGAAAACCCTAGCCCCTGTCCCCCGGCAATGATGGCTGTATTTACTCCTACTACCTCTCCTCTTAGATTAAATAAAGGACCTCCGCTGTTTCCGGGATTGATTGGTGCATCGGTTTGGATAAAATCATCATAGTTGCCTATTCCCAATATCCTTCCTTTTGCGCTTATTATTCCTGCAGTTACGGTATGTCCAAGACCAAATGGGTTTCCTATAGCTATAACCCAGTCTCCTATTTCAGAGCTCTCTGAATCCCCAAACTCTACAAATGGTAAACTATTTTCTGATTCGATTTTTAGCAGTGCCAAATCAGTTTTGGGATCTTTGCCTATAATCTTTGCTACGTACTTTTCACCATCTTCTAATATAATCTCAATGTCATCAGCCTTATCTACAACATGGTTATTTGTTACTACATAACCATCTTCACTAATTATGAATCCAGTACCAAGCCCCTTTTGTTTAAATTCTCTTTGAGGACCATTATCAAAAAATTTTTTAAAATAATCTTCAAAAGGTGAAGGGAAAGGAGTAGATCTTCTCTTAATCATATTAGTTGTACTTATGTTTACAACAGCCGGCTTTAATTTTTTTATGAGCTCGGCAAATGATGGAAGTCCGTTTACCTTTGAAGTTGGAATATCCTTAGTTACTACAGGTTTTTTTTCTTCAATTTTGCTTTCTTGCTTAGGACTTTCTTTTCTAATATCGTCTTTTACTCTTTCACATGAGGCAAGAAAAAGTGAATTTGATATTAAAAAGATTGCTATTAAAAAATATTTCATGAATCCCTCCAAAATATATTAATCAATTTCATTTGAGTATTTGAGTAATTAATAAAGCTCAAATCTAACAGAGAAATGATAAAAATAAAAGTTTAGTTATCTGAGTGCTCTGCATAAAACTAAGTCAAACGGTTAATTTTCTAATTTAAAATAAAGTATATTACTTAATTGTCAATCGGATCAATGTTATCCTTTTTAAATAAACTAAAAATAACAAAAAAAGTTTCGATTTAAATCTCTTTTATTATTATTTTTCACTAATTTGTTGCGATAATTGATTAGGGAATTAGACGTCACACGGAGTAGTAAATAATGATAAAGCGGTATTCAGTGCAATTAACAGAGGAAAAAATATAACTGCCTGAACTAAAAAGAGCATTGCAGGAACTGTAAGAAAAAGCGCTACAAATATAGTCCATTTAATAGTCGAGTAGCTCATATTTTTTTATATAGGTAATATATTTCATTTACTCTATAAATAATTTTATAACTAAATCAAATTAAAACAACAGGTTTAATAGCTTTACAATTATTGAACCTTATAATTATGTATGCTATAAATTTTGAAAAATTAAGGAGTTTACGTGCAGCCAATCATTTCAATTAAAAATTTGAACAAAACCTATGCTTCCGGTTTGCATGCGCTAAAAAATATTAACCTGGAAATCTCCCGGAAAGAGATCTTTGCCCTGCTTGGCCCAAACGGCGCAGGCAAGACGACGCTCATAAGTATTATTTGCGGAATTGTAAATCCGAGTAGTGGCGAAGTGCTTGTCGATGGTCATGATATTGTTTCTGATTTCAGGGCAGCAAGGTCCATGATAGGGCTTGTCCCCCAGGAACTGAGTACTGATGTATTTGAGACTGTG
>Ga0209987_10001243_pt1 | contig 13845 bp, 7 predicted proteins | sample N074metaG_FD_182134 | JGI IMG/M metagenome (GOLD analysis project Ga0209987, IMG submission 182134) | Deep subsurface microbial communities from Kermadec Trench to uncover new lineages of life (NeLLi) - N074 metaG (SPAdes) (version 2) | ecosystem: Environmental > Aquatic > Marine > Ocean trench... | reverse complement strand
TGGTAGGGGGTGGAAGCCTCTACAAGATCGCCCAGTTGAGAAGCGGAGGAGCTGTGGTCGCGGCGGCACTCGGAGGGACGCTGATTCCGCCGGGCACCCGAGACACCGACGAACGAAAGCTGCTCAATATCGTGGAAGAAATGGCCATCGCATCGGGTCTACCGACGCCACCCGTGTACCTGCTGAGAGACGAAGATGGAATCAACGCCTTCGCGGCGGGATTTTCGCCGAATGACGCCGTCATCGGTGTCACGAGGGGATGTGCGCAACAGTTGAGTCGCGATGAGCTCCAGGGCGTCATCGCGCACGAGTTCAGCCACATCCTCAGCGGAGACATGGGACTCAACATTCGGCTGATGGGAGTGATCCACGGAATCCTGATCATCGGAATCATCGGCTACTTCCTGCTGCGCTCATCGCTCTTCGCGGGATCCGGTCGGCGCAGCAGCAGCCGCGACAGCGGCGGCATGCCAATTGTCGCGGCTGGCGTGGGCCTGATGGTGATCGGCTTCCTCGGAACGTTCTTCGGCAACCTGATCAAAGCTTCTGTTAGTCGGCAGCGGGAGTTCTTCGCGGATGCGTCGGCCGTGCAGTTCACCCGCAATCCCGATGGCATCGCTGGCGCACTAAAGAAGATCGGCGGCTACGAGGGCGGTTCGATTCTCGCGAACCCGAATGCCCCAGAAGCGAGTCACCTCTACTTCAGCCAGGGATTGCGAGGCGGATTGCAGATGCTGTTCGCCACCCATCCGCCGCTCCAGGAACGCATTCGGCGACTCGATCGAAATTGGCAGGGCGGAACCCAGCCTGAGCACACGCAAGCAACGGGCGCTGCGACAACCGGAGCAGCGGGATTCACGGCTGCGGGCTCCGCGACTCACAGCAGCGGCGGCGATGGCGGCGACGAAATTCGCGGTGATGGCGGCCGCGGTAAAGACAAAGCCATCAGCGCGATCGAGCGAGTGGGACAACCCACCGCCGAGCACATCGCCTATGCGGCAGCACTCATAGAAGGGCTGCCTCCGGCCGTCGTCGACGCCGCTCGCGAACCCTACGGGGCGCGAGCCGTGATCTACGCGTTGTTGATCGACCGCGAAGACGAGCCCCGCAATCGGCAATTCGACCAGCTCGCGCGCTTCGGAGAAGTGGGCATCGAGCGCGAAACGAAGCGCCTGCTTCCGGAAATCGAACCACTCGATGCGCGCTTCCGGCTCCCGCTGATCGACATTTCCCTCCCCTCGCTCTGCGCCCTATCGGCCGACCAATACCAGGCGTTCAAGACCAACCTGCGCGCGCTCGTCGTAGCGGACGAGAAGATCGATCTTTTCGAATGGGTGTTGCAGCGCATGGTCTTCACCCACCTGCGCCCTCGCTTCGAGCGGGTGAAGCCACCGCGTGTTCGCCACATTTCGCCGCGCAAGCTCTCCGAATCATGCTCGGTGGTGGTTTCCATCCTGGCGCATGCGGGCAGCCCCAGCGAAGCCGCGATTCGCACCGCTTTCGAATTGGGCGCGGCTCAGTTGTCGGGAATCGACGCGGCGCTGCTCACGCGCGAGCGCGCCGGACTTCGCGAACTCGACCACGCACTCGAAAGGCTCGCGGAGGCCGATCCGAGTATTCGCGAACGGCTCCTGAGGGCCTGCGCGGCCTGCATCTCAGCCGATCGCGAAGTCACCCAAGCAGAAGGCGAACTCCTGCGCGCAATCGCCGACGGCATTGGCTGCCCCATGCCACCCCTGCTCCCCGGCCAGCTGCTCTGCTGATCGAGTTCAAGCGATCGTATCTGGATCGAGAGGGAAGATCGGCCGGCGCACTTTCTTGAATTCGAACAGGCTGTTGTCGCTACTCGTCACGCCCACACCATCACACGGAAGTTCGTGTCGCGCGATTGCGCGAAAACCCGCTCGGTAGTGGATGCGCGATTTCAGGATCAGATACTTCTTTTGGGTGGGTTCGATCCCGACACTGCGGAAACAGCCAAGATCGAACGGCTCGGAGTTCCGCGAGCAGACGACGACCTGCACATTTCCGGTATCGAGCACGGCGGTCTTTCCCATCGACTCGATGGTGCCACGCCCCATCGCAGCCGTGACGACGAAATCTCCATCGGTCAGCGTACGGACGGTTCCCGAAATTTCGAGCGGAGCACCCCGCAATCCGATGCTCGGCATATCGACCTTACCGCCGAGCCGCAGCGTGATGCGGCTTCCGACTCCCGCGATCGCCATTTCTTCGACGGCTTCCGGATCGCAGATGCCGAACATCGCGACATCTTCGAGCCCCTGCTCGATCACTTCCTCGAGCACGGCCATCGTATCCTGCGTTCCACCCGAAGCCGCGTTGTCAGCGTGATCGAGCAAGATGATTGGCCCGCGATCCAGCGCCTTCGCGCGCGCGATCGTTTCACCCAGAGGCTCCGATTGAAAGATGAACGCCTCGCGCTCCTGCCACGCAGCGTCGAGCAGGCGATCGCGCGCCGCACCGGCCATTGCCCGGTCGCCATCGGCAACAGTCACCACCGACAAGCCCGCGTTGGGAAAATCGGCCAGCGGAAACCCTCCGAAGACGGTCGCCGCGAGCAGACCCGAGCCCTCCTCCTTGCGCGCCATCTCGACCAACGGGCCCATTGGCCGATCGTCGTGGCCCATGCAAAGTGTCTGGGCAAGAAGCGGGCGATTGTCCCATGACATCACGGGGCGAACAGAACCCGCGAGAGCAGACACCATGATGCGACCCGCATGCGCGCCTGTCTCGTACATATCGATGTGGGGGTAGGTCTTGTAGCCAACCAGAGCCGTGCAATTGTCGACGATTTCGTCGGTAAGATTCGCGTGCAGGTCGAGGCTGACGCCGATCGGAAGTTCCGGTGCAAGCCGACGAATTCTCGCGAGCAACTCGCCTTCGCCATCGTCGGTGGTCTCGGTCACCATCGCGCCGTGCAGATCCAGAAAGCAGACGTCGCAGCCCTGGTTGATTGCGTCACAGATCGCGTCGCAGATCACCGCATAAGCACTCGCCTCAACGGGGCCGCTCGGCGCCGCGTTGCCCGCAATCGGCGTGACGATCTCCATTGCCGCCTCGTCCGCCACATCGAGAAATCCCCCGATCCCCGTACCCGTACCCTTGAAGAGGCGATAGGCATCGAGGCCACGCGGCACTTCGGGGCTGCCAAAGCGCTTCAGGGGTGTCGGCACAGGTGAAAAGGTGTTCGTCTCGTGCTCCATCATTGCTACGACGGCGCGTAACTTCACGGATTCAATCCCCTCACCCGCCCCACGGCTTCACCTCCTGGCGTTCAGCAGACACCTCGGGTCGACCAGGATGGCGATTGCGGCGGCTCGTGCTGAGTAGGATACCGCGTTCACGAGCGCGCATTAAATCGAGCGGCCCCAGCAAACGAGATCAACCAGCGGTTTCAAAGAGTTGGCTCCGCTAGGCTTGGAGGCCGGAGATTTTCATGCCGGACAATCTGAAACTCGAACCCCACCACCGCGATCTCGCGAACTCCATCGAGCAGATGAACTGCGGTCTGATCGGTCGCGACAAGAGCGGAATCATCGTATTCGCAAACGAGATCATGACGGGCTGGTTCGGTTACGAGCCCGGCGGGTTGGTCGATCTCCCTCTCGACAAGTTGATCCCAGCGGAATTGGACCAACGAGTCACGGAGCAGTTGCGAGCCGTCGAAGCGGGTGACATCCGGGCGCGCATCACGGTCGCCCAGCGCAAGGATTTCACGACCTTTCCGATTCTGTTGATCCCGCATCGATATCCAGGCCCGGACGGACCGTTCTTCAATGTCGTGATCGAACTCTCGACCGTTCAAACCGCAAAACCAGTCGGCACCCATCAGGGTGATACTGTGCGAAGCAGTCTCGAACGAATCGCTCTCGAACTCCAGACGATCGGCCTGACAACGGAAATGGCTGCGCTGCCGATGTCATCGATCGATCACCCAGATCTCGCATCACTCACGGACCGAGAACGCGAGGTACTAATTCACCTGGTGGCAGGGCAACGCGTTCCGGCCATTGCAGCCGAACTCCACATCAGCCAGCACACGGTTCGAAACCACCTGAAGTCCATCTACCGACAGCTCGAGGTGGGAAATCAGTCGGAGCTGATCGAACACGTCCGGAGCCTGGGCGACACGAATACCTGATCGCGAGCGCTCCGCGCTCTTCGCATACAGAATCGAACCGAACTGGCCATGTAAATGACCCGTTCCGGCTCTGACCCAGCGGCATTTCCTGCGCAACATTCTCCTCAGCAACGCAAATCCTTGATCCCTCCAAAGGAGATGCCATGCAACGAACACCGCACTCCAATCGACCGCAACGAAAGCGTGTCGACGAGACCATCGGGGCAGCAAGCAATTCCGACCGGTTCGATGATTCGGGAGGGCCCCGTAGCATCGATCCTGCTAGCTCGAATGGACCGCTTGTCGATCCACTTTCCGAACACTCCCGAGCTGGGCTACGCCGAGGCGATCCTCGAGCCGCCACGGGCGCATCGCACGAGCGGAGAGTCGGTTGGAGCGGTTTCGGGCCGCTTCACGCAGAAGCGGTCGGGCGCCCGGCACGTACATCCCAGACGCGCGCCGGGCGCCCACCCCGCCACCTCGCAGTGAGAATCTACCGCGCCCTTTTCCTCTCGACGCTCGGTTGTGTTGGATTTGCGATGTTCTGGTTCGTCCTGCACCTCGGATCGCAGTGAACTCGAGGCGAGCGCCGAGCTACACCGGGATTGCGGGAGTTCGTTAGCCAATTCCAGATCTGCTCTACCTCCAGTACGAGTGGACCAAGAAAATGCCTTGTCGCTGGCGTGGGTAGCCCTCGATCTGGTCCGCGAAACCCAGGCGGTGCAAAAGCTGCGTAAACTAACTCTCAACCTGGACCAGCCGATGCAGGCAGGCCAGGAGTGCGGTCATTGCGAACAGCGTATCGAACATCGCGGGTCTCCCCTCAGGCTTGCTCGTCGCTGGAGACGTCACGTGCGTGACCCTTCGGCGAGCCACCATCCGTCCCTCGATTCAGCTGCAGACCGCGCACCCAGTAGAAAACAACCGGGATCACAACGAGGGTGAGAATCGTTGCGGAGACCATCCCCCCCAGCATCGGAGCCGCGATGCGCCGCATCGTCTCGGAGCCCGTACCCGTGCCCCACATGATCGGAATCAGCCCCGCCATGATCGTGGTGACGGTCATCATCTTGGGGCGTACCCGAAGCACAGCGCCTTCGAAGACCGCGTCCTCGAGATCCTGGCGCGTGTTGAGGCGCCCTTCCCGCTTGTAACGCGCGACCGCCTCTTCGAGGAAGATCAGCATCACCACCCCGGTCTCGGCGGCGACCCCGGCCAGCGCGATGAACCCTACACCCACTGCCACGCTCATCTCGTAGTCGAGCAGCCACAACAACCAAACCCCGCCCACCAGGGAAAACGGAAGGCTGAGCATCACGATCAAGCTGTCCGACAAGTTTCGAAAGTTCAGATAGAGCAGCAAGAAGATGATCACGAGCGTGATGGGAACCACGATCCGCAGCCGTTCGGCGGCGCGCTCCATGTACTCGTACTGTCCGCTCCAAACGAGCGAGTATCCGGCCGGCAACTTGAACTCGCGGGCCAGCACCTGTTTGGCATTCGCCACGTAGGTACCGACGTCGATCCCCTCGAGATCCACGAGGATCAAAGCATTGAGCCGCGCGTTCTCGCTCTTGATCGAGGGGGGGCCTTTGCGGAACTCAAGAGCCACGAGCTGCTCGAGAGGGATGTGGGCTCCACTCGGAGTCGGAACCAGCACCCGGCGCAAGGAAGCGATGTTGTCGCGCAGCTCTCGCGGGTAGCGCAGGTTCACCGGGTAGCGCTCCAACCCTTCAACGGTGGTGGTGATATTCATGCCACCAATCGCGGACTGGATCACGTCCTGCACGTCGCCGACGGTGAGCCCGTAACGGGCGATCTCGCGCCGGTCGATGTCGAAATCGAGATAGTTTCCGTCGACCACACGTTCCGCGTACACGCTGAGCGTACCGGGCACACCCTTCAGGACACTCTCGATCTCCACCGCCAGATCTTGAAGAACCGAGAGGTCCGGCCCGGCTACCTTGATGCCGACGGGTGTCTTGATTCCGGTCGCGAGCATGTCGATGCGGGTCTTGATGGGCATCGTCCAGACGTTTGTGACGCCGGGCAGCCGCACGGTCTCGTCGAGCTCTTTGATGAGCTTCTGGATCGTCAAGCCGGGACGCCACTCCTCCTCCGGCTTCAACATGATGGTGGTCTCGATCATTGAGAGCGGAGCCATGTCAGTGGCCGTCTCGGCGCGGCCGATTTTGCCAAAAACGCGGTGCACCTCGGGGATCGTCGCAATCATCCGGTCGGTCTGCTGGAGGATCTCGCGCGCCTTGGTGATCGAAATGCCGGGAAGCATCGATGGCATGTAGAGAAGATCGCCCTCGTTGAGCGGCGGCATGAATTCGGAGCCGATGCGCTTGTACGGTAACACCGTCGCAGCGAGAATCAGCAGAGTCGCCACTACGACCTGTACTTTGTGGCGCAGGACCCAACGAATGATCGGCGTGTAGGCCCACACGAGGAAGCGGTTAATCGGATTCTTCTGCTCGGGCATGATCTTTCCGCGGATCAACAACAGCATGAACAGTGGAACCAACGTGATCGACAGAAACGCAGCCCCCGCCATCGCATACGTCTTGGTAAATGCGAGCGGGCTGAAAAGGCGACCCTCCTGGGCTTGGAGGCTGAAGACCGGCAGGAACGAGACCGTGATGATCAGCAGCGACAAGAACAGCGCGGGGCCGACTTCGACAGCTGCATCGAGAATGACTCGCGCCCGGGGCGTCTTCCCCGCATCGCGTTCGAGATGCTTGTGGGCGTTCTCGACCATCACGATGGCGGCGTCCACCATCGCACCGATCGCGATTGCAATCCCGCCGAGCGACATGATGTTGGCGTTGATCCCCTGGTGATACATCACGATCAACGAGATCAGGACCCCGAGCGGAAGTGTCAGGATGACCACGAAGGCACTGCGGACGTGGCCGAGAAACAGGATGCAGACCAGAGCGACGACGATGCTCTCCTCGATCAACTTCTCTGTCAGGTTGTCGACAGCCCGCTCGATCAGGCTCGACCGATCGTAGACGGTGACGATCTCGACACCCTCGGGCAGGCCAGCCTCGAGTTCTTTCAACTTGGCCTTGACGTTGTGGATCACCTCCAGCGCGTTCTCGCCGAAGCGCATGATCACCACGCCGGCTGCCACCTCGCCCTCGCCGTTCAGCTCCACGAGGCCCCGGCGAAGTTCGGGGCCCTTCTGGACGCGGGCGACATCGCGCAGCAGGATGGGAGTTCCCCTTCCATCGGTCCCGATCGCGATGATCGCGAGGTCCTCGAGACTCGCGATGTAGCCACGCCCGCGAACCATGAACTCGGTTTCCGCCAGTTCGATGAGCCTTCCACCGACGTCGTTGTTGCTGCGCTGGATGGCTCTGCGCACCTGCGCCAACGAAATGCCGTAGGCGGCGAGCGCGTTGGGGTCGACCTCGACCTGGTACTGGCGCACGAAGCCGCCGACACTGGCGACCTCGGCGACACCGGGGACGGTCTGCAGCTCGTAGCGGAGGTACCAGTCTTGAATCGAGCGCAAATCGGACAGATCGTTCTGTCCCGTCCGATCGACCAACGCGTACTCGTAGATCCACCCGACTCCGGTGGCATCGGGCCCCAGCGTGGGGTTGACCCCCTGTGGGAGTCGGCCCGAGACGAAGTTCAGGTACTCGAGCACGCGGCTGCGCGCCCAGTAAATGTCGGTTCCGTCCTCAAAGATGATGTAGACGAACGAAATACCGAAAAACGAATAGCCCCGAACGTCGGTCGCGTAAGGTACGGACAGCATCGCGGTGCTGAGCGGGTAGGTGACCTGGTCCTCGACCTGCTGGGGCGCCTGACCAGGAAACTCGGTGAACACGATCACCTGCACGTCGGAGAGATCGGGAATCGCGTCGAGCGGTGTATTGATCAGCGCGAACGTGCCCCAACCAAGAATTGCGACGCCCAGGAGCCCGGTCAGAAACGGGTTCTTGGCCGACCCCTCGATGATGCGACGAAGCACGGCTTACTCCTTCGGCTCGTTCGATTCTGGCCGCATGTCTTGGCCGTCGTGCGGCATCTGGTGTTTTGCAGCACCCGCAGCTTCGGCGGGCAGGGCATGGCCTTCGTGGCTTTCGCCTTCCATCTCGCCATTCGGGACCGAATGTTCCGCTCCGTCGGGCGAGTCTGTTGCAGTGACTGAATCAGTCGAATCGCCGCCACCGGCCAGAATCTTCTGGAATGCCTCCCGGAGCTTGCTCTCGCTATCGATCAGGAATTGGCCCGAGGTCACCACGCGCTCCGATTCGCGAAGTCCGGCGCGAACTTCGAGCCAACCATCGCCCGTATCGAGGCCGAGTGTGACATCGCGGGGCTTGAAAATGCCATCTCCAAGAGCGACGATGATCACGTTGCGACGTCCCGAACGGATCACGGCCTCCTCGGGAACGGCTAGTACGCTCTTTCGTGTTTCCGCCTCGATACTCACGTTGGCAAACATATCCGGCTTGAGTACTCCGCCGGGATTGTCGAACTCCAGGCGAACGCGTGCGGTTCGGGTCTTGGGATCGAGGTAGGGATAGATGTAGGTGACCACCCCTTCGAGGGTGACACCAGGCAGGTAGCTCAGTTCCACCACACCGCGCTGCCCCTCGGCGATCCAGGCAAGCTCGTACTCGTAGACATCCGCATACACCCAGACCCGCGAGAGATCCGAGATGGTGTAGAGGTTGTCGTTGGCTCCGACCTCCATGCCCTTCCGGACCATCAGGTGCGTGACAACCCCGCTGGCTGGGGCGTAGAGGGTTTGGGTCTTGCGGACGATTCCGCGATCCAGCAGCTGATCGATGTCTCTCTGAGGGATGTCCCAGAGCTGGAGGCGCCGGCGCGTGGCTTCGAACAGATCATCTCCTCCGCGTTTCACGTCGGGAAACGGGCTATCGCGGGTGGCGTCCCTGTAGCGAGCCGCGATCAGCAGCTCTTCCTGGGTCGAGACCAGTTCGGGAGAGTAGAGTTCGAGCAGCGGCTGTCCGCGCTCGACCATCTCGCCCTCGTACTTGACGTAGAGCTTCTCGATCCAGCCCTGGACCTTGATGTGGACGTGCTCGACCAGGCGCTCGTCGTACGCCACGCGCCCGACTGCACGCACCACGCGCGTCAGGTCCCGCCGTTCGACGAGAACCGTCCGCACACCCATGTTCTGGATCATCCCCGGGTTGATCCTCACTGCGCCTGCGGGCAATTTGTCGCCCTCTTCTTCGCAGACGGGCAGTAGGTCCATTCCCATCGGTGACTTTCCGGGCGCGTCCCGCACGTAGCTGGGATCCATCGGCGCCTTCCAGTAAATGGGCTCCGCCCCGCCCGGGCAGGAGCCTGTTCCCGACGCGCTGGTCGCGGGCCCCGTAGGTGCGGATGCAAACAGCCCGTTTGCGAGCCACCCTCCCGCAGCGCCCGCCGCCACCATCAGTGCAATGGAGATCGTTTTCTTCATGTTCATCTCAGTTCCTTTCCGATCGCACTCTCGAGCGCAGCGAAGGCCGCTCGACGGTCAGCGACCGCCCGAACCAGGCTGAGCTCGGCATCCAGGAGGCGCACCTGGCTGTCGATCAGGCTCAGAAAGTCGACCTTGTCCACCTGATAGCCCGACCGGCTCGAGTCGAGAGATTGGCGGGTCTGTGGAACCAGGCCGGTTTCGAGTAGCGCCACCTCGGCATCGGCCCGCTCGAGCGCGGCGAAGGTCGTGCGAACGGCATCGCGCAGACGGGCGCGTCCGTCGCGGTAGACAGCCTCGGCGCGACGCACGAGTGCGGCGCGTTCGGCTGTTTTCTCGCGCCATTTTCCGCGGTTGACGGGAAGTCTCAGCGTCACCCCTGCGGACACGAAGTCATCTCCGGTCACCGGGTCGCCGGGAGCGCTTTGTCGGATCCGGTAACCAACACCGAGGTCGAAGTCCGGGTAACCCTCGAATTTGGTCACCCGATGCATGCGCTCCGCCTCTTCGACGCGCTCCGCAAGTGCGCGGAGCATCGGGCTCGTGTCATCGAGGTGGCCGAGTAGCGGTGCGATCTCGGGGAGCGAGGACTCGTCGCGCAGGTCGGTGGTCCGAGGGAAAAGCGTTTGTGGCGGAAGGTCCAGGGCAGCCGCCAGCTGCGCCTCCGCGGCACGAAGCGCCTCGATGCGCCGAAGTCGCTCCTCGAGCAGCCGGGTAAGCGCGACCTGCGCGCGCAGAACGTCTTGCTGGAGGCCCAAGCCCACGCTGTACTTGGTCTCCGCGATTTCAGTCAGTTGACGGAGCAGATCGAGATTGGCGTCCGTAATTTCGAGTGCACGCTGGGAAAATCCCAGCTCTGCCCAGCGGCTCTCCACCACGGCAGCGACCCGAAGCCGCTGGTCTTCGAGATCCTCTGTCGCGGCGGAAGCCCCGGCGCGTGCCGCCTCCTCGCGGTTGGAAAGAACCCCGGGAAACGGAAACTTCTGCATGAGGCGCAGTTGGTTGCCGGACATCGGAGTCGAGTTGAAATCGAAATCTCCGACGGGGATGTTGATCGCTTCGTAGCTGAAGCGCGGATCCTCCAAGGCGCCCGCCGGCGAGATGCGATGGGCGGCCGCCGCGGCCGCCGCCTCATTCACCGCAATCGAAGGGTTGGTTTGCCGCGCACGCTCCAGGCACCAGTTCAGCGGCAATGGGTCCGGCAGCGTGCCCACAGTCGCCTCATTCTTCGAATAAAACGATCGGCGTGCGGCGTGGCCGCTCGGGTAATCCGATTTGTCGCCCATCGCTGGCAACATCATCGTGTCACGTTCAGCCTCCACCAATGATGATGGTGATGACCGATCACCCGTTTCCTCATTTTCCTCCTGGGCGTAGCCCGATTGCACGGTGAAGAGAAAGACGACAATTGCGATAACAACCGCTAAGGGCGTGCGGAGAATCGATTCTTTGATCATGGATCGCTCTCAAGAAAAAACGAGTTAAGAAGCCGCAGGGAGACGAGCGCCAGATGCACGTCGGCCCGAACAGAGATCACTGAACCCGCAACACGCGGGCTAGAGATCGCGGAACCCGCACTGCGCGGGCTGCCTGACAGGTATCAGATGAGGAAGGAGTTCTTGACGAGGAGAATGTTGCGAGGCGGTGGCACAGGCGCCAACTCAAATTCGCTGACCGGAGCCATGTTGGCCGTAGAAATCAAACTGGATAGCGTGACAGCCAAGACTGCCGCAGGCGCATCGAGAACAGCGCGAGTGCCCGAGGCAACAAGCGCCACGCTGTCGAAGCGACTGCAGTCCGTATCGCAATCTTCGTGGGTCTCACCGCGAGACGAGGGCTCACTCGTATCGTGGCAAGGTGACTTTTCCGGCTCATTTGCATTTTCTAGCTGGGAGGCAGTGCTTCGGGCGAAGCACAGCGCAGGGCATAGACCCGCTTGGAGCACGAAGGCGACCATAATCGCCAATATGAGATTCGCACTCGATCTCACTCGCCCTTCCTCCAGTGCCAAATGCCCTCTCAGGTAGTAATCGGCCCACAGACCTGACTACTTGACGCCCAGTAGGACGTAGTGAGGCTACGACTAATTCGGGCCCTAGGCAACACCGCGGTTTAAGGCGCCGCAAATTGGACTCAGAAACGCCAACACGGCCCTGTGGCCACGACCGAGACGAGGCATACCGCCGCAGCAGAACGATGCGCGATCCCACCACCTATAATGCTTGCGAGATGTATGAAAAATCAGGAAACACCCCGGCCCCTTACCAGCTGATATCACCCATAAATCTCCTACGCTTGCAGGCGTCGCAGCCAGCGCCGTTGATTCTGGACGTCCGGCGACGACCAGCGTTCGCAGAAAAACAGAAACTAATTGCCGGTACGCGTTCCGTTGCGAATTCGTTTTTCCACCCGATCAATCGCTTATCCAGATTCCAACAGAGAGGAACCCATGGCTAGAATCATCACGTCGATAACAGCGCTCCTCGTTTGTAGCTGGGCTTTGCCAGCGGCGGCTTTGCCGGATGTCGAAGAGTTGCTGACCAACATCGGTTTTCCGTCCGACGCGAAACAGAGGGTGCTGGATGGGAAATTCGTTACCACGGGCCTCGAGCCGACATCAAAACGGGAACTCGCAATGGCAATGGCGTTTCTCGTCCATGAGCCTCCGGCAGCGCTGATTGCAGAGGTAAAGAAGGATCTCGTGGAGAGAGTCGATCCCGATAGCATCGCCCACGGCACGATCTCAGGCGCAGGCAACCTCGATGACTTTGCGGGCGTATCATTCGGGTCTGATGCGAAGAAGCTAGCAAAGCCCTTCTTCGCAGCGGAGCCCGGTGAGGATCTAAATCTCTCGACAGCCGAGATTGACGCCTTCGGGGCACTCGCCAAGCAAGGCAGTGACGCCAAGGCCGTCGAAGAACAGCTGCGAAAGCTGCTGCTAGCGCGCTTCCAGGCCTATCAAAGCAAGGGCCTCGACGGAATTGCCACCTATGCGCGCGAGGACGGCAAGGACACCGACGCTGGCGGAGACTTGCGACGCGCCGTCGAGGCTGCGGGTGGCTTGAAGAAGAACGCTCCGAACTTCTACGACACGTTGTTGAATTACCCCCAATCCCGTCCGGCTGGGCTAGAAGAGGAATTCAGCTGGACCCACTACATGGCCCACGGAACCCCCGTCTTCCTGCTCAATCATCGCATCTGGATGCCAGATGGTGACGCCTGGCTGATTGCGGACCGCCAGTACTACGTGACGGCCAGCTACAACGTCGTTCAGATCTTGGCGGCCTTTCTTCCCGTGAAAGGCGGCACGCTCGTCGTCTATTTGAACCGCACTTCGACGGATCAGGTCACCGGCTTCGGAGGCTCGACGAAACGCACCTTGGGCACCAAGGTGATGACTTCACAGATCGAGGGTCTTTTCGAAAAAGTAAAGGCGGCCGCAGAGAAGTAGAGCGATCGACATCGGCACTTCGCACGAAGCCAAGTGCCTTGCTTCAGCAGCGCAGCACCTTCGGGCCATGAAGGCCATGAGCGATGCCTGGCCGGGCAGTTTCTGGACCGCCGGGGTAGGCTCCCATCCGCTCGCTTCGGAGGTCTGATGTCACGGAACGCTACCTTTCTGGGTCTCCTTGTCGCCGCCCTGTTCTGCCTGGGCGTGACATGCGCGCAGCCACCGCCAGCCGAGTTGGCCACCCTGCCGGGCCCTACAGCCTCAGGGCCGATTTCCTATCTCGAGGACGTTCAGCCCATACTCGATAACCGTTGCGTGGTCTGCCACGGTTGTTACGACGCGCCGTGCCAGTTGCAGCTTTCCTCCTACGCGGGATTGGATCGGGGGGCGACGAAGCAACCCGTCTACCAGTCGAGCCGATTCAAGGCTGCGCGGCTGACTCGGCTCCACATGGATGCCCAGAGCACCGAAGAATGGAGAGAGAAGGGATTCTTCTCAGTAACTGAGAAAACGGACTCCACGGGCTACGGCTCCCTTCTGCTCAACGTGCTCGCACTAGGACGCGCTCAACCTTTTTCTCCCGACGCTCGACTTCCCGAGTCGTTCCCCCTCGACATCAATCGCAAACTCTCATGCCCGACCGAATCCGAGTTCGATGGCTACGCGCGGAAGCATCCGACAGCTGGCATGCCTTATGGGATGGCGCCGCTGACGGACGCGGAAATTGGCGTGCTGGCGGCTTGGTTTCAACAGGGAACACCACCCCCTCCTGCTCCGCCCCCTGTTCCCAAATCT
>Ga0209987_10001241_pt1 | contig 13858 bp, 12 predicted proteins | sample N074metaG_FD_182134 | JGI IMG/M metagenome (GOLD analysis project Ga0209987, IMG submission 182134) | Deep subsurface microbial communities from Kermadec Trench to uncover new lineages of life (NeLLi) - N074 metaG (SPAdes) (version 2) | ecosystem: Environmental > Aquatic > Marine > Ocean trench... | reverse complement strand
ATCAGTTGCAGGTCGGTGTCGTCCTTGTAACGCGACAGGAATTCTCTCTTCAAACTCCCAATGCCGTGTTCGGCGCTGAAACTGCCACCGAACTCAGCCACGAGGTCATAAACAAGGGCTGTGATTCTCGCTTTTTTCTGCTCGTATTCGCTCTCCCCGGACGCGCGCTGAAGGTGCACGTTGTAGTGCAGATTGCCATCCCCGACATGACCGAAAACGAACTGTTCTGACTCCGGAAATGCCTCCCTGAGTAGTTTCTCGGCGCGAGCGAGAAACTCTTCCATACGACCGATCGGCAGCGATATATCGTGCTTGAGGGCGACCCCTTCGCGTTTCTCGGCCTCTGCTATCGAGTGGCGGAGGCGCCAGAGCCTGGCAGCCTCTGCTTTGCTTTTGGCGACGACGGCGTCCAGCAGGAGCCCTTTGTCGAGACAATGCGCCAACGCATTGACGAGCACATCAGGCGATCCCTCAACCGATGCCTCGATCAGCACATACCAGGGGTAGCTCTCCTCAAAGGGAATTTTCGAATCGGGTATATGTCGCTCGACAAGAGCCAGCGTGTTCCCTCCCATGAGCTCAAATGCCTCTATACGGTCGGCTAGAGAGGCTCTCAATTTCGCTAACAATGGCACGGCGTTTCCGGCATTTTTGATCGCGATAAGTGTCGTTGTTGTATTCCCCGGGTCCGGAAACAGTCGCAACGCGGCAGCCGTAATAATTCCCAGGGTTCCCTCGCTGCCGATAAACAGCTGCTTCAGGTCATAGCCGGCCGTGTCCTTGCGAAGTGTCTTGATGCCGTTCCAGATCCTGCCGTCCGCCAGGACCACTTCCAGCCCTAATACGAGGTCTCTCGTGGTTCCGTATCGAATTACATTGATACCGCCGGCATTGGTCGAAATGTTGCCGCCAATCTGGCAACTGCCTTCTGCGCCCAGGCTCAATGGAAAATATCGATCAACCTGCCTGGCGGCCTGCTGAATATTGGCAAGAACGCAGCCCGCGTCGACGATCATCGAAAAATCCAATGGATCGACTGTGCGAATGTTGTTCATCCGGGCGAGATTCAAGATAACTTGCTTGCCCGATGCATCCGGAATCGCCCCGGCGCACATGCCCGTGTTGCCTCCCTGGGGGACAATCGCCACAGCCGCATCCGCGCAAGCCCGCACAAGCTTCGACACTTCCTCGGTTGATGCCGGGGAAAGCATGATCGGGGTTTGTCCGCGCACGGCATTTCGCCAGTCGGTCAGGTGTGGCTCAAGCTCGCTCGCATCCTGCGTCCATCCTTTTGATCCGACGATGCTTTTTAAGCGTTCAATTAACATGTCAATTGAGAATCGCCTGCGCTTGCCAGGTCGCCCAATCGATATTGCTACCGCAGAAAACCAGCACAACCCTCTTGCCCGCAAGCTGCTCGCGCAACGGTCCCAGCAAGGCTGCGGTTGCGGCCGCACACGCCGGCTCAACGGCAATTTGCATGTGCGAGTACAGGAAGCCCATAGCCTCTTGAAGCTGAGTATCCGACACCAGGACCAGCTGATCGACATTCCTGCGGCACAGGCTGAACGAGAACGGCAACGCATACGGAGCGCCCAGGCTGTCGGCAATTGTTTTTACTGCGTCGATTGACTCTGGTTTACCCGTGACGAAACTGCGATGCATGGAATCAGCGCCTTTGGCCTCGACGCCGATGATTTCGCAATCTGGCTGCAGTTGTTTCAGCGCGTTCGATATACCTCCTATCAAACCGCCGCCACCGATTGCCACCAGCACAACGTCGAAATCATCAATCTGCTGAGCAATCTCAAGACCGACCGTCCCCGTAGCCATTGCAATGTCCCGTCCTTCATACGGGTGGACAAAAAATCGCCCTTCATCGCGTTGAATCTTCTCGGCGACCTCAAATGCTGAGTGTGCTGTATCGGCGAGGACAACCTCGCCACCGAGCGCGCGACACGCTGCGATTCTGCAGGGATTTGCGGAGGCTATCATGACGACTTTCGCATGCGTGCCTACCACATTTGCGGCATAGGCCACAGCGATGGCATGATTTCCGGCACTGACCGCCGTAACACCGATAGCGCGTTGTTCAACGCTTAGCTTACTCGTCAGGGCCGATGCGCCACGCGCTTTGAAGGTCCCTGTGTGTTGCAGAAATTCAAGTTTGCCGTAGACGATCGTGCCGTTATCCAGGGTATCTTCTATTCCCGCACAGCGAACGCTCGGTGTGCGCACAATTCTTGTCGCCTGCGACTTACTCAGTGCGACAATCTCTTCTATACTCGGCGCAGTGTCTTGCATGCTAAATATCGGCTCAGGTCGAATAAGTTATGTAAACTATCATTCTTTCGAATGCATGTAATAATCCCGATTTTCCCGCAGCTTACAATCACTTTCGGATATTACTTGCGATGAACATGAGACTTGATTAGCGTCGGCAATCTGTATGGACATGGAAAATCTATCGCAATCCGGAATACGTCGAATCGCCGATTTTACGCCGTATCTGGACCAGCTTGCCGGGCTCGCTCAGGAGATGGGGCTGCGGCAGCGCAGCAACCTGGTCCAGCTGGAGCGTAGCCTGCATGAGCACTGGGCGCTGGGCCAGAACAACATCCTTAGCTGGTCGCCCCTCGATCAAGGGGTGCTGGTGCTTGTCGTACCGCATTACGCGATCGCTGAGTACACAGCAATCCAACCGGAAAGCCAAAAGCCACGAATTTCGCTGCGCTTCATCACTGACCTGATTTCGGGAAATCGGCAACTGACGTTCACGCAGATGCAGAAGGTCGCTCGCCTGCTGGACGTACAGCCAAATTACATACCGTTGCGTGAGCCGCTTTCGGGGCACGACGTCGAAACGCAAATCATCGAAAAAATGATTTGTCGCTACGGCATTAACTACATCGCCAGTCGCGCCGTAACCTTGTTCGATATCGTGGGCTTTAGCCTGCTCACGCCGTTCGAGCAAATGACGCAACTGAACAGCCTCTCCTATTCCCTGAATTCGGCGCATGCAAAGATGCTCGAGCAGGATATTGGAATCAACTTCGCGCGTTCATCGAGTGGCGATGGTTTCTATATCTGGAATCGCGATGACGGCCTCGAGGCCAACGTTAACCTGTACCACTTCATGCACATTGTACTGGCCGACAATGCCATCGCACGCGCCAAATCATCGTCCAATGCCGTGCCACAACTGCGAGCCTGTTTTCACGTCGGCAGCTGCTATGAATTCCACCAGGCCGAGGGACTTAACCCGACCATGCACGACTTTATCGTTGGTGATGTGACGATCGAGCTTGCACGCATGATTGAAGCAGCGCTTCCGGGACAGATACTCGTCGGCGATTTTCTCACCGACGTTTTGACGGGACCAACGGACCCCGAAGCAACTCAGGCAAACCTCGATGCGGTCAGCTTCCTGCAGCGTGCCCAGGGCAATCTGTCCAAGCTCAGCGGGATGGAGATTTCGGGTGAAAGAGTGACAGCGATCAAGTGCTATTTGACGGGCGAAGACATGGGCGACGGTCAATTCAATATCCGGCGACTGACGATCACGGATAAGCACGGGCTGACACGCATTGCGTATAACGCAAAAGTGAATATTTACCGGGAGTCGGCGGAGCCAATCCTGCTGGGTATCGAAGATCGAAAATTGCCGCAGTCTGACTTACCGGCCTGAGCTTCAGGCCAAGTGCGATTTAAATAAATTGGTCGGGGCAAGAAGATTACCGTCGTTTCGCGACGTTTGTCGGCCGGCAAAGCCGGCCTCGGTGCGAACTTTTCTGGGTACTTCCACTTCCCGCCACTCGATCAGATACAAAAATGCCTCCCACTCTTGCGAGGGAGGCATTTTCGTATCTGATCAAATGGTCGGGGCGAGAAGATTCGAACTTCCGACCCCCACAACCCCATTGTGGTGCGCTACCAGGCTGCGCTACGCCCCGACCGGAAGATATTTAACGTCTGAGAATCTTGAGGACTTGCTCAAGCTCCGTACGTAACTGCTTGATGATTTGCTGGCTTTGACTAACGTCCGATTTCGCTGCATCGCCCGTCAGGCGTTGGCGTGCACCGCCAATAGTGAAGCCTTCTTCATACAGAAGACTGCGGATCTGGCGAATGATCAGCACGTCCTGACGTTGGTAATAGCGGCGATTCCCGCGACGTTTCACAGGTTTGAGTTGTGGGAACTCCTGCTCCCAGTACCGAAGTACATGGGGTTTCACTGCGCAAAGATCGCTTACTTCACCAATCGTGAAGTAGCGCTTGCCAGGAATTGGAGGTAGTTCGTCGTTATTCCCCGGTTCCAGCATATGCTTCCACTCGGGCCTTTAGTTTTTGTCCGGGCCGGAACGTCACAACGCGACGTGCAGAGATTGGAATCTCTTGTCCGGTCTTCGGATTTCTGCCCGGTCTTTCTTTTTTATCCCGAAGATCAAAATTCCCGAACCCGGAAAGTTTGACCTGCTCCCCAACTGCCAGTGATGCACGCAGCTCTTCAAAATACATATCGACGAGTTCTCGAGCTTCGCGCTTATTCAGCCCCAGCTCGTTAAACAGCGATTCCGCCATGTCAGCTTTTGTTAACGCCATTGAATCTAATCTCTCAATTCGGCAGCGAATTCTTGTTGCAATTTTAACACCGCTGCGGCTTGTGCGGCATCCGCATCATCGTCAGTAAGGGTGCGGGATGTTTCCTGCAAAATCAAGCCTATTGCAACGCTTTTTAGCCCAACTTCTACGCCCTGCCCTGTATAAACGTCAAAAATTCTGACACTTCGTATCAGATCAGGGGCCGCTGAAGCAGCCGCTTTAATGAGCTCTGCCGAGCTGACTTTCTCATCGACAAAGAACGAAATATCACGGCGAATGCTTGGGAATCTGGAAACAAGTTCCGCCTCTGTCGGCTGTGACGCCAGTGTCTTTTCAGCATCCAGCTCAAACACGAATACATTTCGTTTTAACGCGAAGTGTTTTGCAACCCGCGGATGTAATTTTCCAATGACGCCGATCGCCTCTCCATTTCGAAGAATGTTCGCAGACTGACCTGGCTGCAAAGCCGGATGTACAAGCGCCTCGAACGTGACCTCATGATCGCCGTTCGCCAAATCCAACAACGCGGCTACATCTGATTTTATGTCAAAGAAATCAACAGGCTGTGCCTTGCTTCCCCATTGCTCCGCGAACACCGGGCCGCTCGCAAGACCCGCGATGCGAACACGTTCGTCGTGATCCTCCAGGCTGCCGTGAAAGGATTTACCCATTTCGAAAAGACGAATTCTTTCCTGTTGACGAGCCGCATTGCGCGCAGCCGCTTCCAGCATGCCTGGCCATAACGAGGCACGCATGACCGACATTTCCGATGAGATCGGATTGCTGAGTTTTAACAAGGACTCTTTGCCCGTGATGCATTCGTCCGCATCTGCATCAATAAAACTGTAAGTGACAACTTCCTGATAGTCGCGTGCAACAAGCGTCGTTGCGACGGTCTCCAGGTCGATACGCAACTCGGTTGCAGTTGCCAATGGCGTCTCGGCGACCCCTGTTGTCTCAGGAATCGAATCGTAGCCGTGAATTCTCGCGACCTCCTCGATCAAATCCGCTTCGATCGCGATGTCGAAGCGATGTAACGGGGGAATTATGTCCCAACCATCGTCCGCATTGGCGACGGCGAGCCCGAGTCGAACAAGAATATCCGCGACAATCTCATCAGCGATCTCGACGCCAAGGAGTCGGGTAATTCGGTCGCGTCGCAGGCGAATGGAAGTCAATTTGGGAATATGGTCGCGCGCCTCGGTGACGACCAGCGGACCTGCAGCTCCACCGCAAATCTCCAGCAATAATTCGGTTGCACGTTCGACAGCGCGTCCCTGTCCCGTGGGATCCACACCACGTTCAAAACGCATCGATGCATCCGTGTGCAGGCCATACAGACGTGCCCGGCCGGCCATGAAATCCGGTGGCCAGAAAGCCGCTTCAAAGAACACATCGATGGTCTTGTCGCTAACCGACGTACTGAGCCCGCCCATGATGCCCGCGAGGCCAATCACGCCGCTATCGTCACTGATAACCAGCGTACCCTCTTTGACCTTGACGTCCGTGCCGTCAAGCAAGGTGAGTGTTTCGCCCTGCTTGCCGATCCTGGGCTTGATGACGCCCTTAACGAGACCAAGATCGTAGCTGTGCAGCGGCTGGCCCAATTCGAGCATGACGTAGTTGCTTATGTCGACGACGGGATGGATCTCTCGCAGGCCGGAACGCCGCAGGCGCTCCACCATCCATAACGGTGAACGTGCGCCTGGATCGATACCGCGAATCACGCGACCTGCAAAAACAGGGCAGCCGGCTGCGTCGAGTACCTCGACCTCAAGCTGATCATCAATGGTCGCGGGCACGCTTTCGACACTGGCATTTTTTAGTTCGGCGCCCGTCAGCGCGGCAACGTCTCTGGCAATGCCAAGAACGCTGAAGCAATCGCCACGGTTCGGAGTCAGGTCGAGATCGATTACCGCATCCGGAAGATGCAGATAATCTGCGAGTGCTGCTCCGACAGGCGCATCGGCCGGCAGGGAGATAATCCCGTCCGACTCTTCGCCAAGACCCAGCTCGACGGCCGAACAGAGCATGCCGTTTGATACAACGCCGCGAATCCTGGACTTGCGCAATGTGAGGCCGTTTGGCAGGGTAACGCCAGGTGTTGCGAGCGGCGTTTTCATGCCGGTGAAGAGATTTCCGGCACCGCAGACGATGTCAATCAAGTCACCCTCGCCGTTTGACACTTTGCAGACGCTAAGACGGTCGGCATCGGGGTGTTTACCGAATTCAATGACCTCCGCCACGACAACCCCATCGAGATCCGCGCCCTCAATCGAAATTCCGTCGACCTCATGGCCAAGCATCGTGAGCTGATGACCCAGAGCCTCGGTATCAAGCTCGGGATTAACCCATTCACGCAACCAGGATTCTACAATCTTCATAATGCTTACCGAAACTGCTCGAGGAAGCGCAAGTCATTCTCGAAAAACGTGCGCAAGTCTGTTACGCCATAGCGCAACATGGCCAGGCGCTCGACACCGATGCCAAAGGCATAACCTGTGTAGACCTCGGGATCCACGCCGGCACTTTCGAGCACATTCGGGTGTACCATGCCGCAGCCCAGAATCTCGAGCCACTTGCCTTCCTCCCAACGCACATCGACCTCGGCCGAGGGCTCGGTGAACGGGAAGTAGGACGGACGAAAACGAAGTTCGGCTTTGCGTTCGAAAAAGTTTTCAACAAATTGATGCAAGACAGCTTTCAGATTCGCAAAGCTGACATTTTTGTCAATGACCAGACCTTCGACCTGGTGAAACATCGGCGTATGGGTCTGGTCTGAATCGCAGCGGTAAACACGACCCGGCGCAATAATCCGTATGGGAACGCCTTCTTTCACGATCGAACGAATCTGCACGGGTGAGGTGTGAGTGCGCAGCAGCTTTCCGCCCGGAAAATAAAACGTGTCGTGCATTGCACGTGCCGGATGATTTTCGGGAATATTTAAGGCCGTGAAGTTGTGGAAGTCATCCTCGATTTCAGGACCCGTACGAATTCCGAAGCCCGCGTTCTGAAAAATCTTCTCGATCCGCAGCATCGCTCTCGACACAGGATGGCGACCACCGATGTCCTGACCGCGACCCGGCAAGCTAACGTCGATAGCATCCTCGGCCAGCTTTTTTTCAAGTGCCTCCGATTCCAGCGCGTCGCGGCGTGCGTTCAGGCCTTGCTGCACATCCTGCTTTGCCCGGTTGATGTCCTGACCAGCTGCAGGACGCTCATTCTTGGGCAGCTGGCTCACGCCTTTGAGGCGCTCGGTGAGCTCACCCTTCTTACCCAGGTAATGCACGCGAACCTTATCCAGCGACGCAAGATCGCCGGCCGCATCAATCTCTGATGCAGCATTTGCAACGAGCTCGTTAAGCGCTTGCATGGGAGCGAATCCGGGGCCGGGTTCGGTCACCCGCGCCCGACCCTTACCGGATTAAGCAGCCTCTGCCAGTGCGGCTTTGGCAGCCTCAGCGATTGCGCCAAATGCCTCTGGATCGTGAACTGCGATATCGGCGAGGACCTTGCGGTCCACTTCGATCTCTGCGCGGTTCAGACCATTGATCAGGCGGCTGTACGACAGCCCGTGCAGACGTGCGGCCGCATTGATACGCGTAATCCACAACGCGCGGAACACACGCTTACGCTGCCGGCGATCGCGATAGGCATACTGGCCAGCCTTGATGACTGCCTGCTTGGCCGTCTTGAATAACTTACTGCGCGCGCCGTAATAGCCCTTCGCTTTCGAGAGGACTTTCTTATGACGTGCTTTGGCGGTAACGCCACTTTTAACTCGTGCCATATCTCAATCTCCTCTTAACTGTACGGGAGCATGCGGCGCACGCTCTTGACGTCGGCAGCAGCAACCTGCTGGGTAGAGCCCAGCTGACGCTTACGCTTCGGCTTCTTTTTCGTAAGAATATGATTGAGGTGGGACTGGGCTCGTTTGTAGCCACCCTTGCCCGTCTTACTGAAGCGCTTGGCTGCGCCCCGGTTGGTCTTCATCTTCGACATTTCGTCGTCTCCACTTTTCTAGCCTTGCTTCGCGCTGACACTTGTAAACAAGTGGCAACCGTCACAGGCGGGGTAAATGCTTGATTCGGGCCTGAGGACCTTCCTGCAAACCGATACTCACTTTTTCTTTGGTGCGATAACCATGACCATTTGCCGTCCTTCCATCTGCGGCACTTGCTCAATTGCACCAAATTCTTCCAGGTCTTTCCTGACCCGGGCCAGCAGCTGCGCGCCCAATTCCTTGTGCGCCATCTCCCGACCTCTGAATCTCAACGTAACTTTCGTCTTGTCCCCGATCTCGAGGAAATGAATAAGCTTACGCAACTTAATCTGATAATCGCCTTCGTCCGTCCCCGGACGAAATTTAATCTCTTTAACATGAACTTGCTTTTGCTTGCGCTTCGCGGACTGGGCCTTCTTGTTCTGTTCGAACAAGTGTTTGCCAAAATCCATAATGCGACACACAGGCGGATCAACGTTCGGTGAAACTTCCACCAGGTCCAGCCCTTCACTCTTGGCGACCTCGATCGCATCAGCCAATGGCATGACGCCGCGTTGTTCTCCCGTCGAGTCGATTACTCGTACCTCGACGGCGTCTATTTCGTCATTGCGCCTTACGCGCTTTGATACTGCGATCCTGAAATCCTCCAGCAAAAAACAAGTCCTGCGACGGCCAAACAGGCCCATCTGGCCTAATGCCGACGCGGGACCGCGATTCTATATAGCCGGAGTGCAGGAAACAACCATATAAAGCAAAGAATTCTGGTGGGCGATGCTGGTCTCGAACCAGCGACCTCCACGATGTCAACGTGGCGCTCTACCCCTGAGCTAATCGCCCGCAAAAACCCTGCCACCTCCTGCGAGGGGCGGCACAAGATACTGAAACCATTGGATGTTCGCAAGGCCCTGGGCAGGCTTTTTTCAGGCCCGTCAGCCGGCCTTGCGATCCCCTATGCCGAGGCTGTCTGCGCGGATGCGTTGAATCTCGTCACGCAGCCCAGCCGCCTCCTCAAATTCCAGGTCGCGAGCATGCTTCAGCATGCGTTTTTCGAGCTTCGCGGCACGCCTTATCAGTTGCTCGGGGGTCATCGATGCGTACAGCGCCGCCTCTTCCGCGGCCTTGCCGCGAGCCCGTTTGGGTACCGGGTAGGACGCCTCCATAATATCGGCGACTTGCTTGATGATGGTCGTCGGCTTGATGCCATGCTTCTTGTTGTGGCGGTCCTGGCGTTCACGCCGCCTGTTGGTCTCGTCGATTGCGCGCTGCATGGATCCTGTCATGCGGTCCGCATACAGGATGGCCATGCCGTTCACGTTACGCGCCGCGCGCCCGATAGTCTGAATCAAAGAACGCTCCGAGCGCAGAAAGCCCTCTTTGTCTGCGTCGAGAATCGCGACCAGCGATACCTCAGGCATATCCAGCCCTTCCCGTAGCAGGTTGATGCCGACCAGAACGTCGAACTCCCCCAGGCGCAAGTCGCGGATGATCTCGGTGCGCTCGACTGTGCCGATATCCGAGTGCAAATACCGCACGCGCACGCCATGCTCCTGCAAATAGTCGCTTAGATCCTCGGACATGCGCTTGGTCAACGTGGTGATCAGCACGCGCTCGCCGACCGCAACTCGCTTGCCAATTTCCGACAGCACGTCGTCCACCTGGGTACTCGCGGGTCGAACATCGATCTGAGGATCGACCAGCCCTGTAGGACGCACGAGCTGCTCGACGATTTTGTCCGCATGCTCCTTCTCATAATCACCCGGAGTTGCAGAAACATAGATCGTCTGCGGCGACAGCCGCTCAAACTCGTCAAATCGCAGCGGCCGGTTGTCGAGCGCCGACGGCAGGCGGAAGCCGTGTTCGACCAGGGTTTCCTTGCGCGATCGGTCACCTTTATACATGGCGCCCAGTTGCGGCACTGTCACATGGCTCTCGTCCACGATCAGCAACGCGTTCTCAGGCAGGTAATCGAAAAGACACGGCGGCGCTTCGCCGATCTTGCGGCCCGACAGATAGCGAGAGTAGTTCTCTATTCCCGAGCAATAGCCGAGCTCCCGAATCATCTCGAGATCATATAAAGTTCTCTGCTCAAGTCTTTGAGCTTCCACAAGTTTATCTCTGTCACGCAAATCCACAAGGCGCGCTCTCAACTCGACCTCGATATGCTCGCAAGCCGCCAGCAAGGTCTCTCGCGGGGTGACGTAATGCGTTTTCGGGAAGATTGTCAGCCGCGGCACACGTCTGGAGACCTCGCCTGTCAACGGGTCGAAGTAGGACAGAGACTCGATTTGCTCGTCGAACAGCTCAATCCGAACCGCATCTCGCTCGGATTCGGCTGGAAATATATCGATGACATCGCCGCGAACCCGGTAGGTACCCTGCGACAGGTCTACATCGTTGCGCGTGTACTGCAATTCGGCAAGCCGGCTCAATATCCCGCGCTGGTCAGTGCGGTCCCCGCGCACCAGATGCAGGATCATGCGGAAATAGGCTTCCGGATCGCCGAGGCCGTAAATCGCCGAGACAGTGGCGACAATGATCGTATCGGGACGTTCGATCAGCGCTTTAGTCGCCGACAGACGCATTTGCTCAATGTGCTGATTGATCGATGCATCTTTTTCGATGTAGGTATCGGAGCTCGGTACGTAGGCCTCGGGCTGGTAGTAATCGTAATAAGAGACAAAGTACTCAACCGCATTGCGCGGGAAAAACTCTCGCATTTCACCGTAGAGCTGCGCTGCGAGCGTTTTGTTCGGGGCCAGCACGATGGCGGGGCGCTGCACGCGTTCGATCATGCAGGCAATCGTGAATGTCTTGCCCGACCCTGTCACACCCAGTAAAACCTGTCGTGCAAGCCCATCGCCCAGACCCTCGATCAGAGCCGCGATCGCCGGACCCTGGTCGCCGGCCGGCTGATAGTCGGATACCAGCGTCAAGCGATCTCGATCATCCACTTTAGACTTCTTGGGCAAGGATATCGTTTCACGTACCATTCGGTAGCAGTTTCCAGGAGGCAATCGAGTGAGCTTATCAGTTTCATCCCGCATGGCTCGGGTCAAGCCATCAGCCACAGGTGCCGTGCTCGCGCTGGCGACAGAACTGCGGGCGCAAGGTCGCGACATCATCAGTCTCGGCGCCGGCGAGCCCGACTTCGACACCCCGCAGTTCATCAAGGATGCAGCAGTCAAAGCCATTGCCGACGGCGCCACAAAATACACGCCGATTGATGGTACAGCGGAGCTAAAGGCGGCCATTCAGCGAAAATTTGCCAAAGATAATTCGCTGGATTACAGCAGCCAGCAGATTCTGGTTACGTCGGGCGCCAAACAGGCTCTGTTCAACCTGTGCCTCGCCCTCCTGAGCGCCGAGGACGAGGTAATTATTCCCGCACCCTACTGGGTGTCGTATCCCGACATGGTGCGGCTGGCCGAGGCTGAGCCCGTCATCATCGAGACTGGCCTGGAAGCTGACTTCAAGATAACGCCCGCTCAGTTGGCGGCGGCGATTACTGCCAGGACGCGACTGCTCATACTGAACAGCCCAGGCAATCCGACGGGCGCCAGTTACACAAGATCGGAATTGCAGGCCTTGGGTGAAATCCTCGCACAGCACCCAAAGATTGCGATTGTCTCCGACGAAATTTACGAACACATCCAGTGGGCCGATGAGGCCTTCCTGAGCTTTGCAAAGGCCTGCCCGGATCTTTACGACAGAACGATCACGATTAACGGCGTGTCGAAAGCCTATGCGATGACGGGTTGGAGAATCGGCTATGCGGCCGGCCCGCATGAACTCATCAAGGCAATGAAAACCATTCAGAGCCAAAGCACGTCGAATGCCTGCAGCGTGTCGCAGGTTGCGGCGACTGCAGCACTGGACGGTGATCAGACAGTGGTCGCGAAAATGACTGCCGAGTACAAGAAACGTCACAACTATATCGTCGCGGCCCTGAATAAGCTCGATGGCTTTGAATGCCGACCCGGAGAAGGCACGTTCTACGCGTTTCCGAGGATCGCCGGCCTGCTGCGGGCCAAAGGCCTCGCCAGTGACACAGAGCTGGTCGAACTGCTCATTAGCAAGGCGGATGTCGCCTGCGTCCCGGGTTCTGCGTTTGGTGCGCCAGGCTACATGCGGCTCTCGTTTGCCTGTTCCATCGACAGGCTTGAAGAAGCCATGAAACGTATTGAACGCGCACTCTACGCTTGACTTAAGGCGGGGCCTGAACGAAAATCGCGGCCGCGTTCAGACGTGATTCCCCGATAGCTCAGTTGGTAGAGCGATTGACTGTTAATCAATATGTCGCTGGTTCGAGTCCGGCTCGGGGAGCCAAATTCATAAATAAAAACAAGAAGTTGAGACGGCCCGCTACCCTGCGGGTCTTTTCGTATTTGGCCGAGTGACCTATAAGTGACCACGTCGTTTTGCTGAAATACACGCCTTTGAAACCGACACTATTTTCTTGCATACGCAGCATCTACAAGCTTTACACTGAATGACCGCTTTACACCCGATACCGGACATTGAGCTAATATCGGGGAAATAGGCCGCTTGTGACCCAAAGCAGACATTGTCTAAGTGTTGTCTCGGTCGAATTTAGTGGTGCAAGATGATCTTCTGTCTTTCATCCAACTATGGAGTAAAAAATGAACTGGGGCGCGTTCGCGACAGCCTTTGGCCGCATGTTGCTGTGGATGCTGGGCATTCTGTTGCTGATTCACTTGATTACATGGGTAAGCCCGGAACAGGACGGATCACCGACGGTTCCGGGTTGGGCCGAATTGGTAATTTGGGCGCTGTTTATTGTGCCGATAGTTCCTGCAATGATCGCCGGCGTAGCAAGGTTGCGGGGACCCAAAAAATGGAAGCCGATTTTGCTCGGTGTAGTATTCGGTGTGATGACGCCGTTTTTTGGTATCGCTAGCCTGGGTGCCACATTCCTGCTGCTCGGAAGCAACGTTGACCTCGGGCCACCTGATGAGCGCATATCTGATCTGCTCATTTTGGTGACCTTATTTTCTACGGTGATCGTGCTGGGTGTTGGCACCGCGCTGATACGCCACAACACATTGCAAAAACATTGACGCACCGCCCAGTGCGGGATTTTCTGTGTTTACATCAATGTCCGCTATTGGCCGAAAGCGGCCGGTTATTTTCTCAAGTTTTAAATGATCTGAGCGTCCGCTATCGAGAAAAGCAGACGTCCCGTTTTCGTATTGGAGCGGGTGAAGGGGATTGAACCCTCATTCTCAGCTTGGG
>Ga0209987_10001238_pt1 | contig 13864 bp, 12 predicted proteins | sample N074metaG_FD_182134 | JGI IMG/M metagenome (GOLD analysis project Ga0209987, IMG submission 182134) | Deep subsurface microbial communities from Kermadec Trench to uncover new lineages of life (NeLLi) - N074 metaG (SPAdes) (version 2) | ecosystem: Environmental > Aquatic > Marine > Ocean trench... | reverse complement strand
GCGTCGTCCTCAATAAGCTGGTCCAGGTGATCATCGCGGTTTGTTTATTTAATGCCTGCTACATGGCCGAACTCGTTCGCGCCGGTCTTCAGGCCATTCCCAGGGGACAGGCTGAAGGCGCGCACACCATTGGTTTGGGTTATTGGGGAACCATGGGCCTGGTTGTCATGCCCCAGGCCCTGAAATTTATGATACCTAACATAGTCGGCAATTTTATCGGACTACTGAAAGATACCACCCTGGTGTCTATAATCGGGCTATTCGATATTCTGGGCATGCTACGCTCGATCAGCAGGGATACGCCCTGGCTAGGACTCCACAAGGAACCGCTGATATTCGGCGCGATTTTGTTCTTTTTGATCTGCTTTGCGATGTCAAAATACAGCCGACACCTGGAAGTAAAACTGTCGACTGAACACAAGAAATAATCGGCTAAACCCGAGGAAGAAATCATGACAGATACAAATACGCAGGAAACAGAAAATACCAGGGAACAACTGGCATCTGCTATTTCCAGTGAAGTTATCATCGATCTCAACCAGGTCAATAAATGGTATGGTGATTTTCACGTACTCAAGGATATCGATCTTATCGTACACAAGGGCGAGCGAATCGTAGTCTGCGGCCCTTCCGGGTCCGGGAAATCAACCCTGATCCGCTGTATCAACCATCTTGAGGAGCACCAGGAGGGTAGTATCGTTGTCGATGGCATAACTCTGGACAAGAATCTCAAGCACATTGACCATATCCGCACCGAAGTGGGCATGGTGTTTCAGAGCTTCAACCTGTTTCCCCATCTCTCCGTTCTTGAAAACCTCACCCTGGGACCCATCTGGGTTCGTAAATTGCCCAAAGTCGATGCCGAGGCCAATGCCATGAAATATCTAGAACGGGTCAAGATTCCAGAACAGGCGGATAAATACCCTGGTCAGTTATCGGGTGGCCAACAGCAGCGCGTGGCCATCGCTCGTTCGCTGTGCATGAACCCGAAGATCATGTTGTTCGATGAGCCAACTTCAGCACTTGACCCTGAGATGATCAAGGAAGTTCTCGATGTCATGGTGGAATTGGCCGACACAGGCATGACCATGATTGTAGTGACCCACGAAATGGGCTTTGCTAAAACCATCGCCGACCGCGTAATCTTTATGGACGAGGGTGATATCGTAGAGGAAAATGAGCCTTACGAATTTTTCAACAATCCCCAGCACGAGCGAACCAAACTGTTTCTCAGTCAGATACTCTGATTTATCGGCATCAAATTCCGGCTGCCGCTGTCTGCGACCCCAGTCAAATCCTGGATTGTATCCATGAATCAGTTCCCCGGGGTAAATAGTTAAGCCCGCAAGCTACGGGGAAGCTTCCTGATGACCTTTAAAGTTCTGACTGCAGAATTCCTGCATGAGACCAACACATTCAATATCAACAAGACTGGTTTGTCTTCCTTTGAAGCCGATACCCTGCTGATCGGAAACGACCAGATAGGGGCTCGTGGTCAGGCTAATACCGGCCTCGCGGGATGTCTCGACTGTGGCCGCGAATTCGGCTGGCATATCACGCATGCGGTGAGTGCCCATGCGGGACCATCTGGCCCGGTTACGACAGAGGCGTTCGAGCACATCGTTAATCTCATTGTCGATGCTGCACAAGCCGAAAAACCCGACGGCGTACTGCTTTGCTTGCATGGCGCTATGGTTCCCGAATTTTGTCAGGATGGCGAAGGGGAAGTACTGGCGAGGCTGCGCGATGTTATCGGCGCGGACCTGCCGGTTGCCATTACCCTCGATCTGCATGCCAATGTCAGCGTGAAAATGTGCGATCTGGCACAAATCATCGTATCCTATAAGACTTATCCCCACGTCGATATGCGCGAGGCTGCCTGCCATGCAGGCAAGATCTTACAGCGCACCATGCTGGGAGAAATCTCGCCCCGGACACTACGCGCCCATCGGCCTATGCTCGGCGAGGCGAACGGGGGTCGAACCGATATAGGCCCGATGATCGAAAGGATAGCCCGTGCCCGGGCCTACGAATCCGAACCAAACGTATTTGCCGTCAGTATTAATGCCGGTTTCGAAGAAAGCGATATCCCTGAGATCGGCCCCACGGTACTCGTCACCTGTCAGGGTGACGGCGCAGCCCACCAGGCCTTCGCCGAAACAATCGCCGATGATATCTGGCAACGAAGGGCAGAATATCTCAATACTTATTATACAGTAGAGGAAGTAGCCGATATTGCCGCCAGCTACACTAATCCCGATGCCCCCCTGATTATTGCCGACTATGCCGATAACCCGGGCGGTGGCGCTTATGGCGATTCCACGGCGCTTCTCGACGCGCTGTTAAAAAAAGAAATATCCCGCTCCTGTTTTGGCCCGATGGTCGATCCACAGGCAGCCCGCTACCTCCACCAACACAATGAAGGCGATACGGTTACCCTTGCCATTGGCGGCAAGAACGATCCCCAGTTCGGCGGAGAGCCATTGACTCTAACCGGGTGCATCCTGCGTTTGAGTGACGGTGTCTGTATAGGTGATGGTCCGATGATGGGTGGATTGGAAATGAATTTTGGGCCGACCTGCGTTTTGCAAGTAGCGGGCATCGCCATTCTTGTCGTTTCAGAGCCGATCCAGATGTACGACCTTCAACAGTTCCGTGCTTTTGGCATAGACCCGTCCGCGAACAGGGTCGTCGGGTTGAAATCCATGCAACATTTTCGCGCTGCTTTCGAGCCTATTGCAGGCAAGATTATTGTTTGTGACAGTGGGGCTCTTTGTACGCCTGATGCCACGAAACTGACTTATCGAAATTTGCAACGCCCGATTTACCCACTCGATCCGATGAACTAAATTTTAGTATCAGTTTTTCTTGCTCGCCTTAATCGCGGTGGAATAACTACGCAACTTATCGGTTGTTATTCGGTTTGGGGTGAGGTTAGATAGACAATTATCAGGAGCATTATGTGAAATTTCCCCCTCATCAAGGTTCTGTCGCTTCGTTGACCCCCACTATCTGTCATCTCCTTGGCGTAAAAGCCCCTGGTATATCGGAGGAACCGCCGTTGGATATGGTTATTTCTTCGCTGGAACAGAAAAACATTCCTTTGCAGAAATGCCTGGTTATCGCACAGGATGCTCTCGGCGCACATTTATGGGGATCACATGAAAGCGATTTGCGTAAAATATTGCCACTGGTTCCGTTGCGTGTTCCTCTACGCGCTGCGTTTCCCCCGGTAACGCCGGTATGCTTTGCCTCGATTTTTACCGGAGTGCAACCAGATGTGCATGGAATTCACAGTTATACGAAACCGGTATTGGAATGTGATACTTTGTTCGATGCGTTGGTTCGCGCTGATAAGAGAGTTGCGATCGTCTCCGTAGAGAACAGCAGTATCGATATGATTTTCAGAAATCGTGATATAGCCTACTTCTCGGAAGAAGATGATGAGGCTGTCTGCGAACGGACTTTAGAAGTCATTCGGGGAGACGAGTATGACGTCATCATCGCATACCAGGCAGATTATGATGATAACCTTCATCAAAGTGATCCTTTCTCCTCGATATGTATTCAGGCGCTTCGGCGGCATATTCGGGACTTCATAAAAATGGCAGAAGCAGCGAATCAGCACTGGAAAGACAAGGGCCACGTGGTTGCTTTTACGCCTGATCATGGGGCACATATAGACCCATCTACAGGAAAGGGCGATCACGGCTTGGACATCCCTGAGGATATGAACCTTTTCCATTGTTACGGCATTTATACCCGGAACAAATTAGGGCCTGCGGGGTCAAATCTGGATTCCGTCGACTGAATTAATTCAACAATATACGGGGCAGATATCTCTATGATTCGGCTATCCAGATTAATTTCAACCCTGTGCCTGATCGTTTTACTTACCGCACCGTGGAACCACCTGCTGGCCTCGCCTTCGGCAGAACTGTGGCCGCGCTGGGCTAAATACGATGCCGGCTCGACCCGCACTATCGACCACAGCACCTGGGATGGCCTGCTCGGCCGTTATGTTCAGGTCCGACAAGTTGATGTAAACCGTTTCAATTATGCCGAAGTTACTGAGTCCGATCGATCGCAGTTACAGTCTTATTTAGCCACCCTGTCCGCTACCCCGATTAGTGAATTCAACCGCAACGAGCAAATTGCATTCTGGATTAATCTTTACAATGCATTGACGGTAGAAATTGTATTGCAGCACTATCCGGTGGACACTATCCGCGAAATTTCGTATAGCCTGTTTAGTTCTGGCCCCTGGCGTGAAAAACTAATCAAGGTCGAAGGTGAGGCCCTCGCGCTCGACGATATCGAGCACCGTATTCTGCGGCCGATCTGGAAAGACCCGCGTATTCACTATGCGGTCACTTGCGCGGCTATTGGTTGCCCGAGTTTACAGCCCACCGCGTATAAGGCTAACAACACAGATGCGATGCTGGATCGGGGGGCTCGCGAGTTTATCAATCACCCCCGCGCCGTTAGTATTAGTTATAGTGAATTGCGTGTTTCCAGTCTTTACGACTGGTTCGAGAAAGATTTTGGTGGCAACGCTGCTGGCGTAATTGCCCACCTGAACCTATATGCCGGCGCAAAACTACAGAGCTCGTTGAGAGGCCGGAAACGAATCGGTCAATATCATTTCGACTGGACGATCAACGATCCAGAATCCCGGGAATACGGTGCCGGACGAGTCGGCCATCGAGGCAGTTAGGCAAACTATTTCATAGGGGGATTAATGCGATTTTTGCGCCTACCCGTAACAATTGAACCAGCGTTGGCAGTGTTTAGCTGTGTTGGGTTACTGCTGGTGATGCAAGCACTTTTCCTGCGCCTGATCGCCGATAGATTCCTGTTTGAAATCGCAGTCGTGAATTCACCAATCCTGCCGTTTGTAGCATCGCAGATAACCGCCGGCCTGATATTTCTCTCACTGTTTCGACTCATACCGCTAGTTACACCCGCGAGGGCTGCCCTGCTGTTAATGCTACTCACAGGCCTGGCGATGCGCATCATGCTGTTCAACACGACACCAATTCTGGAAGTCGATTTCTATCGTTACCTGTGGGACGGGGCGGTGGTCGTGCAGGGCTACAATCCTTACCTGTTCACCCCCGATAGCGTCGTGCAAGGATCCCAGATTGAACTACAGGGCCTGGTTCAAAAGGCCGGAATTGTGTTCGAACGAATCAATTATCCCGCGTTGAAAACCATCTACCCACCCCTGGCCCAACTGATGTTCAGTGTTGCGAGCTGGCTCGATGCATGGAGCCTGGATGCCTGGCGCCTGCTATTACTGGCCTTTGAAACCATCAGTTTCTGCCTGCTACTGGCATTATTACGCGAGTTAAAGCGCTCCCAGCTCTGGGCGGCACTCTACTGGTGGAATCCTCTGGTGATCAAGGAAATATTCAACTCGGCGCATATGGATGCGCTGCTGGTACCGTTAATTCTTGGCGCCGTTTTGCTGATTGTACGTAAGCGCCAGATACTGGCTGGTGGCATGCTCGCACTCGCCGCCGGAATCAAACTCTGGCCATTGTTGCTATTAGCTTTCAGCTTAAGACCCCTGCTGGGATCTCCGCGCAGGCTGGGTATCGCTTTGGCTGTTGCCGGCCTGGTCACTATAATCGTGGTTGGCCCGTTGTTTTATTTTGCCCTGGGGGCAGATTCCGGCCTCGCAGAATATTCACAGGGCTGGCAGCGCAACAGTGGTTTGTTTCAACTGTTGCTGGCATTCGGAACCAGTCTGGCGATGCCTTTCGACAACATTGACGCCGGGTACCTGGCCAGAATGCTCGTTGTTATGTTTCTCGTTGGCCTGGCGCTTTATCTAAACCGTTCGCAAGCATTCGACAACGCAACATTGATGAAGCATATTTGCTGGCTGGTCGCTGCGCTTTTCCTGCTCAGCCCAACGCAATATCCCTGGTACACCATCTGGCTCGCTCCGCTGCTGTGCCTTTACCCGCAGCGCGGGCTTTTGCTATTGACCGCGTTAATGCCGATTTATTATCTGCGCTTTTATTTTGACGCACGCGATCAGGCCGAACTGTTCGACCAATATATCGTCTGGTTGCAGTACCTGCCGGTGTACGCCATGTTATTGATGGATTATTTTCTACCGAAAAGACAACCGCGATATAGCCACCATTATGTTTAATAACAAGCATATCGTCGCCGTGGTCCCCGCGCGGGACGAGGCCTTGTCAATCGCGCAGGTAGTTCGCGACATCAAGGCAGTTAATGACACTGATGGGAATGCCCTGTTCGATCGAATTCTGGTTTGCGATAACGCCTCTGCCGATGATACCGCCGAGGTCGCGCGCGCCGAGGGTGCGGAAGTGGTTTTCGAGGCGCGTCCTGGCTACGGCGCAGCCTGCCTGGCGGCGTTATCACGTATCGAGGAAACCGATATAGTGGTCTTCATCGACGCCGACCAGTCGCTCAAGATTGACCAGGCAATCGATCTGCTTGGCGCTATCTGCGATGGGGCGGACCTTGTTATCGGTTGTCGTCCGCGATCCCTGCAGGAGGCCGGATCAATGACCCTGCCTCAGCGTGTTGGTAACCTCATCGCCAGCTTACTTATTCGGTTGATCTGGCAAGTGCCGGTCAGCGATCTGGGTCCATTCCGGGCAATCCGATTCGGCGCCCTGCAAAATCTCGAGATGCAGGATCGTAGTTTTGGCTGGACCGTTGAAATGCAGGTTAAGGCAATACAACGCGGCTTGCACATGGTCGAGGTGCCGGTAGATTATCGGCGGCGAGTTGGACAGTCCAAGATCAGCGGTACTGTTAAAGGCGTCTTGCTCGCGGGCTTCGGTATTATCTCAATGATTTTTAAACTGGCGCTGAGAAATCCTTCAATTAGAGTTTCGCGACCGCATTAATTTAACCCGTTACACCGGCAAAAACTGGGATCAAGAATCGTCTGGTTAATAGATTCCGGGGCGCCGGACCGCTGCTTTTGCAAGAATGACGAATGTTGGAGTGTAGATTCCGGCTCTAGCGGCCGGAGTAACGGTATTTAACTAAACGAAACCTGATCATTCCGACCCCCGAGCCGAAATCTAGTGATCTAGTGAAAGCGGAATAACCAGATTTTATTACCCTTTAAATCATTTCATCCCAACACATATACAGGGCATCCAGGCAACTGCCGGCAAGTTTCATACAACGCTCGGGGCTCCAGCCCTGTTCATTATCGGGGGTATCGAGGGCATCCTTATATGGCATTTCGAGCGTCATTACCGGGGCATTAAAGTGTTCAGCCAGCGCATTAGAGCAATAACTCATGTTCGCATTACCGGCGCTATTGGCCGGGTAGCCATGCTCGGTCTGGAAATCAGGGTTGATACTCGCTAGTGTCTGTTTGTAAAGATCGAGCTTATTCTGTCGCGACTTGCTCCAGCCCGGAATGCCTTCCGTGCCAACCAGAAAATTGTAGGGCATGGCTTCGTCGCCATGCACATCGAGACCAAAATTGAGGCCGGTAGATTTCATCTTTTCGAGCACATGATAGACCTCCGGACTTTTCTCCAGGCTCGATTGATGCCATTCACGGTTCAGATTGATACCGGCTGCATTGGTACGTAAATGGCCTCGCCGGCTGCCATCTGGATTCATGTTTGGTACCAGGTAGATGACCGATTTTTGCAATACGGCCCGCACTACCGGGTCGCTATCGTCGACCAACCGGTTTATCAGACCTTCCATCCACCATTCGGCCATGGTTTCGCCCGGGTGCTGTCGCGCCACCATCCACAGGGTCTTGTCTGCCTTGTCGGGATCTCCAAAGCGCAGGCAGTCGATGGCCTGGCCATCGAGCGTATGGCCCAATGTCTCGACCTGGCATTTTTCGCTACCTTGTGCAAATGCTACCAGATCGGCATGACGTTCCATCGAGTAGGGCGCGAAATAAGCGAAGTAAACCTGATCCTGCTCGCTGGTATGCTCTATCACGAGTTGCTTTCCATCAAACGAGGTGTCCACGCGGAACCAGAATTCGCGATCATAGGATGCCACCGCCCGGTAATCCTTCCAGCCACCGACATATGCGGCACCCGCTGCATTTTCGATGACATACCGGCAGGCAATATCACCGACATTCGCTGCGCGAAAATAAAACCACTGGTAAAAATCAGACTGATGGTCGGCCCGAATACGCAACTTGATATTGCTGGCATCGCTTTGATCGATGCACTCTATATTGCCGGCGTCGAATAGACTGGAAATGATCATGTTTGTTCTCATTATTCGGGAATGTGAGAGAATACTGTTTGTTGAACACAATAAAAACACTGAATTAGTCGATGCGCAGGTTTTTCTGTTTTACCCTCATATTGTTTTTGAGCGCCTGCTCCAATCTCGGCTATTACTGGAATGTATCGCGGGGCCACCTGGCCCTGATGAGCCAGCGTGTGGATATCGACGTCATGCTCGAACAGCCCGATCTTGACGCTGATCTGCGGCAGCGCCTGCTACTGGTTCAACAAATTCGAAAATATTCAGTCGATCGGCTCGCCTTACCCGAGTCGGGTAGTTACAGCAGTTACGTCCAGCTCGATCGACCTTATGTGTTGCAAAATTTGTTTGCTGCCTCCGAGTTTTCGACCCAACTGCATCGATGGTGTTACCCGATTGTCGGTTGTGCGAGCTATCGCGGATACTACGATGAAGAACGTCTAAATGAATATGTCATACAGCTCAAATCGCAGGGCTTTGACACTCATATCGGCCATGTGCCTGCCTATTCGACATTAGGCTGGTTCGATGATCCGGTGCTGAGCAGCTTTATCGACTGGCCGGATTATCGTCTTGCCGGCCTGTTGTTTCATGAACTTACTCACCAGCGCGTATATATCGATGACGATACACAATTCAACGAATCGCTCGCGGTCTCGGTACAGCTCGCAGGTACCGAGTTATGGCTGAAGTCTGTTCATAAGGATACTCAAATGGGTGAATTTAAACGCTGGATCGAATACCGGCGCAGGGTGGTAGCGCTGATCGGGCAAACCCGTGAAAAGCTGAGCCAGCTTTATGTAACGGAGGCTGATGACGCGACTAAACGCGAAAAGAAACAGGCTATTTTTGCAACTAGCCGCGAGGCCTATTCCGTGATCGCAGAAAACCTGAGTTATAAAGATGGGTTTAAGAACTGGTTCGCGGGAGAACTGAACAATGCCAAGATTGGATCGGTTTCTGCATACAACACCCATGCCCCCGCATTTTTAGCCATGATCGAGGCGTTGGAATACGACTTTTCAGCCTTTTTCGACATGGCGCAGGAGATTGGTGCGATGGACAGGACCGCGCGCGGGTATTGCCTGGCATCGTGGGAAGACGGGAGGGCCATCGGTGATCGGCGATGTCCTAAAGTTGTTCCACCGTAAAAGGCCGATCATGTTTAAGCGCCGGAATCATATTGCGTGCCTTATCGACCTCTGATAAGTCGATATCGGCATAGATGATGCCCGGCTCCACGCCCCCATCGGCGAGTACTTCTCCCCAGGGATTAACGATCAGCGAATGACCCCATGATTTCCTTTTATCGGCGTGGTGACCGCACTGGTTTGGTGCAATGATAAAACAGGCGTTCTCGATCGCCCTGGCTCGAACCAGCGTATGCCAGTGCGCCTTACCGGTAGTTTGGGTGAAAGCGGCTGGAATCGTAATGAACTGTGCGCCATTTTGCGCCAATGCACGGTAAAGCGCAGCAAAGCGTAAGTCATAACAAACCGACATCCCCAGTTTTCCCCATGGCGTTGATGCCAGCACCGCCTTGTCACCCGCTGCGATCACATCCGATTCCCGATAGAACTCCCCGTTCGAGAGTTCGATATCGAACAGGTGCAGCTTGTCGTAACGGGCAACAATTTCCCCCCGTGTATCCAGTAAAAAGCTACGGTTGACGATCCGCTGATCAGCAGCCTTGATTAACTGTGAACCAACCAGGATGGTGACCGCAAGCGTCTGCGCCTGTTGCCGAAAGGCTAACAGCCCAACATCCTCTGCCTCGCTGTAACAGGCATCAGGAATCTGCGCGTTAACTGGCTCGATCAAGCCTACGGTCTCTGGCAGGGTGATAAAATCGGCACCTTCGGATCGTGCCTCGCCGATACGTTCACAGACCCAGGCGATATTAGCCGCTATATCCCGGGTTGCAGTATTCTGGATGCAGGCAGCGTGAAAAGTGGTGGTCATCGATAGTTATATTCATTCCGGACAGGCCGCAAACCTTAGCACATCCCGAGGCTATTTTATTGGATCGGGGAGAGGAATAAACCCCTATAAAAAATATGAATATTCAAAGCAGTGGATAATTGCTAGAATCGTTCAGACTATGTCAGTCGAATCCACCTCAACCAGCAGCCACGAAAACCAACTCATCGACCGTTTCGGTCGCACAGTCAACTACGTTCGTTTGTCGGTCACCGATCGCTGCGATTTACGCTGCGTATACTGCATGCCGGAAAAAATGACATTTGTTCCACGTACGCAGTTATTGACCCTCGAGGAAATGGAGACTGTCGGGCGGTCATTTATTGATCTGGGTGTAGACAAGATACGTATCACCGGTGGTGAACCATTGGTACGTAGAAATATCCTGCAGCTATTCAATAACCTGGGTGCGATTGAAGCGTTAAAAGACCTGACCCTGACCACCAATGGCACACAGTTAAAAAAATATGCCAAACAGCTGAAAGCTGCCGGGGTAACCCGGATTAATATCAGCCTGGATACCCTGCGCGCTGATCGATTCCGCGAGATGACCCGCGTGGGTGAAATAAGCCGTACACTGGATGGCATCGACGCAGCGATCGCCTGTGATTTCGATCAGATCAAGATCAATAGCGTGGTGTTGAAAAACTACAACCACGACGAAATGTTCGACCTGGTCAGTTTTGTAATCGATCGTAGTATCGATATCAGTTTTATCGAAGAGATGCCTCTGGGTGAAAACACGCATCACGATCGCGCAAAATCCTATTACTCAAGTGACCAAATTCTCGAAGACCTGGAGCAGCATTACGAAATTTTACCAACCACGATGAAAACCGCGGGACCAACCCGATATTATCGACTACCGAAGCATGAAAATACCCGTATCGGATTTATCTCGCCGCATAGCCATAACTTTTGTGAAAGCTGTAATCGAGTTCGTGTCACTGCAGAGGGACGATTGCTACTTTGCCTGGGACAGGAACACTCGGTCGATTTGCGTCGGGTCATCCGCGCTAACCCGGGAGACAGGAGCGCGTTGGATCAGGCCATTATCAATTCGATGGAGATAAAGCCCAAAGGCCATGATTTCAATCTGAATTCGCAGACTGTCCTGTTACGTCATATGAATATGACTGGCGGCTAGGCTGGGAAGGTACCTCTGATGTCAACAATCGTCAGTGAACAGTCAAGGCGTCTACCACAACTGACCAACGCTGGCCTCGACGCAACAGCCAGCGTCACATCCTACAACGAATATAACCAGGCCATCGAAGGTTCAATCGCGGTCGAACGCGCGCTTACCATTTACCTCGATAAACGTGAAGTACTAACCCTGATGACGCTCGGCAATCACCCGGAATTGCTGATCCTGGGATGGCTGCGCAATCAGCGCCTGATCGAGGATATAGAAACCATCAAAGCGATACAGGTAGACTGGGAAACTGATTCAGTCGCGATTACCACCTATGCCGGCGTCGAAGATCTCGATAGCAAACTCAGTCACAAAACAGTCACTACCGGTTGTGGCCAGGGCACGATGTTTGGCGACCTGATGGAAAATATTGACAAGATATCGCTGCAACAGCCGCCGCTCAAGCAATCGACCATCTATGGATTGTTGAAATCGCTCAACGAATACAATGAAGTTTACAAAAGCGCCGGCGCGGTCCACGGTTGTGCGCTGTGTAGCGAAAGTCTCGGTATTGAACAGTTTATCGAAGATGTCGGTCGACATAATGCGGTCGACGCTATCGCAGGATATATGTGGTTGAATGATCTGCAGGGCGAGGGCAAGTTATTTTATACCACCGGACGTCTCACTTCGGAGATGGTTATCAAGGTCGCACTGATGGAAATTCCGATATTGCTGTCGCGCTCCGGGATAACCCGCATGGGACTGGAGATCGCGCAAAAAGTCGGCGTGACTTTGATCGCACGAGCGAAGGGGCGTCATTTTATGGTTTACCATGGCCGGGAGTTTATTGAATTTGATGCCATGCCGGAAGTCAGGCATGTGCGGTCACGCCCGGCGTAAACTAGTTTTTCTTATTAATATTATTTCGCACACAGATACGCTTTATACTTCGTAGTTAATTACTGAGTAAGTGCGCGAGTCACTTTTCTTACCGGCGAGAAAAGTAACCAAAAGCGCCGCCCCAGACAAGCCCTTATCTCGTCAAAATAGTGTCCATATCAGGGTCGGCCCACACGGGCTCCCAGCGCGGGTTGGCCTGAAATGGCTTTATCGCTGCGCATTCCATACTCCGCAATAAAGTCCAGCCTGTACATCCGTGTACAGGCGTTCGTGGCTCCTATCCCGCCACCCACCCCTGCCATTTCACCCTGATCTGAACACCATTTTGCCGCGGGCTTGAAAGGGGGATTAACCGCCCTTATCGTGTGCTGGAAATAGTTGTATTTTGTCTGGCCTATGGGCAAGGATGCCCATAGAGTCGCTCCGCGCTTGGAGCGCGTTGCGGCGTGCCTGATAAAATGCAGCTATTTCCAGGAAGCCGAAGGCCACACGATGGGGCTGCCATTTTCTTGTTTACTTCTTTTGGGCAAGCAAAAGAAGTGACTCGCGCACTTACTCTATTGATACTACGGAGTACAAGAAGTAGTTGTGTGCGAAAAAAGGTAAAGAGATAGAGAAAATCACTCTCGCAACCGCGGCATCAACTCCACCAGGTTACAGGGCCGGGTTCGATAATCCAGCTGTTCGCTAATCAATTGAGTCCAGGCATCTTTACAGGCGCCGGACGAACCCGGAAGACAGAATATATAAGTGCCATTCGCGACCCCGGCGAGTGCTCGCGATTGCAATGTCGAGGTGCCGATATTGTCGTAAGACAGGTTGCGGAACATCTCGCCGAAGCCATCGATAATCTTATCAAGTAACGGGGTAACCGCCTCAGGTGTGCCATCGCGACCCGTGACGCCAGTGCCGCCAGTAGTTAACACGACCTGCACCGCCTCATCTGCAATCCAGCGCGAGAGCACCTCACGAATGCGGTACTTGTCGTCCGGCACAATGGTTTTCTCTTCGAGTCTATGCCCTGCTTCGCCCAGGTGCTTTACCAATAACGCGCCCGACTTATCGTTGGATTCATCACGCGAATCGGATACCGTTAATACGGCAATATTTAAAGCTATGAATTCTCTGCTGTCGCTCATTTCACCTCCGGCAACCTGGCTCGATGGCCCAAATTCGACCCTAGACTCTACACGCTCGTGCATGGTATGTCATGCATCAGCTTGGTATAATGCGTTCCTTTTTCAGGTCGCTTCTGGATGCTTACTATAAGGCCTTGTATCCGCATCGTAATGCTCGCGAGCTTCTACCTTGCGCTTTCATTTTCTGCGATTGCGAGCAATGAGGCGAGCTCCATGCTGCGCCTGGCAACAACCACCAGTACCGTCAATTCGGGGTTGATGGACTTTCTGCTGCCCGAATTTACAAAAGACACCTCAATTGAGGTTCAAACCATCGCGGTCGGAACCGGTAAGGCGCTTCGCCTGGGTCGGGAAGGCGACGTCGATATCGTATTGGTACATTCCAGAAACGACGAGGAGGCGTTTATTGACGCTGGTTTCGGCGTCGAACGCTTCGACGTCATGTACAACGATTTTA
>Ga0209987_10001236_pt1 | contig 13865 bp, 9 predicted proteins | sample N074metaG_FD_182134 | JGI IMG/M metagenome (GOLD analysis project Ga0209987, IMG submission 182134) | Deep subsurface microbial communities from Kermadec Trench to uncover new lineages of life (NeLLi) - N074 metaG (SPAdes) (version 2) | ecosystem: Environmental > Aquatic > Marine > Ocean trench... | reverse complement strand
TTCAGCAGGAAGCCTGTTAATTTTTTTCGGGTAAAGTTTATTTATGATTTTCATTTCAATAACAAGTTCCTTTCTGGATGACAAAGGTTTGTTTCATCTCAAGCATCCATTCAATCATTCAATCATACATATTCTTTTGAACGACAGAGGTTTGCTTCAACTACCTTTTGTTTTTCTTACCGTCTTTTCTATCATATCCCACATTTCTTCGGGAACCATTTCAAGCATATTAAACTGACCTGCACCTTTCAGCCATTCGCCTCCATCGATAGTAATAACTTCACCGTTTATATATGCAGAAAAATCGGAGACAAGATAAGCTGCAAGATTTGCAAGTTCCTGGTGTTCACCAACTCTTTTTAGCGGAACTTTTTTTGCCAGGTCAAATTTATCTTTCATATCGCCGGGAAGTAACCTATCCCATGCGCCTTTTGTGGGAAATGGTCCCGGGGCAATCGCATTAAAACGAATTCCGTACTTTGCCCATTCAACTGCAAGCGAACGTGTTAGTGCAAGCACTCCTGCTTTGGCGCATGCAGAAGGAACAACATAAGCAGAACCAGTAAATGCATAAGTGGTAACAATATTTAAAACTGTTGCTTTCTGTTTTTCTTTAATCCAATGCTTACCAAAAGCGAGTGTGCAGTTGTAAGTTCCTTTAAGTACAATGTTTATTATTATATCAAAAGCACGATGGGAAAGGCGTTCGGTTGGACTAATAAAATTTCCGGCAGCGTTATTCAAGAGAACATCAACTTTACCAAATTTATTAACGGATGTTTTTAATAAATTTTCCACTGAACTATAATCTGTAACATCACACTGAACAGGAAGGACATTTCCACCATTAATTTCAGATAATTCTTTTGCAGTTGCTTCAAGTACATCTATCTTTCTGCTTGCGATAACAAGATCAGCACCAAGTTCAACAAAGTATTTTCCCATCGCTTTGCCTAATCCTGTACCGCCGCCGGTTATTACAATTACTTTATCTTTAAGTGAATCTTCTTTTAGCATCTTATTTTTATAAGTTTGATTATTCATTGTTCTGATTTTATAAGTTATTTTAACATTATTTTATTAGACATTGTGACTCTAGGAGACAGTAGAACTTTGGGACTATGAGAGAATGAGACTTTGGGACTGGGCGACTTTGGATTGATTAGAGTTTGCAATTTTTTATACAGTCCATTTTTCTGATTGATTTTCCATTGTTACCAGCTTCCCAATTATTTTATCATATTCTTCAGATAACCGATTCGCTATATTTTTTTCCATATAATTACATTCAGAAGCAAATTGAAGCCAGGTTTGTGTTTCGGCACCTTCGCCTTCAGAATCAACTAATTTTGCAATGAAGGATTTTGGATATCTCCTTTTTCTAAATGCTTCGCTAATATTTGCACAAACTGATCTTGATGATCTTCTGACTTGATCAGTTAAAGAATATATTTCTTCTTTAGGAAAAGATTTTGAGAGCGCGAAAATTTCCATAGCACATTTGAATGCCAGTTTATAGACATCCAATTCACGATGATCCCGTATCTTCATATAAACTCCTCCAATCCTTATAAATTAAAATACTCATAGTTCCCAAGTCTCACATTCCCCTCTTCCCATTCTCTCAAGGTCTCTTAACTAAACTTTTAAAATGATTACAAAACACTAAAAGCAATACTTATCAGCTTCAATCAGCTTGTCGGCAATTTCTCTTCTCAACTTTTTCGTGTTAACAGGTTCATGCTTTGTAAAGCGTTTTAATCCGAGCATCAACATTTTGAGATCATCGCCTTCGGCAAAAGCAGCTATTGCATGTTTACCGTGAAGATTTATCCTTTCCACTGCATCGCTGATGTAAACCTTTGTCATATTGACATACGGCTGCAATTCCGAATCACTTTTTAATTTAGAAAGTTTCATCGTTCTTAAGTATGCAGATTCACATACAAACACTTCAATCATCATATCTGTTATATTCATAATTATTTCCTGTTCATCCTTTAAGTTTTCCATCAGCTTTTGAACAGCAGCTCCTGCAATAACCAATATCGCCTTTTTAGCATTCTGAATTGCTTTTAATTCAGCCGCGAGTAGTTCATCTGATTCTTCACCAAATTCCGGAATAGACACTAATTCTTTTTGAACAGCAAGAGCCGCACCCATAAAATCAATTCTGCCTTTCATTGAACGCTTAATAAGCATATCAACTGTTAAAAGGCGATTGATCTCATTTGTTCCTTCGAATATCCTGTTAATACGGGAATCCCTGTAAGCTCTTGCAACGGGATATTCTTCGGAATAACCATAACCGCCATGAATCTGCACTGCTTCATCCACAACGTAATCAAGCATTTCGGAACCAAAGACTTTTAACATAGCACATTCAATTGCATATTCTTCTGCGGCTTTAACTGCAGCTTCTCCATAGCTATTATTTTCTTCCATCAGCTCTTTAATTGTTTTGCTAATCAAATCGCTCACTCTGAATGTTGCAGATTCTGAAGCAAATATCCTGGCTGCCTGCTCTGCAATTTTATATTTAATTGCACCAAAGCTTGAGATCGGCTGCCCGAATTGTTTTCTTGTATTAGCGTATTGAATTCCAATTGTAGCAATTTTCTTTGCACTGCCAGTTGTCATCGCACAAAGTTTAAACCTTCCTACATTTAAAATATTAAATGCTATGTAATGCCCCTTTCCAATTTCACCCAGAACATTTTCAACAGGAACTTTTACATTATCCAGGAAGAGTGCGCAGGTAGATGATCCTTTTATTCCAAGTTTATTCTCCTCTTCACCACGGTTAAATCCTTCCGAATCAGCATCAATTATGAAGCAGGTAAATTTATCACCATCAACCTGTGCAAATGTTATAAGAATTTCTGCAAAACCGCCGTTCGTTATCCACATCTTCTGCCCGTTTAATGTATAATACTTTCCATCTTCAGAAAGTACTGCGGTTGTTTTTGCAGAAAGCGCATCGGAGCCGGATGTAGGTTCGGTTAAGCAATAAGCAGTCATCAGTTCGCCACTGGCGAGTTTTGGCAAATATTTTTTCTTCTGATCTTCTGTTCCGTAATAAAGAATAGGCAGTGATCCAATTCCTGTATGAACAGCATAAGAGACGCTATACGAATGACTTGCACCCATCTCGAATAAAAGCGCAGTGCTTGTATTAAAATCTTCGCCGAGACCGCCGTACTCATCCGGAATAGAAACTCCAAGCAATCCCAGCTCACCTGCTTTTTTCAAAAGACTTACAGTTAATCCTTCCTCCTGTTTATCAATTGCATCCAGCTTTGGCCAGATTTCCTTTTCTACAAATTCCGCGGCAGCCTCAACCATCATTTTTTGTTCTTCATTCAGCTCTTCAGGAATGAAAACTGTTTGCGGATCAGTTTCTTTTATCAGGAATTCTCCGCCTTTTAATCCAACCACAGTTTTTGTTTCTTCTGACATTTTCTCCACCTTTATTTTTAATTATATAATTTCTTTTTACATTTTTCAGTTTAGCAATTCGTAAATGCCGGCAACTCCTTGTCCGCCGCCAACACAAGCTGTAACCATACCATATTTTTTATTTCTTCTTTTTAACTCGTTAAGTATTTGTACAGACAGCTTGGCTCCCGTACAACCCAATGGATGTCCTAAAGCAATAGCACCACCGTTAACATTTACAACTTCCCGGTTTAATCCGAGTGTACGAATAACAGCCAAAGATTGTGATGCAAATGCTTCGTTCAATTCAATCAGGTCTAAATCATCCAATTTCATATTTGCTTTTTTTAATGCTTTCGGAACAGCTTCAATCGGTCCAATACCCATTAATGTGGGATCAACTCCTGCTAATGCATAGGAAACTAATCTTGCTATTGGTTTTAAATTAAGTTCCTTCACCATATCTTCAGACATAACCAAAACGAATGCAGCACCATCGGAAGTTTGTGAGGAATTTCCTGCTGTAACTGTTCCACCTTGGGCAAATACCGGTTTCAATTTTGAAAGAGCTTCAACTGTTGTATCTGCACGCGGTCCTTCATCAGTATCAATAACAAACTTGTTGACCGTTCTCTTCCCATTTTCAAGATGAACGTCTTCAATTTCTATTGGCACGATCTGATCTTTAAAGTAACCTTCCTTAATTGCATTAAGTGCTTTCATGTGTGAGTTATATGAAAACTCATCCTGGTCTTCACGCGAAATCTTATATTCCTTTACGACCTTTTCTGCGGTTAATCCCATTCCCATATAATAACCCGGAAACTCTTTTGCTGTTGTATAATTCGGGGCAAGTTTCCAGCCGGTCATCGGAACCATAGACATCGATTCGATTCCTCCGGCAATAACGCAATCCATCATACCAGATTGAATACGAGCAACTGCAATTGATATAGTCTCAATCCCCGAAGCACAAAATCTGTTTACAGTAACACCGGGAACTTCCATCGGTAAAGAATTCAATGCAATCATTCTGCCTACCTGAAGTCCTTGTTCAGCTTCAGGAAATGCATTCCCGACAATCAGATCATCGACTCTTTTAGGGTCTAATTCGGGAACAGATTTCAGCAAATGCTTAATTACGTCTACAGCTAAATCATCCGGTCTGTAAAAACGAAATCCGCCTTTTTTAGCTTTCGCAACAGCCGTACGATAACCCGCTACTATATATGCTTCTTTCATAATTTTATTCTTTTAATTTTATTGAAAATGATTTCTTTATTGTTTATGTCTTTTATTATTCTTATCAATCTTTGCGCAAGCTGTCCCATAGGGATGGCTGTGCCAAAGCTTGCGGCTACAGTTTGTATTTACATTAAATTTTATTTTTAATTGCGTAATGGTTTACCAGTTGTTAGAATGCTTTGAATTCTTTCCAAAGTTTTCTTTTCACTAATCAGACTTAAAAACGCTTCACGTTCGAGATCAAGTAAATATTGTTCTGAAACTAATGTGCTTGCCGAAAGATCTCCACCGCTCATTATATAAGCTAATTTTTCAACAATCTTTTTATCGTGATCGGAAATGTATTTGCCGGCATGGAATGAATATGCACCAAGAAGCATTACCGATAAAGCTGATCTTCCCAGCACTTTAATATCTTCTCTCGGAATCGGCTGAGAGTATCCTCTGTCTGCAAGATCAATAACAGATTTTTTTGCCTGCGCAATTAAGCGGTGAGGATTAACAACAATATTATCTCTCCCTTCAACAAAAATATTCATATCAAAAGCTTCGTGTGCAGATGTGGCAACGGTTGCCATAGCAATGTTTAAAAACCGCCATTGAAGTTCTGGTAATTCAATTGCATCTTTTCTATAACGATCGGAAGCACGTAGCGTCATTTCTTTTGTTCCGCCGCCGGCAGGAATAATTCCGACACCAACTTCAACTAAACCGATGTATGTTTCGGCAGAAGCTTCAACTTTATCTGCATGCAAACAAATCTCGCAGCCGCCTCCTAATGTTAATGAGTGCGGTGCCACCACAACCGGAATGCTTGAATACCGAATATGCATTGTTGCTTTCTGAAACTGCCGAACTGCCATATCAATTTCATCGTATTCCTGCTCGGTTGCAAGCATAAACATCATTGCTAAATTTGCACCGGCTGAAAAATGCTGACCATCATTTCCGATAACCAATCCTTTAAAATCTTTCTCGGCAATTTCGATTGATTTATTTATTGCCTCTAATATTTCTGAACCGATTGAATTCATTTTTGTTTGGAATTCAAGATTCAGAACTCCGTCACCGATATCGTGCAAAGTTGCACCAACATTTTTCCAAACAGGTTTGCTTGAACGAATGTTTTCCAGAATTATAAAATCACTTTTACCGGGAATTTCTTTAAATGAATAAGAAGTGATATCATAAAATTGTTTTTTTCCATCTGCGATATTATAAAATGAAGTGATTCCTTTTTCCAGCATATCGTAAATCCACTGTGCCGGTTTAAGATTTTCTTCTTCCATTTTTTTAACCGACTTTTCCAAGCCGATTGCATCCCAGGTTTCAAACGGTCCAAGTTCCCAACCGAAACCCGCTCTCATTGCATCATCAATTCTATAAATTTCATCCGATATTTCAGGGACTCTGTTTGATGAATACTGGAAAATCATAAAGGAAAGTTTCTTCAAAAACTCACCTGCTTTATCTTTTGAAAAAGTAAGCGCCTTCAATCTATCACGCAAGTCATCAATCTGTTTAGCTGCAGCCACTGATGCAAACTTTGGTTTTTCAGAGGGCTGATATTCGAACGTATCGATATTCAGCTCAAGTATAACTCTCTTCCCTTCATCATCTTTAGATTTTTTATAGAAGCCCTGTCCTGTTTTATCACCAAGCCAATTATTATCAACAAGTTTTTTAACGTAATCCGGTATTTCAAATAAATCTATTGCTTCATCATCGGGACAATCTTTATGTATATTTTCCGCAACCTTCACCAAAGTATCCAAACCTACAACATCAGCAGTTCTGAAAGTTGCAGATTTTGGTTTACCTGTAAGCGGTCCGGTTAATAAATCGATTTCCTTTATTTTTAGTTTCATCTCAGTCATCAGCTTAAACACAGCCATCATACTAAATACACCAATTCGATTTGCGATGAAACCGGGTGTGTCTTTACAAAGCACAGGTGTTTTACCGAGGAAGAGATCCCCGTAATAAATTAAGAATTCAATTACACTATCATCTGTTTTGGTAGATGGAATTATCTCCATCAATTGCAGATAGCGCGGAGGGTTGAAAAAGTGCACACCGCAAAAATGTTTTTGAAAATCGTCGCTTCTTTCTTCAAGCATTTTATGAATAGGAATTCCTGAAGTGTTGGTTGTAATTAATGTGCCGGGTTTCCGAAACTTCTCAACTTTATCAAATACAATTTTCTTTATATCAAGATTCTCTACAACGACCTCGATTATCCAATCAACATTTTTAAGCCAATCCATGTTGTCATCAAAATTTCCTGTTGTAATTCTTGATGCAAAAGATTTACTATAGAGTGAAGCAGGTTTTGCCTTTAGAATATCTTTAAGATTTCCGTCAACAATTCTGTTTCTAACTATTTTATCTTCAAGAGTTAAACCCTTCTTCTTCTCCCCTTCAGTTAACTCTTTGGGTGTGATATCTAATAAATACACTTTGCAGCCAATGTTGGCAAAGTGAGCAGCGATTCGCGAGCCCATCACACCCGAACCTAAAACTGCAACTTCTTTTATTATTCTTTTCATATTTTTTACTGCTTATTTATTTAATAAATAACTCCCTGTTTAACAAAATATTTTTATACAAAATGCTTTGTTTCCGATTCGCTATAGATCTTCTCAAAAAGATCCTGATACTTATCTTTAATTATTCTTCTTTTAATTTTCAAAGTTGGCGTGAGTTCACCGGTTTCAACAGACCATTCATCTTCGATAACAGCAAACTTTTTAATTTGTTGTACTTTGCCAAACCGTTTATTGTACTTATCGATATCTTCCCAAATTCTATTTTTTACATCGACTGAATTAACTACATCTGCCTTTGTTGATATATTTAATTTTTTCATCTTCGCCCATCCAAGAATAAAATCATATTTCGGAATGACCAACGCTGCAGTAAAATTCCTGTTTTCACCGATAACCATTATTTGCTCGATGAATAAAGATTCCTTCATCTTATTTTCGATGGGCTGCGGAGCAACAAATTTTCCACCGGAAGTTTTGAATATTTCTTTAACCCTGTCTGTAATTTTTAGAAATCTTCCCTCTACTAATTCCCCAACATCTCCTGTATGGAACCACCCATCTTCATCAATTGCTTCTTTAGTAAAGTCAGGTCTTTTGTAATAACCCTTTGTAACATTTGGACCTTTGCAAAGTATTTCACCGTTGTCTGCTAATTTAATTTCTACTTCAGGCAGAGTTGGTCCGACAGTGCCAATATAATAATCACCCTTTTCATAACGATTGCTTGTTATTCCGGGTGACGTTTCTGTAAGTCCGTATGCTTCAATTATTGGAATTCCGGCGGCGTTAAATATTCTACCCAAACGGGGCTGAAGAGCAGCCGCACCGCTCATTATTCCAATGATATTACCACCAAGAGCTTCCTTCCATTTTGAGAATACTAATTTTCGTGCAATGCCAAGTTTTATATTGTAAAACAAATTATTTTTCCCCTGGGGATGAAAATGGTTTGCCAGATTTAAAGCCCAGCCGAAAATTGCTTTTTTCGCAGAGGGTAATTCTCTTCCTTTAGCCATTATTTTATCATAAACTTTTTCAAGTACTCGTGGAACAGTAACGAAGAAATTTGGCTTTACTTCCTGAAGATACTCACCTACTTTATCGGTGCTTTCAACATAATAAATTGAAGTTCCGTTCGAAAAGTAATAGTACGTAGCTGTTCGTTCAAAGATATGACAAAGAGGTAAGAAACTGATAACTTTATGCTGCGATCCGATTGGCAAAATATTAGTTAACGATTTAACGTTACTTACAATATTTTTATGACTAAGCATTACACCTTTCGGAGTGCCGGTTGTACCGGATGTATAAATTATTGTTGCAAGGACTTCTTCATCTATTGAATCCTCTCTTTTCTCTAACTCTTCACGTAATGACTCGTCAGCTCGATCAGTTACTTTTGTCCAATGCTGAGCACCTGCAACTTCATCAAAAGTATAAACATCAATCTGCCTGTTAATCTTGCTCTTAACTCTTTCTACCTTTTCATAAAGTTCTTTATTTCCGACAAACACTATCTTTACTTCCGCTTCTTCAAATATATAATGGTAGTTATCTTCACTCATATTTGGATAAAGCGGAACTATTACAGCACCAACTTGCAAAGAACCAATATCAACAAAATTCCATTCAGTTCTGTTGCCGGAGATTATAGCTATTTTATCGTCTTTTTTAAATTCCATTTTTAATAAGCCAAGACTAAAATTATCAACTATATCTTTACACCTACTTATACTATACTTACGCCATTCTCCTGTGGCTTTATCACAGAGCGCATCCTCTTTGGGATAGGTTTTCTGCTGGTAAGGTAGGATATCAATTAACCTCTTGATATCAGGAATTTTGGATTCCATTTTATACTCCAATTTCTCACTAATATTGTATCTTGAAAATATAGAATTAATTCGTAATTTACAAGCGAAAATTCGCTATTGATGAATATTTGCTGTAAATTAGTTTACACAATAATTATATTAATTTGGATAAATCTTTAATTGATGATTTAGATCACAAACCGTCTTTATGAAACGAGCATGAAAAATCTATTTACACACTTCCGAAGGAATGCCTTCGGCAAAGTCAATGATTATAATGAGAGTCCCATCTAACAAAAAAGAGAAATTCCTCCAAGGCGGACAGGTATAAACAGATGAAACCAACAAAAAATAACATAAAAATAATTTTTGGCTTAAAACTAAAACAATTGCGGCTGGAGAAAAATCTCTCACTTTCTGCACTTGCAAAAAAAAGTGGTTTATCAGTTTCATATGTAAATGAAATTGAAAGCGGTAAAAAATATCCGAAAACTGATAAGATTGTGGAACTAGCAGGTGCGCTTAATGTTACTTACGATAAACTTGTCTCTCTTAAATTAACTAGAAATCTTGCTCCGCTTGGTGAACTTCTCGAATCTAATATTTTTGAGCAGCTTCCTCTCGATCATTACGGTATAGATATAAACAAGCTGATTGTTATAATGGCAAATGCGCCGCTTCAATTAAGTGCACTTGTTACCACACTTATCGATATGGCGAAAAGTTCGGAATTAAGTCAGAATAATTTTTCACGAACTGCTTTAAGAACATATAAAGAATTTAATGAAAATTACTTTCCCGATTTGGAAAAAGCAGTGGATTTGTTTTCGCGAAAATATAATCTTAAATCAGATCCTCCTATAAATTCATCGGAACTTTTTAAAATACTGGAAGAGAAGTTTGAATATAAAGTAGATGTGAAGAAATTGGGTGAATATCCTGAACTTTCTGAAGTACGCGGTTTGTTTGTGCCGGGGAAAAAGAATGTTTTGCTGTTAAATAAAAAACTTTCCGATCCGCAAAAAACTTTTATTTTGGGAAAAGAATTGGCTTACAATTTCCTTAATATCAAAGACCGTTCATACGCATATGCTGGTTCAAAAGTTGATTCTTTTGATCAACTTCTTAATAATCTTAATGCCTCATACTTTTCCACAGCATTGATTATTAATAAAGATACACTCATTAAAGACCTCAAATCATTTTTCAGCAAAAGTAACTGGAATGGCAGAGAATTTCTTGAATTAATTAAGGAATACAATTCCACACTGGAAATGTTTATTCAAAGATTAGCAAGTCTTTCTTCAAAGTTTCTTGATCTTCACCAGTTTTTCTTTTTAAGATTTAACACAACTATTAACACAAACGAATATAGTTTAACAAAAGAACTGCGCCTGAACACAAACGAAAACCCCAGTGGCTACCAGAGTGCAGAACATTACTGCCGTAGATGGATTTCAATCGGTGTGCTTAAAGAGCTTGAAGAAAAAATAAACAAGAATAAAAAGTATGATAAACCGGTAATAGGAATTCAGAAATCTCAGTTTTATAATTCGGGGGACCAGTATCTTACTATTTCTATTGCACGAAGAAGTAAATTAACTGATGATAATTTATCGAGTGTGACAATTGGTTTTTTAGTAAATGAAGAATTAAAACAGTCTATTAAATTCTGGAATGATCCGAAGATAAAAATTAAAGAAGTAAACGATACTTGTGAGCGATGCCTGATTTCTGATTGCAAAGAACGGATCGCACCTCCCGTTGCTGCGGAAGAAAAAACTAAAGTTGATGAGATTAAGACAGCGTTGGAAAAGTTGATGAATGAAATGCAAAACTAATTCGATTGCTTAATTTTCTTCGTAATCTTCCAACGCATTCCCTACATCATAAGGAATAGGAACGGAAACAGTTTTTTATAATTAAAAGTACCAGTTTATATAATGCAGAACAGAGAATTTTTAATTATTGCTCACCGGGGTGAATCCTTCGATGCTCCTGAAAACACTCTTGCATCTATCAATCTTGCATGGAAAAGAGATGCCGATGCTGTAGAAATTGATGTGCAATTAACGAAGGATGAAGAGATTGTTCTCATCCACGATAAGACTACTTTACGAACAGGTGGCAAGTATAAAAGAATTGCATCAAATAATTACGATGAACTATTAAAGATTGATGTTGGAAAATTTAAAGACACTAAATGGAAGAATGAAAAAATTCCCTTATTAGATGAAGTGATTGATACTATTCCAAAAAATAAAATTCTATTTGTGGAAATTAAAAGTGATGAAAGAATAATAAAACCATTACAAAATCTAATTGAACAAAAAAACATTAATCCTGCTCAATTCAAGTTTATCGGATTCAACATCGTTACAATGAAACTATTAAAAGAAACATTTCCTGAAGTTGAATCTTATTGGATTGTGGAAGGAAAATATTATAGAACAAAAGATAATCTTAAAGAAACAATTCTAAAGTGTAAATCAGCCGGACTTGATGGATTAGATGTACAAGCAAGAAAATACTTAAATAATGATGTGGTTCATTCGGTCAAAAATTCCGGTTTAAAGATTTACACATGGACGGTTGATGATCCGGAAAGAGCAAAACGATTATATCTGGATGAGATAGACGGAATTACAACAAACAGAGCTCACTGGTTAAAAAATAGATTAAAACAGTGAAATATTATTTAAGTTTTAGCAATGAATAAAATTATCATAGGCATACACGGGCTCGGTAACAAACCGCCAAAAGATCTTTTGCAAATATGGTGGCAGCAATCTATTGCGGAGGGGCTGAAAAAAATTGGTCATCCGGGAAACGATTTTAAATTTGAGCTGGTTTATTGGGCGGACTTATTGCACCCTGTCCCTCTAAATCCCGCTGAGGAAGACGAGAGCAGCGATTTGTATTTGAGTGAAAGATACGTTCCCGCAGCTAAAAGAAAAGTAAGCAAACCTAATGGCTTTAAACAAAAATTCCTTAATTTTTTTAAAAGACAACGGGATAAAATTTTATTTAACGAAACAATGCACGTAAAATTCCCGTCTCTGACTGATCTTATCATTAAACATTTTTTTAAAGACTTGGATATTTATCTTACACAAAAATGTGTTGAAGAAAATAAATCCGATTGCCTTGCAAAGGATGTTATTCGAGAAAGAATTACAAATGCTTTAAAGAAAAACGAGCGAAAAGATATATTGTTAATTGCTCATTCAATGGGAACAATAGTTACTTACGAAGTTTTAATTCAATCAGAAAAAGAGTTGGAAATAGATTCACTTATCACAATTGGTTCACCGCTTGGTGTTCCTTTTATATTTGACAAATTAAAAAATGATTTGAGTGTTGTGCAAGAAGATGATAAAAAATTGAGAACACCGGAAAATATTTTAACTGGATGGGAAAACATGGCAGACACTGAAGATAAAGTGGCTCAAAGCGCAGATTTGCGAAAGCTGTTTGCACCAAATTCACATAATGTTGCACCAACAATGATATTAGTTGATAATGATTACCAAAGTGAAGGGATTGAAAATCCGCATAAATCTTTTGGATACTTAAGGACGCCCGAACTTGCTCAAATAATTGATGACTTCCTCTGCCGCGGTAAGAGTAAAGTTATTATTTGGTTAACTAAAAAGTTTGAGCAGATAAAATATAAGATTGCCAGAAGTAAATAAGTATGTTAAACAGAGATGAAATAATCCAGAAATTGTCCGATAAATCCCAACGATGGGATTTGATAATTATTGGCGGCGGTGCAACGGGAGTTGGTTCTGCAATCGATGCTTCGGCACGGGGATATAAAACTTTGCTTTTAGAGCAAAGTGATTTTGGTAAAGGGACATCGAGTAGAAGCACAAAATTAATTCACGGCGGAGTTCGTTATTTAAAGCAAGGCAACATCTCGCTTGTTCTCGAAGCATTGAAAGAACGTGGAATACTTTGCCGGAATGCCCCTCATCTTGTTCACAATATTCCATTTGTTGTTCCCACTTATGATTGGTGGGAAGGAACTTTTTACGGTATTGGATTAAAATTATATGATATGCTCGCAGGCAAGTATGGTTTCGGTAATTCAGAATCATTATCCGTAGATGAAACTCTTGAACGCATTCCAACTTTAGAGACTGATGGTTTACGCGGCGGTGTTGTTTACTACGATGGTCAGTTTGATGATTCTCGGCTGCTTATAAATATGGTTCAAACCGCTGATGATCTTGGTGCTGATATTATTAATTACGTTAAGGTTGCATCGCTAATAAAACAGGATGATATAATAACAGGGGTTTTTGCAAAAGATATTGAAACAGGAAATGAATTTGAACTGAAAGCTAAAGCGGTAATAAATGCAACCGGTGTTTTTTCTGATTCGGTTAGAAAGATGGATGAGGATAATGTTAAACCTATTATTGCACCAAGCCGTGGAACACATATTGTTTTAGATAAATCTTTTCTTCCCGGCGATAGTGCAATTATGGTTCCAAGTACTTCCGATGGACGAATACTTTTTGCAATACCATGGCATAACAGGGTTGTGGTGGGAACAACAGACATAGAAGTTGATAGTCCCATTCTTGAACCTGTTGCAACTGAAGACGAGATTGATTTTCTCTTAACAACTGCATCAAAATACTTAGTGAAAGATCCATCACGATCAGATATACTAAGTGTGTTTTCAGGTTTACGTCCCCTTGTTATTAAAGGTGATGAAGAAAGCACTGCAGCTATCTCAAGGGAACACACAGTTTTCATTTCTCGAAGCGGATTGGTTACAATTGCAGGCGGCAAATGGACCACTTAC
>Ga0209987_10001232_pt1 | contig 13901 bp, 12 predicted proteins | sample N074metaG_FD_182134 | JGI IMG/M metagenome (GOLD analysis project Ga0209987, IMG submission 182134) | Deep subsurface microbial communities from Kermadec Trench to uncover new lineages of life (NeLLi) - N074 metaG (SPAdes) (version 2) | ecosystem: Environmental > Aquatic > Marine > Ocean trench... | reverse complement strand
CTCACTCAAGAAAGTCCTTGAACGTCCGATACAGAGAACGGCCGAATTGGCGAGGAACAGCTCCGGAGGGGCCCGTGAAGCGAATCCTGATCGTAGAAGATTCTCCTACGATGCGAGCGCTGCTCAACTCCGCGCTCGAGGGTCTCGAGGTTCCGGTGAAGATCACGGAGGCCTCCAGCGGTTTCGAGGCGCTCCGCTGTCTGCCCCGCGAACCCTTCGACTTGATCGTGACCGACATCAACATGCCCGACATCAACGGCCTGGAGTTGGTGTCGTTCGCGAAGAGCAACGACGCCTATCGATCGATTCCGCTGATCATCGTGTCTACCGAGGGGTCCGAACGAGATCGCGAGAGAGGTCTCGAGCTGGGCGCCGATGCGTATCTCGTCAAGCCCTTCGAAGCCGAAGCCCTGCGGGAGGTTGTGGTGGACCTGCTCTCCCGCGGCATGCTGAGCGAGTAGCGGTGCCATGGCGACTCGTGGCAGGCGATCGCGTTCAGCGAGCAAGGCGGACCGGGAGTTCCTATCGGAGGCGGAGGAGATCCTCGAGCGCATGCGCGAGGATTACCTCGACCTCGACGATCAGAGGTCCTCGGGCGGCGAAGTTGATCCCGATCTGATCAACCGGCTGTTTCGCTCCGCTCACTCCCTCAAAGCATTGGCGGGGATGTTCGGGCTGGAGTCGATCCAGGGTCTCGCCCATCACCTCGAGGACATTCTCGACAGCCTGCGGCTCGGCAGGGTGCCGATGGACTCACCACTCGTTGGATTGATCGACGAGTCGATTCACACCTTCGCGAACCTGCTCGAATGCGTGGGAGACCCAGAGGCTCTGGCTGCGTTCAACGAGCCGGTAGAGGATCTATCGAATCGCATCGAGGCATCTGCCAAGGAGACCTCCGCCGGTGGCGAATTGGAGTCCCTCGAGATCGACAGCGCACTGCTGCGGGCGTTGACCGAATACGAGGAACACCGGCTTCGCGAAAGCATTCAGCGTGGGCGGCACATCATGCTGGTCGGATCGACGTTTGAGATCATGTCTTTCGACGAGGGGCTTTCTGAACTCTCCGATTCGATTCGAGCGATCGGAGAAGTGCTCTCGACGCTCCCGGCTCCCGGTGAAACCCCAGAGTCGCAGATCCGTTTCTCGCTGCTCGTCGCCACTGATCTGAACATCGCAGAACTCACCGAAACACTCGATTTTCCGGATGCCGACGTGCAATTGGTGCGAGAGGGCGCCCCCGTCGTGGAGCTGCCCACGAAGCCCGCCGAGAGCGAAACCGCTCCGCAAGCGGCGGTCGCTCCAGAGCTGGAGTCGCTGCGATCGATCAGCGAAACGGTACGGGTCGACATTCACAAACTCGACGAACTCATGAATCTGGTTGGCGAGTTGGTGATTCACCGTGCGTCGATTGGCGATATTGCCGCGCGGCTCACGGCCCTGCCCCAGAACGCCCAGATCGGGTTGGAATTGTCGAAAATCCACAAATCGCTCGATCGGAAGCTCAGGGGTATTCAGTCTGCAGTGTTGGAAGTCCGGATGGTTCCGATGCGGCAGGTCTTTGACAAGGTCTCCCGCGTGGTGCGTTCGCTGAGGCGGGACCTCCAGAAGGATGTCAGACTCGAAGTCTTTGGTGCGGATACCGAACTCGACAAGCTGATCGTCGAGGAGTTGGTCGATCCGTTGATGCACATCGTCCGCAACGCGATCGATCACGGAATGGAACCCGTCCAGGAACGCGTGGCGGCGGGCAAGGACGCCCAGGGTTGCATCAAGATCAACGCATTCCAACGCGGAAACCACGTGGTCATCTCGGTTGGCGACGATGGCCAGGGAATCGATCGAGCCGCCCTCATTGCCCGCGCCGAGTCACTCGGCCTGATCTCCGCAGACGCCGAGTTGAGCGATCGCGAGGTGTTGAATCTGATCTTCACACCCGGCCTTTCGACCCAGTCGGTGGTCAGCGAGACCAGCGGTCGCGGAGTGGGGATGGATGTGGTGCGGGAGAACGTGATGGCGCTGGGCGGTGCCGTCGAGGTTGAGTCGATTCCGGGTCGCGGCACCAGGATCTCGATGACCCTGCCGATTACGCTCGCAATCGTTCAATCGTTGATCGTCGGAGTGGGTGAGCATCGATTTGCGATTCCGATCAACGCCGTGCACGAAACCCTGTTGATCGATACCAGCGAGATCCAGCACAGCGAGGGCCGCGAGATCCTCGACCTTCGTGGGGAGGCGCTGCTGCTGCGAAGTCTGGCTAAAGAATTCGAACTCGATATCTCACGATCCTCCGAAAAACAATTCGCCGTGATCGTGGGCCTGGGCGAACAGCGAATCGGGTTGCTCGTCGATCGGTTGGAAGGTCAGCAGGACACGGTGATCAAGCCGATTCAGGGTTCGCTCAAGAACGTGCGCGGCTTTGCGGGAGCGACGGAGTTGGGCGATCAGAGGGCTGTTCTAGTCGTCGATGTATCGAGTCTGGTGGAAGACGCGCTGAGCAGAAGGGAATCCGCGTGAGTGAAGTGACTACATCGAGCGACGAGGCGCGAGAATGGGATGATATTGCTCGCGCCGCGGCTGATCGCGGTGATTCGTCCGAATCGCTCGACGAAATTCATCAACTGCTGTCTTTCGAGATCGCAGGAGCGCCTTATGCAGTGCCCGTGGAGCGGGTGCGCGAGATCGTTCGGATGCGCCCCGTGACGCCGGTTCCCCGTTCCTCCGAGGATGTTCGGGGAGTCATTTCGCTGCGCGGCGAGATGATCGAATTGGTCGACCTCGGTCGTCGACTCGGTCTCGGGCCGATCGAGTCATCTCGTCGAACCCGAATCATCGTGATCAAGACGGGAGATGACGAAGTCGTCGGGTTGCTCGTCGACGCCGTGAGGGAAGTCATGCGGATTTCTGATGAGGCGATTCAACCCGCTACGGGATCCGATACGGGCGCTGTCAGCGATCTCTGCAAATTCGAGGACGAGTTCGTGTCGATGATTGAATTGGATAGGGTGCTGACTCTCGATGGCTGACGCGGCTTCGATGGCATCCGGAGAAGGTGAGGTGACGCTCGGCTGCTTCGAGGTCGGCGGGCGCACAATCGCGATCGACGTCGCGAACGTTCGCGAAGTCGTTCGCTGGCAGCCCGTGACGCCTCTGCCCAGATCGCCCGTACTGATCGAAGGCGTCATCGACCTTCGTGGTGCCTTGGTGCCCATCGTCGACCTTGGGCGAGCGCTGAACGAGGTCAAGGTGGAGCCCTCGAGCAATACCCGAATCGTGGTGGTCGAGACGGATGGCCTCGTCATCGGTCTGATGGTCGATTCTGCCATCGAGGTTCTGCAGGTCGGGGCGGCCAGTATGGAAGACCCGCCGGCCCTCGCTACCCACGCCGGTTACGACGCGGCCCGGGCCGTGGTTCGACGGCCCGATTCGGACCCGATCGTGGTTCTGTCGTTGGAGTATCTGCTCGAGAGTGTCTACCGATCGATGCCGACCACCCGCGAGGATGCAGCATGACTCCGGTTCTTCCCAATTCGTCTGAATTCAGATCGCGCATTCTGTCGCTCTACTACGGCATCTGGCTCCTTGGGCCCGCCGTGTTGGTCGCGTCTCTCTTTTCCTTGCTGGACCTCACGGGTGTGGCAGGGGTTTGGCTCTTCTCATCCGCTGGGGGTTATGCGGTTCTCGCCTCTACGATGGCAACGAAGAGGCAACTCTTTTGCATCGAACCGATCACGACTTATCTGATTCACTGCTCCGAAGACCGGGCGGCTGATGAAGATTGCCGGGCTGGTTTTGCAGCCATCCTGGATTTGCCGCGACGCATGGCGATGGTCGCCATGACCTCCTGGTTGGCGGTGGGTGCGATGACGGCCGGAACGATGGCGCTTCGATTCAGATCATTCGGCATGGCGGAGAGCGCAATCGTGGTCATCGCGGGGTTGATTGCGGGCTTCGTCGCTGGGTGCATCCTGTTCTTCGCGGTAAAGCGGGAAGTCGAGGTGGTTCGCGGAGAGATTGCCGCCAAAATCCCCGACCCGGAGATGCGCCGCGCTCAACGGAAAGCGATCTCGCTCCGGAGCAAGATCATCTGCGGCGCAGCCGGTATGGCGGCCGTTCCGCTGGTCGTCGCACTGGTCTTCTTTTCTGTGAAAATGAACGCCGGAATCCAAGATTTCACGATGCGCTGGCAAAACGGCGTCCTCGATAAATTGGTTGACCAGCTCGCTGAACAGGAACTCAGCGCTGCCACGACTTCGGTGCTCGGTGATAGGTCTGCACTTGCAGCACCTCTGGACGTGGCTCTGCTTGATTTCTCCAAAACCAATGCAGGCGGCCATGGAAGGCTCGACGCCCAGCTCGTGGCAGAAATTAGAGCTGAATACGAGATTGGCATCGGACGCGGAAGCCGTGGATCCCGGTATTTCGGTCGCGTCTTCTCGTGGCGCGCCCTTGAGGATGGCCGTGTTCTCCTGGTGTCCACGTCCCTTCGCGCGTTGGAATTCGAGACGGGCCGAATCTGGATCACATTCGCGGGCCTACTCGCCATCGCAATCGTATTCGGTGGAGTCGTGGCGTGGCTGATATCGAGCGACATCATCCGGGGCTTGGGTCATCTTGGTAGCGAGATCGCGCGGGTCGCTTCCGGTGATCTTCGCCCAGGTCGCGCGTTCGATTCGGAGGATGAAATCGGAGACCTCGCGAGATCCTTCGATTCCATGACGGAATCGCTCCGCTCGGCGCTTTCTCGGATCTTTGGCGCGGTTGAGCAGTTCGAAAATGCCGCTGTGGACATCGCATCGATTTCCGAGGGAGTAGCCGCGGTTACAGCGGACCAGGCTTCTGGAATTCAGCAAGCAGCGCTTTCCACGGAGACCATCGACAACCAGGTGCGGGGGATCGCGGAATCGGCGGGGGTGCTGCATAGCTCGGTCGAGGAATCTTCCAGCTCGATTCTGGAGCTGGGCGCGGCGGGCGATGATCTGAACGAGACTGCCGTGACACTTTCAGAGAAAGTCGCTGAGGTCTCCACATCGATGGAGCAGATCGTTCGAAGTGTCAGTCAGGTCGTGGAAAGCACAAAGGCACTTTCCCAAGCTTCATCGGAGACATCGTCGTCGATGGAGTTGATGGCCAGCTCTCTGACGGAAGTAGACGAGAGTGCCGAAGAGTCAGCCCGGCTGTCCAAGTATGTGGTTTCGATTGCTGAACGCGGACAGGAAAAGGTTCGACAGACCATTGAGGGAATGGATGACATCCGGCTCGCTACCGAAACCGCCGAGAAAGTGATTCGAAACCTTGGCGGACGAACGAAGGAGATCGGCGCGATCGTCGACGTGATTGATGACGTAGCGGATGAGACGAATCTTCTCGCGCTGAACGCCGCAATCATTGCTGCACAGGCTGGTGAGCATGGGCGTGCATTCTCGGTCGTAGCGGACGAGATCAAGGACCTCGCGGAGCGTGTGTTGGCTTCGACGAAAGAAATCGCAGACTTGATCCGCTCCGTCCAGGATGAGGGGGATAACGCGATCGGAGCGATTGAGACCGGAACCGAGAGCGTGGCGTCCGGTGTCGATCTTTCTGCGGAGGCGGGTGTTGCGCTTGAAGAGATCACGCGCGCTTCACGAGATAGCGGTGAGCGCATCCAGGGGATCCTCAAGGCGGTGCGAGCGCAAGCTCGGGCAGCGTCCCAAGTGGTCGAACTAATGGAGAAGGTACGCGGTGGAGTGGAAGAAATTCGCAGCGCCGCGACGGAACAGGAGCGCGAGAACATGGTGGTCTACCGCAGCACAACCGCAATGCGTGACGTCGCCCAGCAGGTGCGCGGAACGACCGAAGAGCAGGCTCGCGGTTCGAGCCGGATTCGGGAGAGCGTCGAGGGGCAGCGAGAAGCGGTGGAACAGATCAACCAGGCACTGCAGGAGCAGGCGGCAGCGTGCCGGTCTGCGGTCGAATTCATCGAGGAAATTTTTGCGCAGACTCGGGCAAACGAGGAGTCGGCGCGCCGCATGGATCAGGCTTCGAAGGGGTTGTTGAAACAATCAGCGGGACTCAGGGAAGACGTGCACCGATTTCGGCTCTGATCGGTGGGAAGCGTCAACGAGGGGAACATGACACCGGTAGCCAGAGATTTCAGGATTGGAGAAGCTCGATGATCGTCGCTTGCCCCGGATGCAGTGCGCGTTATCAAATAGAACCGGGTCGTCTGAGGCCCGAGGGAGTGCGCCTGCGCTGTACTCGCTGTGAAGCGGTATTCCGGGTGAGTCCTCCCCCCGCCGCTGCCAAAACCGCGGATGGAGTTTCTACCGCATCCACTCCGTCGGTTCCGATGCCGCAGCCTGAAGCCCCCAGACAACCCGCACCGACCGTGCCGCCGCCGATGTCGCGTCCGGTGCCGCCAGAGCTCTCCTCTTCTCCAGTCGATCGGGAGCGGGTGGTTCTGATTGCAGATCCCGAGATCGAGCAAGGCAAGGCGACGGCCAGTGCTCTGGCCCAGTGGGGATTTCAGCCGACATTGGTTCACGACGGAGTAGAGGCCATTCTGGCGATTCAGAGGTTGTTGCCTTGCGCCATCGTGATCGACGCGGCTCTGCCGAAGATGTTCGGTTTTCAAGTTTGCGAGATGGTGAAGCGAAACGAAAGCTTGCGCGACATTCACGTGGTGCTCGTGGGTGCGATCCACGATCAAGCCCGTTACCGACGCCCGCCGGAAGAAATTTATGGGGCCGATGCGTATGTCGAACGCCAGGAGCTTCTCGAATCACTTCGATCCATCCTCGAAGAGTTCGGAATGCGCTCTACGGCCTCTCAACCGCCGACGGCCGAGGTTGCCGCCGCCGCGCCACTGGCTCCACCCGTTGCCGCACCCACTCCAGCAATGGAACCCACTTCAAAAGGGGTGCCCGTTCCAGCAATGGAACCCACTTCAAAAGGGGTGCCCGTTCCAGCAGTGGCACCCGTTCCAGCAGTGGCACCCGTTCCAGCAGTGGAGCCCACTTCAGAAGTGGCGCCCGTTCCAGCCGTGGCACCTGCTCCGGCAGCGGCACCCGCTCCCGCGGTGGCACCTGCTCCAGCAGTGACACCCGCCGTGGCGTCGATACCCGCAGCCGAAGTTTCTGCTGCCCCTGAAATCGTCGAACCAGCCGGTTCCGCCGAATCCGTGGTGGTAGCGCAGACAGCCAAGAGGGTTGCACCCAGCGCATCCGCATCAGGTGACCCCGGAATCGACGAAGAAGTCGAGAAGGCGGAGCGCCTGGCGAGAATCGTTGTGTCGGACATCGTTCTCTACAGCAAGGAGAAATTCGAGGCCGCTGTCGCGGCGGGAAACGTTCTCGAGGCCATGCAGCCCGAGATCGCAGAGGGGCGCTCTCTCTTTACAGCTCGGGTCGATCCTTCGATTCAGGAAATGCGAGATTTTCTGATCGAAGAGTTGCTGCGGGTGGCGGAAGCAAAAGGCAAGTCGTGAGCTTGGAATTCGACGAGAGAGACCGCGAAAGCATCACCCGTGACCTTCGAGACGGCGATGAAGAGGTGCGCCGCCTGGCGGTGGAGCGTGTCGATGTGCTCCCTGCGGAGAACGCAATCGATCATCTGATCGAATGCCTCGGCGATTCAAGCTGGCGGGTACGGAAGGCATCGATCGAGCGCCTCGTCGCGCGCAGTGAAACAGCAGAGGTGGCAAGCGCACTCGTTGGCGCACTCGGAGACGGTGAGAATCCGGGCAGGCGAAACGCTGCGGTCGATGCTCTCATACACTTCGGAGAGAAAGCGACCCCAGCTCTTCTCGCGGAACGTTCAAGTGTCGATATCGATGTGCGAAAGCTGGTGGCCGATGCCCTCGCTGGGATCGCGGATTCGCGAGCGAGTGAACCGCTCCAGGAGATGCTCGACGATCCAGACCCCAATGTTCGCGCGTCGGCTGCGGACGCGCTCGGTGCAATTGGCGGAGAGGGTGTTCCGGAGGCTTTGATCCGCAGAGCGATTGACAGTGGAGAGGAGCAGTTGGTGCGGTTCTCCGCAATCCACGCATTGAACGTTTTGGAGTTTCCGGTTCGCGCAAGTGAGCTCGGATCCGTGTTGGACGATCCGATTCTCGGCTACGCAGGTCTGGCACTACTTGGCCGCACCGACGACGACGAAGAGAGCACCGCCATCCTCCTCAAGGGCCTGGGATCCGGGTCCCGCTCCAGTCGGGAGGCTTCGATACGCTCGCTGCTCAGGAAGGTCGGACGGATCGGGCCCGAAGACAACGATCCGCTCATTGCGCGAATTCGAGCTGCCTCGCTGGCGAGCGACCTGGTGGTTGCAAGCGCGGTCGAGCGGCTTCCGGAAGCGGATCTTTCGATGCAATTGGTCCTGATTCAATTTCTCGGGATCGTGGCAACGCCCAACGCCGTCATTCCAATCCTCTTGGCGGGATGTGATGAGGCGCTCTCTGAAGCGGCGCACTCGACCCTCGAGTCCCTGGGCGGCGTCGCCGAAAAAATCATCGATTCGAAGTGGTCGGAACTCGGCGCGGAGTCCAGGCGAGGTGCCTGTCTGCTCTTCGGTGGAACCGACGGAGAGGGAAGCGCTGCGCTACTGCTCTCGTCGCTCGGAGATCCATCGAGCGATGTCCGCTCCGCGGCTGCGCGGTCGATAGGACGTCGAGGCTTCGAGTCCGGAATAGCACCGCTCGTGGCGCGACTTGCCGCTGCAGCGGCCGAGGACGACTTCGAAGCGGAAGAAGAACTCGCCGCGGTTATCGACGGTTTGATCGGATTGGCGGCCCCCCGGCCCAACACGGGAACCGAGATGACCGCAAGAGCGATCGAACTCTTGACGGGTTGCCTCGACGGAGCCGCAGAGGGCGTTCGACTTGCAGTCGCCACGGTGATCGGGCGTATCGGCCGCTCTGAGGATTCGCAGATCGTCAACTTTCTCATGAAGGATGCCAGCTCGTCGGTCCGGCGGGCATCGGTCCAGGCGCTCGCGCGCCTCGATCCCGGAACCGATGCGGAGCCGCTTCGGCTCGCCCTCGCGGACGAATCACCGATGGTTCGAATCGCCGCTGCCCGTGCCCTGGGCGCATCTGAGAGCGCCACGGTTGTCAATGACCTGAGACGACTCACCGATGACGAAGACTCGGAAGTTCGTGCTGCTGCGGTCCGATCAATGGTCTTCCGCTTCAGCCAATCGAATACTGATCGGAGCCGGAGCGAGATGCTGCAGGTGGTCGATGCCGCCCTGGTCGACGAAGTCCCGGTGGCTCTTGCAGCGATCGAAGCGCTCTGCGAGGTGGGTGGAATTGCAGCCGAGCGCGCCGTGGAGATTCTGGAACGACCGGAACCCGAACTGCTCCGCGCGGCCATTCGCTGCATCGGTCTCCATGCGGAATCAGATGGCCTAGAGCTGCTCTTTCCGCTGATTGGCCATTCGGAATGGTCGGTCCGCGCCGAAGCGATCCAGACGATTGCCGATCGCCGGTTGATTCGCGGTGTGCCCTCGATTCTTCGCAACCTCGATCAGGAACAAGACGAATTTGTGCGCGACGTGACGCTCTCGGCCCTCAAGCGACTCGAAGGTGAGGTCGGATGACCGCACCCCTCAAAAGCGACGAACAGGTTCTCACGGACTCCGAGTTTCGGATGTTTTCCGACTTCATTCGCGAACACTCCGGGCTTGATTTCAATGAGCCTTGTCGCTTTCTGCTCGAGCGTCGCCTGAGTCGTAGGGTTCGCGCGCTGGAGCTCAGCAGCTTTGCCGCTTATCACTATCGGCTCTGCAACAGCAGTAGCGGATCCGAAGAGCTTGCCAATCTCATTGATGAGTTGACGACCAACGAGACCTATTTCTTTCGCGAGTACAGCCAGCTTCGCGCGTTGATCGATGAAATTTTCGAAGAACTCCAGCTCGATCGAGATAAGAGGGGTGGGCGACCGATCAACGTCTGGTCGGCCGGATGCTCGAGCGGTGAAGAGCCCTACAGCATCGCGATGCTGGCCCGCGATGCTGGCCTGAAGCCTGGTGTCGACATTCGCGTTTATGCGTCTGACATCTCCCGCAGAATGCTGCGAAAGGCGCGCAAGGGGATCTATCGCGAAGCGTCATTCCGGGAGACCGATCCGCACGTACGCGAAAAATATTTCATCGAAAAGGATCGGCTCTGGCAGATATCCGATGATCTCAAAAGAGACGTTGACTTCATTCACCTGAATCTGCTGGACACCTCGAAGATTGCGCTTCTCAGGACCATGGACGTGATTCTCTGCCGAAACGTAATCATCTATTTCAACACTGACACCAAGTGTCGGGTCATTCAGACCTTCTATGACAAGCTTCGCCCGGGCGGGCACCTCTTGCTCGGCCACTCGGAGTCCCTGATCAATCTGTCGACCTCATTCGAGTTGCGTCACTTGCGGCGCGACCTGGTCTACCGCCGTCCATTGCCTGGTATGACTTCTGAGGACCCGTGGAATATCGCCGCGGCCGCGGCGATTGCGCGCAGCGATCGCGATGGGATCGACAAATGATGCCGCGCTCCCTGATTCGGGTCCTGGTGATCGATGATTCCGCGTTCAGCCGGCAGACGATCACACGCATGCTCGCCTCGTCGCCGCTGATCGAGGTCGTCGGCGCTGCGCGCGACGGTGAGGAAGCCCTGCGGAAGACCTTCGAACTCCAGCCGGATCTCATTACCGTCGACCTCGAAATGCCACGCATGGATGGATTTACTTTTCTCCGGGTCGTGATGAGCAAGCGTCCGACTCCAGTGATCGTGATCAGCGGTAGGGCTGGAGAGGAAGATGTCTTCCGAGCTCTCGAGCTTGGCGCCGTCGACTTCGTCGCCAAGCCGAGCCCTCGCGCAACACCGGAGCTCAACGACATCGAGCAAGAGCTGGTTCGCAAGGTGCACGCCGTTCGCGACCTGAGGATCGACAAGGTCCAAAGGCGGATTGGCACGGTGCCCGCGGTAATTCAAGGGGTAAGCGCCTCTCGGCTTCCGGCGTCGGGGGTCGTTGCCATTGGGTCCTCGACGGGGGGGCCAGCCGCACTGATGCAAATCTTCAGCGCATTCTCGGAGGCTCCCCAATGTTCATTCGTTGTCGCTCAGCACATGCCTGCAGGATTTACCCGCGGGTTTGCAGATCGCATCGATCGCTTGACCCAGCTGCGCGCGATCGAGGCCGAAGGTGGAGAGACTTTGTCGCCCGGGACAGTGCTGATTGCCCCCGGCGGCAAGCATCTGGAATTCGAGAACGTTAAAGGGAATGTCGTGACGAAGTTGGTCTCCGTCGGTGACCGGGACAAATACACGCCATCGGTGGATCGTATGTTCGAGAGTGCAGCGAAACACCTCGGAGCGGATCTTCTCGCCGTGGTGCTCACGGGAATGGGTGATGATGGACAATCAGGGATTCGCACGGTGAGTCTGGCAGGCGGAAGTGTCATCGCGGAATCGGAAAGTACCGCTGTCATCTTCGGGATGCCTCAGCAGGCCATCCGAACGGGCCTCGTTGATCAGGTTCTTCCGTTGGGGGAGATCGCTGCTGCGATTCAGCTCGGATGCCGTGCCTCATCGAGACGGGACCAGGATCACGAGGGTACGTCATGAGTGGTGATCGCAAAGATCTCTTCAATCGCGGAGAAGAGTTCCTTCAACTCTTCTCTCGGGGCGCCGAATTCAGCAAGGAACTCCTCGTCGAGAATGAGCGATTGCGCGCGAGCTTGGCTGTGCTCGAACAGGAGCAGGCGGAGGCGTCGAAAACGCCCGAAGAGTGGGACAAATATCGCGAGGAACTGCAAGCGCGGTTGCAGGATCTGGAGGAGGAGTGCAAGACAGTTCGAGTGCGCCTACAGCAGGTGGAAGAGGAGAATCAGCTGTTTGCGGCTCGCTATCTCGAGAGCGAAGAGGAAAACAACAACCTCGCGAATCTATACGTAGCCAGCTACCAGCTTCATTCAACGCTCGACCTCGATGAGGTCTTGAAGATCATCGTGGAGATCGTCATCAACCTCGTTGGTGCAGAGATCTTTGCCGTGTACCTGCTGGATGGCGATTCGGGGCAGCTCGATGTGGCGGTTTCGGAAGGAGCGGATCCGTCCGAATTTCCGAGCTGCTCGAAACCCGGTGGCATCATTGCGAAATCGTTGGAGACTGGAGAACCTCTTTGTGGGGATGCTTCACAGCCTCCAGATCTCGACGAGCCGATCGTCTGCATTCCGCTGATCGTTCAAAATCGACCGATCGGTTTGATCGGGATCTTCGGCCTGCTCCAGCAAAAGGACGGATTCTCGGCGCTCGATCACGAGTTGTTCTCCGTGATGGGTGGACACGCGTCGACCGCTCTATTCGCGGCGCGGCTCTACTCGCAGTCGGAACGGAAGCTAAGCACGATCCAGGGATTCATCGATCTTTTGACGAAGTGACGAACCGCCCGCGTAATCGACGCGGAGCATGGAGTTGAGTATGGACCGGAGAAGAATCCTCATAGTCGAAGACAGCCCGACAATGCGTCAGCTGCTGGTATTCGCGCTTCGTCGTCTGAAGGACGTCGATATCGTCGAAGCCCAGGATGGAATGGACGGGCTTCGCAAGGTGTCGAGTGACCACTTTGATCTTGCTCTGATCGATATCAACATGCCTGTGATGGACGGTCTCAAGCTGATCAGCTTGATTCGAGGCGAAGAAAGCCTTCGCAGCATTCCGATCGTGGTGATCACGACGGAGGGCGCGAAAGAAGATCGCGAGAGGGCCCTCTCACTGGGGGCGAACGAGTATCTCACCAAACCGATCCAAGCGAATCATGTGCTGAGGGTCGTCAAGGACCTGTTGAAGGACGAGGTGAAGGCGTGAGGCGGGCCGGCCCGATCGCGCCCATCGATAGAGCGGGCGGTTGATCGCATAGACGGCTCTGATTGCGAAACCCCTCGGATTTCAGCACCCGACAATCCTTCGAAGTCCAACACGCTTCACAGACACTCCCAGAGACTCAATGAGCGGATCGTTCTCGGCTCCGCCCGAATCCTCAGCTGCGGGTGGCTGTGGTATACCTGCGCGGTGAATCGAAAACGCGCAAGGCGTAGGCTCTGGCTGATTGCGTTGGCGCTCATTCCACTCGCCGGCACCCGTTGCGGCTACAAGTTCATAGACTACAGCGAGTCCATCCCGGGTCTGGGTTCTGTGGCGGTTCAGACCTTCAAGAATGACTCCTACGAGCCCGGCGTGGAGTTCGTCGTGGCGGATGCCCTGCGCCGGGAGTTCTTGCGACGCGGTGCGGTGGTGTTGGTTGACGATGCGATCGACGCCGACCTGGTCGTATCGGGTGTCGTTGAGTCGATCGTCACGAGAGCCCGGAGTTTTTCGTCCATCTCGCTCGCGCTGGAGTGGGAAGTTGTGCTCCAGCTGGCCGTCTACGCGGAACGGTCAGACGGTACCCGGACACGCCTCGACGAGGACGCGACGCTTGCCACGGAGCGCTACCTCGCGAGCGCGGATATCGAGGCAACCCGAAAGAATCGGGACGAAGCAATTCGGACGATGGCGTTGGGCCTTGCCGCGCATGTCCACGACATGCTGTATGAGCTCTACCTGCCATGACCCTCGATGATCTCCGCGCAGAGCTCGAGAAGGATCGGGTGCGCTCCAGCTACCTCGTTGTTGGTGCGGAACCGCTGTTGCGCGACGATGCGTTGGAGGCGATCCGAAGCGCCGTGCTCGCCGACGGCTCCTCCGATTTCGACTACGAGCGACTCGACGGAGAGATGGTTACGGGTGCCGGGTTGCTCGATGCGGTGGCGACGCTGCCGATATTGAGCCCGCGACGCCTCGTTGTCTTGCGTGACCCCGAGGCCGCGCGCGCCAAGGCGCGCGGGATCACCGACGCTCTCGGTGATGCACTGGCCGCGGTGAAAGACAGTCG
>Ga0209987_10001230_pt1 | contig 13903 bp, 12 predicted proteins | sample N074metaG_FD_182134 | JGI IMG/M metagenome (GOLD analysis project Ga0209987, IMG submission 182134) | Deep subsurface microbial communities from Kermadec Trench to uncover new lineages of life (NeLLi) - N074 metaG (SPAdes) (version 2) | ecosystem: Environmental > Aquatic > Marine > Ocean trench... | reverse complement strand
TGACAAGCATAAGTAAGTTATTCCCGAGCAGGTTTTTGAAAGCGGCAGACCTCAAGGGTCGCACCGTCAAGATGAAAATCAAGAAAGTCGAAGTCGAGGAGATCGGTCAGGACAAAGACGAAAAGCCGGTCATCTACTTCGATGGCGTTGAGCGCGGATTGGTCATGAATAAAACCAACGGCATCGCTATTGCCGAAATCCACGGCGATGCGACAGATGGCTGGACCGGCAAAGAAATCGAGATCTTCTCGATGATGGTCCCGTATCAGGGCCAGAACGTTCCGTCGATCCGCGTCCGCGCCGTGTCGGAAGGGCCGGTGCCCGAGCGCCCGAAGCGGTCCGACTTCGACGATCCTTTGGGCATCTAATGCAATCACAACAGGAGCGGCTAATGGACGAGTTGGCGACAGACATCGCCGAGTTAGCCGATGATCTGCCAAGCTGGATGGACGACCCACCCGAGGCGGATCTGCAAACCTTCACGGCGCTGCAGGACGCCGCCGAGGCTCTCTGGGCCCTGTGGCGTGAGGTGCAAGTCGAGAAAGACCTCGCCGCATAGGCCCGATACTAGGTGCCGCGGGTGCAGTCGATCGTACTCGCGGCGCCGCTTTATTTCAGGACCTAAGCCATGGAACCAACCCCCGAAATCATGGATCGATTTCTGTCACATATATTCGGCAACGAGCTTCGCGGCCTGGTCGAGCTGGCCTGGCGCGATCCGCAGGACGGCAAGCTGCGCCATGCGCAACTTTTTCGCCTGGACGATCTGGACGCACTCATCCGCAAGGCCGTCGAGGTCAACAGCCAGGAAGGCGTCAACGCCTACATCGGCGCGGCCATACGGCGCCCGGAGATAGCGCCCTTCGCGCGCACCAATGACGACGACTTTCTCTGCGCTCCGGCCTACTGGGCCGACCTGGACGATGCCGAGGCCGTCAAGACAGCCAAGGAGAAATGCGGGCCCGCGCCGGCCAACCTCGGCGTCATTACCGGACACATACCGCACCCTCGGGCGCAGCTTTGGTGGCGGTGCGAGGAATCAATCACCGACGCGAAGGAATTGCGCGAGACCAACGCGGCAATTGCGCGCGCGCTCGGTGGCGACCCGGCGGTGGTCAACCCCGGCCGCATCATGCGCCTGCCTGGCAGCATCGCCTGGCCGGTCAAGAGCGGCAGGGTCGCCGAGCTGGTCGAGCTCGTGACCTGGACCGATCGCCCGCCGGCCTACGTCGCGGGCGAGGTGGCCGCGGCCTTCCCGCTGGACGCCAGCGCGCTCAACGCGGCGACCGTGACGGACATCTTCGGCAAGTCGAGCCCACCGGATCGCTGGGTTGAGACGCTCAGGAACGGCGCCGCCGAAGGCGAGAGGAACAACACCGCGGCCGCCTTGGCCGGCTACCTGTTCCGGCGCGACGTGCTGCCGGCCGAGGCCTTCGAGATCCTGCGCTGCGTCAACGACAGCCGTTTCACGCCGCCGCTTGAGGAGGCCGAGCTCAGCGCCGTCTTCGAGTCGATCGCTAAGGCCGAACTCAAAAGGCGGGGCGCGGCATGAGCAGCGCGGCCGACAACCTGACCGAGGCCATGACAGACGGCCGGGTGCCGTTTTCCGAGGATGACCTGGCCAATAAATTCAGCGCGGTTCACGTCAACGATCTGCGATATTGTGCAGCATGGAATCGGTGGTTCATGTGGGATGGCTCCGTATGGCGCCCGGACGTCACCGTTCGCGTGTTCGGCCTGGCGCGGGAGGTTTGCAGCCACGCGGCCGGGCTATGCAACGAACCGAGCAAAAAGATTGCCAGCGCCGCCACCATCGCCGCGGTGGAACGGCTCGCGCGCTCCGATCTTCGCCACGCGACCCTGCCTGAAGATTGGGACGCGGCGCAGTTTCTGCTTAACACTCCTGGATGCGTGGTCGATCTACGCACCAGCGAGACGAGGCCGAATCAGCCGGACGATATGATGACAAAGCAAACGGCCGTCACGCCGGGCGGCGAGTGTCCGCTGTGGCACAGCTTCCTCGCGCGGGTCACCGATAACAATGAGCAACTCCAGGCCTTCCTACAACGGATGGCGGGGTACATGTTGACCGGCAGCACGAAGGACCACGCCCTGTTCTTCGCGCACGGCCCCGGCGCCAACGGCAAGACCGTGCTCGTGACCACCCTGTCGCGAATCTGGAACGATTACACCACTGCCGCGCCGATGGAAATGTTCATGAAATCGCGAAACGACCGCCATCCGACCGAGCTCGCCGGCCTGCGTGGTGCACGCCTCGTCACGGCCGCCGAAACGGAGGAGGGCCGCTGGTGGGCAGAGTCGCGGATTAAGGCGCTGACCGGCGGCGACCCCATCGCCGCACGGTTCATGCACTGCGACTTCTTCACCTTTACGCCAGTTTTCAAACTGCTTATCTCGGGCAATAACAGACCGCGCCTGCGTAAGATCGACGAGGCCATGCGCCGACGGCTTCACCTGATCCCCTTCAACGTCGTCATACCACCCGCCGAGCGCGACCCGGACCTGCCAGCGAAGCTGAAGGCCGAATGGTCCGGCATCCTCGCCTGGGCGATCGAGGGTGCCGTGGCTTGGCACGAAGGTGGACTGCAACCACCCGAGATCGTCCGCACGGCAACTGAGGAATATCTGAGCAGCGAGGATTTGATCCTGACGTGGATCGAGGACCGCTGCCACAAAGAGAATATTGCCGAAACGCCGTCAAGCAAACTATGGGCGAGCTTTAGGGAATGGGCGGAATCCACGGGCGAGCGGCCAGGCGCGCAACGCACATTCTCGCTGGCTCTCGAAGGCCACGGCTATCGGAAAGACAAAAACCGGGCTGGCGCATACTTCATCGGACTGCGTCTGTGATGCTTGTGACGGATGCCCCGGATACCCTGGTCGACATCTGGCCGGTGGACGGGCGCGGCGTGACTTGAGGGCGGGAACGATGCAACCCATCGCTAGGGCTGCTTTTATTGTTTGCGCCCGTGCCAATCCCCTGGCCGGCGTTCGCGATCCTTATCCCTAGACGAAGGCGAGGAGACGTGCCGGGGTGCTCACGAGGATGGCTTCGATCTCGTCCTCTTCGAAGTCGCGGCGGCGCATCATGGGAACGACGTTCCGGAAGACATGGCCGTAGCCGTGGCCACCGAACTCGACCTGCCGGGTGCGCTGGCAGATGTCGTGGGAGACGACGATGCGATCCCCGTGACCGGCGTCGATAAGCGCTCGGATGGCGGTGATCCGGGCGCCGTCGCCCGAGGCATCCACGTCGCGGGCCTGGGCGAAGTAGGATGTCTCGAAACCGAAAAGGTCGAACTCCAGGACGCAGCCCGTGTCGGCCAGGCGCAGGAAGTCGTCGACCTCGAACAGGCGGCGCTCCACGTGGTCCATGATGGTGCGCGACAGGTCGACCCCGGCCCGGCGCAGGAAGTCCATGATCTCGAAAGGGGCGTCGGGATGGCGGCCGGGATGGACGGTCAGGGCGGCACCGCTCTCCCCTTGTGCCGCCACCGCCGCCGCCATGGACCGGCGTTCGGCCTCGGTCCACGGCCAGGAGCAGCCGATCTCGCCGATGATGCCGGCCGGAATCCCGTCCTCGGCGGTGTCCGGCGATAGCTCGGACAGGATCTCGGCCGTCAGGTCGTCCACGTCCCGGTCCAGGTCCCCGGCCGCCATGAACTCCTCGAGATAGCGGCCGGCGCCGCGCACGATGTGAACATCGGCGCGCTCGGAGACCTCCTTCAAGCCCGAGGGATCGAGGATCATGGGCCTGGTGCTGACATCGACCACCGAGCGGCCGCCGGCCTGCTTCATCCGCTCCATCTCCCGGACCGCCACCTCGCGGTCCAGGAGGCGCCGGTTTCCAGGACAATCGACCCAGTTGTAGTTGGTCTCCCAGACGTTCCGGAGGGTGATCTCGGGTGCGCTGTCGGCGGCCGCCCGGGCGGCCGGTGGCGTAAAGTCGCAGATCACATGCTCGTGCATCAGGGTGGGGCCCAGGTCCGCGGGATCGACGGGACCGCAGACGGTCCGCACCTTGCCGGCGAGATCGTTTCCGGCGCCCATGTTCCTACGCCACCTCGACCCGTTCGCCGTCCCATACGGCCAAGCCGACGATCGCTGCGTTCAACATGGCTGTTCCGCACCCGGCTCCAAATTCGCTCTCCTATTCGGGCTTGCCTGCTTCCATCAGGCCGCCGGCCGCCAGGACGCGCCAGAAGGTGTAGTCGGCGTGTCGGCCTGGCTGCCCTTTTTGAGGGCCGGGGTACCGGGATTTCCTGAGGCCGGGATGTCGGCGATGGATGCGAAACTCGTCAGCGCGAGGGCCGTGGCCCAGACCTCGATCACCTTGTCGCGCAGAATCGGATCGCCGATTTCCGCGATCTCGGGAAGTTCGGTTCGTACCGTCTCTCGTAGTTCGTCGGTCACTTCCATGACGGTTCCCTTCCCGTTTTTCGGGACAAGGAATCACGATATTTCGGTTCCGACGGGGGATCAAGGCGGCAGGCGGGGTTTTCGCCCCTTATACCGCCGCTGCTGCTGGTCTATGATGGTTGCATGGGAAAGCGCGTCCTCCTGGGAATGCTGACACCGTCGTCGAATACCGTGCTGGAGCCGATGACCAGCGCCATGGTCGCCGGCCTGGCCGAGGTCTCGGCCCATTTCGGCCGCTTCCGGGTAGTCGAGATATCCCTCGGGAAGCAGGCCCTCCAACAGTTCGACGACGGCCCGATCCTGGAAGCCGCGCGGCTCCTGGCCGACGCCCGGGTGGACGTGATCGCCTGGAACGGCACCTCGGCCAGTTGGCTGGGCTTCGATACCGACGAGCGGCTGTGCCGGCGTATCGGCGAGGAGACGGGGCGTCCCGCGACCACAACGGTCCTCGCCCTCAACGAGGTCTTCCGCGTCACCGGGGTCGAACGGTTCGGCCTGGTGACGCCCTACGTCGATGCCATCCAGGGCGCCATCCTGGACAACTACCGCGCCGCCGGCTTCCGCTGCGTGGCCGAGCGGCACCGGGGCGAGAGTGTCAACTTCGCTTTTTCCGAGGTCACCGAATCGGCCATCCGGACCATGCTCCGGGAGGTGGCGGCGGTGAAGCCCCAGGCGGTGACCACCCTGTGCACCAACCTCCGAGGGGCACCTCTGGCCGAGGGATTCGAGAGGGAGACCGGAATCCCGCTTTACGATTCGGTCTCGGTCGTGGTGTGGAAATCCCTCAAGCTGGCGGGCGTGGACCCCGGTCGCGTCAAGGGCTGGGGCCGGCTTTTCGCCGATATGGCCTGAAACAGCGGGCGTAGGGGAGCAAAGACTCATGGCCGATTTCGACCGCGTGATCCGCAACGGCAGGGTGGCCACGGCGACGGACGTCGTCACCTGCGATATCGGTGTCGTCGAGGGAAAAATCGCCGCCCTGGCGGAAAACCTGGGAGCCGGCGAGAGAGACATCGACGCCACCGGCAAGCTTGTCCTGCCGGGGGGCGTGGACGGCCATTGCCACCTCGACCAGCTCATGTCCGACGGCTCCCGAATGGCCGACGACTTCCGCTCCGGTACCACCTCCGCCGCCTGCGGCGGGACGACCACGGTCATCCCCTTCGCCTGCCAGATAAAGGGCCACTCGCTCCGCGAGGCGGTCGACGACTACCACCGCCGGGCCGAGGGCAAGGCCCTTATCGATTACGCCTTCCACCTCATCATCAGCGATCCCACGGAGCAGGTGATAGGCCAGGAATTGCCGGCCCTCATCCACGACGGCTACACGTCCTTCAAGATCTACATGACCTACGACGACCTGAAGCTGAACGACCGGGAAATACTGGAGGTCTTCGCTGTGGCCCGGCGCGAGGGCGCCCTGACCATGGTCCACGCCGAAAACGCCGACTGTATCGGCTGGCTGACCGAACGGCTGGAGGCCGCCGGCCGGACGGCGCCCCGCTACCACGCCACCTCGCGGCCGCCGGTGGTCGAGCGGGAGGCTACCCACCGGGCCATCGCCCTGGCCGAACTGGTGGACGTGCCGATCCTCATCGTCCACGTGTCGGGCGAGGAGGCGGCGGCGCAGATCCAGGCGGCCCGGGACCGGGGCCTTCCCATCCATGGCGAGACCTGCCCCCACTACCTGTTCCTCACCGCCGAGGATCTGGATCTCGATGGCTTCGAGGGGGCCAAGCACATCTGCAGCCCGCCGCCCCGCGACGCCCGAAACCAGGAGGCCGTGTGGCGGGGATTGGAGAACGGCGTCTTCGATATCGTGTCCTCGGACCACGCGCCTTTCCGTTACCACGACGACAAGGGCAAGATGATTCGCGGCAAGGGCGCCCCCTTCGCCCAGGTGCCCAACGGCATCCCCGGGATCGAGACGCGCCTGCCGCTGTTGTTCTCGGAGGGCGTGGGCAAGGGGCGTATCTCCTTGAACCGGTTCGTCGCCCTGACCGCGACCAATCCGGCGCGTCTGTTCGGTCTCTATCCCAGGAAGGGCACCATCGCCATCGGGTCCGACGCCGACCTGGCGATCTGGGACCCCGAGCGCCAAGTCACCATCACCAACGACATCCTCCACCACAACGTCGATTACACACCCTACGAGGGAATGAAGGTTCAGGGCTGGCCGGAAACCGTGCTCTGCCGGGGCACCGTCGTGGTCGAGCAAGGAACCGTCGTCGGAGCGGAAGGCGGCGGTCGTTTCCTGCCCTGCGAGTTGCCGCGGCCGGCCCGTCCGGAGGATTCCCTGGCGATATCCTGAACTTCCCACCGGCGGCGGCCCGAATTTGTGAAAATACGGTGCCGATATGATATTTGCGGCACAGCGTTCGCCGTTCTCGCCTAATACCAAGGACCGAACCTTCTAGGACCATAACCAAATCCGTCAGGAGACCTGGGCATGACCGATATTCGGGATCCCATCGAGTTTGAACTGTTCAAGAACGCCATCTTCTCGATCGCCGACGAGATGGCGCTGACCATCACCAGGACCACCTATTCCGGGGTGCTCAAGGACAACATGGATTTCTCCACCGCCTTCGCCGACGCCGAGGGCAAGCTGGTGGCCCAGGGCCTGACCCTGCCCGGGCACCTGGGATCCATCCCCACCGCCCTGGAGGCGGTCAGGCGCCGCTTCCAGGACGACATGGAGGACGGCGACGTCTTCATCATGAACGATCCCTTCGACGGCGGCATGCACCTGCCCGATATCTTCATCTTCAAGCCGATTTTCGTGGACGGCAAGATCATGGCCTACAGCGCCACCATCTGCCACCACACCGACGTTGGCGGCCGGGTGGCCGGATCGAACGCCGCCGATTCGACCGAGATCTATGCCGAGGGCCTGCGCATTCCACCCCTCAAGCTCTATGAGGCGGGCAAGCCCAACCAGACCATCCATGCCCTGATCGAGAAGAACGTACGGCTCCCGGTGCGGGTCTTCGGCGACCTGAGGGCGCAGCTCGCGGCCTGCCACATCGCCGAGCGGCAGTTCCGCGAACTGGTCACCCGCTACGGCGCGGAAACGGTCGTCCAATTCATGGAGGAGGTGATCGACTACGCCGAACGGCTGACCCGGGCCGCGATCGCCGAACTGCCGGACGGCGAATTCAGTTTCGAGGACTGGATCGACGACGACGGCATCGAATTCGGCAAGCCGATCCGCCTGTTCGTCACGATCAAGAAGAAGGGCGACAGCATCCACGCCGATTGGACCGGGACCTCGCCCCAGGTCAAGGGGGCGATCAACGCGACCCTGTCGTTTACCAAGGCGGCCACCTACACCGCCATCAAGTCGGTGCTGCCCAACGACATCCCCTCGAACGAGGGCGTGTTCCGGGCGATCCAGGTGGAGGCGCCCGTGGGCACCATCGCCAACTGCGTGCTGCCCGCCGCCTGCGCGGCCCGCGGTCTGACCGGCTTCCGCATGCTCGACTGCGCCTTCGGGGCGGTCGCCATGTGGTTGCCCGACAAGGTGTGTGCGGCTTCCGACGGCGGCAACACGGGTATCACCATCGCCGGCTACTATGCCGACCGCACGCCCTTCATCTACGTCGATTTCACCACCGGCGCCTGGGGCGGCCGGCCCTGGGCGGACGGGCTGGGGGGCAATACCAACCTGCTCATCAACATGGCCTCGCAACCGGTGGAGGTGACCGAGGCCGAACACCCGATCCAGATCCTGGCCTACGAGTTCATCCCCGACAGGGCGGGGGCCGGCAAGTTCCGGGGCGGGACCCCCTTCCGCCGGGACTACAAGTTCCTGGAGACGGAGGGCATCTTGCAGGTGCGTTCCGACAGGCGGGACCACCGTCCCTACGGCCTCTATGGCGGCGATCCAGGCAAGCCGTCCTGGAATTACTTCAATCCGGACACCGAGAACCGCCTGTTGACCGCCAAGCTGACCATGGACATAAAGGCGGGCGACGTCCTCCGACACGAAATGGCGGGGGCCGGAGGCTGGGGCGATCCCCTGGAACGGGATACTTGGCGGGTCCTCAAGGACGTTCTGAACGAATTGGTCGGCGCCGAAGCGGCGCGCCGCGACTACGGCGTGGTCATCGACACCGCGGCCATGACCGTGGACGAGAAGGCAACCCAAACCCTGCGGGCCGAGTTGCGCGCCAAGCGCGGTTGGAAGGAAGTCCCCAAGGTTTCCTGGGAGGAATGGCGCGACACCGAAGAAGCCGCCGAATAATGGCCAACAGGCCAAGGACAAGGAAGAATCCATCATGACCGGTTTTCGGGTAGGCGTGGACATCGGGGGGACCTTTACGGACATCGTCTTCCTGGGCGCCGACGGGAAGATCCATACCAAGAAGATCTCATCCAGCGTCGAGGACTACGCCCAGGCCATCGCCGACGGCCTCGACCAGGTGTTCGGGGAGACCGGGCTCCAGGCATCCGCGGTCGAGGAACTGCGCCACGGGACCACGGTGGCCTCCAACGCCATCCTCGAGAGCAAGGGGGCGTTGACCGGCCTCATCACCACCAAGGGATTCCGCGACATCCTGGAAATCCGCAACCTGCGGATGCCGCGGCTCTACGATCTCGCCTGGGAGAAGCCGGTGCCCCTGGTCGAGCGGCACCTGCGGGTCGTCGTCGACGAGCGGGTCAACGCCCAAGGCGGCATCGACAAGCCCCTCGATCCCAAGGACGCCGAGCGGGCGGTGGACGAATTGCTGGCCCGGAAGGTGGAGGCGATCGCGGTCTGCCTGATCCATTCCTACGCCAATCCCGAACACGAACTGATGATCAAGGAGATCATCGGCAAGAAGGCTCCCGGGCTGCCCTTCTGCATCAGCTTCGAGGTGCTGCCCGAAATCAAGGAGTACGAGCGCACGTCCACCACCACCATCAACGCCTACATCATGCCCATCGTCGCCAGCTACCTGGCCTCGTTGCGCAAGAACCTGGACGACGCGGGAGTGACCGTTCCCTTGCTGCTCATGCAGTCGAACGGGGGCCTGACCACGGCCGATGAAGCGGCCCGGCTGCCCATGAACATCATCGAATCGGGACCCGCCGCCGGGGTCATCGGCGCCCAGGCCCTGGCCCGGGCGGGCGGCCTTCCCAACATCGTCACCTTCGACATGGGGGGCACCACCGCCAAGGCGTCCCTGGTCGAGAACGGCGAGGTGACGCGCTCCATCGAATACCAGGTCGGCGGCGGCATCATGATGGGATCGCGCCTGCTCACCGGCGCCGGCTACATGCTCAAGGTTCCCGCCATCGATCTGGCCGAGGTCGGGGCCGGCGGCGGCTCCATCGTCTGGATCGACGCCGGCGGTTCCATGCAGATCGGCCCCCAGAGCGCCGGCGCCGATCCGGGACCGGTGTGTTACGACACCGGAGGGACGAAGCCGACGGTGACCGACGCCAACGTGCTTCTCGGCTACATAAATCCCAAATACCTGGTGGGCGGCGAACTCAAACTCGATGCGTCGAAGGCGCGGGCCGTGTTCGAGGACAGGATCGCCAAGCCTCTCGGCCTGTCGGTCGAGCATGCGGCATACGGCGCCCACCAGATCACCGCCTCCAACATGATCCGGGCGATCAAGTCCGTGTCCACCGAACGGGGCCGCGACCCGAGGGAGTACGCGCTATTCGCCTTCGGCGGCTCGGGTCCCATCTTCAGTGCCGGCATGGCCCGCGAACTGCGCATGAAGCGGATCATGGTTCCGCCGTCGCCCGGTTTGTTTTCCTCCTTCGGTCTGCTCTACGCCGACGTCGAGCACCACTATTCGCGGACCTTCCGGCACCTCCTGCGCAAGATAGACCTTGGGGAGCTGAACCGGATCTGGGACCGGATGGTGGACGGCGCGCTGGATCAGCTGGCCGTCGATGGGTTCAGCGAGGGCAAGCGCCAAGTGCGCCGCACCGCCAGCATGCACTACCAGGGCCAGACCTTCGAACTCACGGTGCCGGTGCCCGACGGTCCGATCGACGAAAAGGCGGTCGCGGTCCTGGAGGAGTCCTTCAGCCGCGAGCACGAACGCACCTACGGTCACCGGGCAGGGGCCGACGAGCCCCTGGAGCTGGTCAACATGCAGGTGGTCGGCTACGGGGTTTCGGAGCGTTCGCGGGTGCCCGACCGGATCTTGGCCACCAAGGCCGGGGAGGCCGCCCCGCTGCCGCCCCGCCAGGTTTACTTCGGCCCCGAGGCCGGTTGGCAGGAGACGCCGATCCTCCGGCGAAGCGACTTGGAAACCCCGCGTCAGGGGCCCTGCATCGTCGAGGAATACGATGCCACAGTGGTCATCCCGCCCGATTCGAAGGCGGAGCTGGACACTTACGGCAACATCCTCATCGACCTTTTGTAGGTCTGCCTACAGCTCGCCCTCCCGCTTGAGCATGACGAGCGCCTCCCGGAAGGCGGCGACGGTCGTTTCCAGGTCGTCATCGCCGTGGACGGCAGTGGTGGTGCCGCCCGGCCAGCCGGTGATATCGACCCCGCCCAGCAGCATGGCCAGGCGCAGCTTGGAGACCACCCCCGGGCGGTTGGCCCGCAGGTCCTCGTACGGCTGGTCGAAGGGATCGAAGGCGAAGGGATCGATCTCCCGGCCGCGCGGGTTGGTGAAGAGGTGGAAGGCGGAAAAGGTCCCGTAGGCGGCCCAGGGCACGCCCTCGGCCTCGAGGACCTCGTTCAACCGCCGCCTCAGGGTTTCGGCGAAGGCATTGGCGCGCGCGCAGGCGTCGCCTTCGGCGATGATCTCCAGGGCCGCGATCCCGGCGGCGGCAGTTACCGGATTGGCGTTGTAGGTGCCCTGATGGGGGACCTTCTCGCGCCCTCGGGCCTTAGAAATCTCGAAATCGAGCAGGTCGAGGATGTCCTTGCGCCCGACCAGGGCGCCGCCGGGCAGCCCCCCGGAAACGATCTTGGCCAGGGCCGTCAGGTCCGGGGTGACGCCGAAATGAGCCTGGGCGCCGCCCGGGGCGACCCGGAAGCCGGTCACCACTTCATCGAAGATCAGCACCACCCCGTGCTTGGCGGTCAGTTCCCTCAGCGCGGCAAGGAAATCCGGGCGCAGGGGCACCAGGCCGAAGGTGGCGCCCGTGGGTTCCAGGATGGCGGCGGCGATGTCGTCGTCCGCCTCCAGGACGTCCCGAACCGCATCGATGTCCCAGGGGTCCATGGGTACCGCCATCGCGGCCACCTCGGGCAGCACGCCGGGTGTTGGCGAGCCGTCGAAGTGGGAGCTGTAGCCCGAAACCACGTGGTCGTGCCAGCCGTGGAAATGGGTGTTGAAGCGCAGGAACTTGCGCCTGCCCGTATGGGCCCGGGCCAGACGCAGGGCCAGATGGGTCGCCTCGGTGCCCGAGGAGGTGAAACGCACCCGCTCGGCCCCCGGGATCAACCGCTGCACCAGTTGCCCCCAGCGCAGTTCGCGCTCGTGGCTGGAACCGAAGTGGGTGCCGTCGGCCAGGGCCTTTTGGATCGCCGCCAGGACCCGGGGATGGCTGTGTCCCAGGATCAGCGCCCCGTGGCCGCCGAAATAGTCGACGTATTCGTTGCCGTCCACGTCCCATTTTCGGGAACCGTCGGCTCGGGCGACGTAAATGCCATAAGGCGACAGGTGGCGCGCATCGTGGGTGATGCCGCTGGGGAACACCTCCCGGGCCTCGGCGAACAGCTTCTCCGAAAGCGGCGTCCGGTCGCGGAATGCGGCGATGATCGGGGAGTTCGTGGGATTGTGATCTGGCATTTTTTTCTCACTCCCTCGGAGCGGTCGGGGCGGCCTTTCTAGAAGACCCGGTATTTCTCGAACAGTTCCCGGATGTCGCCGCCGGATTGCAGGGATTGGCGGACGATATCCTCGCGATCGCGCGTGGTTTCGGCTTCCTCGATGACCTCATCGATAATCGCCGCCGGGACGATCAGAATCCCGTCGATGTCGCCGAGGACGAAATCCCCCGGCGTCACGGCGACGCCACCGATGCGGATGGGCACGTCGAAGTCCGTGACGTCGTAACGGTAGACAGCGGTCAGCGGCGAGTGGTAGCGGCGGAAAACCGGAAAATCGATGTCCAGTATCTGGGGCGTATCGCGCACGCCCCCCGCGATGACAGCGCCGGTGGCGCCCTTGCCCCGCGCCGTGTTGCTCATCAACTCGCCCCAGTGGGCGGCGACGGTTTCGTCGCCCGGATCGATGACGATGACGCTGCCGGGGACGATGGCGTCCAACATGTCCATCTGCCGGTAGCGGGGATCCTTGCCGTCGTCGTATTGGCGGGCCCGGCCCCGCACCGTGTAGACGGGGCCCGCCACCTTCATCTCCGGCGTCAGGGGGCGAATGTCGACGGGCAGGCACTGGTCGCGGTACTGGGGTCCCATCTGGTCCATGATGTCGGCCACCGCGCCGGTATAGAGCTCGCCCAGGCGCTGGCTCCGTTCGCCATTGTTCTTGGGTTTCATCTTCGAGTCCTTCCTACCAGGCGGCCCTACCAGGCGGCCCTACCAGGCGGCGTAGCCACCATCGATCAAGAGGTCGGCGCCGGTCATGAAGGCGGAGTCGTCGCTGGCCAGGAAGACGGCGCCGGGGGCCATTTCCTCGGGCCGTGCCAGGCGTCCCATGGGGTGCTTGCTCCCCCACACCCTTTCGGCCGTCTCCAGGTCTCCGAAACGGGCCACCATGCGATCGGTGGCGGTCCCCCCGGGCGACAGGGTATTGGCCCGGATGTTGTCCCCGGCATGATCGAGAGCGATGCCCTTGGCCAATTGGACGAGCGCCCCCTTGGTGGCGCAGTAGGCGGCTTGGCCGGCGTTGGCCACCCGCGCCATCTGCGAGGCGACGAGAATGATGCTGCCGCCACCGGCGGCGCGGAGATGGGGAATGGCGTGCTTGCAGATCAAAAAGGCGCCGGTGAGGTTGACCGCGATGGTCCGGTGCCAGTGCTCCTCCTCCATGTCGGCCAGGGTCGTGATGGGAACGAAGGTGGCGGCGTTGGAAACCACGACATGGAGGGCACCGAACTCGGAGACCGCCATCTCGGCGGCGGCCTTGGCCGAGGCGCTGTCGCTCACGTCGCACTGGCAGGCGACCGCGCGGCCACCATCGTCGACGATCCCGCGGGTGACCGAGTCGGCGTCATCGGGGGCGATGTCGGCACACAGCACGGCCGCGCCCTCGGCGGCGAAGGCCCGGGAGATGGCGCGGCCGATTCCGTTTCCGGCACCGGTCACGACGGCGGTCCTGCCGGCGAGTCTGGCTTGGGTCATAAGGGCCCCTTTCCCAGGATTCTGGCGGGTTTCACCATGTCTTCCCGGGCCCCGCCCAGGCTGGGGATCACCCTAGCGCGATTTCCCGGCGATGACCAATGCCGCGCCGACGGGGACGCCAACCGCCCCGCGAGGACGCCGCATTGCGGAACCGAACAACACCGTCTACAATTATTGGCGGACAAAGCCGCGAAG
>Ga0209987_10001229_pt1 | contig 13912 bp, 12 predicted proteins | sample N074metaG_FD_182134 | JGI IMG/M metagenome (GOLD analysis project Ga0209987, IMG submission 182134) | Deep subsurface microbial communities from Kermadec Trench to uncover new lineages of life (NeLLi) - N074 metaG (SPAdes) (version 2) | ecosystem: Environmental > Aquatic > Marine > Ocean trench... | reverse complement strand
ACAAATTTTTCACTGAGCAGCCAAATTTTTAAAACTGAATGCCTCGACACGCCCCTTACCGTATTCTACCAAGCGAGCGGTTTCACTACTTGAAAAAAGACCTTCTCAATCGCAAATGCCATAGCCTCGACATTGTCGTACGGAAAATAAATTCCTCGCTCTTCAGTTATTTCCCGAAAGACCGGAATATCACTTAAGACGATAGGATGATGCGCCGCCATTGCTTCAAGAATCGGTATGCCAAATCCATCATACGACGAAGGGAAAACAAACAGACTGCATAATTTGTATGCGCAGCGCACTTCCGAGTCACTGAGACCACTCAGTGTGGTTACGGAAAACGTTCGTAGTCCTTGTCGAAACGCAACCGTCCAGTCTGCCTGACTTTGCGGATGGTTTTGAGACCAGGCCATGAGTGGCGCTCTTGCAGCCAGGTGCCGGGCCCGACAAACAGCAATCAGATGGACCAGGCAACGACGCCCGCAACATGCGCCCCTACCGCGCGAGCGGTTTAGCCCTCGGACTGGGAGACGACGCGCTCCTCTGAAATGGTGCTCGGTTGGTCCCCCGGGTCCGGCTTCGCCGGCCCGAGGACAGGCTGCGTCGGCGGCGCGGAGTCTCTTGCGCTCGGCCGGGTAACCGGTGCAGTTAGTGGGTCGATCACATGGTTGGGCCGCTTGGGAACTCTCGCTTGAGCCCGGCCGCACGCACCGAGGAAAGCACCCGCCAGAGTGAACCGCGCCGCCAAAATTTTCGAACTCTTCACCGGGTTCATGGCGCTGGTCGTGACCCCGATCCTCATGCTGGCGGGCTTCGGCATGTTCGGGACCTTCGCCGCCGCACGGTTCCGCATCTACGACATGACTACCGACTACGCCGCCGGCGTGATAACTGCGCTCGTGCTCCTTGCGCTCATCTATTTCTGGCCGGTCCCTGCCGCTCATCGCCGAGTCCTGGTACTTCTGTGGCTGGTGCGCACCGGTGTAACGCCGCGGATCATGCTGGTCTTCGTGCCCGGCTACAAGATCGACGCACCCTTGCGGCTCTGGGCTCGCGGTGATATCCCTCCGCCCCGATGATCCGGTCGGAGCGGCGCCATGGGAAAGATCAGAACGATTGCGATTCTCGGCATGACCAGCCTCCTTGTCGCGGGAGCGGCGATCCACAATGTCGGCACCGCCGTGACAGAGGAGGACGTTTACTATGGCTCGCAGATTCTCGAACGTGCCGGCTACGATCCAGGCCCCGGCGCCTTTGGCGATCTGAGCCGTTTCGAGAATCAGATCGCGGCGATCCTCGCGGTCCAGGACGCGGTACTCAAGGCGACGCCACTTGGGATTGGGCTCCCCCATGGCCGACCGCGCGAGCCGAAGGATGTGCTGATCGAGGGCCAGGGGCTCTGTTTCGACCGCAGCCGGGCGATAGAGAAGATCCTGACCGGCCTCGGATTCGAGACCCGGCACCTGGCGATCTATACGACCCGCGATTACGGGCGGCTGCGCGCGTTGTTAACACCGGGCATCAGCTCCCATGCGCTGACCGAGGTGAAGACCGGCAAGGGGTGGATCGCGGTCGATTCCAACGCCCGCTGGATCGGCCTCGACGCGGCGGCCCGCGTCTACTCGGTCGAGGATATCCAGGGCAGCGATCCCTTCGCGATTACCTGGGCCCCAGAGGTGCGCGAGCCGATTTCCTGGCCCTTGTTTAACGAGCCCTTCACCTATGTCATCGGACTATTCTCGCGCCACGGCGGGTTCTTTCCGCCCTACACGCCCGTGCCGGACGTGAACTACCCTCAGCTCCTACAGAATATCTACTGAACCGCTTGGAACCGCGATCTCCTGCATTGACAGCGGTGTCTCACTTGCGCTCGATAAGTGAACGTTGCACATACAGAGAAGTCAGCGGGCTAATTGCACGGAAACGACTAGCCCTTAAACCGACCGCATGCAGCGACGAAAGCCTTCGACAGAGTGAACCGCACCGCCAAAATTCTCGAACTCTTCACCGGGTTCATGGCGCTGGTCGTGACCCCGATCCTCATGCTGGCGGGCTTCACCATGTTCGGAACCTTCGCCGCGGCGCAGTTTCGCATCTACGACCTGACAACCGACTACGCCGCCGGCGTGATCGCGGCGTTGGTTCTTCTCGCGCTGATATATTTCTGGCCGGTGCCCGCCGCTCATCGCCGGGCGCTGTTTTTCCTGTGGCTGCTGCGCCTCGGCGTCACGCTGGGGGTCATGCTGCCCTACGAGGCACACTACGGACTCGACGCTTCGATGTACTATCTGAGTGGAATGGCCCTGAACGACCCCGTCGCGCTCCTGGAGTTCGGAGCAGGCACCCAGAACATTCGGGCGCTCGTCGGCCTGCTCTCGAACATCACGGAGTCTTACAGCGCCCAGAAGGTGATCTTCAGCTATGTCGGGCTGATCGCCGTCTATATCTTCTACCGGGCGGCCACCATATGCTTGGGTCAGGACAAGATCGTTATACTCTACGCGCTTGGCCTCTTGCCAAGCCTGTTGTTCTGGAGCTCGATCCTGGGCAAGGATCCCATCGTGCTCCTCGGGATCGCGATTTATTGCTACGGTGTCGCGGGTCTGATCGTGCGCCAGAAAATGTCGATGCTCGCCTATGTCGTGATTGGGCTGCTCATCGCCTCGTTCATCCGTATCTGGCTCGGGGTCATCTTCGCCACCCCGCTGATCGTCACCTACGTAATGTCTGGCCGGTCCTCGGCCCTGACGAAGCTGATATTTCTTTTGATCGCCATTCCGGGCTTCCTGCTCACTCTCCAGGGCTTTTCGGAAAATTTCAGCCTGGAGACCGCACAGGACCTGGTCATCAGGACCGATCAGATCTCGGGAGCGTGGGCCCATGGTGGCTCGGCGCAGCAGATCGAAGGAGGCTTCACATCCATCCCGTCGATGATCGCCTTCATGCCAATCGGAGCATTCACGGCCCTGTTCCGGCCGCTCCCGCTCGAGGTGCTGAATCCTTTCGGCCTGCTGGCGGGCCTGGAGAACATCTATATATTGGGGCTTTTCGTGGTCGGGCTGATGCGCTACGGCCTCGGCTGTTTCCGCCAGCCGATTCTACTATGGGCGCTGGTCACGCTGCTCGTCTGGGGATCCGCCTACGGCTTCGCATCCTACCAGAACCTCGGGTCGGCCTTTCGCTTCAGAGTGCAGGTTGCGCCGATCCTTCTTCTGCTGGGTCTCTATTTCACATACATGCGTCATTTAACGCCGCAGCGATATCTGCAGCCGGGATCGCCCCACGCGCCGGCGGATGAAGCCCAGCCTCCGGCAGCGGATCCGCAGGGCTGACCCGCACGCGCCGGGCAAGCCGGAAAGCGACGGCGCATTGCTTTGGGGGCATGCGTCCGGCTCGTGCACCTGATGGCCGAGCTGCCGGAGCACTCCATCGCTGGTAACGCTTCGTCAACCAAACTCAGGTAGGCAGGTGACAGTCCTCTCGATCCGGGTTCGCCCGGTCGCGTACGGGTGAGCCGGATGTCCCGGATATCCCGGCGCCGTGAGCCGCAGACATGGCCGTCGATCTTCACGTTATAGGGAGGATCGGTGAAGATGCAGCGGGCGCGCTCGCCAGCCATCAGCCGCTCATAGACCGAAGCATCGCGCGCGTCGCCGCAAATCAGCCGGTGCCGACCGAGATGCCAAATGTCGCCCGCGCGCGTCACCGATGGCCCCGGCTCAGGCATCCGGTCCGCTTCATCAGCATCCGCGTCGTCCACGCCATCCAGCAGCAGATCCAGTTCCGCCGTCTCGAAGCCGGTGATCTCCAGCTCGAAGTCGAGATCGAGCTCTGACAATGCCTGCAACTCGATCGCCAGGATCTCGCGATCCCAGCCGGCAAGTTCGGCCAGCCGGTTGTCGGCGATGACATAGGCCCGGCGCTCGGCCCCGGTCAGATGTCCGAGCTCGATCGTCGGAACATCACGCATGCCAAGCAGCCTCGCCGCGGCGACACGGCCGTGCCCCGCAACGATCTGGCCATGCGCCTCGATCAGAACGGGATTGGTGAAGCCAAACGTGCGGATCGATGCGGCGATCTGAGCGATCTGCTTGTCCGAATGGGTCCGCGCGTTGCCCTTGTAGGGCGTGAGATCGTCGATCGGGCGATAGACGATCTTGAGCCGGAGCGTCTCCGGCAGGGTTGGAGCGTCAGCTCCGGTCTTCAGGTCAGCCATCTCGGGCCTCCTCTGCTACGGCGCCCGCCGGACAATCCGGACAGGTCGCACAAAATCTCTCCGTGCGTACTCCGTTGCTTCGTTGGTTCCGTTGATGACGTTGCTGGGCGCGCGGCATGAGCCGGCGCGCCGGTGATCAGCTAGTGGCAATAATGTGCTGGGCGCAAGAGGAAATTCACCTAATCATAAATGGCTTATAGGTTTTTGTGCGATTCTACCTCCGTCGGGCGGAACTGGAGTTCGAGACGAATCGCTTCCGCTTTGCCACGAGGGCCGAGAGCCGTAGCAAAGACAGGCAGAACCACACCACGGTTTGCCGACCATCTGGATCGAGAGCCCGCGCGCCACCGCGTTCGAGGCATAGGTATGCCACAGATCATGGATGCGCACACCGGGCAGCCCGGCCCGCGCCCGCACGCGCCGCCACGGGCGTTGCAGGTCTGTGTTGTGCTGGCCCAGCACGTGGCCCTGGATGACGTAGGGGTTCAGGGTCACGCCTGTCCATAGTCCGGTTGGCCGATAATCCATAAAATCTTGTCAAAGACTCTTACGGAATAATACCAAGTTGCGCGAAGTCTGACTCATCCAGAACCTGGTCATTGCCGGGCTTGACCCGGCAATCCAGTCTTTAGATCAATCAGATAAGCGCTGGATGCCCTGATCAAGTCCGGACATAACGTGGGTTGGGGTCGGCGCAATCCGACTGTAACGTAGTGATTGTTATAGAAGAATCCGGGTACTCTGTCGTCAATTCACGAGGTCAACTGGGCAATGCAGGCTGAAATCAGGCTGAGTTAACGTTCGGAATCTGGTAAGGGAATATTCACGATCCCGCGCAAAGCTTTCGCCGGGCGTCAATAACAACGATTGGCTGGATGGCGCCGGTCCGCCAGGCGCCGGCACCGGAAGGAAGAAGCCGCGGGAATGCGTGTCCTTTATCTCTGCTACAATGGTTTGCTCGAGCCGCTGGCACAGTCGCAGGTCCTCGCCTATCTCGAGAGGCTGTCGCACCACCACGAGATCACGCTGGTGACGTTCGAGAAACCTGCCGATCTCGACCGGCTGGAAGAGATCGCCACGCTCCGGCGGCGCTGTGCGGCAGCCGGCATTCGCTGGATTGCGAAACGCTACCACCATCGTCCACGCATGCTGGCGACTCTGTATGATCTCGCGGTGTTCCTGGTCACCGCGATACGGGAATGCCGCCGTGGCCGCGTGGAGCTGATCCATGCGCGCAGCTACATCCCGACCTTTGTCGCGCTCGCCACCGGCTGGCTGCTGCGCCGCCCCTTCATTTTCGACATGCGTTCCTTCTGGCCCGACGAGATGGTCAGCGCCGGGCGCCTGGCGATGGGTTCGCCGGTGTACCGGATGCTGAAGCGGGTCGAGCGGATCTGCCTGAAACGCGCCGCGGCGGTTGTTTCGTTGACCGAAGCGGCGGTCGCGCATCTCTCCGCCCTGTCGGATCTCGGGCATGATCGCGTCAGATACGCGGTGATCCCCACCTGTGCCGATACCGATCGGTTCCAGCCGCGCCCGAATCGCGCGTCCCCAGCCCAAGCGGGGCTGTATGCGACAATGGGGACCTTGATCGGCGGGTGGTTCCTGCTGGATTGGCTGTTCGCCTTCTGGTCCGCGTCGCTGGCATCGTTCCCGGACATCCGCTTCCGGATCGTCACGCGCGACGACGCCGGGGCAATCCGGGCCGCCGGCGCCGCTTACCCGGCGGTGCTGGCGCGGCTTGAGATCACAAGCCTGTCGCCCGCCCAGATGCCGGCGGCGGTCGCGGAGTTCGACGTCGCCGCGATGTTCTTCACGGCGGATTTCTCGAAGCTGGGGAGTTGCCCCACCCGCATGGGCGAGATGCTCGCTTGCGGCTGCCCGGTCGTCGCCAACGCCTCCGTCGGCGATGTTGGCGAGATCATTCGCCGCTATCGGGTCGGTGTTGTCGTCCAGGACAGCTCCCCCCCGGCGATGCGCCGCGCCGTGAGCGATCTCGCGGCCCTCCTTCAGGATGCGGATCTCGCGCACCGGTGCAGGGCCGCGGCCGAGGACTGGTTCTCGCTCGAAAGCGGCGCGGCGCGGTATGACACGCTTTATCGCCAGATCGCCGAAGACCGGATGAACGATTGCGGCGGCAACCCCAATAGCCGTAAATCTGACGGCAATGTTTTATCGTAATATCTACGACCCGAGGGGCAGGTGCGAAAAGGAGCGCGGGCGCGGTCCGCGACAGCGGCGTGTTTTTGGGCCTGAAATCGGCCTTCGCTCCGCGCGAGATGCGTCCCTATCTCTGCTACAGGAGCCTTTGAGCGGTATGGAAACGGGAACGACAGGTGTTTGAAACCACGCCCATTGCGGATCTCTTGATCCTGCGTCCGAAACGGCAAACGGATCCGCGCGGGTTCTTCTCCGAGACCTGGAGCGGGGAGCTTTGGCTCCAGCGCGGACTCGATATCCGCTGGCGCCAGGACAATCACTCGCTGTCGCGCCAGGCGGGCGTCCTGCGCGGGCTGCACTACCAGACGCCGCCCATGGCGCAGGCCAAGCTGGTGCGCTGCACCCGGGGCAGTATCTGGGACGTCGCGGTCGACGCGCGGCGCGGCTCACCAAGCTTCGGCAAATGGTTCGGCATCGAGCTGAGCGCCGAAAACTGGCTCCAGATGTTCGTACCCCGGGGGTTCCTGCACGGCTTCCTGACTATGGAGCCGGACACCGAGGTGCAATACAAGGTCGACAGCCCCTACGCGCCGGAATGCGACGGCGCGGTCAGGTGGGACGACCCGGACCTGGCAATCGACTGGCCCCTCACCACCGGACCGCTGCTCTCCGATAGGGATGCCGCGGCCCCCCGTTTCGCACAGTGGGACACCCCTTTTGAACTTGGAGATTCGGCATGACGATACTCGTCACGGGCGGGGCGGGTTTCATCGGCTCGGCGGTAATCCGGCAACTGATCCGCGAAACCGACGCGACGGTCGTCAATCTCGACAAGCTGACTTACGCCGCGACCCCGGAGGCGCTGGAAGACTGCGCCGAAAGTCCACGTTACCAACTCGTCCCGGGCGATATCTGCGACCGCACGCTGGTCACGAACCTGTTCGAGGAGCATCAGCCGGACGCGGTCATGCACCTCGCCGCCGAGAGCCATGTGGACCGCTCGATCGATGGCCCGGCGGACTTCCTGCAGACCAACATCTTCGGAACCTTCACCGTTCTGGAAGCGGCGCGCGCTTGGCGCGCGGGCCGCAAGGGCGAATTCCGCTTCCATCATATCTCGACCGACGAGGTCTACGGCGCCCTAGGCCCGGATGACGCCGCCTTTTCCGAGACCACGGCTTACGCGCCGAACAGCCCCTACTCCGCCTCCAAGGCCGCCGCCGATCATCTGGTCAGGGCATGGGGCGAGACCTACGGCCTGCCGGTCGTCACCTCTAACTGCTCGAACAACTACGGCCCGTGGCAATTTCCGGAGAAGTTGATCCCGGTGATGCTGATCGCCGCGTTCGAGGGCCGCTCCCTGCCGGTCTATGGCGCCGGCGAGAACATCCGCGACTGGCTGCATGTGGAAGACCACGCCCGGGCGCTGCGGCTGGTGCTGGAGCGCGGGACGGCCGGCGAGTGCTATAACATCGGCGGCGACGCCGAGCGCCGGAATATCGACGTGGTGCGCCAGATCTGCGCGCTGATGGACGAGCATGTCCCGGCAGCCGCCCCCCATGACCGGCTGATCAGTTTTGTCACCGACCGTCCCGGGCACGACCTGCGATATGCGGTCGACAGCTCGAAAATCCGGCGCGAGCTGGGCTGGTCACCCTCCGAGACGTTCGAGATCGGGCTGAGGGGCACCATCGCCTGGTATGTGGACAACACAAGCTGGTGGCAGGACATCCAGCAAGACAGCACCCACGGCCAGCGGCTCGGGCTGCGGGGCGGGTGAGATGCACCTCCTGGTGATCGGCCGGTCGGGACAGCTCGCGCGCGCCCTGGACGTGCGCGGGGCCGGCAAGGCCCGGATATGCTTTTATGGCCGCGAGACGGTGGACCTGATGGTCCCCGGTCAGGCGGCGAAGGCGATCGACGCCGCGCGGCCAGATCTGGTCATCAACGCTGCCGCCTATACGGCGGTGGATGATGCCGAGACCGAGAGTGACGCCGCGTTCAGGATCAACGGCGAGGCGGTCGGCGAGATCGCCGTGGCCGCCGCCACCGTCAATGCTGCCCTGATTCACGTCTCGACCGACTACGTCTTCGACGGTCGAAAAGCGGGCGCCTATGTCGAGACCGATCCGGTCAATCCGGTGAACTTATATGGCGCAAGCAAACGAGCAGGCGAACTGGCGGCGCTGGAGGGAAATGCCCGGACCGTGGTGCTGCGCACCTCCTGGGTCTATTCGCCCTGGGGCCGGAACTTCGTCCTGACGATGTTGAAGCTCGCCGGTGAGCGGGCGCGATTGCGCATCGTCGATGACCAGCACGGCAAGCCGACCTCGGCGCTGGACCTGGCCGACGCCTGCCTGGCCATCGGCGCCCGGCTGGCCGAAGCTCCCGCCGGGAGCCCGCTCCGGGGCCTTTATCACTACGCGGCCAGTGGAACCTGCAGTTGGGCGGGCTTCGCGGCGGAGATATTCGAGCAGACCGGACGGCGCGGCGGGTCCATGCCCAAGATCGAGCGGGTCGGAAGCGCCGACTATCCCTCAACTGCTCCCCACCCAGCGAATTCGGCGCTCGACTGCACCAGATTCGAGGCGACATTCGGGGTAAAGACAGTACCATGGCGCCAAGCGCTGGCGCGGGTGCTGGAGATGATCGCGGAAAGGGATAGCGAATGAAGGGCATCATTCTGGCCGGAGGGTCGGGCACGCGCCTGCATCCGCTGACGCTGTCGATCTCCAAGCAACTGCTGCCCGTCTACGACAAGCCGATGATCTATTACCCGCTGTCGGTGCTGATGATCGCCGGAATCCGCGAGATCCTGATCATCACCACCCCGGAAGATGCGCCGCTGTTCCGCCGCCTGATGGGCGACGGGTCGCGATGGGGCATCAACCTCGCCTATGCCGAGCAGCCGAGGCCGGAGGGCCTGGCGCAGGCCTTTATCATCGGCCGCGACTTTGTCGGGCAAGACCGGGTGGCGCTGGTGCTGGGCGACAATATCTTCTTCGGCCAGGGGCTCTCCGGGCTGCTGCGCAAAGCCGCGGCACGCGAGCACGGCGCGACGGTTTTCGGCTACCAGGTGAGCGACCCGGAAAGATACGGTGTGGTGGAGTTCGACGCCTCCGGCCGCGCCATCGGCCTCGAGGAAAAACCCGCCCGGCCGAAATCCGGCCACGCGGTCACCGGGCTCTATTTCTACGATAACGACGTGCTGGATATCGCCGCCAGAGTGCGCCCCTCGGCGCGCGGCGAACTGGAGATCACCGATGTCAACAAGGCCTATCTCGCCCGCGGCGATCTGTTCGTCGAGAAAATGGGGCGCGGCTTCGCCTGGCTCGACACCGGCACCTTCGACTCGCTGATCCAGGCCGGGCAGTTCGTCCAGACCGTCGAGGCGCGCCAGGGCCTGAAGATCGCGGCCCCCGAGGAGATCGCCTGGCGAAACGGCTGGATCGGTGACGATGAACTGGAGCAGCGCGCCGCCGAATTGCAGAAATCCGGCTATGGCGGCTACCTCACGAAACTCATCGGCTGACCTGCGATGTTGCTCGGGCAAGCCGCTGAAGCTGAATATTGTCCGAGGGGCGAAAAAGGGGTTACCCTCCGCCCGCTGGTTCGCCTGCAAACACAGAAATACCGTCGAGGTGGATGATGTCACTAGAAAATTGCTCGATCGTCAACTTCCCGGTCATCCATGACCCGCGCGGCAACCTGACCTTCATCGAGGGCGACAATCACATCCCCTTCGATATTGCCCGGGTCTACTATCTCTACGACGTGCCGGGCGGCGCCCAACGCGGCGGCCATGCTCACAAGGTGTTGAGCCAACTCATCATCGCGATGTCGGGAAGCTTCGATGTCCATCTCGACGATGGCGATCAGAAGCGCACCTTCCACCTCAACCGGTCCTATTACGGGCTCTATGTCTGCCCGATGATCTGGCGTGAGATCGACAATTTTTCCTCGGGCTCGGTCTGCCTCGTGCTTGCGTCGCATCGCTATGACGAGTCAGACTATTATCGCGACCATGACGAGTTCCAGAAGGTGGTGAAGGAGCGGCAAGGTGATACCCTTTCTTGACGTGAAAGCCGCCTATGACGAGCTGCGGCCCGGGATCGACCGGGCGATCGCGCGGGTGTCCGGCAGCGGCTGGTATATCCTCGGCCCCGAGGTCGAGTGTTTCGAGGCCGCATTCGCGGACCATGTCGAGGCTGCGCATTGTGTCGGCGTCGGAAATGGGCTGGATGCCCTGGTCCTGATCCTTCGTGCTCTCGGAATTGGCCCGGGCGACGAGGTGATCGTCCCGGCGCAGACCTTTGTCGCCACCTGGCTGGCGGTGAGCTGGGCCGGTGCGACGCCGGTGCCCGCCGAGGTGGAGAGCAACTGCGCCCTGCTGGACCCGGAAGCGATCGAGGCCGCGATCACCCCGAGAACCCGGGCGATGATGCCGGTGCACCTGTTCGGCCATCCCGCCGATCTCGACCCCATATGCGAAATCGCCGGGCGCCACGGCATCCCGGTGATCGAGGATGCAGCCCAGGCCCATGGCGCCTGCTACAAGGGCAAGCGGGTTGGTTCGCGCGGCGCCGCGGCGGCGTGGAGCTTCTACCCCACCAAGAACCTCGGCGCGATGGGAGACGGCGGCGCGATCACCACCGATGATGCGGCCCTCGCGGCGCGGTTGCGCCTGCTGCGGAACTACGGCTCGGCGGAGAAATATGTCCACGAGATCGCCGGCGTCAACAGCCGGCTGGACCCGATCCAGGCGGCGGTGCTGACCGAGAAGTTGCCCCGCCTCGACGCCTGGAACAGCCACCGGCGACGGATTGCCGCGCTCTATCTCGAAGGCCTGGCCGGGCTGCCGATCGACCTGCCCAAACCCGCCAACTGGGCCGAACCGGTCTGGCACCTGTTCCCGATCCGCTGTGCGCACCGGGACCGGCTGGCGGAGAGGCTGCGCCAGGTGGGCATCGCCACCGGGTGCCACTATCCGGCCGTGCCCTATCGGCAAGCCGCCTATGCGGACGCCGCCGGTGCGTGGTCATTCCCGGCCGCCGAGGATTGGGCGGCGCGCTGCCTCAGCCTGCCGATCGGACCGCATCTTGAGCTGGCCGATGCGGAGCTGGTGGTTTCGGCGGTTCGCGATGCGCTGGCGGAGGCCGGGTCATGATCGGCCCCCTGCTTCGCGGCCTCGTGCGACGCGGCGCGAGATTGCATCCCTGTCTCAATTGGCTGCTCCAGGAATGACCTCGGGACTGACCCGGGCCTTCGCCATCTTCACCGGCGCATCGGTCGTGGGAGTGGCCTGCCAGATCGCCAAGGGCAAGATCGTGGCGGTTTTCCTTGGCCCCGAAGGGGTTGGAATTCTCAACCAACTCAACCAGTTATGGGTGTTCTCGGCGGCCCTCGCGGGGCTCGGCTTCTTCAGCGGCATTATCCACCACATCTCGCGCAGCCACAGCGACAACGACACCGGGGGCATGCGCCGGCAGATTTCGTCCTCGGTCCTGTTCCTGCAGATCTTCGCGCTCGCCGCGGCAGCTTCGGCGGTGGCCTTCTCGACCGAGATTTCAGCGGCGATCTTCGCCGATGGCGGCATGCGGGCAAATTATGTCGCGCTGATCATGATATCGGTGCCGATCGGCGTGGCGGCGCAGAACTATCGCGGGGTACTGAGCGGCGCGCGCGCCGTCGGCGCCCTGGCGCGGGCGCAGATGACGGCCGACCTGTCCAGCGTCGCGTTGTCGGCCATGCTGGTGCCGCTGCTGGGCCTCACCGGAGCGATCGCCAGCTTCATCGGCCTTCAGATCATCCTGCTGGCGATGAATTTCCTGCTGTCCGCCAGAACGCTGGGCACCGCGGTGGTGTTGCCGCGGCCCGGTGACTTCCGCTGGGCCGAGATCCGGCGCAATGCAGGTTTTGGCTGGATCGAACTGCTGCTGGCGGCGGTATCGACCTTTTCGGTGTTGCTGGTCGGACGCTGGATCCTGCAAACGCTCGGCGTGGAACAGAACGGCCTCTTCGCCACCGCATGGCGGGTCTCGGCGGTCTATTTCACCGCCCTCTACGCCGCGGTGGGCGGGTTCTACTTCCCCACCCTGTCGGCGACCCGGAGCGATGCCGAGCTCACCGGCCAGATGAACCGGGCGCTCGCGTTGTTCATGTTCCTGGTGCCGCCGATGGCGGCGTTCCTGATCGTGGCCGGGCCGCTGTTGATGACGGTCCTGTTCTCGGCCGAGTTCGTCCCGGCGGCCGCATTGCTGCTGCTGATGCTGCCCGGAGATCTGTTCCGCATTTCGGCGGAGACGCTCGGGGTTGCGTTCCTGGCGCGACGGCGCTTCCTGCTTTACGGCGCCAGTCTCCCGGTCTGGGTCGGGCTGTATCTGGGGCTGACCTGGTTGCTGATGCCGGACTATGGGCTGATGGGCATCGCTGCCGCCTACCTGATCTCGCAAGCGGTGAAGGCGGCGCTGGTGTATTTCCTGGTCGGGCGGGTCTTCGGCTTCCGGCTCGATGCCACCTGCGGCGCCGCCATAGGGCGCGGTTTCGCCCTGGTCGCGGCGGTCTCCGTCGCCACCGGCATGTTGGCCTCCGGGCTTCTTGCCGGGGTTCTTGGCGCCCTCTGCCTCGCGGCCTGGCTGCACCTTAGCTGGCGCGACCCGACCTTCCGGTCGCTGGCGCAGGCTGGTCTCCGGCGGCTGCGCCGATGGGGTTGAGCCCTATCCGCCCCGGCGACGGTCGAGCAGGAAATTGGCCAGGCCGGACGGCAGCAGCGTCAGCACCAGGCCCTTGAGGACGGAGCTGTTCAGGATCGCCCGCGGCCGCTCCAGGACCGCGCGCCGCAGGCAGCGCCGCCCGAGCGCGAAGTCCCTCTCGCTGACGATGATGTCGAGCCCCTTGACCACCCCGATATACGACAGCCTGTGGTCCCTCAACCGGGCGATGTTCTCCGGCAGTCCCGGACCGGCGAAGAATTTCTCCCAGTATCTGATGTTCTCGAAATACATCAGCTTGTGCTTCGCGCCGGTGTTGTAGCTGTGCGCGCGCATCACCGCGATCACCTCGTCGACATAATCAAACCGGAAGTGCAGCGCGAGCTTGACGTAGATCGACTCGCCCTCGGCCCGGAACTCCTCATCGAAGGACACGCACTCGAAGCACTCGCGCCGGAACATCGGCGTGACCGGATAGATGAAATTGCCCTCGGTCAGCAAGGCCTCGGCGATCCAGCCCCGGCGCATCGGCATCGGCTGCCAGAGGACGCTCTCGCCGGTGTCCTCGAAATGGCGCAACCCCTTGCCATAGACCACCCCCACATCATCCGGGCATTCCAGGAACCGGCGCACCTGGAGCGCGACCTTCTCCGGCAGATACCAGTCGTCCGAGGGCAGGAAGCAGACAAAGGCGCCCCGCGCGCGCGCCAGCGCCTGGTTGAGCACAGCACCCTGGCCGCGGTTGCGCTGGTTCAGGATCACGGTGATACCGGGCCGCCCCTCATAGCCGCGCAGCACCGCGTGGCTGCCGTCGGTGGAGCCGTCA
>Ga0209987_10001228_pt1 | contig 13912 bp, 11 predicted proteins | sample N074metaG_FD_182134 | JGI IMG/M metagenome (GOLD analysis project Ga0209987, IMG submission 182134) | Deep subsurface microbial communities from Kermadec Trench to uncover new lineages of life (NeLLi) - N074 metaG (SPAdes) (version 2) | ecosystem: Environmental > Aquatic > Marine > Ocean trench... | reverse complement strand
CCGAAGGTGGAGCCAGCCGGCGATTGGTGAAGCTTTTCTCGGCCCTGGTGGGATGGATCCCAGGCGGCCTGGCCATCATGACGACGTTCGTGCTAGCCTTTTTCACGCCTCTGACGGGCGCCTCGGGCGTGACGATTCTCTCCATGGGAGGCTTGCTTCTGCCCGTTATGCGCCGGGCCCGCTACCCGGAGCGCTTCTCAGTGGGACTGGTGACCGTCTCAGGTTCCATCGGACTGCTGCTTCCTTTGAGCCTTCCCGTTATCTTGTACGCCGTGACAGCCAAAGTTTCTGTCGCAGATCTCTTCCTGGGGGCACTCTTACCCGGCGTGTTGCTCATCCTGCTGGTTGCCGCCTGGGGCGTCCGTCAGGGTATTGTCAGCGGCATTGAGCGTCAGCCGTTCGATCTCCGGAAAGCCGCCGCCGCCCTTTGGGAAGCCAAGTGGGAACTCCTGCTTCCGGTGGTGATTCTGGTCGGAATCATCGGAGGCTTTACCACCTGGGTGGAGGCATCGGCTATTACCGTCCTCTACGCATTTGTGGTCGAGTGCTTCATTTACAAGGACCTGAGTATTCGCAAGGACACACTGCGCATCGCCATCGAGACGGCAACCCTGGTGGGAGGCTTTATGATCATTCTGGGGATGGCTCTGGGATTCACCAATTACCTGATCCAGGCGGAAATCCCCATGCAGGCACTGGCCTGGGTCCAATCAAACATCGAATCTCCCTGGGTATTCCTGCTGGCACTCAACATCCTATTACTTGTTGTCGGCGGCCTGATGGATATCTACTCGGCCATCTTCGTCATCGTACCCTTGATCACACCGATCGCCGCAGCTTACGGTGTCAACCCGGTCCATTTGGGCATCATCTTTCTGGCTAACCTGGAGTTGGGCTACCTGACCCCGCCCATGGGCGAGAACCTGTTTCTGTCCTCGTTCCGTTTCAACCTGCCTCTTACGACTGTCTTTCGCTCGATCGTTCCCTTCTGGCTGATTCTGATGGCGGGAGTTCTGGTGATTACCTACTTTCCACCAATGACTTTGATCCTGGTGGAGCTTTTTTCGGGCAGACCATGACGGGTAATGAATTCCACGGTCAATTTATCGAAGGCTGATAAAGAACGGGAGCAAAGTGATGACTCTAAAAACGAAACAGTTGGGAATGGTCAGAACCTCATTCATCTGGTAACGAGCAAGGTTGGGTTCGGTTAAAGGCACCCGACGGTAAAGGATCGCACGGTGATGGAGTATCTGTTCGGTGATGTGATCGATGTAACGTTTGAGCTGCGTTGCTTTAGTAATGGGTTAGATACGTTAGATTCATTGAAAAGACGTCAACAAAAAGTCCCTAGGAGGAAAAGATGGCCCTGAAAAGGTACGCTAATCATTTTTATCAAAAGGGATTCAAAATGTGGAAGACCATCTTGCTGCCAATAGTCATTGCGGCACTCCTCACGGGATGTGTTCAGTCTGTGCAGCCTCTGTACACAGAAGTGGATCTAATTTTCGACAAGGAACTTTTAGGCACATGGACATGGGCAAGAGGTCACGCTACCAGGGAACCCGTAGGCCCTTTAGACTTGTCAACGCCCGTTGAGATTCCAATAATACACCGGCACTGGTGGACTCGTGACAAGAAAGCCAATTTGCTTCTGGGAAAGGATTTTTTCGAGTTCAGAGAACAGTCCCCAGGCCATAACTTCAGGATTTCTCCTGAAAAAGTGATCCGACTTAAATCGGAACTTTATTTCCGGATCTTCGGAGATTTTCTTGAATGGTTTTTTTATTTCCTGATCGTCGAAGATTTTCCTGATCAGGGCTACACCCTACATTTCAGTGAAAAGACGAAGGCTGGTAAGCATATCCGCATATGGGTGGATAATCGGTCCTATGGCATTTTACGCAAGTACCTGCGGCAAAATTCCCCCAATCTTGTTGCAGAGGTGCTCGAGTTCAACTTGGATTTCACGGTCGAGAAGTCAGGAGAAAAAACTTATGCCCTCGCGTTTCCATCCACAACATTTGAGCTTCATCTGATGCGGCTGGGTGAGTCCCTCTTCGTGGACATCTATCCAACACATGACGAGGAAGAGGCTGCGCGAAAGCACACATTTCTTCGAATAGAAAGAGACGGGGAATCTTTGCATACTTGGTTTCTCGACCGTAAATGGCTAAAAGGCAAAACCGAGTCGGGAGAAGCCAACCTCGAACACGAGAGTGAGGACGGCACCATTATCCTGACAGCCTCGACCCATGAACTACGGGCGTTCTTTTTGAAGTATGCGGAGGACGAGGAAGCGTTTTCTGATCCGCTTGAATGGCGTCGCCAAAAGGTGGAATGACTCGCACGGACGAATGAGGTGTCCGTACAAACAGCGGGTGCTTCTTCAGGGAAGTGTTGTTAATTGTCTTCTGCAGCCTCGCAATAGATGATTCTGCCTGGATTCTCCCCGCTTTTTCTGTCATGAGGTACGTGGGCTCCTCGAACCAGCTAAGGACGATGGTATCTTTAACTACTCGCTGTTGTTCTACATCATCCAGATGTTGCCGGTCAGCTCAGCCATAGATAACTTGTCAGCAACTTGTCAGCCGCCCTTTCGCCCACTTGGACGTATAACGCCCTTACCGGAAACTGATCGACAACCGCAATACTGCCTGATGGAAGCGTTTTCTAAATCTTGAGGTGTCCTGAAAGCAATCAAAATTGGCCTCTATTTTGGTTTGAGTTGGCTGGAGTGAGTTGGAGTGAGTTTGCCGCGGGCACATCTCGGGCACAATTGGGGTATTTTCGGGGTGAGTCAAGTGCGAGTTTAGGCTGCTGCGTGGTCATATAGAAACCTCAATGCGGGATGGAACTATGAACCTTACCCCGTGCAACCCCTGTGATATAATTCTTCTTACTATGAGTACAAAGAGAGTCGATTTTGACAAGGATGGAATCTCGGAGCTTCCCAATGATCAGCCGGTTGTGTACAAGATCTTCAATAAGAAAGACGAAAACGTTTACACTGGCATAGCTGGTAGGGGTAATGTCCAGGATAGACTACAAGACCATCTGCCCGGAGCCCAAGACCATATTCCTGGTGTGAAAGTCCAGATCGAGCAGATGCCGAGCATCAAAGATGCCAGGGAGAAGGAATCAAACATCCTATCGAGAACTAAACCCAAGCATAACAAACAAGGCAAGTAGTTCATTTCACCATTGCCGTTCTTCTAGTCCATCTCCCAAGCAAGTCTCTATTGGTAAGAGGAGAGCCCCGGTCTAGACCCTCGTTTCCCGTGCGTTCCTTCGAGTGTACGCGATTTTCCCCTGTTGAGGCTATGACTATATAGCCCTATTGAGATTTAAACGGTAAAAAAGGGGCACACTCGCGAATGGAAAGTGCTCCTTTTTTACGGCACCCAAAACTCGCTTAGCTAGACCCCGAAGTGCTCAAACTCCGCTTTCCTCCGCTTCTTGACTCGATTTCCAGGCCTCAATTACACTAAGACCTCAAAGGCCAATCAACACAAGTAGGACGGCAATTGAGCCTAGGAGGGGACAATGCAATTCCAGGACATCATTCAAGATTCCATGAGTGCTTTTCTGCGCGGGATAGCCGAATTCATGCCCAACATCCTGGCGGCAATCGTCATTCTGATCGTGGGATGGATTGTGGCCAAGGTCCTGAAGGCTGCGGTCAAGCGGGGACTCAGGCTTGTCAAGTTCCCGACGCTCACCGAGAAAGGCAAGATCGATGCCTTCTTGATAAAGGGTGGTATAGAGCAGAGTACAACCGATGTGCTTGGCATGTTGGTTTACTGGCTGGCCATGCTGATGGTTCTGGTCACGGCAGCGAACGCGCTTGGGCTCCAGGTGGTGTCGCAACTGCTCAACCAGATTCTCCTCTACATCCCCAACATCATTGTCGCTGTCATCGTCGTGGCTGTCGGTCTTTTTTCTGCAGAGTTTATCGGCGCCCTGGTGAGGACGGCAGCCGCCAATGCCGGAATGGAAGAAGCGGGGCTGGTGGCAACTCTCGCCCGCTACTCGCTTATCGTCTTTGCCGTAGCCATTGCGTTGGAGCAGTTGCACATCGGCCACGAGATCGTGATGGTTTTTTGATCCTCTTCGGTGCGGCAGCCCTCGCTGCGGCATTGGCCGTTGGCCTGGGGGCGCGTGAAATCGTCACACGGTACCTCGACGACCGGTTTGGCAAGAACCGGTAGTCAGAGTCCCGCAGCCACTTGTAGAGTCCAAGCAAGGGATAGATCAATCTGCAGTAGCGTATCTTTGGGCCGTCAGGTAGAAGGCTGCCCAAAACGCCGATAAACCGGTCCCCAAGTTGACTCTGCCGCAGGAGCTGGGACGAAATCTACAAGAGTGGGATACAAAGGAGTAATCTTTGATCTGTTCCACACCCTGACTGGTCCGGAATCCGAATGGGGTTCTTTGCCCGATACATCGAAGGTGCTCGGCGTGGAGCAAAATGCTTGGAATGAGGCTCTCGTTGAAGGATCAAAGTGGCGACTTTTGGGTCAAGAACGAGATGCACTCACCATCATCCGTCGCCTGGCGCACTCAATCGATCCGACGATTCCAGAGGAAACCATAGGCGAAGCCAAACAGATTCGAGAGCAATCATTCGCACGGCTGGCGTTGGGTACCAACCGTGTTTGTAAGGTGGGGTTACTCGTTGGAAGCGGATTCGAAAAGGAGGGCGTCGGTCTTTGCTGTGGATCAAGCTACCTGAGCGGGGCCGAGTCTAGGCTATATTGAAATTCAAGATGAAAGGGGACGCGCTTACCTACTACGGCTCAGGTTCATCCGCAGCAGCAGGTCTTGGAAGCGAGGGTCGTTTGTGCGAGGAGTATGTCGGTATGCGGATGTGGTTTACTACTCCAGAACTCAACTACGAAGAGCTCAGTACAAGTCCCCATCCTGGGCGAGCAGAATGTTCTCGATGCCTTCGTCGATCATCTCCTTAAGGACACCCAGGCGATCGAAATCGTCCGGACTGTTGTAATTCTGAACATGGACCATCACGATGTTCTTCACCCCAGACTCATCGTAAACCTGCTTTAGTCGCTCGGGGAACATGTGATAAGCGCCGATTACCCTGACCTTTTCTTCTTCGGTGTCACCGCCCCAGGTCGCATAACGGACATTCTTGCGAGTGATGCCTTCGACGAACAGGATGTCCGCGTCTTTTGCGGCAGCCGCCAGCCCCTCCGAGTAGGTTCCATCACCTCCGAATGCGAATACCCGGCTGTCCGATTTCGCCGTGAAACGATACGCGTAGGTGTGCTCGAGAAAGCCGTGGTTGGTCGGGAAAGCCTCGACGAGCACGTTGTCATCCTCGAAAATTCTCTTGCCGTCCGTGGTCGTGCCCGGCCAGACAGGGATACCAACCGCCGTAGATCCAGAGGGGTCCCGAACGATTGAACCCTGCGCCATCTCATGCCGGTCGATGCTCCAGGCAGCGTTGATGTGCCTAATCATCTCATCGACGCCTGTCGGTCCGAAGATCTTCTTGTCGCCGCCGGCGTAGAATTTGTAGGGATTGGAAATGAAAGAAGGAAGACCAACCGTATGATCTTCGTGCAAATGCGTCAGAAACAGGTACTTTAGATTTGGCAGAGCAAAGACAGAGTTTAGATCTAGTGCGTCCTGGGTAAGCACTGCATGCGCCAACGCTCTCCACCAGCCCTCGCCGCAATCAACGAAGTAGGGATAGCCGTTGACAATAACCGCCAGGGCAGGGCCATAACGGAAAGGATTGGGCGTAGGGTCGCCAGTACCCATGACCAGTACTTTCGACTTGGAGTCAGACGGTGATCGGTCAAGCGGGCCGCGGTTTTCGAAGGTTGGCCAGTTGCCGGGCGTTGTATAGGGTGATCGCCAGTTATCCGGTTCCACGAAAGGAACATTCAGGTGATTCTGCTCCGTGTCAGCAGCGCCTTTCTCAAGGTTTTCTTCCCAGGTCTGGGCGGTAGCCGTGCCTGCAATGGTGGCAAGCGCGAGAGCGAGCACAAGCGCCAGTGAGCCTTCGTTTAGATTTGCAAGCTTCATAAGTCCTCATGCCTCCTTTGGTTCTGATTGATTCTCGTATTTGGGACAGAGTGCCAGGTTCGGCTTAACCTGTCTACTGTCAAAATTGACAGTGCCACCCTCTTTATTTTGGTTGGAGTGAGTTTGCCGCGTTCTTATGGCATCAATTGGGGTATTTTGGGGTTGAGTCAGGCAAGGGTTTAGGCCGCGTCGTCATATAGAAACCTCAATGCTGGATGAAAGGCGTTTGGCCAGCATAGTCTTGCCAGTGTCTTTGGGAAGGATTTGCGAGGAACGGCAGCCACTAGTCTAGGCTATATTGATATTCAATATGAAAGGGGTCCATTCTAGCGAACATATTGAACCTAGACTCGCTCGCCGGAAACCACCCTTTCACCCACTTGGGCGTATAACGCCCTTACCGCAAACTGACCCACTACCGAAGGTTCAGGTTTGGTGCAAAGTGGTGCATCTTGATGTATAATTAGAGTTTATGGCAACCATGGAAAAACCCACTCGTCAGAGTATCTCACTGCCCTCTCGCCTGGCCAAGCGGGTCAAGGCTTTGGCCAAGCACCAGAAGACCAGCGCGAACCGGGTTCTCGTTGAGCTCATCGAGACTGGGCTGGAGTCGAAGGAAGCTGAGAAACACCGGTTCTTTGAACTGGCAGACCAGTTGGGTACTTCGACCGATAGAGCAGAGCAGCGGCGCATCAAGGAGGAACTGGCACGCCTGACGTTTGGGGAGTAGATGCCGAAAATTCAATGGAAGAATCTCCCGCCTGCCCTTCGGGATCATCTCTTCGATCGACTTCGCGAGCGAAAAATCACAGTCGAGAACCTCTATCAGTTGAAACTTTGGCGCGAAACCCAGCCCGAGGCTCCAGAAGGACTTTGGTACAAGGACTTTGGATCGTTCAAGATTTGTGGGGAAGGGAGATATCCGAAGACCTTTCTACTGCGCGGCCAGCCCGCCAAGGGGGTGAAGATCTGAAGTACTCCCATTAATGCTTGGAAGACCTCCCGCGACCTCACGGCTGCCTCTCGGCCCTATGACCCTCTACTCACCTCCGGATGCAAGAGAACCTAATCTTCAGGCCAGCGGTAAGGAGGCCGCTGACCATGAAGAGAAAAAGCAAAAGGAGTTCCAAGAAGGTTTCCAGGACCAAAACCAAGCTTCAGCTTCCCGATCTCGATCAAGCCAAGGCAGCAGTCCTCAACAGTCTGGGATCACCGGAGTCGCAACGCGGGTATCACCATGCCATCGACGAGTTCATTGGTTGGTATTGCTCTGAACCGCGCCTCTCCTTCAACAAGAGCGTGGTAACCCGCTACCGAATCCACCTCGAGGCTCGCCAACTGGCACCGGGAACCATCAACGTCAGACTCGCAGCGGTGCGCCGTCTCGCTTACGAGGCGGCCGACTTTGGGCTGTTGAGCCCGGAACTCGCAGCGGGCATACGCCGGGTCAAGGGAGCGAAGAAGTTGGGCGTTCGCCTTGGCAACTGGCTGACGGCTGAAGAGGCTTGCACCCTGTGGCAACTTCCGAATACCGAGACTCTCAAAGGCAAGCGTGACCGAGCAATCCTGGCAACCCTCTTAGGTTGTGGGCTTCGTCGCCGTGAGCTAGCTGAGTTGACCTTCTATCACCTCCAACGTCGTGAAGATCGCTGGGTAATCATCGACCTGGTTGGCAAAGGGGGCCATGTGCGGACAGTCCCGGTTCCAGACTGGGTCAAACAAACCATCGACATCTGGCTCACCGCAGCCGGAATTGCGAGCGGTCGACTCTTTCGGTGCGTTTGTAGAGCGGGAACCGCCTGGGGCAACGGCATGACGGAGAAGGTTGTCTGGCATGTCGTCAAAAACTATGCTGCCAAGCTTGGAGCTCCAAAGCTCGCTCCACATGACCTTCGTCGATCCTGCGCACGCCTCTGTCACGAAGCCGGAGGCGAGTTGGAACAGATCCAATTTCTGCTCGGCCACGTCTCAGTGCAAACGACAGAAAAGTACCTTGGGTGCAAGCAGCGCCTTCGCGGGGCTGTCAACGATCGAATCGGAATTGAGCCATAACATAGTTACGTGCAAGGGTATGCGACATCCGACCCGGACGACTTCCGACTATAGGTCCAAGTGGACTGGACCAGCTAGATAGGCCTCACAGGTATTGCATTGTCAATCAGTAGAATGTTCAAATGACATAGACAATGTCTTCACAGAAGAAGCGACGTTCAATCGATATCAAGCTCTTAGCTGATCTCTTCGAGATGGGAGGCGGCTTACGTTTGTCGGCGATTGGGAGGAGCCATCTGGGGAATCCTGGTTAGAACCTCAAGAAGGGACAATTAAGGATGTTCGTGATTAAAATGAAAAATTATAAAGTCATATCGTTGCTGGTTGCTGTTCTTTTTCTTTGTTCCGTAAATTTGTGTTTGGGACAAACGTTGGATGAATCAGATTTCGTTATTTTTGAAAGCGAAGTTTATCATGTGAGTTTCTATTATCCAAAGAGTCTTCTTATTCCCCAGGAAACTCCGCCTCAAGAGAATACGATGTATCGTTTTCAATCATCATTAGGTAGTGATGCATGGTTGACTGTCAGGTTTATTCCCCCCGAACAAGCCTCATCATTAACCATGACATGTAAAGATGAAATTAAGGTCAAAATATTAAATTTGGATTGTGAAACTATTGAGTTATCAGAAAATTTATACACATATATCGATTATTCAAGTAGCTTCTTAAAAGAAGGACAGCTTAGAGCCATCGCTTGGATTGAGCATCCGACTGGTGGTATTATTGATATACAATTTTCACCAATTGATGAAAATCAGAAACAACTTTTCAGAGATATTATAAAATCTATTAGATTACTTGAATAGGCTTTTGGATGTCGGTTATGAACCCTGGGTCGCCCACTCCGCAAGCCAAATGGCCGCGATGATCGACGCCAGAAACAGGAATAGGATCAGCTCTGCGATGCGAAACCAGCGCCGGTTTCGGGCGATACTCTCGGCACCTGGCCTGGCCCGCTGCACGGCCCCTGAGGCCTCCACCCCAGCAAGGTATTCCGTGCTGTTCAGTTCGGCTGTCTCGGCGAGTGTCCTACCAAGCACGACATCGTCACCCTTTTAAATGGTGACGGTCTTTTTTTGGTTCGTAGGTCAAGTCTTATTTTTGCTGTAAATTTCGGATTTGGGCGAGCCATGTTGGAGGGCCGTGTCGTTAATCAAACAGACACTTGGATAAAAACGCCGGGTCGTCGATTGGTTCACTTCTCCGATAAGCCGACTATACGGCCACTGGGGGAAAACGTAAGCACTCCGGCGTCTTTGGCGACTGAATTGCGACACACCTCCTGGAGGATGGTTACGATATTCGAACAGTACAGGAACTCTTGGGACACAAGGATGTTAGAATAACAATGGTTTACACCCACGTCTTGAACCGGGGACCAAGGGGCGTTCGGAACTCCATGGAAAAAATGCCGGACGGGTAATATGCGGGTCAGTATAAGCGTTTTGGGTCGAGCGGCATGTTCAGCGGAACTTGTTGCCAGTAAGCTAATTACGTAGCGTCTTCAGCCTATTTATGCATGCGTCTTATACGGACTACTGGAATAGTATACTGATCAGCATATTCGTGTGAAAACCAATCGACTCGCGAAATCAACAAAGTGGCTCACCTGAGCAGGAGGTAGAGACGTGTCGGGGGAAAAAGGTTTGTCGCGCATTGCGGGTTTTCCTGTTCGATTTCTGATGCGCAGCTACCGTCATTTGGCTACGGTGCGCACGGAGAAGCGTCTGCCGGCAGGTCCAGACACGATTGACCTGCTGCTGTACGCAAGCCTCAACCTTGTTCCAATCGTGGCCCTCTTCTTTGTCCCCTTTAGCTGGCAGGGCATAGTCGCGCTGCTGGGAATGAACATTGTTGGCATCATCGGTTCGGAAGTAGCCGATCACCGATACTTTTCTCACCGTCCCTTTAAGACCAGTCGCTGGGGAGAATACTTCCTCGCGTTCTGTTCAGGGATAGTCTTTCAGGATTCGCTGTTTCATTGGGCTACTGATCACAAGGCTCATCATCGCTTCAGCGACAATCAGGACGAGTACGCCGACAGGGATCCTCACAACTCAACGAAGGGGTTTTTCCACAGTTTTTGCGGTTGGTTGTTGATGCGAAGTCCTCATCGGGACGACCTCAATGCGAAGAGACAGCGAGGTCGCGGTCTGTATGAGGATCGATTGTTGAACATGCTTCAGTTCTTGCCATTTCTTTGGTTGTGTTTGTTCGGCATCTTAACCGGGCTCTATTTCTTTGGCGGCTGGACTGCCATCGTATATGGCATCGTAGGACTCATCGTTCTTCCTTCGCTTGATATGTTTCTGGTCAACAGTGTAGGGCACGGTCACGGTCCAGGCTGGCTGCATACCAGGGATTACGACAACGGTGATCGCTCCACTAACGTGGCCTTGCTTGGCTTCATTGGTAGCGGGGTCGGGTGGCACAACAACCACCACGCCTTTCCTTGGTCCGCGCGTTCCGGCCTTGAAAGGTGGCAGTTGGACAAGGCTTGGTTGATCATCCGTTGCATGGAGTACTGCGGCATTGTCCGGGACGTCAGACAGCCGACGGAAGAACAAAAACGACTCAAGAAGGACAAGGCAATGGCAAAAACCACAGGAACCGAGCGTTCCGAAGCATGACAGCGACATATTCGTCGATCATGTCTCCCACTTGAATCGGTTAAGGACGATCGTATCTTTTGTACTCGCTGATGTTCTCCATCATCCAGATGTTGCCGGCTAGCTCAGCCATAGAGAAGACAATCTTGTCAACCGCCCTTTCGCCCACTTGGACGTATAACGCCCTTACCGCAAACTGACCCACTACCGAAGGTTCAGGTTTGGTGCAAAGTGGTGCATCTTGATGTATAATTAGAGTTTATGGCAACCATGGAAAAACCCACTCGTCAGAGTATCTCACTGCCCTCTCGCCTGGCCAAGCGGGTCAAGGCTTTGGCCAAGCACCAGAAGACCAGCGCGAACCGGGTTCTCGTTGAGCTCATCGAGACTGGGCTGGAGTCGAAGGAAGCTGAGAAACACCGGTTCTTTGAACTGGCAGACCAGTTGGGTACTTCGACCGATAGAGCAGAGCAGCGGCGCATCAAGGAGGAACTGGCACGCCTGACGTTTGGGGAGTAGATGCCGAAAATTCAATGGAAGAATCTCCCGCCTGCCCTTCGGGATCATCTCTTCGATCGACTTCGCGAGCGAAAAATCACAGTCGAGAACCTCTATCAGTTGAAACTTTGGCGCGAAACCCAGCCCGAGGCTCCAGAAGGACTTTGGTACAAGGACTTTGGATCGTTCAAGATTTGTGGGGAAGGGAGATATCCGAAGACCTTTCTACTGCGCGGCCAGCCCGCCAAGGGGGTGAAGATCTGAAGTACTCCCATTAATGCTTGGAAGACCTCCCGCGACCTCACGGCTGCCTCTCGGCCCTATGACCCTCTACTCACCTCCGGATGCAAGAGAACCTAATCTTCAGGCCAGCGGTAAGGAGGCCGCTGACCATGAAGAGAAAAAGCAAAAGGAGTTCCAAGAAGGTTTCCAGGACCAAAACCAAGCTTCAGCTTCCCGATCTCGATCAAGCCAAGGCAGCAGTCCTCAACAGTCTGGGATCACCGGAGTCGCAACGCGGGTATCACCATGCCATCGACGAGTTCATTGGTTGGTATTGCTCTGAACCGCGCCTCTCCTTCAACAAGAGCGTGGTAACCCGCTACCGAATCCACCTCGAGGCTCGCCAACTGGCACCGGGAACCATCAACGTCAGACTCGCAGCGGTGCGCCGTCTCGCTTACGAGGCGGCCGACTTTGGGCTGTTGAGCCCGGAACTCGCAGCGGGCATACGCCGGGTCAAGGGAGCGAAGAAGTTGGGCGTTCGCCTTGGCAACTGGCTGACGGCTGAAGAGGCTTGCACCCTGTGGCAACTTCCGAATACCGAGACTCTCAAAGGCAAGCGTGACCGAGCAATCCTGGCAACCCTCTTAGGTTGTGGGCTTCGTCGCCGTGAGCTAGCTGAGTTGACCTTCTATCACCTCCAACGTCGTGAAGATCGCTGGGTAATCATCGACCTGGTTGGCAAAGGGGGCCATGTGCGGACAGTCCCGGTTCCAGACTGGGTCAAACAAACCATCGACATCTGGCTCACCGCAGCCGGAATTGCGAGCGGTCGACTCTTTCGGTGCGTTTGTAGAGCGGGAACCGCCTGGGGCAACGGCATGACGGAGAAGGTTGTCTGGCATGTCGTCAAAAACTATGCTGCCAAGCTTGGAGCTCCAAAGCTCGCTCCACATGACCTTCGTCGATCCTGCGCACGCCTCTGTCACGAAGCCGGAGGCGAGTTGGAACAGATCCAATTTCTGCTCGGCCACGTCTCAGTGCAAACGACAGAAAAGTACCTTGGGTGCAAGCAGCGCCTTCGCGGGGCTGTCAACGATCGAATCGGAATTGAGCCATAACATAGTTACGTGCAAGGGTATGCGACATCCGACCCGGACGACTTCCGACTATAGGTCCAAGTGGACTGGACCAGCTAGATAGGCCTCACAGGTATTGCATTGTCAATCAGTAGAATGTTCAAATGACATAGACAATGTCTTCACAGAAGAAGCGACGTTCAATCGATATCAAGCTCTTAGCTGATCTCTTCGAGATGGGAGGCGGCTTACGTTTGTCGGCGATTGGGAGGAGCCATCTGGGGAATCCTGGTTAGAACCTCAAGAAGGGACAATTAAGGATGTTCGTGATTAAAATGAAAAATTATAAAGTCATATCGTTGCTGGTTGCTGTTCTTTTTCTTTGTTCCGTAAATTTGTGTTTGGGACAAACGTTGGATGAATCAGATTTCGTTATTTTTGAAAGCGAAGTTTATCATGTGAGTTTCTATTATCCAAAGAGTCTTCTTATTCCCCAGGAAACTCCGCCTCAAGAGAATACGATGTATCGTTTTCAATCATCATTAGGTAGTGATGCATGGTTGACTGTCAGGTTTATTCCCCCCGAACAAGCCTCATCATTAACCATGACATGTAAAGATGAAATTAAGGTCAAAATATTAAATTTGGATTGTGAAACTATTGAGTTATCAGAAAATTTATACACATATATCGATTATTCAAGTAGCTTCTTAAAAGAAGGACAGCTTAGAGCCATCGCTTGGATTGAGCATCCGACTGGTGGTATTATTGATATACAATTTTCACCAATTGATGAAAATCAGAAACAACTTTTCAGAGATATTATAAAATCTATTAGATTACTTGAATAGGCTTTTGGATGTCGGTTATGAACCCTGGGTCGCCCACTCCGCAAGCCAAATGGCCGCGATGATCGACGCCAGAAACAGGAATAGGATCAGCTCTGCGATGCGAAACCAGCGCCGGTTTCGGGCGATACTCTCGGCACCTGGCCTGGCCCGCTGCACGGCCCCTGAGGCCTCCACCCCAGCAAGGTATTCCGTGCTGTTCAGTTCGGCTGTCTCGGCGAGTGTCCTACCAAGCACGACATCGTCACCCTTTTAAATGGTGACGGTCTTTTTTTGGTTCGTAGGTCAAGTCTTATTTTTGCTGTAAATTTCGGATTTGGGCGAGCCATGTTGGAGGGCCGTGTCGTTAATCAAACAGACACTTGGATAAAAACGCCGGGTCGTCGATTGGTTCACTTCTCCGATAAGCCGACTATACGTCCATTAGCCGCTGACTTACCCGGTTAGACGGGCAGGTGAAGTTCCGGCTAGTCGACACGTCGATCCCAATCTGAAGGTCGTTATTTTACAGGGGTTTATCGGAATCTATGGTAGGCAAGATAGATGG
>Ga0209987_10001227_pt1 | contig 13913 bp, 10 predicted proteins | sample N074metaG_FD_182134 | JGI IMG/M metagenome (GOLD analysis project Ga0209987, IMG submission 182134) | Deep subsurface microbial communities from Kermadec Trench to uncover new lineages of life (NeLLi) - N074 metaG (SPAdes) (version 2) | ecosystem: Environmental > Aquatic > Marine > Ocean trench... | reverse complement strand
CGGAGGCTCAATTCATTGAGAGAGGGCGCGTTTTACCCGAACACCGAGGATCTGACGCGAGTCGCCGAGGCGCGTTTGGCGATAGTGTCAGCGACAGTGACAACGCCCACGGACGCTGGCTGACGCACCCCAGGTCTCAACACTGCGTTACTTGCTCTCGAACTGTAACGGTAGCTGTAACGAAGTGAGGAGGGGTGAGCGCATCTGTATGCATGTGAAATCGCCGAAATGCACGTGAATGCATGTGAATGCATGTGAATGCATGCAACGCCACCTGAATGGGGTTCAGGAGGTCGCGAGTTCGAATCTCGCCGCCCCGATTGGTTAAAAGGTTGAATTGACGGGATATTTGTGGGTTCGGAGTCTAACTGACTTCGGACCCGCTGCTACATTGGGTTGCTACACTCGTCGTTGGCAAATTCCGCGAGACACGAGGGCGGGCGCCAATAGCGATTCGTGACTAGATTGCCGTGCCGCCCCGATTGCAGGAAAGCTCGCCAAATGGCGGGTTTTCGTGCATGTCAGTTGGGGGCCAGGGTTCTACGATTGAGGAGGGCAGGGGGCTAATGATCGCCAGATTTTTTCGATCGCCGTTCACAAGATTGACGGCCTACTATCTGATCCTTTGCGGCGGTACGTATTTACTTCTAAGCAACTTTACCTCGCTGCAAGACGCGTTTTCGCTTGCTCGTCTCGATGTTCTCTCTTCTGGCGAAGGGTTTCTGGACGGTACGAGGACAGCAGCCCGTCAACAGGCCATGGATCCACTGGGATCAGCGATGACGACGATCTTCGCGATTATCGGCAGCCTGGCACTTCTAGCTCCGGTGGCGTGGGTCTACATGGTTACGAAACAGCGGCAGGGCTACGACGAGTCCGTCGTCCACACGCTGTTGATTCTTCCTGTACCTGTTACTGGGTTGGTCATCGTAGTGCAAAACAGTCTGGCACTTGCGTTCTCACTGGCGGGGATCGTTGCTGCGGTCCGATTTAGAAACACGCTAAAAGACACCAAAGACGCCGTCTATATCTTTCTCGCGATTGCCACCGCGCTTGCAGCTGGGGTGCAGGCGCTGGGCATTGCGGCAGCGACTTCGATTCTGTTCAACTATCTCGTGCTTGTAATGTGGCAACTTAAGATCGGCAATATTTATGCGGATCAAAGGAAACGGACGCAGCGAATGAGGCTGGGGGATGTTCTTGCAGGCGCCGGCTCGGCTGGTGCGGGATCGGGCGACCTAACGATCGGGGATTCGGATCTATTGGCGGCTCTGGCTCCAAGAGAGTTGCAAGACATGGCAGCTAAGAAGGAACGGTTGGTGGACATGGTTCGCGACTCTGAGAGCAAGAAATACAACGGCGTGTTCTTGGCCTATACGGAAGACTCCGACCGAGGCGTGGAAGAGTTGGAGACCGCATTAGCTCGATACACCTCAGATTTCGACCTTGTTGAGGTATCAACTGCAGCAGATGGCAGCACCTCGCTCGAGTACCTCGTGGTGCTCTCAAAGGAAGTTTCAGGAGCCGCATTGATCTCGAACGTGCGATCAGAGGTTGCCCACCTCCTGGTTGCCGCCGAATTCAGGGTAGTTGATCGGAAATCCCTGAAGAAGTAGGCACCGTCTAGCTCAACTTCCAACAATGAATACGCGCCATCAGTATCTGCACCCACAACCTTATGCGTAATCTTGTGACCTGGCACTAGAACTGTCTTGCCCTCTCCCGGGCCAAGAACGATCCCATCGTTACTAGACATTGACTAGTTCTCCTGCCCTAATTGTGCGATGCAAGCGTTCCGCGCTCGACTGGTCGAGATCGACATGCTCGTCAGGCCACTACAGGGTACTCTAGGACCTCCTACTGCGGTAACCGCACCTCGAACTCGATGGCGGCAAGCTGCTCGTGACCCGGCGCGCGGCATAACGATAGCGGGTTATCCAGTCACCAGGTCTTGGTTGGATAATCGATGCGCTTCGGTGGTGGCCAGGAAAATCCGGCCTCCTCAATGCGGGCCTTGTAATTGGGCGTCGCTTCGAGGTCGAACGGCCCACCGCAGAAACAGTTCAGGATGGCCCTGCTGAACACGACCGCGCTCCCAGGGTAACTGTCGATTCGGGCGGCGATCTCATTGGCCCGTTCACGGTCCCCCACCACGGCTGCAACCATCAGCGAGGACCAGTCGTCCGCATCGGGCCCGGACCAGTACTCCTCGGCCATCTGCCGGGCCACCACGGGATCACCTGCCAGAGCTTCCAGCAAGATCTGCCGGTCGTATAGCATAAGACTACCTTTTGGCCCCGGGCCGCTTAGCGCCGGATCGTTTAGGTGGCCAGCGGCAAGCAGTGCCCAATAGCGTCCGTCTTCCAGCCACGGAAAGCTGAGCCCCTTGTTTGCGGCCTCTTCGACCGCCTGCAGCGCGGCCACGGGATCACCGGTCCAAATGAGCGACCGGGCCAGGTTGACACTGGCGAAAGCGTGCATGGGATCACACGCAAGTGTTTCGCGGGCTTTCTCGGCTAATTGCTCAGCCCAGCCGAACGGGACGATAAACTCGTTGGTCCAGTTTATCTGCGGGCACTCGCCCGGCTGCATGGCCTTCTGGATTCGGTCGGGTAGCCTGCCCCAGTCATCGCTAAACAGGGTTCTTTCCAGGTCCAGAATGTCCCGCTGGTTGCCGGGTGGCGATAGCTGTACGGCCAGGTCGTATTCCTCCCGCAGCGTCGCGAGCGCTTCTTGCGCTTCGCCGGGGTACTTCTCGTCGCGGAAACGTCCTGCGATTTCAAGGATGACATGAGCGACTTGGTCGGCCTTCCACACGCGTACTTCAGCTAGGCCCGGGGCAGCCACGAGCGCCCGGTCGAAATAGGCATTGGCGATGGCCAGCGGTTCAGAGATGAGAACTTGTTGGTGCGCCGTCGAAAACGCCTCTAGGCCTTTCTGGTAGGCGATGAACGCCTCCACGTCGCGTATGCCGGCACTGCGCATGATCTGGCGGGCGTCGTCATCGAGCAAGACGCCCAGCGCTTCGGCGATACTCTCGGCGATATCCTCCTGAACCGCGAAAACATCATCAAGCGTCCGATCATAGCTCTGTGACCACAAGTGGAATCCATCCGCCGCGCGGATCAGCTGCGCCGTGATGCGGACTCGCCCGTTATCACGGCGCACCGAACCTTCAACGATGTGTGCCACATTGAGGCGCGCAGCAATCTCGGGCACAGGAACGTTTTTCCCTTTAAAGAAGAAAGAGGAGGTCCGCGCAGTCACCTGCAGCTCCGACAACTGCGTCAGGGCGTTCAAGATTTCCTCGGTCAGCCCGTCGGCGAAATAGCCATCATCTTCGCCAGAACTCAAGGGAACAAAGGGGAGAACCGCGATGGATGCAGCAGGCCCAGTCGTCGAATCTGCTGCATCGGAAGTCGACTGTCTGCCCAGGTACCACACCCCCGCCAGCAGCGCGGTCACGCCGACGAGCGCAAGCACGACGACTCGTCGGCGGCGTATTGGCCGGCCTGTCAGGTCGGGGGCAAGCAGGGCGTTAGCGAACTCGCCGGCCGTCTGGTAACGGTCTGTCGGGACCTTGGCCAGCGCCTTCGTGATCGCGTACTCCACCGACTCCGGGATCGTATCACGCACCGTCCGAATGCTGGGCACCGGGTCTAGCGAGTGACGCTTCATCACCGCCAGCGGCGTCACCCCCACGTATGGGGGAGATCCCGCCAGCATCTGGTACAGGACGCAACCCAGCGCGTAGATGTCCGTCCGACCGTCCACGTCGTGCCCGCCGGCCGCGTGCTCGGGGCTCATGAACGTCGGGGTTCCGACCACCACTCCGGTCTGTGTGAGGCCAGCGCCCCCGGCCTGCTCGAGCGCGCGCGCGATACCGAAGTCGGCCACGAGGGCGTGCCCACCTTGGAGCAGGATGTTTGCCGGCTTGATGTCGCGGTGGATGATGCCTCGTTCGTGGGCGTAGCAAAGTGCGTCTGCGACCTCGCGCGTGATCTGTAGCGCGTCTTCTAGCGACAACTGCTTCTCACGCTGCAGACGGTCGAGTAGACTCTCACCCTCGATGTAGGGCATCACGCAGTAGAGCAGTCCATCTGCTTGACCCGAGTCGTGGAGCGGCAGGATGTTGGGGTGGGTAAGGCCAGCGACGATCTCGATCTCACGAAAGAAACGTTCTTTGGCCACCTCCGAACCTATGTCGGGGTGCAGGACCTTGATGGCAACCTTGCGGTGGTGCTTCAGGTCCTCAGCCAGGAATACCGTGGCCATGCCGCCGCGGCCGATTTCCGACTCAACGGCGTACCGGTCGGCAAGTGCTGATTTCAGACGTTCCAGCAGTTCAGGCATGCAGCATTCCGTCGGCCAGGCCCATGCCCTGGGCCAGCAGTTCGGCCGCTTCGATGATCCCGAAGCCGACGATGCCGTAGGCCGCGATCACCCGGAACACGCGGCGGCGCTTTAGTTCGGCTAAGAAACGTTGGTAGCCGGGAGATGATCCTGTCATGCGGCCAAAGATCGCAGATGAGCCGAGCAATGGGAAGTGCGGAGGCTTAACGCCGTACTAGAATCGTGGTGCGTCTGTGGTAACGAACTCGACGACCTGTAGTGGGACTGTACCCCAATCTGTACCCTGACTATCGGTACTTAGAAGGACTGAGAGGGACGTAAACGGAAACCTCCTAGAAGTAGCCAGACTCAACAGTACTCTTAGGTTCTGAGAAGGACTAGGAGGGAAAGCTCAGATCGGTCTCCTCATTTTCAGAGCTCAGCTCTCGAACTGTAACGGTAGCTGTAACGAAGTGAGGAGGGGTGAGCGCATGTGTATGCATGTGAAATCGCCGAAATGCATGTGAGCGCATGTGTATGCATGTGAGTGCAGGCAACGCTACCTGAATGGGGTTCAGGAGGTCGCGAGTTCGAATCTCGCCGCCCCGATCGGTTTAACTGCTGTAAGTGAAAGTGGTTAGAGGGGTCACGCCAACTCTGCCTATTTGGCACTCCCCGAACAATCCCCCGAACATTTCTTGAGTATCGACCCTCCCACCGGTCCGCGTTATCGTTATGCAGGTGTGCCGGCCCAAATCACAGGGCTTTCGGCGGTTCAGTGTCAATAACAGTGACAAGTCACTTCCTCTCGGGACTCCTTACGGGCGCTCGTTGGCAGCGGCTTGCTGTGTGACAGCCGAGAGTGGAGCGGCAGCCAACGCCACGAGCACCAACGCCAGAGCCAACAGCAGCGGCTGACGCTTAGAAATGAAATTGTGCTTTTGCATAGAATCCTGTCAGATCGTCGCCTTGCATGACGTTGAAGCTCAGAGTCTGCGCTCGGTTCAGGAACGAGAACCAGATTCCGCCTCCAAACGCCGAATGCCAATCGTCCGCGCCTTCCGGGTCACCATCGAAGAAAACGCGTCCCACGTCCGCTGCTCCAGTTACTCCAAATTCCGCGGGCAATACCATTTGAAACTGAGCCAGGGGCAGGCGAATTTCGGCAGTTCCGAACGCCGCGGCATCGCCGGCGTATCGTTGACTGTAGTATCCCCGAAGGTTGGCCGAGCCCCCGAGGAACGCAGCTTCGAAGAAAGGAAATTCGCTCCCGAACACGTTCTTGCCGCCCACGCGCAGCGCGAGCGTCGGGGCGCGCCGTGAAGAGCCGGGTGTTAGATAGACAGACAGGGTGCCGTGTACCTCTCCAAACGCTTCCTCAGCGTCCCAAATCGCGGGGTACACCGAAGCCTCAGTCTTGAGACGAAACCCGGAGGTGGGGTAAGCCGCGCTGTTGCGCTGGTCAATTTCGAACCACAGACGACCGCCGAACTGTCCGAATGATCCCAGGCCAATGGGCGCGGGATCCAACATGCCGATCAGGTGTTCCGTGTTGTCTTCGGCGGGCGTGTCCGAGTACTTGACGACGGGTCCGATCCCGAGCCTGAACGCCGGACGAAATATCTCGGCTTCCTCGCGACCTTCGTACGACCAGGTCCACTCCAGTCCTGGCGCGAACTCGAACTTGCGATGGTCGACGTCGAAGAATTCGCCAATCTCTCCGACCTCAGTTTCATTTCCGAATCCGGTGAAGCGGAGAACTTCGAGTCCCGAATAGTCTGTGTGAAATGTGAGATCGGCGTTCCAGATCACGTTTCTATAGCGTGCATCCCATGCAATGTAGGGCTCGGGACCCTTCGTCCCTAGTCCGACGGTCAGGAAATGGTCGGACTGCCAGGGGACCTTGCGGAATCCATATCGGGTGATGCCTGCCGTGACCCCGACGTACAGTCCTATATCGGAGTCGAAGCTCAACGATGGCAGGACCCGGTGGTTCCCTCCCCAATCAAGTCCATATTGGTGCACCAGGTTCATGCCGGTCGAGGAGGGGCGTTCGAAGGATCTACGATCCACTCGGCCGCGTCCCTCGAACTCATTGTCGCCGCGGTCATCGTAGAAGCGTGTATTTCCGCCTCCGGTGTCCGAAGAGTTGATGAAGCGATCGTCGCCACCGCCTCCAATGGCCCTGACCTTGATGTCGCCTCGGCCTCCCACGACTTCGATGAAGTCGTCCCCACCCTGAAGGAATACCCGCACCTCAGAAGTCTCCCTGTGGTAGAACGTTCGGTCGAAGTACGGTGCATCGCTGTGCGGACCATCGATATACGTGATCGTGACGCGCAGATCGCCACCCTCGAGGTGTTCGAAAATGGCGTGCTCATCGCGATCCGTACCCTTAATGTCGGGCTGCTTTGCCATGAAGAAGTAGTAATCGAGGGCAATATCTTGTAGCTGATCACGACGTGACTTGAGCGAGGTTACCAGGAACTCGCCGCGGAGTTCAAAATGGACAGCAGGCAAACGGCTGACGGCATCCTCGATAACGTCATCCGTGATTGCCAACTGGATCTCAGCGGCGACTTCCTTCCACACCGGTTCTTCCAGTTCTGGCAGGATCTGGCGGTCGAGTTCCCAGCCATTGAACGTCAGCCCGATAAGGCTCGGATAGTTCGGCCCAAACCTGATCAGTTGCGGCCGCATGAGCCGGTAGGCCCACAACATGAAACCGTCATTCATGATGAACGCCTGGTCACGATCTTCCGGAATCACCTGCCACACGTAACAGTCTTCGCCCTCCGGAAACCGGGCCCAGCGGAACTGCCCTGGATGCCGATCACGGTCGCCGATCAACATGTCCATCATTCGTGCCTTGAGGTACCCGCGGGCATCGGCTCGATTGCACTTGCCCTCTTCCAGTGCCTTGAGGAAGTTCACCGACCCTGTGACACGCCTCGATCCGGCAAATCCCGGCGTGTTGTCGGGTCCTTCCTGAGGCTGATCCGTGAACATGCCGGCCAACCCGGCGAACCTCTCCCTGTATTCTCCGAGACGCGGGTCGTCAGGGATCACTGCCAGTTGATGCTTCGGGTGAAGGATCCCGACAGCCTCCATCAAAGGATCTACAACGAGCCCAGCCGTGGGGAGAAACTGGGCCACCTGATCCTGCATGACCCTCGCGACGATCGTCCCATAGAACAGCGAGTCGAGTCTTCGCGTAGGATCCTTGTCGATAGAACGAAGCGCATACTGGAGTCCATCGCCCCCCAGGAATTTCAGTGAGAGCGTCTGTCCGTACCCTCCGGTGCCAATCGGTGTGAGTCCGCCCACCATGCCGAGGTCGAGCACCGGGAACTCGATCGGAACCGTCCACATGCTTCGGTATCCCGCACCGTAGAACCAGCTACTCAGTCCGCTCTTGGCGTACCTATCGCCCACGACTACTTCGTGAGTATCGGCGCCCTGAGGTGGGACTGACATCGCTATTTGGGCGAGAGCCCCGGTTGGGAAGAGAAGCGCTGCCGTGAAGAAGACATTTAGCGTACGTTTCATGACGTTGGATAAACCTCAATTCTTAAGATGCCAGCGATTTGGGCCTCTTCGATTTGTTTGGCGACGTTCTTCAGTTTCGTCTTCTTCATCATTCGGAGGCCGAAGCGAATGAATGTCACACCGGGATCATCGCCCGCCTCGAGGGCATGGCTATAGATGGTCGTGTGCGCATCGAGAATCGGCGCGACCATATCTCCAGGTGCCAGCAAACATCATTCGACCGTACTCGGCCTGCTGGATCGCCTGGAGCCCTATCGGTTTCAGACAGACCGCCGCCAGAATCAAGACAGCACCGCGCATCGACTCCTTCATGTCTCTCCCCAGGGTCCGGTTTGGCCTAACGCCGCCTTCGCCCGCCGCCGGCACTCCGGCGCCTTGTCGCCGTGCTGCCGCGACTTCTCGAATTCCAGTTGTTGGTTCGAGCATTACCGCTCATCCGGGCGTTGCGATCGCGTTCAAGGCTACGGGTTAAGTCGCTCCGCTGCTGGCCTCCTAGAGATTGCTGGTTTCGGCCGGCGGCCAGACCGCCCCGCTCCGCGGACCGCAGAGCCTCCTGGCGAGCTGCCGGATCGCCCTGATCTCGCGCCCCCAACGCCTCCTGGCGAGCTGCCGGATCGCCCCGCTCCTGGCCGGCGGCTTCCCTCTCGCCACGCCGGTCTTCCACTTCGCCGCGCCTGGCGTCCGCCTCATCGGGATCGACCCGATTCCAGTCCCCGTCATCGTATTGAGACCATCCGTCTTCATCCCTGCGGTACACGTTTCCGTCTCTCCCGGCGTAGACATCGCCGTCCGCATCAACTCCGCGGAAGGCGGAACCTTCGTCCGTGATCACTCCGCGCACAGCACCACCCTCCGATCCCTGAATGGATCCGACGGTTCCGCGGCTGTCAGAGTAATGCTGGGCATAAGCCCAGTCGTCACCCTGGGTCACGACGGAGCTGCCCCACTGAGCATACGGGCTCCTCGATTGACGGCTCGCTCCGTAGGCTCCCGTGTTCGGGTTGTAGGCCTCGCGGACACGCGTACCCCCGTACGGACCATAGGCCGCCGCCCCTCTCGAATAGGCGCCGGTGTGGGGATTGTAGGCGGCCGCCGCGCCGTATCCGCCATAAGGGCCGTAGTGCGCAGCTCCGCGGCCGTAGACACCGGTGGTCGGGTTGTACCAGGTCGCCGCGCCGTACGAGTACGGGCGGGGATAGTACACCGGATAGCGGTACGCCCCGCCGTAGTAGTACCACGGATCGTAATGGTAACCCGTCCCCCAGATCACGACTCCGGCCAGGATGAACATCCCGGTGTACCCGGCTGTGTACCCGTATGTGACTGTCGTCGGTGTCGAATCGTATACGTACACGTAGGTGGTGTGGTAAACGGGAGAGCTGGCGGGAATCGTGTAGATCTGGTCAGGCACCGATTCGGACAGGGCCCATGGCCCAGCAGGTGTGGACGATACGAACCACACGCCCTGGTGACAGAGGTAGTACGATCCCCCCACCTGAATCACGTCGGAGGACGTGTTCACGGCGTACGACATTCCCGTCCCATCGATGGAATTGAATTCCGGTTCGCCGGTATACGAAACCTCAACTTCAACCTGCGAGCGATCGACCGTCGCTTTCTGGGGAATTTGAGCCTGAAGTACTGCTTCCGCGGCCTGTGGCGTGCCCGGGACCGAAGCGAGCACGCGAGCGTAAGCATGGTCGGGCGGGATCGACGCGAAGTCCTCGGGAAGCTCCGCTACCCATACCCACTCCCCCCCAAGATCTTCCGTAGCAAACCATCTGCCCGATACGAGGAAGTAGTAACGCGCGTCCACGGTGTGGAAGAACAAGTCCTGCTCGGTGTTCTCGACCGACAGCAAGCGAGTTCCCTCGATCGGCATCAGCTCGGGCGGACCGTCCAGTGCTATGAGTTCGGCCGGTGTGGTGCTGACGAAGATTTCTGGCACCTGGTCCGCCATCACGAAAGTGGCCGGAAACGATGCTTTGACGTTTTCCCAATTGCCGTCGTCGGGCAGATTCTGAAGATCCTCAGGAAGCTCCTCCGATGCCTGCCATGGACCCGTGTAATCGCCGGCGACGTACCAGACGCTCTCGTCGCGCAGGTAGTAGCTGGATTCTCCGGATACCAGGAACAACTCCCAATTCGTATTCAGGGCATACATGAGATCCGTACCGTCTATCGGGCTCAGAATCGGTTCGCCATCGAACAGCAGCAGGCGCGCCGGAGTCTCGCTCACGAAAATCACGGGTGGCTCGACGGATAGACCTTCGGCACCCGGACCCAGCAGCGGCTGGTCCATGTAGGCCAGTATGCGATCAAGAGCGATTGTCCGAGAAGCGTCCGGCAGCGTAGTCCTGATGATGTCGAGTAGCACGGCGCTCGAGTCCTCGGCGATACCGGGGAACGTGGCCTCGTGCAGCTCGAAGTTGAACACGACCACAGTTCGTTCTTCGAGGTCTGTTTCTGTGTCGGCGGAGGCGTGCACAGCCCCGTAGATCGGCTCCCCGCCGTCCGATGTGCTCAAGGCCACTGCCAGGCGCATCGTCAGGCGCGTGTAGTCGTCCCAACTCTCGACTTGCGGCTGGAAGGCCAGCAAGCGTTGACCCTCGGTATTGGAGTACTCTCGTGGCCATCCCGGGTCTGTCCGGACTTCGTCCTGAATCGAGTCGGTGACATCCTGTGCGGCGCTGCAACCCAACGGGAGTATACCCGCCACCAGAGCTAGCAGCAGATATGCTGGCAAGATCCGGGCGATACGTGCTTGAATTGGCATGGATTCATCCCTGGGAAAATGCTCCGTCGGGCCATCGCGGAGTTTCGTCGGTGTCCCCGAAACATCACAGACTCCAAACAGTGTGGGGTGGAAAGTACTGGCACACCACCGCTCGTGACAATTAGGGGTTGGATGACGGATATGCATAGGACCGCGATTATGGTTTCTGTTGCGATAATCCGTGCGATTGCCGAGTATGGCTGGGTTGCAGCGGACTACACGATCCTGGCGGCGACACTTTTCCCAGGCGGACCAAAACGGGTGAACGATTGAGCGGCGGAGACGCGAAACGCCCCGCAGGATTCGGCAGGACCCCCCACGTCCTGCTGGTATTGTTGCTGCTCCTGTTGGCTGTGCAGCCAAACTCCGGAGTAGCTGACGGCCTGCTCGTTCGGTTCGTCCTGTCGGCGATCCTCGTGGCCAGCATCGTCATGGTGTCTTCTAGACGCCACTTTTTCTTCATCGGGCTGCTCCTCGGTGTGCCGGCCCTGGGTCTTCTGTTCGTGCCTGGCAGATTGTCGACTGTCGTGGGGGGGATACTGGCGATCACGATGTTCGTGTTCATCTGCTATCTGTTACTCCACAACATTTTTCGTCATCCAGCAGTCACGTCCGCGACAATTAGCGCGTCGCTGGCGGTTTATCTGATGTTGGGCGTCATCTGGGCCCTGGCCTATGGTCTGGTAGAGCATCTCCGTCCGGGATCCTTCGCCGGAATATCGGTTGACAGCCTGCACGAGATTCAGCGAGATCTGTTCTATTTCAGCTACATTACGCTGACCACGCTCGGCTTCGGGGACATCACACCGGTGGGCGCTGTGGCCCGTTCGCTGGCGATTATGGAGGCCATCGTGGGCCAGCTATTCCTTGTCGTTCTGGTTGCCGGAGTGGTGGGGATGCACCTGACTCAAAGACTGGTGCAGGATGATGCGTAACAGAGCAATGGACGCAGTGTGCAAGGACTGAAGACCGCTCTCGAGGCGGGCACGCTGCAAGCTCTGCCACCACCAGAAAGCGTTCGGAGTATCCCACTCATCGGAGGCCAGGCCTATGCGGCCTGGCACCTTGCATCCGACAATTTGCAGCAGGCCGCTAGCCTGGAAGACCGCGAGGCTTCCGGCGTTTGAGCCGTGTGGCTTCACGGTAACGATCCTCCGCCCAATCGATGGTCTGCTGGTGCGTGCCAGGCGCGTCCGAGTCGACCGGTCCGCACGGTACGTACGACCCATCGGGCTGCATTCTCCAGCCACTTCTCTCGTCCGCCAACTGCGTGTCGAGCACGAAGCGCAGTTCCTCACGAAGCTCGGGGGGCTCTACGGGGACGAGAATCTCGACCCGGTCGCCGAGATTCCGGCGCATGATGTCTGCCGAACCGATCCAGTACTCCTCTTTTCCGTTATTGAGGAAGTAATAGATCCGGCTGTGCTCGAGAAATCGGCCGACAACGCTGATCACCCGAACGTTTTCGGACAGCCCTGGAATACCGGGCCGGAGGCGACATGAGTCACGTACGATCAGGTCGATCTGCACTCCAGCCCGCGCTGCCTGGTACAGGGCGATCGTGACGTCGGGATCTTCCAGAGCGTTGACCTTGATCTGGATCTTCGCCGGCCGTCCGGCTTTCGCGTGTCGGGCTTCCCTCCGAATGCGTTTGAGCAATGCCGGTTTCAGGAACTTCGGCGCGGGAAGGAGTTTCTTGTACCGGCGCTTGGGCTTGTACCCCGTGGTCAGGTAGTTGAACAACTCCGTAAGATCCGCACCGATGTGTGGATCGCACGTCAAGAGTCCGAGATCTGAGTAGATTCGCGCGGTTCCCGCGTGATAGTTACCGGTAGCGATATGCGCATAACGTCGCAATCCATCGGATTCCTGCCGCACGACGAGGATTGCCTTGCCATGGGACTTGAGCCCGACCACGCCGAAGGTCACACTGATCCCGAAAGCGCTGAGACGGTCTGCCCATCGAATGTTCGCCGCCTCATCGAACCGGGCCTTCAACTCCATTACGACCGTGACCTGCTTGCCGTTGCGCGCCGCATTGATCAGATGATCGACGGCCATTGAGTCCGCAGATGTGCGATACATCGTCATCTTGATCGCCCGTACCATGGGATCCTCGGACGCCTCTTTGAGCAGTCTTTCCACTGAAGTCGTGAACGACTCGTACGGGTGGTGCAGGAGGATCGACCCATGTCCACGGATCACGTCGAATATCGAGCGGGTGTCGACGAGGCTTGGATGATCGACGGGATAATGTGGCGCGTCACGCAGGTGTGGGATCTCGATTGATGCAATCTGCTGAATGTCCCGAAGGCCGATCATGCCGTCCACTTCGAACACATCAGCCTGCTCGTCGAGCCCGAATTCGGTCGCGAGCATGGCCCGCAGGTCCGGATCCATGTCGCCGCTGACCTCGAGGCGGACGATCGGCGCCAGTATCCGGTGACGCAGCTCCGCTTCGATCTGGGCCAGCAGGTCATCCGCCTCGTCGCCTTCGATCTGGGTATTCGCGTTGCGCGTAATGCGAAACAGGGCGCACGAGACGATCTCCATCCCGGGGAACAGCAGATCGAGATTGTCCGCGATTACCGACTCGAGCGGAACGAAGTCCGTGGAGTCGCCGATCGCCAGAAAACGATCGATATCAGTGCCAACGGGCACCTTGACTCTGGCGATCGAATGGAACTCATCGTCTGGGAGTTTCAGCGTAACCAGAAGGTTCAACGACAGGTTGGATACGAAGGGGAACGGGTGCGCGGGATCCGTGGCCTGGGGCGTTACCAGCGGGTAGATGTTCTCGATGTAGTGCTGCCGTATCGCCTCCCTTCGACCGTCATCCAGATCGGATGCCTTGAGGATCCGCACGTCGTGCTTCACGAGTTTCTTGCGCAACCGAACCAGCGAACGTCGCTGACGCCCTACGAGCATTCGCACGAGATCGCAGGCCTCGTCGATCTGCTCCTGCGGCATTCGGCCATCGGCGGATGGGGTCTGGAGACCCGCGCTGACCTGCTGTCTCAAGCCACCGATTCGCTTCATGAAGAATTCGTCGAGGTTTGAATCGACGATCCCGATGAACTTGAGGCGTTCCAGCAGTGGGGTGCGCGGGTCTTCGGCCTGCGCCAGGACGCGAAAATTGAAATTCAGCCATGTCAACTCGCGATTGAGCAAAAGCCCGGGATCATGCAGGTCGAATGTCCCGTTCGACCGCGGAGCCGGGATCGGTCGAGGATCGGGGGGTGTGGCGTCTGGCCGC
>Ga0209987_10001225_pt1 | contig 13916 bp, 13 predicted proteins | sample N074metaG_FD_182134 | JGI IMG/M metagenome (GOLD analysis project Ga0209987, IMG submission 182134) | Deep subsurface microbial communities from Kermadec Trench to uncover new lineages of life (NeLLi) - N074 metaG (SPAdes) (version 2) | ecosystem: Environmental > Aquatic > Marine > Ocean trench... | reverse complement strand
CATCGGAGCCATAATGATACGGTTACGCAATTCCAGCGCCCCGAGTTTTAGAGGTGAGAATAAATCCATAGTCTAGTCCTAGCGTATGCGAATCTTGGGTTCTGCGGCGCCGCGCCGCATGGTATTGAGGAATTCGTCCAGGGGTGCGGGAGCCGCCACCTCGACGTCGTCGCCACTGGGTGGGTTGGCCCAGAAATCTTCCCAGGACGGCCACAGCTCGTGATAGGCGCCGGCATAGGGCTCTCTGTCCGGCCAACGCATTTTATCCTCCCCCAGCGGCGGCTTGTTCAAATCGGTGGCGTACCAGTAACAGGGCAGGCGGCGACGAAAATACCAGCGCCCGTCGATGCGCTCATAGTTATCCCAGTACAGCATCTGCATGATGACCCACTCATCGCCCGTCTCATGTTCGTTCTTGGAATACACAACGCCGTGGGCGTGATCGGCGTCATCAAACTCAATCACATGATTGCCAATATGGTGAGAGGTACCGGTAAACTGCAGGCGCAGGGTGTCATCCAGCCAATGCTTCAGGTGAGCGCGCCCAACTTTTTCCCGGCTTACCCGAATATCTTCGGCAAACAAATTGACGTGCGCATCCATGTCACGCATATCCAGGGACAGGGAATACTTGGCAGCCAGCTGACGAATTTCGTCCAGAGACTCCAGGCGGTCTATACGCGCCAATAATGACTCATTATCCATTGTGTTCTCGCCTTTGAATTAAAAAAGTGCTACCGGTTTTCGGCCTGGTTATCCAGGTTGGTGATATCGAACGAAGGCACATACATTTGCGGTGATTTGCCACCGTCAACCGGCAGAATGACCCCGGTGATAAAGGAGGCATCGTCGGAGCCCAGGAAGCAAATCGCCTGAGCTACCTCCTCCGGTGTTGCCGCACGCAGCATGGGGATCGAGTCGGTAATGATCTTTTTCACCGCTTCATTCTTCATGGTCGCCGCGTTCAGTCCCGGGGTATCAACGGCGCCGGGCGCTACCACATTGATACGCACGTTATGGGGGGCAGCTTCCATTGCCGCACACTGGCTAAACTGATTGAGCGCGGCCTTGGCCGCGCCATAGGCGCCCGATGCCAAACCCGCCCGCAGACTGCTAACCGAAGAAATATTGATTATCGAGCCACTGCCCTGCGGAATCATGATGCGCATGGCAGCCTGCACGCCGATAAACACACTGTCTACCCCAATGCCAAAATTGGACTGCCAGTCTTCCAAGGACTGATCAACTACCATGCCGCCGATAATCGAGGGGGCGTTGTTGACCAGTAGATCCAGACGCCCGTGCTGCTCAGCGGTATCGTTAATCATCTTGGCAAAGGCAACGGTGTCGCCGACATCGAGTGCATGGCCGGTAAACAGCCCCCCCATGTCCTTCACCGCCGCTTCCAGCTCATCGAGCTTGGGCTTGCGTCGTGCGCAGCTGACCACGTGGGCGCCCTCGGCTGCCAGTTGTAGCACCGTGCTTCTGCCTATTCCCATACTACCGCCAGTAACAATGGCGACTTTTCCCGTAAACCGTTTTTTACTCATGATAAACCTCTACTGTGATTTCTTCGCGACAGGCAACAATATGCTCGCCCAGCCTTTTGTGTGATAACCCAAACCATTCATCCCGGCGAAGTCTACTCGTACCTCCGCTCCCTCTGAAAGCAGTTCCAGCGCCGAGACCTCTCCCCCCAGTATCATGGTGTCACCCGGGAAGTTAGGTGCCATTAAATTAAATTTCAACTGCTTGAGACGGCTACCGCTGCCCGCCCAATCGCCCAGATAACGCGCCAACAAACCACCAGTGGTGAGAATATTCATAAATATATCTGCCATACCCGCCGCTTTGGCCGCCGGTAGATTATGGTGTACCGGGATAAAGTCCTGGCTTGCCATAGCGCCGCCCACGATTAATTTATGGGTAATTGGGAGCTGCAACTCGGGCAGCGTCTCCCCCACGGAGATCATGGCCGGGTCTATAGTGGTAAAGTCAGGCGGTCGATTTATATCCCCCGTGCCGGGGAACCATGGTGCTTCCCCCGCACTCTGTGCGGTGGCGGATGGTCTGGCATCGCCGGTGCTTTCGCGTTCTTCCGCCCGATACTGGAAATAGGTAATCAGCGCCTCGGCAAAATGTTCTTCATCGAGGGTTAGATATTCCACCCGCTCCGTGACGAAAAAACCGACACCCAGCCCGGTTGTTTTTCTGTCGCTGATATTGACGATGGTGGTGTAGTGCTTGGCCTGCTCGCCGAGGTGTAGATAGCGGTGGAAACTGAGGTCGTAGCTGACCGCCACATTTGCGGGGTAGCCCATAACCTTCATCTCATCAAATACCTGATAAGGCGCTGCGCAGGTGGAACCGGGTGCGTAGTGGTCGTCTATATTGCGCATGGTCCACATCTGCATCATGGCGGGCGGCGCCAACTGCTGCTCGCCCGGCTGGTAACTCGGGTTGCTCTCGCCCATGGCACAGCACCACTGCCATATCTGGGTGGCATTGACCGGGTTAAAGCTCATATAGGGCCCCAGGCGGTGGCCCTTGAGATTTTCCAGTCGCTGCGCCTCGGCGAGCGCTTCATTGCTCATAGTTACTGTTCCCGTCGAATTGCCGTTGGCGAAGTAAATGTCTCGCTAAAGGGCTATGGAATTGATCAGATTTGTCCTGGTATTATAGCTTCGCCCCCCGGCCCAATAACTGACAAAAAAAGCCAAACTGATAGACGAATAGGTTCGCACAAAAACCGTAAAAGCCCCAATGTCGACCACAAATTAAAATCCGGCTGCCCTGCCCGAGCTTATCGGCGAACGGGGATGCACTGAAGCAAAGCCTGCGCTATCAAGTACATCCACATAAATGAGAATCCCCCAGCCGCTAGATCCCGCCATGAATAATGGAGAGATTCAGCAGTATGAGGCCGGGGAGTAAGATTTGGTGGTTCGGCGAGGAGGCGTGGGGAGGCCTAACTAGCCGCCACCGGGCTCCGCATGTTCACGTTGATACAGCCGGTTGGCCTCGGCGAGGACATACTGCCTGATAGCTTCGGCATCTTCTTCGCTGACATACTCGCTAAAGCTCACCATACCGCGAGCCTCCAGGATGCCCCCTAGCACTATGTCCTGCCAGATATCGTGCGTAGCAGCGGGAGACCAGCGCAAATCCGGGTTCACGCCACCCGTGCGTAAACCGGCACCATGACAATACTCACATTGGCGGTGGTAGACCACGGTGCCACGTTGTACCACTTCACTGCTGGCGGTAACTGGCTCTGGTTCTGGCATTACCCGTGTGTCGGGCACAACGGCTGGCAGCTGGTGCTTACCACCCAGTTTATAGACCAGTACACGTGACCGGTTGCGCACTTTCCAGGCGTGGGCAACAGTGCCGCCCTCAGCAGCGAAGCCGCCACCAAAGCCAGCAGCGATGGCGATGTATTGCTGGCCGTTAATGGCGTAGGTAATAGGTGGCGCCATTACAGCCGTCTGAACATCCGCTGACCATAATTCGTCACCATCAGCGGCATTATAGGAAACCAGGCGCCCGCCCTTCCCGCCTTGAAAAATAATGCCGCCGGCAGTGCTGAGCACACCACCGCCGTCGGGTCGCCCCGGTTCGCTCGCCCAGCGAGGTTCCCCTTTTACAGGGTCCCAGGCGATCAGCTGGCCTGACACAACACCCTCCAGTATTTCGTCAAAGTTAGGTACTGGCGGTGGCACATTCGCGATACGATCAAAGCCGACATTCCAGCGCCCACCGCCGGGTTTACTGTCTTGATCTTCGATTGGCTGCAGGAATGCGACAGGCATTACCAGCGTGGGAATGTACACCAGGCCGGTGTCGGGGTTGTAGGACATGGGGGGCCAGTTATGCGCCCCGGCATTACTGGGCAGCGAAATATTTTTGCCGTCGAATACCCTGGCATTTGCAGCCTCAACCGGGCGACCTGTTTCCATATCAACGTGAGTAGCCCAGTTAACCACGCCATAGATTTCCGCGGACAACAGCTCACCCGTAGCCCTGTCAAGCACGTAGAAAAAGCCGTTCTTCGGTGCCTGCATTAACACCTTTCTTGGCTTTCCATCGATTTCGAGATCGGCCAGTATAATGTGCTGGGTGGCGGTGTAATCCCAGGTTTCACGGGGCGTGGTCTGGTAGTGCCACACGTACTCGCCGGTATCGGGCCGCACCGCCACGATGGAGGCCAGAAAGAGGTTGTCACCGCCTTCCGGGCTGCGCACTCTGGCATTCCAGGGCGAGCCGTTGCCCACGCCTATATAGAACAGGTCCAACTCCGGGTCATATACCATGGAGTCCCAGGCGGTACCACCACCGCCCCACTTCCACCATTCGCCGGTCCAGGTTTTCGCGGCCATGTCCATGGCTTTGCTTTCAAAGCCGTCCGCTGGGTTGCCGGGCACGGTATAAAAGCGCCAGACCATCTCACCGGTTTCAATATCGTAGGCGGAGACGTAACCGCGCACTCCCAACTCGGCCCCGCCGTTACCAATTATGACCATGTTTTTGGCTATGCGTGGCGCACCGGTGATTGTGTAGGGTTTGTTGCGGTCTGTGGTTTGTACATCCCATATCACTTTGCCGGTTTCGGCATTCAGGGCGACAAGGCGACCGTCATAGGTGGCCACCAGCACCTTGCCATCGCTGTAGGCAACACCTCGGTTAACTGCGTCACAACATCCTTTGGCCAGAAAGGCGCGATCAACCTCCGGGTCGTAAAACCATTTTAGCTCACCGTTGATTGCGTCAAGTGCATACACCATGGACCAGCTACCGGTGACATATAGAGTGCCGTTCACCATCAGTGGCGTGGCCTCTACACCTCTTTGGGTGTACATATCGAAGGACCAGGCCAGGCCCAGGTCTTTTACTGTTTCCACGTTGATTTGGGCCAGGCCGGAGTGGCGTTGTTCGCCCCAGTCCAGGCCGTGGGAAGACCAGTCAGTATCCGGCAGTGTAGTTTTCGACGCAGTGAATGGCGGTGCCTCCTGGGGCGCAGCGCCCTCTTGCGTTGATTCCTGACGACCACAAGCCGCCAGCAGGATGATCAAAACTACGAAAATAGCGCGCACACCAAACTCCTTTTTTTGTCTCTGTGGCGACGGCCTGGGCTGGGCTGAACTGTTCTTCCCTCTGCCCCACCAGCTGAATTAGCTTTTCATTTTTACCATCAGGCCGTAGGCTTTGTCAGCAAACTTTCCGTAAGGGGGTTGCAAGTACTTCATCGGGCTGAAACTGGCCTGGTAGAACACCGGGCGCATTTTGGAGAAAGCCACAAAGCCCTCATAGCCGTGGTAATGGCCCATGCCACTGGCGCCTACGCCGCCGAAGGGAATATCGTGTTGTGCCACATGGAACAATGCATCGTTCACGGTGACCCCGCCCGACATGATGCGGTCGATATACATCTGAGCCAGTGCCTTGTCGTTGGTAAAGGGGTATAGCGCCAGGGGACGGTCATTGGCATTGACGTACTCGACCACTTCCTGCGGATCATCATAGGTCATTACCTTCAGTAGCGGACCGAAGGTCTCCCGGGTGCGGATGGTCATGTCCTCGGTGGTATCCATCACCAGGTGCAGCGGAAATTTTCGTGTCTCTGCGATAGGTTGTTGCTCCCCCGACAGGTTGATCACCGTGGCGCCTTTGCTGCGAGCATCATCCAGGGTGTCCAGTAGTCGCTGGAAAGACCTATCGTCGATAATGGATGTGTAGTCTTTGCTCTTTATGTCTGGTACATGCGTGCTGACATAGTCTTCGGCCAGTTTGGCGAACTCGGTCTTCTGGCTTTCGTGCACGAACACGTAATCTACGTTGGTACATATCTGTCCCGCGTTGAACTGCTTCACAAACATGATGCGCGCTACGGCCTTGGCCAGATTGTAATTCTGGTCGATGATCGCCGGCGCCTTGCCACCCAGCTCGAGTATTACCGGGCACAGGTTTTTTGCCGCTGAAGCCATCACAGCTCTGCCGGTTTGCCCGGAACCAGTAAACATAATCAGGTCAAACGGCAGCTGGGAAAACTCAACACCCACGCCGCCGGTCTCCTCAAAAAATTCCAGCTTGTCTTCGGGGAAGTACGTTTTGGCCAACGTCATAAACAGGCGAGTTAAGTGAATGGAGTTTTCGGACATTTTCACCATGGCCCGGTTGCCGGCGGCAAAAGCGGTCGCCAGGGGCAGGAAGGTCAGATTTACTGGAAAATTCCAGGGCACGATAATGCCAACCAGGCCTAAAGGTTGTGGAATAACGCGATTTTTCGCCCCGGGAAACATGCCGATATCTACGTGGCGCTTTTGCACCTTCATCCACTTTTTCAGGTGTTTGATGTTGTTATTAATGCCATCGGTAACAGCGATTATCTCGGCAAACAAACTCTCATGACGTGAGCGGTTACCGTAGTCACTACTGATAGCGGCAATGATGTCATCGCGATTGTCGTTGATCATCGCCTTGAGCTTGAGCAGATCTTCCTTGCGCTGCGCGTAGCTTGGCACCGGGTTGGCCAGATAGGCCGCGCGCTGTTTGTCGTGGGCGGCTTTCAACATTCCGGCTATGTCATTCTGGGTTTCATTTTGTATTGCTGTCACTGTCTTACCCTCAAGATTATTCGGTGGCTGATGTCAGTATTGGTTTACTCATACAGACTTCCAACTGATGGACTTATTGTAACTTATATAAAGTATACTTTCCCCCGTGTGCGTATTTCACCGGGCGAGCACGCTATTTATCTCAAATTATTGGTATCTGATAGCATCTAGCTTGCCAGTCTCTCACGGTGAAAAAGTCCCAAACTCGACAATCGCTGAAATGGTCCGCGTATGGTTAAATCTTGGCGCTCAGCGAGAGATTGTCATTGCCATGGTTCTGATGTGTGTAAAATGTATTGCGGACATATCATCAGACCTGATAGAAAAGGGCTGAGGGAGGCAGCGCATGAGTGAGAGTAAAAGGATTATCGTACTGGCCCGGGAATTGCCGGACATGTTCATCGCGTTCTCCAATCGGCACCAGAACGACGCCGCTTTCATCATCCCCAATCCAGAGAGCGCGGGCTCTGCCCGTGTACTTCAGGTCTGGTATGCTTAGCGGCTTTCGCATCATCACGCATCACAGGGGTTCAATTGAAGCAGTTATACTTTGTTCGACACGGCCAGACGGAATGGAACGCCATTGCCAGAATGCAGGGCCAGTGGAATTCTGATTTAAATGACACCGGTCGCGACCAGGCAGACGTCAATGGCAAATTCCTTGCCACTCAGAGTATCGAGGCGATGGTCGTCTCGCCTCTCGATCGAACCCGACAGACCGCAGAGATTATCAATCGTCATCTCAATCTCGACACCACCTTTGATGAGCGCATCATGGAATGGGACACCGGCGACTGGAGTGGCTATCTTTACGCCGAGGTGAAGGAGAAATGGCCAGACGACTGGCAAGCCCTGGAGGCAGATCGCTTCAACTATCGCGGCCCCAATTGTGAGAACTATCCCGATATGATAGAACGAAGCCGGCCATTCCTGGACGATATTAAGCGGCGCCCAGAGGAAAACATTGCCATCGTCTCACACGGCATGATCGGCAAAGTGATGGTGGCTGAATTGTTAGGACTCAGTCCCCAACAAACCCTTAGCATGCACCAGGACAATGACGTTATTTTTCGCCTGACAATGGCGAACGATGCGATCGAAGCCTCGTACTTCGTAGGGGGCCAGGGCCCCAATCCGGGCGTTGGATTGGATTGAGTTTCTGTCCTGAGGCAGCGGCCAAGGCATCGAAATCCGCCAGTGATTGTACGCATCTACCACTAAAGCAGAGGCTGGCAGCGGTGCATAGCATCCGCTGCCTTCACTTGCCTAGCAGCCTTGGGTTTTTATCAGTACCGGCTGGCACCAGTTTTTACGCCACCTTTCTCGTTTCTCTGCACCAGATTCAGTACTAAAATCGGTTGACACTGGATTTGAGAAGCCCATTTTGTTGATGAGGCAATTTGCATTTAATGCGCCATATACTTCACCGCCTATCTCTGCCGTGACAAAGACAACAATCTTGCAATTTGTACACTCGTGGAATATGGCGCTCCTTGACCCGTGTTGGACTTTACTATAGCTATTGTCATCATGAATGGTGGCCTCAAACTTGGAGTGGGGTTTACTAACGTACGCCGCTCCCTTGGATATACAATAACTACACAGACACGCTCTCGGCACAAGGGTGAGATCGATCACCTGCCAATGAATCTCGATATTTTTACACTTGCAGCTTCCGTACTCATTCATTTCACGTACTTATAAACCCCGCATAAGGCGCGCGGCTGTAGCCGAGCGCGATGAGCGCAGCGAACGAGTTCATGCGCTGGTTATTGGGCGACCCCGGCCAGCTCCAAAAGAAAGAATAAATTAGGCCGGTAGCGAATCCTGGGTTTAGCCACTAACTGCTTTTACGATCTGGGTGACATGGCGCAAATCGGAGCCGCAGCAGCCTCCGAATACGTTTAGCCAAGGCATTTTTCTCGTGATCACCTTATATTGATTAGCGAGTTCCACAGGATCGCCGTCATCGAGTACCTCGCATTCATCTAGTTCTTCGTGGCTCAATCGCGATGCGTTACAGCGCAGTCCACGGATGCGGCGCACCCAATCTGAGTCGTCGAACGTATCAAAGAAATGATCGGGATGAGCGCAATTCACCATGAAATAGGCGGCGGCACTATCCGTCGCAGCGTCGACCGCGCCAATGGCCTCGTTCAGTGGCTGGCCTGTCGGTAACCTCCCGTCGGTCTCGACCGTAAAAGAAATCACTACGGGTAAACCTGCTGATTGCGCCGCCCGAACAACACCGATAGCCTCATCCGATTGTGTGAAGGTCAACGCCGTTACCATATCTACCTCAGTTTCGGCCAGCCACCCTATCTGTTTGGCATGGTATTTCTCAGCCTCTCTTGCTGCCAGTTTAGCTTCGGGAGCATATGCGTCACCTTTAGGGCCAATTACTCCATTCAGAACTATAGGTTTGCTATTCCCGGAAAACTCGTCACGTAATCCCGCAATAAACGAAATGGCGTCGTGATTAATTCTATGCATCTCTCGCTCGGTTGACGCAAGATCTTTGGCCCAATGCAGGTGTGCTTTCCATGTCTGACTATCTAGCACAAACCCTGTGTCGTATTGATTCGCAAGGGAGAGAAAGCCTCGGAGATAATTGGCTACTGCTTCCCGACCTCGCGCATCCGGCAGGAGTGTGTGAGCTGCGAATTCTCGAATTTCAATGCCGTGATTGAATATCAGATCGGTTTCCAACCCAGCATCGGTCAAGAACAAGTTTCCATACAATTGGGGTAGACTGTTTCGATATTTACTCACGCTGGAACCTCCCACTAGTTAATATAAGCATCAACCTGAAATTTTCGAGGTGATACAGAGTAAGTATATTGAATTTCTTGGAAATTTTTTGATCAAAAAATCCCTCCTGGGTCGAGAACAGCCACTGTACCAACCCTATAACGCTCACAACACCTGCGGCCGGTAGGCACATCTGCTCTGGTTATGCTTGCTATGTGCGCTCTCTTTAACAAAGAACTCCGCCTCAATTTCCCTGCCCTATTTAAAGATAGTACACAGCTCATAAAATGAAAACCATTTTTCTGTAGCACTCGCTCAGACCCAGCGTTACAGGCCATTACCTTTGCCACTACATTAGCCCCTTGAGGGAATCAACCTCTGGACTTCCGGCAGGAAAGCTGCATAGGATATGCTTGTTTAGCATTTACCAACTCTGGCAGAGGTCTCCACCAAGGTTGACTGATTATTGGTGTATGCTGTTGAGTTCCGGTCTATTGCAGGCATGTTTTTCCGGTCCGGAAACAGAACTAGTAAAAGGAATTTATTATATGAACGGTTCGCCTTCCCTCCGCTCAAGATTCAGTAAATATGCCATTTCTTCGTTCATCATCGCAGCCGCCACACTGGGTGCCGCAAGCACATCGGCACAAAGCGGAGGGCTGCTGTCCGTGCAGATTGCGGGCAGCGGTTTGGGTAGCATCACCACTGACGATCAAAAAATCAACTGTCCGGGCGATTGCAGCCAGTCCTACTTCACTAATCAGAGTGTTACTTTAACTGCCAGCCAGATTGTGGCCATAGCTACGCCACCGCGGCGACGGTAAGACTGAGTCCCAACGCGGTGAATGGATCTACCTTTTCGGGTTGGGGAGGAGCCTGTTCCGGCCTGGGTGGCTGCACTGTAACGATGTCCGGCAGCCGCTCGGTTACGGCAAGTTTTACTACCGATCTCGTGCCGGAAACTGTCTTGTCGGTAAACACCGAGGGCAATGGCGTAGTCAGCAGTTCTCCTGCGGGTATTTCCTGTCCCGAAGACTGCTCCCAGGCCTATACCAAAAACGAGGCAGTCGTACTGACGGCGAACCCTGGCGAGGGCCAGTTTTTCGTCGGCTGGTCCGGCGACTGTAGCGGCAATGGTGGCTGTACGGTAGTTATGTCCAGCGATCGCAGTGTAACCGCACTTTTTGACAGCGAAAATCCAGCCACTGACGTGCTGCTATCGGTCGAACTGGCAGGCACAGGCAGCGGCGAGTTGGGCGACGCGGGCAGGGTGAATCAGGAAATCACACTTAGCGACGTCAATTTAGCGAGCCTCGGCATCGAGCCCGGCGCGGAACTCAGCAGCATAATTGATGACTTGGTCGCCTCGGGCAAGCTTATTGTGATGGAATAATAAGTGTCTCATCGTGCATTGTTCTCATTCGCGAACCTGTATTTGCCGAAAGGTGAAGTTTACGCGGGATTGCTGCAAATATTTGGTCTTCGGGATTTTGTGCTGCCAGTATTCCTGAATTCCCGGGCCCATTAACAACAGGGAGCCATGCGGTAGCGACAGGTCAAAGCGCTGCCGGGTTTGGCAATGGCGCAACTGAAATATTCGCTCTGCCCCCAGACTTACCGAGGCGACAACAGGTTCCTGTCCCAAGATTGCCTCGTCGTCCGCATGCCAGTCCACGCTGTCTGATCCTGAACGGTAGTGATTGGCCAAACAACTGTTAAAATCTATGCCGGTTTCCTCCTCGAGATTGGATCGCAGTTGTGCCACGCAGGGAGGAAAGGGAATCGCCTGCATTTTTATGCCCGACCATTTGTATTCGATTACCGGCTCGCTATACCAGCGATGCAACCTCGGGATGGGTATCGATTTCCCCGCGATAAAAATAGTGTCAGATTGCCAGACTATAGTGGAAAGTGCGCTCTGCAGATAACCGTCAGCTTGCTCTGTAGTCAGCCAGTTTGGCCAGAATGTGAGTTGCCCGGAGCGTCCTGGGTTTAGGGGGAGCGAGATAACTTGTTCGGCAAATAGGGGCAAGCGCTGTGGCTTCAGTTTGTGATAGCACTCAAGTATAGCGTATTTTCAGTGTGTCCATTGTCTTCAAAGAACCTTCGGACCCCGGCATAATCTACATGATTGGATACGAGAACTTTTCCAACCGCGCCGCCATTCAGAACTTGACCCACCGGCAACTTTCTAATGTCTATCTCACACCATGGGAGGGTGGTAGAATCCCCCACCCTTTCGATAGCCTAATCCAGAGCCAATAGGATATGAAATTTAGCCGTGCCAGTGACAGGATGGCAGTAGACACTTCCACACTTTGGGGGGTGCATGATAAGGCCTGCGAATTACAGGCTGCGGGTGAGGATGTCATCCTGTTTTCCATAGGCGACCCGGACCTGCCCACACTGGACTTTATTGTCGATCACGCGGTGGCCAGCCTCAAAGCCGGTCGCACACACTATTCACCTGGCGCTGGCGAGGTGGAACTGCGGCAAGCCATTGCCGATATTGAAACAGGCGCCAGTGGCAAGGTCACCAACATCGACCAGATCGTCGTGCACCCCGGTGGCACCAACGCCATCTACACGACACTTTCCTGTTTTCTGAATGAGGGTGATGACATCGTTATTCCCTCCCCTATGTATGTGGGCTATCAGGGCTTGCTGGGTGCAATCGGGGCTAATGTAATCAATGTTCCCCTGGATACGGCAAATAATTTCACCCTGGATGTAGAGGCTGTCAAGGCGGCTTTCACCGACAAAACCCGAGTGTTGTTTATCAATACCCCGGGCAACCCCGGTGGCAATATGATTTCTGAGGAACAATTACGCGAGCTAGCCGCATTCAGCCTGGAGCGCGAGGCCTGGATTATCTGCGATGAAGTCTATTCCATGATCACCTTTGGACAGCGCCATATATCCCTGTTGAACGCGGCAGAAACCCTGGAAAATGTGGTGGTGGTAGATGCCCTGTCGAAATCCCACGCCATGACCGGTTGGCGTATGGGCTGGACAGTTTCCTCGGAAGCTACAGCAAAGCGCATCCTCGATTTTGCCTCGGGCTCTGTCTTTGGCTGCTGCCAGTTCGTGCAGGATGCCGCTGCCTTCGCCCTGAATAACGACGAGGAATACACACGTGCCATCGCGGATGAGTACCGGGTTCGTCGGGATTACGCAATAGAGCGTATTGGCAGGATTCCAGGATTAAGTGCGAGCACACCACAGGCGGGCATGTTCATCATGATGAATGTAGAGCAGGTGGAGCCAGAGGGATTGGGATTGGCTTTTGCGGCGGGCCTGTTAGAGCATGGGGGCGTGTCGGTGCTGCCCGGCGAAGCCTTTGGAGAACTGGGCCGGCATTTTGTGCGCCTCTCCCTTACCCACCCTGTGCACGTAATGAGCAAAGCCTTTGACCGCATAGAGCGCTATATCGATTCACTGGAATAACCGGGGTTTCAATTATCCTTACCGCCGCTGACGCCGCCACTCCCAGGGGGCAATCGGATTCGGGTCATGCCACAAGCCCAGCTCATGGGCTCTGGCATGCTCTTCGGCTTCCCGGAGTGTACTGCTTAACCCGGCGTATCGCTTATACCACCAGGCATGACCGGTGCGCACCATTTCCACATTGATACTTCGCCCCTCGAAGTAGACCACACCGACGGTACGCCCGTAGCGGTCCTGGTCTTTTACATCAACACCCACCGCCCTGTTGGATACAAGCCGGGAGAGCGCATCCCTGGCTTTGCTATAATAGGGCTGGTCGTACTCCGGGCTATCAATGCCAAACAGGCGGATTTTGTGTTTTACACCCCTGCTATCCACCAGTGTAAGGCTGTCGCCGTCGACCACTTTCTGCACACGACCGGACAAATCGTAGGCCGGCGCCGACCAGGATATTTCGCTATTGCCATCGTCACGCCCTGCGGTGCCCCCTGGCCGGGTATTGGGCAATGCGTCACCGAACTGGTGGGCGATATCGGCAACCACTTTGCCTGCTTGGTCAAATCTGTCGCCGTGTTTATTGACCAGCCCCCTGGCGTTGTACTCCACCCACCGGAAGGAGTCAGTGAGCCACGTGACCCTGCCAGTGTCGATGTATTGCACCACGCTGATACCCAGAAATAACAGCAGTAACATTCTCGAGCTGAACAATCGCCGTGGATCCGGCCCTGACTTATGCTCCGGCTTGGGGATCTTATTTAGCCCGTTGGCCACTGGGCGCGTCCCTTTTTACATAGATTAGTGTGTTTAGAACCATTGTTCGCCTCTGCGCTTGGGTGTCTGATTCAGAGCCCCAGACTAACATGCTTTAACCGTCGCGCTGCTTCAATAGTATTGATCCCTATTGTCACTAGCCAAAGTCATCTAGAGCATTTAGAATGGCTCCGAACAAACCCCTACCCAATGAGAAATTCTATGAGAACTAAATCATTACGTACGATTTTTGCCGCCTGTGTTGCTGCGGCACTGGTTTCCAGTCCTGTTTTCGCGCAAGAGACAGCGCCAACGGAAGAGACTGCCCGCGTTATGGGTGTCTCCATGGAGGCG
>Ga0209987_10001221_pt1 | contig 13937 bp, 12 predicted proteins | sample N074metaG_FD_182134 | JGI IMG/M metagenome (GOLD analysis project Ga0209987, IMG submission 182134) | Deep subsurface microbial communities from Kermadec Trench to uncover new lineages of life (NeLLi) - N074 metaG (SPAdes) (version 2) | ecosystem: Environmental > Aquatic > Marine > Ocean trench... | reverse complement strand
CCAGCCGACCTGGACCGGGTTGACCGGGTCGGTGAGGCAGAAGATACGCAGTCCCGCCCGGTACTCGGCCTCGAACATGAAGCCGTCCTTGATGTAGAGGTTGTGGTCTTCGGCCGGGACGCCGGAGTCGTAGGTGTTGGCGATAAAGGGGTTCGACAGGTCGCTGACGTCGAAGATGACCGTCTCGTTGATCCCGTCCAACTCGTCGTTGAGGTACAGGTACTGGCCATCGTCGCTGAGCCAGCATTGGTGGGCGTAGACGAGATTCGGGTACACCGACCGCGACAGCCGGAACATGTTGCCCTTGTCGGTCACGTCGTAGATGTCGAGCCCGATCCCGCCGTTGGCGGCAAACGCGATCTGCTTGCCCGCATTGGGGCCGGAGGTGAAGGTCACGATCTGGGCGTCGTGGACGGTGGCGCCCTGGCCGGAGGAGACCGAGCCGGCAATGGTCGGGTTCTCCGGATCCGAGAGGTCCCACGCCTGCAGGCGGCCGCCGGCGAGGTTCGACCCGCACAGGTAGAGGAAGCCGCTGGTCTCGTCTATCGCGACGTTGTGGCTGCTGGACATGCCGCCGGTGGTCACGGTCTGCACGAGCGTCACGTTGCCGTTGTCGACGTCGGAGAGGTCAACGATGTCGAAGCCGCCGCCGGACTCGTTGACGACGTAAACATATGTCTGGTACGTCTTCATGTCGCCCCAGGAACTGCCGCTGTGGGCGACCGACGCGATGATCACCGGGCTGGCCGGGTTGGTGATCTCGACGACCACCATGGCCTCGAACACGCCCATGAGTGCGTACTCGCGGCCGGACGGCGAGACGTAGCCCCAGCAGTCGTTACCGCTGCTGGCGCCGAGTTCGCCGAGCGTCAACCAGCTGTGCTGGTCGACGTTGTTGGACGTGAACTGCGCGGCTGCCGGCTGGGCGGCGAGCAGTGCGAATGTAACTGCCAGGACGCTGCTCAGAAGCCTACTCATGGATCACCTCTTGAAACAGGGCCCGCCGCCGTTCCCTGGCAGGGGGCGTTCATCGAAATGCGAATAAATGGTGGCGACGCTGTGTCGCTCGAGATCGCCCGCCGGCGGGCGAAATGAGATGTGCATCACTTCCTTCTTCTCCGATGCGGCGGGCGTGCAGCGTCGAGATCTAGTGTAGACGCGGCCTGGGCGGTCTGCCAGCCTCAGTTTTCCGAAAACAGCAGCACCGCAGGGTGAGTGGGACCGGTTTCCCGGTGCCGGGTCGCGGTCCGATCGCGAACCCGGTCGCGGAGGTGCTTACGTACTCGACCGGAAGCGCCGATATTGCCCGCGGAGCCGACCGAGAACGGGACCGCTGGTGGCGGTACCTCGGATCCGTCGTTTCGTTACGCTACCCGCCCACAGGTCCTCGCCTGAGGTTCGGTCTCAACCAATACCGCCACGAAGAGGACCGGATGAGTACGCATGTGACGACCAGGATGGATGACGCGACACATTCGGCCGGGGAACGCTCGAACCCACTTGGGCTCTACGCGGTGGTGGGCGGCGGGCTTGTCGTCGTGGTGCTCGGGCTGCTGTCGCTGGTCCTGCATGGTGTCGGCCACGACGAGCACCACGAGCCGCCGGCGATGTGGTGGCTCGGCTCGCTGCCTTTCGTCGGGATGCTCGGCTGTATCGCCGTGCTGCCGCTTGTCCGCGCGACCCATCACTGGTGGGAGAACAACCTCAACCGGCTGGGCGTGGCGATGTTCTTCGCGGCGCTGACGATGGTCTACTACCTGAGTGTGCGTGGCCTCGGGTCCATCGCGACCGTGCTCAATCACGCGATCCTCGCCGAGTACATCCCGTTCATCGTCCTGCTGTTCTGCCTGTACGTGATCAGCGGCGGAATCTCGCTTACCGGCGACCTGGCCGCACGGCCGGCGACCAACACGGCCTTCCTGGCGATGGGCGCCCTGATCGCCAGCTTCGTGGGGACGACCGGGGCGAGCATGCTGTTGATACGACCGCTGCTGCAGACCAACTCGGAGCGGCGGCACGTCGTTCACACGGTCGTGTTCTTCATATTCCTTGTCAGCAACGTCGGTGGGTGCCTGCTGCCGATCGGCGATCCGCCGTTGTTCCTCGGTTACCTGTTCGGGGTCCCGTTCATCTGGACAATGGGCTTGTGGGCGCCGTGGCTGTTCTGCTGCGTGGTGCTGCTCGTGACGTATTTCATCTGGGACACCTTCGCCTACAAACGCGAGGCGCCCGCCGACATCCGTCGTGACGAGACCGAGAAACAGCCGATGCGTCTGCGGGGTGTGAGCAACATCCTGCTGCTGGGCGGCATCGTCGCCTGCGTGGCCCTGGTCGACCCGAACAAGCCGCTGCCGTTCACCGACTTCACGCCGTTCCCGTTCATGCGGGAGTTGCTCATGCTGGGCCTGGTCGGCGTGTCGCTTCGGCGGACCCCCAAGGGCGTCCGCGAGTACAACCAGTTCAACTACGTGGCCATCCTGGAGGTGGCGGCGCTGTTCATCGGCATCTTCATCGCGATGCAGGTGCCGATCGAGGTCCTCAATGCCCGTGGCGCCGACCTTGGCGTGGACGCGCCGTGGAAGTTCTTCTGGGCGACGGGGTCGCTGTCGAGCGTCCTGGACAACGCGCCGACCTACGTCGTCTTTTTCGAGACGGCACGGGCCATGCCGCCGGAGGCCGGTGCCGCGACGGTGTCTCTCAGCACCGGCGGCGTGATCAACGAGGCGTTCCTGGCCGCGATCAGTCTGGGTGCCGTATTCATGGGGGCGATGACCTATATAGGCAACGGGCCCAACTTCATGGTCAAGTCCATCGCCGAGCAGTCCAACATCCGGATGCCGAGCTTCTTCGGGTTCATGTTCAAGTACAGCGTCCCGGTTCTGATCCCGGTCTTCATCCTCGTGACGCTGCTGTTCCTGCTCGACGGGTCTCCGTTCAAGTAGAATGGCGCTGCCAGCTGCGGAGACCGACGCAATGATCAAACGAATCCTCGTCGCCCTCAGCGGCACGCCACTGACCGAATCCGCCGTGCAGCGTGCGCTGGAACTGGCGGCCGTGCACGGCGCCGAGATCACCGGCGTCACCGATCTTGACCTGGCGAAGGTGGCGAACGTCGGGCCCGTACCGATGGGTGCCGGCGCGGCGGCGACGGAGCTGGTCGAGCACCGGCTGCAGATCACCGAGCAACTGGTCACCGAGGCGATCGAGCGGTTCGAGACCGCCTGCACGAAGGCCGACGTATCGTTCGGCGTGGTCCGCGAGACGGGCAACCCCTACGAGATGCTCACCTCGCTGTGCCGGTACCACGACCTCACCGTGGCCGGGCTTCGCGGGCTCTTCGAGTACGGCATCTTTCACAATCCCGACGACGTGCTCATCCAGCTCATCGCAAAGGGTGTGCGGCCGATCCTGGCCGTTGCCCAGGAGCACCGGCCGGTCCGGCGTGTGCTGGCGGCATACAGCGGTTCGATGGAGTCGGCCAAGGCGCTCAAGCGGTTCGTGCAGATGCGACTGTGGCCGGACCTCACGCTCAAGATCGTCTGTTTCGACAAGGGCGGCGACGCCGAGGGGCTGCTCGCCGACGCGGCGGGTTACTGCCGGAGTCACGGCTACGAAGCCGAGGTCGAGCACGTCGACGGCTCGCCCATCAAGGGTCTGCTGGAGCACGCCGGCTCGTGGAAGGCGGACCTGGTCGTGATGGGCTCGTCATCGAGGGCGAGGATCTTCCAGCACCTGCTGGGCGACACGACCCTGCACGCCGTCCGACACGCCGAGATCCCGTTGTTCCTCACGCAATAGGAACCCGAGTATCATGCGGGGTCATGAATATTCAGGTCAACGGCAAACAACGGACCCTTGACAACGACTGCACGATCGAGCGGCTTCTCGATGCGTTGAGCCTGGCCGGACAGCCATGCGCCGTCGAGGTCAACACGGCGGTCGTACCCAGGCGTGAGCACGCCGAACGGATTCTGTCCGACGGTGACAGTGTGGAGATCGTCACCCTCGTCGGTGGCGGGTGATCATTCCCATGACGCAAGACGTCAAGAACAACCAGGTCGAACCGCTTCGGCTCGGCGTCGTCACGACCACCAGCCGCCTCATCGTCGGTACCGGCAAGTACCAGTCCTACGAGCTGATGCAGGCCGCGCTGGACGAGTCCGGAACCGAGGTCGTGACGGTGGCCGTGCGACGCGAACGGCTGGTGGACGACGCCGGTCGGTCCCTGCTGGATTTCATCGATACCAGCCGGTACACGATCCTGCCGAACACAGCCGGTTGCTTCACGGCGCCCGACGCGGTGCGAGTGGCCCGTCTCGGACGCGAACTGCTCGACCAGATCGACAATGCCGGCCGCGACTGGGTCAAGCTCGAGGTTCTCGGCGATCGCAAGACACTCCTGCCGGACCCCGTCGGAACGCTGGAGGCGTGCCGCGAGCTTGTCGAAGACGGTTTTTCGGTGATGTGCTATACGAACGACGACCCGATCATGGCAGCCCGGATCCGCGACGCCGGCGCCACGAGCGTGATGCCGGCCGGCAGCCCGATCGGTTGCGGCCGGGGGATCGCCAACACGGCGGCGATCACGATGATCCTGGAGAAACTCAAGGACCCGGCCCACGGCGGCGACCCCGCGTACCCGGTCATCGTAGACGCCGGCGTCGGGACGCCCAGCGACGTTACCATCGCGATGGAACTCGGCGCCGACGGCGTGCTGCTCAACACGGGCATCGCTCACGCCGCCGACCCTGTGCGTATGGCGAACGCCATGCGCGCCGCCTGCGACGCCGGCTACCACGGCTACCGTGCCGGTCGCATCCCGCGGAAGCTTCATGCAACAGCGTCGAGCCCGTGGGAAGGCGTCATTACGACGATCCCGGGGGAGTAAGAAAAAAGAGCTCAGAGCTCTTTTTTCAGCTACTCACCCGCCGCCCGAGGATACGCGAGACTTCCAGCACCTTGGCGTCGACCGTTTCGCGGTCCGGGCCCTCGAGGTTCAGACGCAGCAGCGGTTCGGTGTTGCTCGGGCGGACATTGCACCACCACCGGCCGGTGTCGACGGTCACGCCGTCGAGTTCGTCGATCGTGCCGTCTTGGTAGGTCTCTTTCAGTTCCTCCATCGCCGCTTCCTTGTCGTCGCTCTCGAAGTTGATCTCGCCGGACTGCACGTACCGTCGTGCGGGCTCGATCAGCCGGCTCAGCGGCGTGCCCGCCCGGACCAGGGCCGAGACCACTTCCGTAACCGCCATCGCACCGGAGTCCGCGTAGTAGTTGTTGCGGAAGTAGAAATGCCCGGAGAGCTCGCCGCCGAACTGGGCGTCGTGGTCCGCCATCTGCTGTTTCATGAAGACGTGACCGACGCGGCACCGCACGGCCTTGCCCCCCGCCTCCGTGATCATCTCCGGCACTGACTTGCTCGACCGCAGATCGTAGACGATCGTCGCCCCCGGTCGCTGCTTGAGGATGTTCTGGGCGAGCCACGCGGTCAGCAGGTCGCAACCGATGATCTTGGCGTTTTCGTCAACGACCATGCAGCGGTCGGCATCGCCGTCGAAACAGAAACCCAGATCGGCGCCGACGGCTCGAACCTTCTCCTGCAACTGGGCGAGGTTCGCCACCACCAGCGGGTTGGGCTCGTGGACGAACTCGCCGGTCGAGTTGTCGAAGTTCACCTGGATGATCTCCAGGCCCGGGATCCCGTCGAACACACGCGGCACCATCGTTCCGGCCATGCCGTTGGAAGCGTCGATCACGATCTTGAGTTTCTTCGACCCGTCAAGCAGTGATGGGTCGAGGTTCTGCAGGGCGTGCTCGCGGTACGCCTCCCACAGGTCGCGTGCGTCCTCCCGGCCGTTGCGTGGGACGTGCTTGTCGCGATCGATCAACGCCGCGTAGCGGCGGATCGTCTCGAGCCCGGTGTCCATGCCGACCGGTCGAGCGTGGATCTTCGAGATCTTGAAGCCGTTGTAGTTGGCCGGATTGTGCGACGCGGTCACCATCACACCGCCGCAGCAGCCCAGGTGATTGATCGCAAAGGCAAGCAGCGGCGTGTCGACCAGCCCGACGTCGATGACATGGGCACCGAAGTCGCGGATGCCCTGCTTCAGCGATTCCGAAAGGGCCGGCGAGCTGGTTCGCATGTCGTGTCCGACGATGACGTGCTGCATCATCGGGTCGTCGTGCCCGGCCTCCTGGGCCTCCCTGGTGAGATACTGGCCAGACGCGTAGCCGATCTGCCACGCCAGCTTCTCGTTGAGCGGCTTGGGGTAGATAGCCCTGACGTCATATGCCTTGAAGACTTTGCCCAGCATGGGACGGGGATAATAGCAGAGGGCCGGGCACAAGCCCGACCCTCGGCTTCAGGAGAAAGGAGGTCTCGTGATGCTCAGTCGAGCAAGGCGTCGATCGCCGTCGCGTAATCCTGCTGCGGCCGGACGCCGACGAGCCGGCCGGCGAGCTCACCGTCCTTGAACAGGAGAACCGTCGGGATCGAGTTGACGACGTATCGGGTCGCCAGATCCGCGGCGGCGTCGATGTCCACCTTGGCGACCGTGATCCGGTCGCCGTACTGCTCGGCGAGCTGCTCGATGGTCGGCGACAGCATGTGGCACGGCTGGCACCACTCGGCCCAGAAGTCGACCAGGACCGGCTTGTCGGATTCCAGGACCGCCGAGCGGAAGTCCTCGGTGCCGAGATGAAGGATGGTCTGGGTTGTCATGATTGAGCTCCTTTTGTCAGTCTCTTGTTGGTCAAGCCGAAGCCGGCGTACCCACCTCGACGACCGGGAAGTCGATCTCGGTCTGGGCGACGTGGTTGAAGTAGTTGGAGAAGATGTTCGCGACGACGTTGGCGACGATCTCGGTGATCTCGCCGTCGCTGAAGCCGGCGTCACGGACACGCTGCAGGTCGTCGTCCGATGCCCAGCCTCTCTTCTCGACGATCTCCAGCGCGAAATCCAGGGCGGCCTGCGTCCTGGATTCGGTGGCCTCGCCGCGAAGGTTGGCTTCCAGCTCGCCGGCGTCGACGCCGACGCTCGTGCCGATCGCGGTATGCGCCGAAGCGCAGTAGCCGCAGCCGTTGGCGCCGGCGACAGCGACCGCGATCTGCTCACGAAGCCCGGCATCGAGGCTGCCACCGCCAAGCGCCTGGCCGAGGCCGAGATAGGCGTCGAGTGCAGCCGGCGACTGGGCGAGCGTGGCGAGCAGGTTGGGGACCCGGCCGTACTTCTTTCCGATCGTGTCCAGCAACCTTCGGGTCTGTCCTTCGGCGGTGTCGGGATCGATGGGGTTGATGCGTGGCATGTGTGATTTTCCTTTTGTTTGAGTTTGACGTGTCAGAAGGATCAGGGTTTTGCTCACCAGAGCTTGCGTTGCTCCTTGCGGGCCTCGCGCTCAATGAACCGGGCGAGCTTGTCGTCGGCGTCGACGCCCGATGCGGCCACGATGTCCGGCCGGTATACGGAGGTCGAATTGATGTCGTAGAAGTAACGCTCGCCCGCAGGGGTTTCGATGTATTCGACACCCCCGACGTCGATACCGGCGGCACGAACGATCTCGCGGGCCTGGGCGACGGCTTCGTCGGGAATGTCGGGCTCGTATTCGAAGACAACCTCTGGAACGGCGTCGGCATCGGCGTCGGCCGGCGGCCGCTCGCAACCCTCCGCCGGGCAGAGGTTGAACGTGTTGTTCGGCCACACCCGCATGGCAAAGAGCAACTCGCCGTCGACGAACTCGGTGCGGAGGATCGAACCGTCGCCGGAACTCACGAATTGCTGCAGGAGCAGAACGTGATCCGGTCCGAACAGGTCGGCCTCGGTGTCCAGCAGCTGGTCGAGGGCGGCTCGGTTCGGGACGAACCGGACGTGTGCCCCGCTTCCGCCGGTCTCGGGTTTGAGGATCGCGGGGAACGGAAAGTCGTCGAGCAGGCCCCGGACAGCGGTGCGGTCATTGAAGACGACCGTCGCCGGCAGCGGCAGTCCCAGGTCGCCGATCAGCTGGTACTGGGCCACCTTGCTGGTCTCGAACCGGAATGATCTGGCGCCGTTGATGACGCGTTTGCCGGATCGCTCCAGCATCTCCAGCCAGCCCCGGACAAGCGGGATCGCCGAGCCATGGCCGCGGATGTGGGCGCTTGGACTGACCCGGTTGATGACCAGCGGGTAGTCGTCGGAACGACCGAGCCGGAAGGCGCTGTCAGCGAGATTGATCCCTTCGTATCGCACGCCGCGGCGGTCCATGGCGGCGAACAGCGAGTCCATCCATTCGCTGTTCTCATAGAGAACGGCGACGGTTTCGGTGGTGAGTGACGAATCGGTTGATCCATTCTGTCCGAGCCGGCCCCCGGGGGCGATGTCCGTGATCGTGCTGAGCGTTGACATTCCGGTCTCCTGGTCGTTGGTGGTCTTCACCAGTCAGAACACGTAATCTGGAACGTTTATTCCAGAATGAGATACAAAAAGCTTCCGGCCGCCGCCGCGGCCGGGAGGCCGTCACACTCCGCGGTTCACCTTGCGTCCGAGGAAGGACCGAATCAACGACGCGATTCGATCGCCGTCCTCCTCCAGGGCAAAGTGACCGGTTTCGAGGAGGTGAAACTCCAGGTCGTTCAGGTCGCGCTTGTAGGGGTGCGCGCCCTCGGCCGGGAAGATGAAGTCGCCTGTCCCCCAGACGATCAGCGCCGGTGGCTGGTGCGTGCGGAAGTACTCCTGCCACGCCGGGTACAGCGCGACGTTCGTCCGGTAGTCGTAGAACATCCTCAACTGGATCTCGTCGTTGCCGGCCCGGTCCAGCAGGGCCTGGTCGCCGACCCAGTTGTCGGGGCTGATCAGTTCCACGTTGCGGACGCCGTTGGTGTACTGCCACTTCGTTGAGTCGATCGTCAGCAGGCCGCGCAGCGGCTCGGCGTTCTTTGTTGACGGGTCGGCCCAGTACGCCTTGATGGGATCCCAGAAGTCGCCAAGCCCCTCTTCGTAGGCGTTGCCGTTCTGGATGATCAGCGCCTCGACACGCTCGGGCCGGCTCGCCGCCAGGCGGTACCCGACCGGCGCGCCGTAATCCATCAGGTAGAGGCTGTAGCGGTCGAGACCGAGTTCGTCCGTGAGCTTCTCGATGATCCGGGCGAAACTGTCGAACGAGTAGTCGAACTCGTCGAGGGCGGGCATCGAGCTGCTGCCGTAGCCGGGGTAGTCGGGCGCGATGACGTGGTAGGTGTCGGCCAGCGCCGGGATCAGGTTGCGGAACATGTGCGACGAGGTCGGGAACCCGTGCAGGAGAAGCACGGTCGGCGCGTCGGTCGGTCCGGCCTCGCGATAGAAGATATCCAGGCCGTCGATCTCGACTGTCCGGTGGTAGACGGTCGGCCGGGTCGCGGTCGCGTCATCGTGAGAAAGGGTGGTGGTCATCGTGTTGCTCCTTGGTGTGACGTTTCGTGGTGTGGTTGTCTTACCTGTCACTGTCAATCATTGGTATGGAACGATCATTCCAGAAAGACGGAAAAAACTCTCAGGTCAGTGCCCCGTACGCGACCTCGACGATGTCCCGCATCGTTGCCCGGCTCGCCGACGCCTTCGCCATGACGGACAGGCCCTGGGCCGTCCCGGTGAGGAACCGGGCCTGGGATCTCGTATCTGCTCGCTTGTCGAGTTCCCCGGCCTTGACCGCCCGCTCCAGGGCGCCGTGGAATGCGTTCTCGATACGCCGGAGTATTCTCTTCACGGCAGCGCAGACCTGCGGGTCGTGCTGGGAAAGCTCCACTGCCGCGCTCGTGGCCATGCAGCCGCGACACTGGCCGGTGCGGGACTGGCCCGCAAGCATGCCCAGGCACCGACGGATCGCCGCCAGCGGCGAGCCGGGTGCGGCAAGTATCTTCTCGAAGCCACAGGTGACCGTGCACTCGTAGTGTTCGATCGCCGCCGAGAACAGGGCGTGCTTGTCCCCGAACGTGTCGTACATGCTGCCGCGGCTGATTCCCATCGCGTCCACCAGGTCCTGGACGCTGGTGGCCTCGTAGCCGTGGGTCCAGAAGACCTCCATGGCCCGTTCCAGGGCGCCCTGCACTTCGAATTCCTTGGGTCTGCCGACCATTGCCGTGTTCATTATCACTTTCTGGAACGATCAGTCAAGAACGATTGTTCCAGAATTCTGAGAATGCTCACGGATCGCAGTACTCGTCGATTTCCAGGATCTGGACGCCTTCGGGCAGGGACTGCAGGAATCGGCGGCCATAGCCCTTGGTGACGATGCGCGGGTCGAGCACGACGACCTGCCCGGCGTCCGTCGTCGAGCGGATCAGCCGCCCCACGCCCTGCTTGAACCGGATGACGGCGTTGGGAACCTGGTCGTCCATGAACGGGTCGCCGCCGCGTTCCTTGATCCGCTCGTGACGGGCCTCCATCAGGGGCCGGTCGGGCACGTCAAAGGGCAGCCGCGTGATGATCACGTTCCGCAGACCGCGGCCACGCACGTCCACCCCCTGCCAGAAACTCGACGTCCCCAGCAGCACGGACCGCTCGTCATCCCGGAATCGACGAAGCAGCAGGCTCCGCGGACCGTCGCGGCCCTGGACGAGCATGGGAAGGCCCTCGTCGGCCAGCACCGGTCGCAACGCGTCGGCCGCGTGATTGAGCGCCGAGAAACTTGTGAAGAGCACGAACGCACCGCCGCCAGTCTCACGCAGGTGCCGAATGATCCGCGGCACCAGCGCCTCGCCGAACCTCGGGTGACTCGGCGACGGCATCGACCGGTCGATGATCACCTTCATCTGCGACGCGTGGTCAAAGGGACTGCCAAGCTGCAGTGTGTCGGCGCTCTCGCACCCCAGCCGGCCGGCGATATGCGTGAAGTCGCCGCGACCGGTGGCCAGCGTCGCGGAGGTCATCACCACGGAAATGTCTTCGTCGAACAGCTTCTCGCGCAGGATGGGCCCGACCTCGATCGGCATGCCGTGCAGGCCCACGCGCGGCCGGCTTCCCCGGCGACCTTGGCCGGTCGCCGCGCCGCCATGATTGCGCCGCATCTCAAGCCAGTACACGAAGTCGTCGAGCCGCTGTTCGAGCAACACGGCCGTATCCTCGGCGATCTCAGTGGCGCGTTGCACGTAGCTGTTGAGCTCGTACTCGTCGGCTTCGGTGGCGGCGTGCTCACGGACGAGCTTGAGCTCGATTGCCAGCCGCTGCATCGGGTCGGTCAGCGCGTTGGGCACGATATCCGCCGCGCTGATCCGTCCATTGGAAGGTCCCTCGTTCTGGGACCACTGCCACAGGGCGTCGAAGAGATCCTCGGCGGCATTGCGGCACCGCATCGACTGCTCGATGGTGCGATCCAGCAGCGTCGTCTGGTTGCCCTTGAGCTTCAGCGTCGCCAGGAACCCCCGTTGGCTGCGTGGTCGGTACAGCAGGTTAAGCACGTGCATCACGCGACTCTCGGTGAGGCTCAGTCCGAAGTGACTCGCCGCGACATCCTCCATCGCGTGTGCCTCGTCAAGGATGACGTGCTGGTATGGCGGGAGGAACCCGACGCCTCGTCGCCGCAGGGCGAGATCCGCGAAGAACAACGCATGGTTGCAGATAAGCAGGTCGCCGTTCTCCATGCGGCGGCGGGCGGCCTGGTAGAAGCACTTCTCGTAGGTCGGACAGCGGCGGCCCATGCAGTTGTGCGTGTCGGACCGGGCGTAGTCCCACACCTCCGGCCGCTGCAGTTGCGGCAGCGAGGCGAGCGTGCCGTCGCGGGTGTCGTAGGCCCAGTTCTCGATGGCGTGCAGCGAGTGGCGAGCGTCGTCGTCGCCGAACAGACGATCCTGCCGGGCGCTGGCGAGCTTGAGGCGGCGGAGTGACAGGTAGTTGTTGCGGCCTTTGACCAGCACGGCGCTGAATTCGTTGGGGACCACCGCGCGGAGCAGCGGGATGTCCTTCTCGATGAGCTGCTCCTGCAGGTTGATCGTGTTGGTGGCGATGACGACCCGTTGCTTGTCGTCGACGATGCGTTTGATGGCCGGGATCAGGTACGCGAAGCTCTTGCCGACACCGGTGCCCGCTTCGACCAAGAGCCGCCCGCGCTGTTCCATCGTTCGGGCGACGGCATCGGCCATCTCGGTCTGCTGCGGCCGGACCTCGAAGCCTTCGAGCCGCCGGGCGATCGATCCGTCCGGTGCGAGCAGACTCTGGGCCGCGATGGTCATGCAGAGATTGTAAGAGCCAGCCGGCGTCGGACTACGATGATCGGATGCCGTTTACATTCCCGCCACTGGTCCTCTTCATCCTGTTCGCCGCGATCCTCGGTGTGGCGACGTGGGTCGTGGTATTCCACCGCGGCAAGGCTGGCAAGACCGTCTCCCGCGAGCTGGCAGCCCAGCGGTTGGGGTTCACCTACACGGGCAAGGGCGACAAGGAATTCCGGGCGCGGTTCAGTTTCCTGGTGGCGGTGCCGCGCGGCGCCTCGATCCGGCACGTCTACGAGGGATCGCTCGACGGCCGGCCGATCGAGATCTTCCAGTCCAGCTACATGGTCTCCACCGGGCAGAGCATGGTCCAGATCTCCCACGCGATCTACGCGGTCCAGGCACCGGACTGGCCGGCGACGCAGATCGCGGCCCGCAACTGGTTCGGACGTCTGGTCCGGAAGCTCGGCCGGTCGACCGGGCTGGAACTCGACGATCCGGAGTTCAACCGGCGTTTCAGATTGAAGACCGACGACGAGGATTTTGCCATTGCCCTGCTGTCCCCCCAGATGCAGGGATTCATGCTCTCCAAGACGTCCGTCAAGTGGCGGATCACGCCGGGGCTACTCTGCATGCTCTACAACGGGACGCTGAACGCGGATCGGATGGAGGCGTCATTGCAGAGGCTGCGGCAGTTCTGGGAACTCGTTCCGGCGGAACTCGAGTCCTGGTAAGTTGCCGGGTGGCACGGTTGAGCGAGCGAAGCGAGCTCGCCCGTGGAGCGACGTTCAAACTACTGAAACAGATCGACGCGTTTTCAAGGTCGGACGGCTTACACGGGCGACGTCGCTATCGCTCCGTCGGCCGTGCCACCCAGACACTTGTGGTCATCATTGCAAGGACGTTTGCGGCCAATGCTGGGATGACCGGTTCGAGTTCGTTCCACGGGGCGCCGAGAATCTGCTGCCACAACAGGAGCTTCCAGAGCAGCGCCGCGCCCAGCCCGGCGGTGATCCCCGCGATCACGACGGCCGGCGTCGTCTTCGGTCGCAGCAGCGCCAGCAGTATCGCCGGTGTCAGGCTCGCCCCGTACAGCGTGTAGGCATAGAGCGCCACGTCAAAGAACTCGTCACTTGTAAACGCCAGGCCCAGCGCCGTGAGCCCCAGGACCACGACCAGCATCCGCTGCCACCGCAGTTGTCGCAGACAGTCAGAGAAGTCGCCCGCCGTCGAGGTCGCCGTCGCCAGCAGGTATGAGTCCGCCGTGGACAGGATGACCGCGAAACCCGCCGCGGCGATCAGCATGCCGACGTCCGCCGGCACCAGTTGGAATGCGACGTCCACGATGACCTCGCCCGGCACGGCCGGCGGTTTCGCCAGCAGCATCCCGCCAAGCAACGCCAGGCCGATGATCATCCAGTCCACCGCGAGCACGCCGAAGAACATCCCTATCGCCGACCGCCGCGCGGTCGCCGGGTCCCGCGCCGAGAGGAACCGCTGGTGCAGGTTGGCGTCACCGAGGATCAGCAGGAACCCCGGCAGCATGACGCCAATCCAGAACACCGCGTTCTTCCCCCCCCAAGGGCCGACGCATGGCTTCCGGCAGCACGACCTCGGCTTCACGCGCGTCGCCGTACACCAGCGCGAGCGCCACGAGCAGCCCGACGACCATGACCGCGCCCGCGGCGCAAGGAACGTAAGCACGACGATGCCCACGGCGCTCGCCACCGGAAGAAGGAGCGCCGACACGCCGTTCTTCACGGCGAACTCGGCGTTGCCGAAGA
>Ga0209987_10001220_pt1 | contig 13937 bp, 11 predicted proteins | sample N074metaG_FD_182134 | JGI IMG/M metagenome (GOLD analysis project Ga0209987, IMG submission 182134) | Deep subsurface microbial communities from Kermadec Trench to uncover new lineages of life (NeLLi) - N074 metaG (SPAdes) (version 2) | ecosystem: Environmental > Aquatic > Marine > Ocean trench... | reverse complement strand
TTCCGATGTCGCACCCGATTGCAATGCATCCATCGATTTTTGCTCCTCGCGAATCATTCCACGACGCAATATGCCTCATGTAGCTGCTACAGGTTCAAGGGGTATCTTTAAGCTTCACGACACGGTGAGGAGTTCAACATGACGAGCGTGGCGGTCTCTGCCGCCGCCGCGCTCGCCGAGATCGGCGGTTGCTTCGCCTTCGGGGCCTGACTGCGGCTAGGGAAACCCGCCTGGTGGACCGGTTCAGGGGTCGCGGCACTGGTGCTGTTTGCGATCCTGCTGACCCGGATCGACAGCGGCTTCGCCGGCCGCGCTTACACGATAGATTTCAGCCACGAGAACCGCGCCGGCACCGTGACCGCCGATCAGCTCCTGGTGGCGACCGGCCGGCGCGCCAATACCAAGGGTTTCGGGCTCGACGAGGTCGAGGAGACCCTCGGCAAGAAAGGCGAGATCGTCGTCAACGAATACCTTCAGACGGCGCTGTCACGTAAAACAGCGTAGCGGCGGCGCGGCCGGTCGCATAGACCTTGTCGATGCGAAAAATCTCCTACGCCCGCCATCGATTTCCACCCGACGTCATCCAGCGGGCCGTGTGGCTCTACGTGCGTTTCGCGCTCAGCTATCGGGACGTCGAAGACCTATTGGCGGAGCGCGGCCTCGACGTGTCCTATGAGACTGTCCGCCGCTGGGTCATTAAGTTCGGCGTTCTCTATGCGCGCGAGCTTCGACGCCGTCGTCCGCAGCCGAGCGGGCGCTGGCATCTGGACGAAGTCTTCGTCTCAATCGGCGGCAAGCGGATGTATCTCTGGCGCGCCGTCGACGCCGAAGGCGAGGTCCTGGACATCCTGGTTCAACCCAAGCGCGACAAAAAAGCCGCCCTGAAGCTGATACGCAAACTGCTGAAGAAACAGGGCTATACGCCTGATTGTGTCGTAACGGACAAGCTGCCCTCCTATGGCGCGGCCTTGCGCGATATGGGCATGACGAAAAAGCACGTTACCGGCGGCCGAGCAAACAACCGGGCGGAGAACTCACATCTGCCTGTCCGACAACGCGAACGGCGGATGCAGCGGTTCAAGTCGGCAGGATCCGCGCAGCGTTTCCTGTCGACCCACGCCGCCGTCTACAATCAGTTCGCCGTCCAGCGCCACCTCATCTCCCGCCGCACCCTCAGAACGTTCCGCGCGGCAGCGTTCAATGGATGGTGTGCGGCGGTTGCCGCTTCATGAAACAAGTGACCGACCGCAACGTCTCCAAATTAGACAACGTGACAACACCCGCGGCGAGCCTGGCCGCGCAATCACCAGCGCGGATGAACGGCGTGTACAATCCAGCCGATTCCAATCATGAGATAGGCGATGGCGGCAACCCAAATTACCACTCGCACGTCGAGACCGAAGTGCACCAAGCTCCAGCCAATCAACGGCCCGCTCGCGCTACCGAGATCGTACGCGGTTACAAACGCTGCCAAGGTGCGCGACCCGGCCGATGCAGCCTGCGTCGTCATCATCAGGCTGAGCGAGGTGGTGCAGAGAAAAACAATGGTAACGGCAACGATGAGCACCCATGGCGTGAACATGATACCAGCGAGCACAAGGACGCTCGCGCCCAAAAGATAGAGGCCGCCCTCGAGCCAACGAAGCGTCACGCGATCGAAAGCTGCTCCAAAGATCGGAGAAGCCAGGCCATCGAGCACCGCCCTGCCACCGAGGAGAACTCCAGTCAGCGTCGCAACCCCAACGGCGCCTCCGGGCATCCGAATCTGATCTCCCATGGCTTCCTGTAGCAGAAGCCCAAGAGTGGCCATCAATATCCCGGATCCCACGAAACCGATAATGAATCCATTCAGCAACCAAACACGCGCGCCGGCCGCTCGCAAAGGGATGTCGGCGGCTGGCCCGGCCGCTGCGCTGGCGCGGCCCGTTTGCGAGAGCCATCCAAAGGGCAACGCGGCAAGTGACAGAATGGCGAAACCAAGCAGGACCGAGGTGTAGCCGAATTCGTCGTAACCCCAGCCTCCCAAAAACGCGCCACCAAACATTCCGAGCGCCGACAGCCCGCGCAACCATCCGAGCCGCTCCATGACCCGCCCACAGGATGCCACGTGCATCGCTGTGAAGATCCCCACATGCCGCAGGAACGAGAAGCAGATACCCCAAGTGATCCGAGCCGCGAGCAAGAGCCAGAAGGAAGTCATGATCGAATAGACGAGCATGCACAGCGTCCCGAGGCCAAGCATCAACAGTAGCCAACCAAGTACAGGACCGCGGCTGAGGAAGTGGTGCGCAATGACATTCGAGACCAGCCGCACCCAGCGGTTAATCGACAACAACACGCCCACCTGGAATGCAGTAAGGCCCAGACGCTCGTAATGGAGCGGCAGGACCGTGTAGAGAAACAAATCGCCCGTCACCACCAACGAGGTCGCCAGCGCGATGCAAACGATCTGATAAGGTGGCCAGTTAATCCAAGCGCCCTGGACCGATCTCACTAGTAAACTTCCCGGCGCCGGGCGGCCTGGTGTTCACAACTTCCCAACCGCCCCGAAGACGACTGCGAAAAGCTCACCGACGACACGCGGCGTCCATCGTGCCATCGCGCGCCGCCCATGCCGGACATGCCCATGCGTGGGACTGGTAAGCTCGGCACCACGTTGCGCGTGTCAGGGCAACAGTGGCGCGTTCGCCTGCGGACACCCGATCCAGGGCCAATCAGTCGACCCGACGACCGGAGCACGGCTTTGGGCGTCACTGAACATGCGCGGCGGTGCGCGTTTGGGCGCAGCGAGACCCGCAATGGGTGGCAATGATCACGACGCTGCATAGGTGGTTTTGCCGCCCAGCAGCGTGCGTTCCACGCGGATATTGCGGATCTCCCAGGGGTCCTCCACATGCAGCGGATTGGTCTCGAGCACGACCATGTCCGCGAGCTTGCCCGGCTCGAGCGAGCCCTTGATATCCTCCTCGAACGAGGCGTACGCACCGTTGATGGTGTAGATGCGCAACGCTTGGGCGGGAGTGATGCGCTCGTCAATGCCGATATCCCGTCCACCGCGGGTCCGGCGTGTCACTGCGCAGGCCATGCCCCAGAGCGGGTTTGATGGCCAGACCGGGTCATTCGGCGTGCAGACCGGCGCATCCGAGTGCGCGCAGGCGGGGATGCCGAGCTCCAGCGCGGTGCGAACCGGCACCATACGGGCCGCCCGCTCGGGGCCGATGAAGTTGTCCATGTGCTGATCGCCCCAGAACCAGGGATGGAAGACGTAGAAGCTCGGCACGATGCCGAGATCGCGGATGCGCCGGAGGTCGGTCTCGGTCGGGCAGAGCACGTGCTCGATGCGATGGCGGGGGTTTTCGCGTGGATAGCGGTTCATCGCGTTCTCCACCGCATCGATCGCGAGTTCGATACCGTGGTCGCCCTGCGCATGCATCGCCACCTGGAATCCGAGGCGGTGAGCCTCTGCAACGAGATCATTGAGCTGATCGGCCGAGTAGTTCAGGCCCTCGAGGCCGCGGGTACTCTTGCCGATATACGGTTCGTGAAACGCGCAGGTGAAGGCCTGGATCGAGCCATCGACGAAGATCTTCATGGCGCCCATACGCAGGCGGTCGTTGCCGTGCCCGGTCCGAAGGCCGATATCGTGTTTGCGCAGGAACGCCTCACGGATCATCAGATAGGTCCGGATCTGAAGCGTCCCTTCGTCGATGCATTCCTGGAACGCGCGGTAGGAATCTGGGGTTGATGGCGCCCCGGCATCGGCGCTGGAGGTGATCCCAAGCTCCGCGTAAAGCTCGCTCACCTCGCCCAGGGCGCGTTTCATGCTCGTCAGGTTGGTGGGCGGCAGGACCGCCTGAATGAAAGGCGCATCACGCATCACGCCGGTCGGCTCGCCGGTCGCGGCATCGCGGTCAATGACGCCCCCTTCCGGATCGGGGGTATCGCGGTCGACCTTCGCCAGTTCCAGCGCCCTGCTGTTCGCCACATGGGCGTGGAATCCGCGCAGGAATAGCACCACGGGGTGGTCTGGTGAGACCTCGTCGAGCTCCCAGCGCGTCGGCCAGCGCCCCTCGGTCAGCGTGTTCGGGTCAAGGTTGCGTCCGCCGACCCATTCGCCCTTGGGTGTCTTCTCCACCTGCTCTGCCAGGCTGCGCATCAGGTCTGGGATGGTTGGATTCAGTTCGGAGGCGCAATTGAGCGCCTTTGGGTTCAGGTAGAATTCTCCCGTGCTCGCCATATGCGTATGGGAATCGTTGAACCCTGGGACGACGGTGCGACCGCTGCAGACAAGAATCTCGGTTTCCGGCCCCCGCCAAGCAAACACCTCATTGTCGCTTCCGACCGCCAGAATGCGGCCATCCTTAACAGCGACCGCCTCGGCCTCGCTGTCGTTCGAATCCACGGTAAGAACGGTACCATGCGCAAGGATCAGATCGGCGTGGAACGGCATATTCATTGGCTTTCTCCTTCATGTGGACTCGAGGACTCTGGGGTTGACCCGGCGATGTCGGCACTTTGCTCGCTGGCGAGGGTCGGGTCGGCACCCGCGTCACGCGTGGAGCCAGCAAGCAGCACTGTGGCGCGGTCCGATCGGCACCATAGGAGGGTCCTGCACGCGACAGATATCCATGCGCTTGGGACACCTCCCGTAGAATCGGCAACCCGGTGGCGGATCGATCGGCGTGGAGATCTCGCCCTCAATGGCCATGGACGGCTTCGACTTCTCCAACGTCGGATCCGGGTGAAGAACGGCTGCCAGAAGGCTCTGCGTATAGGGATGCCGAGGGTCGCCGAACAAATCCTCGGTGGGGGCAATCTCCGCAAGCCTGCCCATGTAAAGAACGGCGACGCGATCGCTGATGAATTCAACCACGCCCAAGTCGTGACTGATGAACAGGTAGGTGAGATTGAATTCCTCCTGCAAGTCCTTGAAGAGGTTGAGGACCTGCGATTGGATCGACACGTCGAGCGCGGAAACAGGTTCATCGGCAACGATGAAATCGGAGTCGAGCGTGAGCGCACGGGCGATGCCGATACGCTGGAGCTGACCGCCGGAGAACTCGTGCGGATACCGGTTCAACACGGAACCATCGAGGCCCACACGGTTCAGAAGCTCGACCGCCCGCTCTTCTTCGTTGCCGCGATGCATTCCCTGTACCTTCATCGGGAAAGACAGTGCGGCGCCGATCGTCATCCGCGGATTGAACGACGAGTAGGGATCCTGAAAGACGATTTGCATCCGGCGCCGCAGCCGCCGCAAATCCTTGCTCTGCAGCGACAAAACGTCGATGCTGTCGAAGACGACCTCGCCGGAGGTGGCGGGCTGCAAGCTTAGGACCACCCTGCCGAATGTCGTCTTGCCGCAGCCGCTCTCGCCGACAAGGCCCAGCACCTCGCCCGGCTGGATACTCAGGCTCACGTCATCGACCGCCTTCAGTTGTGAATTGCGCCCGACGGGATAGTATTTGTGCAGGTTGCGAACCTCGAGGAGCGGGGTCATGCTTGGGGCTCCTTATCGTTCTCGAGCGGGAAGTGGCATCGAAACTGATGCCCATTGTCCAGACGGGTGAGATCCGGCGCCACCTCGCGACAGCGGTCCTGCGCCCTCGGGCAACGGGGCGCAAAGGCGCACCCCGCAGGCAGGCGCGTCAGGCGCGGCGGCTGCCCCTCGAGCGAAGCAAGGCGACGGAGATTAGCGCCGAGCCGCGGAAGGGACCGCAGCAATCCCGCCGTGTAAGGGTGTGCCGGTCGTGCGAAGAGCGTGTAAACGTCGGTATACTCGACGATTTTTCCGGCATACATCACCGCCACCCGATCGCACATATGCGCCACGACGCCCATGTCGTGCGCGATGAGCAAGAGCGCCGTCTGGCGTTCGCGGCAGATCGTCTTCATCAGCTCCAGGACCTGGGCCTGGACGGTAACGTCGAGAGCCGTCGTCGGCTCGTCGGCGATGAGCAGCTCAGGCTCACACGCGAGCGCCATGGCGATCATCGCGCGCTGGCGCATGCCGCCGCTCAATTCGTACGGGTAGCTCTGAGCGCGCCGGTCCGGCGAGGGAATCTCCGTTGCGCGAAGCATGTCGACCGCACGGTGCAGCGCCTTGGATCGGCTGAGGCCGAGATGATACCTGAAGACCTCGCCCACTTGGTAACCGATGCGCAGCACCGGGTTGAGACTGGTCAGCGGGTCCTGAAAGATCATCGATATCCGGCGGCCCCGGATATCCTGCATCTCGGTGGTACTCGCTTCGACCAAATCCCGGCCGCCGAACTCGATCTGCCCTGAAACGATCCGGCCAGGCGGCGACGCGATCAACCGCATGAGCGAGAGACCCGTGACGCTCTTGCCCGAACCGGACTCGCCGACGATGCCGAGTATCTCTCCCCTCCTGATCTCGAAGTCGACGCCGTCGACGGCCTTCACCACCCCTTCGTTGGTGAAGAAATGTGTGCGCAGGTCACGCACGCGCAACACGACGCTGGAATCGCAGGCTTTGGGGGCTCTTTCTGTCATCGCTTAGCGCTGGCTCAGTCGTGGGTCGAAAGCATCGCGAAGCGCGTCGCCCATGAGATTGAAACCGAGCACCGCGAAGATGATCGCGAGGCCGGGGAATATCGTCAGCCATGGGGCGAACTCGATGAACGTTCGGCTCTCGTTGAGCATCAGCCCCCAGGACGGCGTGGGCGGCTGCGTCCCGAGCCCGAGGAAGCTGAGTGCCGCCTCGATGAAAATGGCCAACGACAAATGAAAGGTGGCCTGGACGATAACGGGTGACAGCACGTTCGGGAGGATAAACTGGGCCATGATCACGCTGTCACGCGCACCGACCGCGCGAGCCGCTTCGACGAACTCGCGCTCCTTCACGCTCATGACCGACGCCCGCACAATTCTCACGACGTTGGCCTGGAAAATGACCGCAATCGCTAAGATTAGATTCGGCAGGCTGGCGCCCAGGGTTGCCACGAGCATTAGCGCGAGCAGAATCGTCGGGAAGGCGAACACCACGTCTACGCCGCGCATTATCACTGTGCCCGCGAGCCCGCCATAGTATCCGGCGATTAACCCTAAGGGAATCCCAATCACGAGCGACAAGACTACTGCGACGAAAGAGACCAACATCGAGATACGCGTTCCTTCCATGAGGCGAGTGAGTTGGTCTCTGCCGAACCGGTCGGTCCCGGCCGGATGCGCGAGGCTCGGTGGCTCCAGCGAGACGCTCGAGTCCATGGAGTAGGCATCGTATGGCGAGAATTGCTCGCCCCCGATCGCAATGACGATCAGCAACAACACCATCAGAGAACCGACCAGACCGAGCTTGCTGCGTCGGAAACTTTTCCATGCAAGCCGGGTTGGAGACAGAACCTGGTCGGTCTCCGCGACCGCATCATCAGAGCCTGCCGCGTCAGGCGGCCGTTCGTCGGTGCGGGAAATCGTACGAGTGTCATGCATGGGTGTTTCGTGCCTCAGTACCTGATCCGCGGATCGAGGAATGCATACAAAATATCTATAATAAGATTCACTAAGACAAAGATAACTGCCACGAATAGGATACTTCCCGCAAGTACCATGAAGTCACGAGATTCGATTGATAGAAGTATCATGCGTCCAATTCCTGGCAACATGAAGATTTCTTCTGTTAGGACGAGACCCCCGATGAGCACTCCGACCTGGATCCCAAGAACCGTCGCGACGGGGATCATCGAGTTCGGAATCACGTGCACGGTCATGACGATCCGCTCGGAAAGGCCCTTTGCCCGAGCCGTTCGCACATAGTCCTGGCGCAGCGCGTCCAGGACGGTCGCGCGTGTCAGTCGAACGATGTACGTGACGGTGGTAAGCGAGAGAACCAACCCGGGGAGGAGCAATCCCCGGATATTCGCAATCGGATCCTCGCTGAAGGGCACGTAATTCAGGACGCCGGAGCGGGGGAAATACAACGAGACGATAAGAACGGCGATCGTTGCAAGCCAAAAGTTCGGGATCACATAGCCGAAAATCGCACCGATCCGGATGGTATTGTCGATCCAGGTGAACTGCTTGTAGGCGGCAAGCGTGCCGAGCGGAATGCCGATCACGATGATGAAGAACATCGCCATCAGCATCAGCTGGAAGTTGACCGGTGCCCGACGCAAAATCTGGTCGAGCACCGGTTCTCCGGAAATCAGCGAGACGCCAAGATCGCCCTGCAATACGTTGCCGATCCACGTCAGATACCGGATGTGGATCGGCTCATCGAGGTTCATCTGCGCCCGCAGCCGCTCGATGGCCGCGGCGGATTGCGCCATCTCGTCTCCCATCATGATGTCCACTACGTCGCCGGGAATTACCCAGACAGACAGGAACACCAGCAGGGAGACACCGATCAGCACCGGTATCAAGCCGAGCAGGCGATGGGCGATATACCTCAGCATCCGATTTACTCAGCCGTCCCCCCTACTTCTTCAGCCAAGCTTCACGCAGATACGAACGAGACGCGTTCGGCATGAACCTGTAGCCTTCGACGGCGACATTCACGACCTCGTAGCGCGGCGTCATGCCGTAGAGGTAAAGCGCCGGGGCCGTTTCCGCGATATAGGCCTGGATCTCCCGCCAAAGCTGGGTGCGCTTTTCGAGGTTCACGACCGTCGCCTGCTGATCCAGTAGTTCGTCGAGCTTCGGATCGTTATGGCCGTAGTAGTTCGAGTCGGACTGGCTGTGGAACATCTCCACGTAGTTGCTGGGGTCCGGTGCCCAGGCATTCGCGATGAGGAAGGCAGTGAATGCCCCTTTGCGCCATCTACTGAGCGCCGCGCCCCAGTCCACCGACTCAATGTTGACCTTGATGCCTACCTTGGACCACTGTTGCTGGAGTACTTCAGCCGTCGTGATGTAGTCGAACCCGTGCGGGGACGAGAGAAGTGTGAACTCGAACCCGTCCGGGTAGCCCGCTTCGGCGAGAAGCTTCTTCGCGCGCTCGGGATCGTATTGCTGATACGGAAGACTCCCGACTTCGTCCGCAGGGACCGCGTAAGGCGGGACGCCGGGCGGCACCGACGCACTCAGTGTGCCATAGCCGAGCAGGATCGTCTTAATGATCTCGTCCCGGTCGGTTGCAACCGACAAGGCTTGCCGAACCAGTACATTATCGAACGGCGGTTGGTCAGTGCGCATGAACAGGCGCTGATGCCGAATTGGAGCAGCCTGCTGAATGTTGAGATGCGACTCGGCCTTGAGCAGGGACGCGAGACGCGGCTCGCGCACCCATCCGATTTGGACGGCTCCGCGGCGAAGCGCAGCGATACGCGTGGTTTCGTCACGCGTGAACGTGAATTCGAGACCGTCAACATAGGGCTTGCCCTCGTCCCAATAGTCGTCGAAGCGTTCATAGACGATGCGCGCGCCGGTCTCGTATTTCACGAGGCGGAATGGACCCGTGCCAATCGCCACTCTCTGCAAATCGCCATGCTCCTCGACGGCTCTCGGTGACACGATCGCCGCATAGTTGGTCGCCGATATGAGCGTTAGGAACGCCGGGAATGGTTCCTTCACCTTGATCTCGACGGTGTAGTCGTCGATGACCGTAACCGACTCGATGGTTTCGAACGTGCTGCCCCGTGGTGACGCAGTGTTGGGATCGAGGATCCGGTCGAAGCTGAACTTAACGGCATTGGCGTCCATAACTTCGCCGTTGTGGAAGACGACGCCTTCGCGAAGCTTGAATACGTAGGTGACGTCGTCCGGCTGCTCGACCGAGACGGCGAGCGCCGGCACGAGATTCATGTCGGCGTCGTAGCGGAACAGAGTTTCGTAGACGTGCTCGTACGCGGCCAACGAGGAATAGGCGATCGCGATATGTGGATCCAGACCCACCGGCGGTGTGTCGGACGCAACGTTGATAATGCCCCCTCGCTCCTGAGCGCTGACCACACCAAGTGGAAGCACCAACGCGAGCAGGACGCCACCGAGCGCCCGCCTCATTGACGGAAAGGTTATGTTTCTGGTTCGATTCATCACTTCCTCCTCTCAGGTTTTTTCGATCCTCTTCGACGCGTTCCGCAGTAATGCTTAATTACTTGCCAGACGCTCAGATATGGATCTCCTTTCGTCTTCTAGTTTCTGTATTCAGTCAGCAGGCCCCCCGCGTTATCTGCGAATACTCCATCGAATTCATCATCTTAGCGTCGTCGCCATTTGGCTATTTCCATGCACATCTCCCCATCTTGACCTGGTCATACTGACCGGGTTGCGGCTTGCGCCGCGAGCAGTGCCTGTCGTGCGTACTAGCGGCAATTTGCCTCTTCATCCGCGGCGATCGGCGCCGTTTCGGCCTCCAGGTTGCACCAGCTGACGATCATCTCGATCAGATGCTCAATGCAGGCGGTGTAGGTGTCGAGTTCGATATATTCGTCGATCTTGTGCGCCTGCCCGAAGCAGCCTGGTGCGAAGATGATCGACGAAATGCCACCCTGATTGACGAGATGGCGCATGTCGCATGCCGAGGGTCCCGGCCGCACCGCGCCGTTGGCGCCCCGTCTCTCGAGCACTGCCGCGGCATGCCGGGCGATCTCGATATCCGGGTCCTGATCGGTCGCGTCGTCGTGATGCAGAAAGTGCAGTTTGGCAGGATGGCGGGATAGGAACTCGTCGCCCGCATTGGCCACGGCGATGCAGTCGCGGAAGCCTTGCATGACGGTCAGGATATCGCCGGCCTTCGGCGAGAAGTAAGCGCAGCCGCGCAGTACCACTTCACCGGCGGTCGCCGTCTCGTAGTGCCCCCCCTCGACCTTGCCGATAACGAGCGTCATCGGCGCCCGGCCCCGCTCGTGCGGGTGATCTACGGCGCGTGCGTGGTAGGCACGTTCCAGCTCCAACAGGGCATCGACGATGTGGGGCAGTTTCTCGATCGCGCTCACACCTGCAAGGTGATCCGCCTCCCACCGCGCGCCCGGCGGACGTACCACTCCGGGGATCGTCACCTGCCAATACAGTCCCCCCGGATGGCTGACGGCGATCCGATTGTCGGTTCCGTCCAGCACCACCGCCGCGTCGGCCTGCCAACCCTGGCGCACGAGATCGAGTGTCCCGTTGCCGGCATGCTCCTCGTTGACGACGCTCTGCAGGATCACATCGCCGGCCAGCCGAACGCCCGCGCGGTGAAGGAATGTCAGCGCCATCATCCCGGCCATCAGGCCGCCCTTCATGTCCGTTGTGCCGCGACCGTACATTCGGCCGTCCTCGATCACGCCACCGAACGGATCGCGTCTCCATTCATTCGCCGGCTCGACGGTCACGGTGTCGATGTGGCCGTTCAGGATCAACGAGCGGCCGCCACCCGTCCCGCGAACCACGCCGACCACGTTGGGACGGCCGCGATAATTCAGGACGGATTCAAGCCCGCTGTCTCGAAGGGCCTCGTAGGTGGGTAGTTGCTCATAGGGCAGGATCAGATCGTGCTGCCAATGCGTCGGGTATTGTGCAATGTTCGGGAAAGCCTCGAACATCGCCGGAACGTCCGGCTCGACGACGTGCACCTCGGCGCTTATCTCGCGCAGCCGCTTTGCCATGTATTCCTGGGCGTCGCCTTCCTCGCCGGTCAGGCTGCGGATCTTGATGAGCTCGGACAGCCGTTCGATGCTTTCATCGCGATTGGCCGCCGCAAGTGTCACCGCCCGTTCAATCGTCTCCGAGCTCGGAGGATGGCACGCCATGCTCCGCCCCCCTACTGCATTTCAAGATTGCAGGAGCGGCGTGACCCGCAACGGACAGCGTCAATTGCCTCCCGCGTCCTCACGGGTCTTTCGAAGCCGACTCCACCGCCGTCGTGTTCGTCGAAAGGGCGGCGGGCGCGGAGGTAAGTGTGCGTTAGGCCGGCCTGGCGAGCTTCTCCCTCGCTGCGCGCGTATCGATGGCCTGGAACGATGCCTCGTGCCACTGTTCCATAACGGCTCTCACACAATGCAGACACTTCAAGTTCCCTTCACCTGCCACCAATCAGTGGACTTCCTCCACGCCGCACCATCGCGGGATGAAGGCGATCAAGTGATCGATGCACCCCAGATACTCGCGAAGATTGATGTACTCGTCAGACCTGTGCGCCTGGGCGATAGCACCTGGCCCGAAAATGATTGATGGCACCGCTCCCTGGTTCACCAAGTGGCGCATATCGCAGCAGAATGGCCCTGGGTGAATTCCGGCGTCGTCGCCGCGCTCAGCCAGCAGCTCGCACATCTCCGCGGCCACTGCGATGTCCGGCGGCTGATCGGCGCTGTCGTCGTGATGCAGGAACTCGAGGCGCGCGTTGTTCTTGGAGAGATAGGGATCGGCGGCATTGGCCTTCTCGATGCTCGAGCGGAAATCCATCATGACATCGGTCACGCTGCCCGCATCGGGGGCGAAATATGCGCTCCCGCGCAATACCGCCTCCCGTGCGGTCGCGGTTTCGTAGGTGCCGCCGCCGACCTTCCCCATCACGAGGGAAAGCAACGCGCGGCCGTCGTTCGCACTCGGCGCGCCGCGCCGCTGGTTGTAGCCACGCTCCAGATCGAGGAGCGCCTGGATGATGCTTGGCAGCTTCTCGATCGCGCTCACCCCGTCGAGCTTGCCGTCTCTCCACCGAGCGCCGGGCGATACCTGCCGGCCGGGAACCGTGACCTGCCAGTAGAGGCCGCCCGTATGCGACACGGCCACGCGGTTATGCGTCGGCTCCAGCACGATCGCTGCGTCTGCCAGGTATCCGCGCCGGACCAGGTCCAGCGTACCGTTGCCGGCGTGCTCCTCGTTGACGACGCAATGGAAGATGACGTCACCGCGCAGCCTAACGCCGGCACGCGTCAGGAAGGTGAGTGCCATGATGCCAGCCATGACGCCGCCCTTCATGTCCGACGTGCCGCGGCCGTACATTCGATCATCTTCGATTTCCGCGCCGTACGGGTCTTTCGTCCACTCGCTCACCGGCTCGACGGTCACGGTGTCGACGTGACCGTTCAGGATCAGCGATCTGCCGCCACTGGTGCCCTTGACGACACCCACGACATTGGGTCGTCCGTCATAATTGAGAACCGACTCCAACCCGCTTTCTCTGAGGGCGTCGAAGGTGGGAAGCTTCTCGTAGGGAAGGATGAGGTCGTGCTGCCAGTGTGTCGGATATTGAGCGATGTTAGGATAGCGCGAGAACAGTTGCTCCGTATCCGGCTCATGCACTTGGACGTCCGCGCCAAGTTCGGCCAGGCACTGCTCGACCATCCTTTGCGCTTCGCGCTCCTCGCCCGTCGGGCTGGGAATCCGAACGAGGTTGCCGAGGCGCTGAATGCTTTCCGCCGTTCCATTTTTGGCCAGGTCCTTGGCAGTCTCTGCGGAGCTTGACAAAGCGTCCTCCTGATGTGTAGCGCCGTCGTGCACATACCTTCACGCTTTAACGTCGGGCGCAATAGCGCATTGATCAAATCGTTTTTTCCAACCTATTTAAAGTCCCCGATAGGGGATCAGTAAATCCCACGGCTTTAGCCGGCCTGGGTTTGCGGCGGCGGCAATGTAGACTGCCGGTATGGAATCTTACAAACGCGGCAGCCACACGGTTTGGGACTGCAAGTATCACCTGGTCTGGATAACGAAGTACCGCCACCAGGTGCTTGGCGGCGACGTTGGGCAGCGTTGCCGTGAATTGCTGCGCGAGACAGCACGGGCGCATGAGATGGTGGTTCACGCTGGTTCGGTCAATCGCGATCATGTCCACATGCTGCTGTCGATCCCGCCCAATCTGTCGGTATCGCGCGCGGTGCAATACCTGAAGGGGCGAAGTTCGCACAAGCTGCTGAGCGAGCTCGGTATCCTGCGCAAACGCTACTGGGGCCAACACCTGTGGGCCCGTGGCTACTGGGTGGCGAGCAGCGGGAATGTGACCGATGAAGTGTGGGCGGAATACATCAAGAACCAGACGCCGCCAGAGCCGGACGATG
>Ga0209987_10001219_pt1 | contig 13941 bp, 10 predicted proteins | sample N074metaG_FD_182134 | JGI IMG/M metagenome (GOLD analysis project Ga0209987, IMG submission 182134) | Deep subsurface microbial communities from Kermadec Trench to uncover new lineages of life (NeLLi) - N074 metaG (SPAdes) (version 2) | ecosystem: Environmental > Aquatic > Marine > Ocean trench... | reverse complement strand
GGTCTGGAGTTGCGCATCCGAGCCCAGGTCGAACGGTGCGCCGGGCACGACGCTGTTAACCGGAAATTTCAGGCCGTTGTCCGAGTCCGTGTCGATGTTCAGGTAGTAGAAGCCGGCGACCCACTGCAGTCGGTCGGCCCCGCCGTTCACGCGCAATTCCTGCGAGAAACTGTCCGCGTCCACGCCGGCATAGTTCGCCGACTGGTTGACCGGCGCCGCATCGACGTCGATGAACAAGAGCTTCTCGTAGTCCTTGTAGTCGCTGATCGACGTCAGTGTCATGTCGGAGCCGAAATCCCACTCGATACGCAACTGCAGGCCGGAAGTCTCGGTGCTGCCGCTGTCCGCGAATGCGAAGTCGCCAGAGAACGTCCAGTCTTCGCCATCCGGATCTTTGTAGCCGAAGAAATCACCACCCGCGGTCGGGGCGAACTGATTGTTGACACGAAAAATATCGGCGATGCCATCACCATTGAAGTCATCCGGGAAGCCGTCATTATCCTGATCGGAACCGCAGTCCGTGCCGTCGACGCAGATGCTGCGTCGGCTGTCGTTCGCCGCGGTATCGATAACGTTGACCAGTTCACCGGTAGACAGCAGGACGGCCGGATCCGGGTTATTGCCGTTGTACACGGCGGTCGTTGGCTTGGACTGGTACGGCCCCGTGGCCATATCGGTGTCTGCGTAGTTGGCCATCAGCGTGAAACGCAGGCTGTCACTCGGGTCGAACTCCAGGATGCCGCGCACGGCAACCGTCTCGGTTTCACCGAGATCGTCGCCGGCATCGGCACCGGGCGCGTTGGCCGCGAAGCCATTGCCCCCGCCGGAAATCGTGCCGAGGCCGAACCGGTTCGCGTCATTGACGTTCGCGGTATCGTCGCGATAGAGATTCTCCAGGTACGGGTCACGCTTGTCATACAGCACCGCTACGCGACCGGCCACGGTCTTGCTGAATGGCCCGCCGATGGCCGCTTCGAACTTCGTATAGTTCGGATCGGCGCCGGTATCGTACAGCCCGTAGGTTGCGTCGACATAGGCCTCCACGCCGTCGAAGCTGGGCTTCTTGCTGATGAACTGCACGACGCCACCGGTCGCATTACGACCGAATAGCGTGCTCTGCGGGCCCTTCAGGATTTCGACGCGCTCGACGTCGAACAGGGTGAAGGTCTGCGCCTGGGCAATCGGGATATAGCCCTCGTCGAGATAGACCGCGACGGGCGCCTCGATGACGTCGTTGAAGTCATTCTGCGTCACGCCGCGGATCGAGAACTGCGTGTTCTGCCCGGCGAGATTACCGCTGATGTTGACATTGGGAACGAACATTGCGATGTCGAAACTATCCTGGAGACCGAGAACCTTCATCTGGTCACCGGTAAACGCGCTGATCGAGATACCCACGTCCTGGATATCCTGCTCGCGCTTCTGCGCGGTGACGGTGAGTTCATCGAGCACCGCGGCCTGGAGCGGCAGCGCCGTTAAGACGGCTGCGATTCCGGTGACGGTGACGGTAAAAATGCGACGAACGAACGGCCGCAGAGCATGACGTTGACTGGACATACGATTCCCCCTGGATGCTGCTATGTCGAATCTAAACAACCAGAACCTACAACATTTAGGGCAGGAACGACATTGCACAACGGGAAATGAAACTGTCCGATTGTCACGATTTACACCATTTTGCCTGTTTTCGGCCCGGCTGGCCGACCGGGGCGATCCTTGACCCCTGAAAAGTGTTGCGTGCTCGCAACACCGACGCCAGAAAAAATGGGGAGTCGGACGTCAAATCTCCAGGCGAGTGTCCGGGTAAAAAGTACTCCAGATGAACCAGAACACCTCGGAGGCCATTACGGCCCGCTCCAGCTGGCCCTGTGGTGTCATTCCGTATGGGTCGATTTCGGTGACTGTGATCACTGCACCGTCCACTTCGCGCTCGAAGGCATCGACGAAGTCGTAATCCTCGAAATACACCAGCACCAGCGGTTGGCCGCCCACTTTCGTATTGACGATGCCGCCGTTGCGCTTGATGTAGTCCAGGGTGAAGGCGATCCTGGCATCATCGACCCGCACACCGTAGACATATGTCTTGTTGGGTAGTCGCGTGTCAAATTGGTGGACCGTCGGAAAGATCGGCTCTTCGATGGCGTGCTGCAGCCCGACCACCGAGTGCACCATCCAACGCACCAGTTTATTCCACGGGTTATAGGCCGGGTTGAAAAAGACTTTGCCCTCCGGGTACAGCACCCGGTACGCCCCGAAAGTCATGACCCGGGTGGGCCATTCCCGCATGCGGCTCTGTTCGCCTTCGAAACTGGCCCAGATCTGCTGGATGGGCTTGTTCGTCCGCGTATCGTAGAGCACCAGGTTGTTCTGCAGCTGGGTCAGCAGTTTCAGATCCAGCTTCTGATCGTTCAGTTCCGGGGTCACCGCCATGCCCAGGTGGCTCAGGCTGCAATAGGTCAGCGCCACATCTTCACCGCCAATGGTATCTCCGGCCACGTGGGGCTGGGCCATCCAGTCCAGCGGATACGCGCGCGCATCGCCGTTGATCTCGACCACGAAAACCTCATTACTGTCGGTCACCTGAACCATCGGGACCTTGCGGAGTTGTTCGATGGTGATAAAACGAGCATCGTGCTGCTGCGTACGGAACATCAGGTATGGCGGACTGATGTAACCGGAAATGGCCATCAACAGAAACACCGCCAGGCTCCAGTTCAGGAGACGTGTGGAGAAGACGTGATGTTTTCGTCCCAGAACATACGCCGCAGTCATGGCCAGGACGCCGACCCAGAAGAGTTCCAGCCGGATACTGTGGACAAACATGGTGACCCATCTCGGTACTTCCACGACGAATTGGGTCAGGTCGGCCAGCACGACGAAGCCGGTGACGGCCACCAGCATGGCGATGAGCAGGCAAGCCAGGGTTAGTGCCTTTGCACTCAACATTTCCGCGATCCTCAATGCCATATCGTCTGCAGTGTCCGGGCCAGACGCGCAAAACTTGCCAGATTATGGGCCGGCAGGAAATAGTCCAGGTGGGGCAAGGCGGTGCGCATCCCCCGGGTCAGGGGCTCATACTCCGGATTGCCCAGCAACGGGTTGAGCCAGACAATCTGGTGAGCGCGTTGACGCAGACGTGCGAACTCCTCGCTCATCACGCGTGCGTCGCCCCGATCCCAGCCATCGCTGAGAATCACGACCACCGAATCCGAGTGCAGGAGTTGCCGCGCATACAGGTCGTTGAACGCCCGCAGACATCCGCCGATGTCCGTCCCGCCGCCCCAGTCCCCTGCCCGTCTCGCCACCCGGCGAAGGGATTCAGCGACCGTCCCGGAGCGTAGTAAATCGGTAATGATCGTCATGCGGGTCGAAAAAACCGCAACCTCGGTTTTCGGCAACTCTCCGCGCAACGCAAAAATAAACTCGAGCAGAAACCGTGCGTAACGCTCCATGGAACCGGATACGTCGCACAAGAGCATGAGCCGCAACTTGCGGATCTTGCGGCGACGATAGACCAGCTCCACGGAGTCCGCGCCCTGCGTCGAGGTGTGGCGCATCATGCGACGAAAATCCAGCAACCGTCCCCGGCGGCTGCGCGTATGGCGACGGCTGCGCAGCGTTGCAAACGCCGCAACGAAATGCTTCAACTGGTGCCGGGCCCTTTCGATATCTTCATCGGAAAGCGTGGCAAAATCCCGGACCGCGATCCGTTCATCGGGACTGTAGCCGCCCGAGGACTCTTGAGCCTCCCCCCTCTCATCGACACGGCTTCCCGCCATCGGTGCGAACTGCGCCTCCGGGCCACTGACATCGCTGTCACCTTCTGCCCGGTGCCCCGGTCGTGGCCTGCGTTGCCGGTACCAGTATTCCCGGAAGACCTCATCGAACCGGGGAATATCTTCGCGACGGCGCACCAGCGTTGCCCGCGCCGCAGCGTGCACGTCCCGGTGCGCACCCATGTCGATACGCGTCAATCCGCGACAAAGATCGATGACGCCTGCGGGATCCGTTGCGATGCCGGCGGACCGAAGCGCGCGGACGAATTCCACCACATGGGGCAACAGGCTCGGTGGTGTGTCGTTCATGGATGTTCGGCCAACTGTCAGCGTAGATCGGCGCATCAGCGCGTCATGGGCGCGGCAGCAAGATCCCTTGCCTGTCTGGCATCGTCTGCCAGATTGCCCAGACCCGAGGCACGCAGCCTGTCCATGTCGCCCTTGTACTTGAGAATGCAACCGAGGGTTGCGTCGATGATTTCGGCGTCCAGTCCGGTTGCGCCGAGGACCAGCAATGCCTGGGCCCAGTCGATGGTCTCGGCGATTCCGGGTCGTTTGTACAGGTCCTCACCTCGGATGCGACCCATGAAATGTGCGAGCTGGGCCGCAAAGCTGCTGTCGATACCCGGGACCCGGACGCGGACAATTTCCGCTTCCTTCTCCACGTCCGGATAATCGATCCAGTGATAAAGGCAGCGACGCTTGAGGGCGTCGTGCAGTTCCCGGGTTCGATTGGAAGTCAGCACCACCACCGGGATCTGCCGCGCCGTCAGCGTTCCGATTTCCGGCACCGTAATCTGAAAATCCGACAGGATCTCCAGAAGAAATGCTTCGAACTCCTCATCGGAGCGGTCCACTTCGTCGATGAGCAGTACGGGAGTCTCGGGGCCCTCCGCCTGTATGGCTCGCAGCAGTGGGCGCTTCAGCAGAAACTCCTCGCTGAAGATATCCGCGCCGATAGCCTGTCTTTCCACGCCGCGTGCTTCTTGCAGGCGCACCTCCAGCATCTGCCGCGGATAGTCCCATTCGTACAGCGCCGTCTGAGAATCCAACCCCTCGTAACACTGGAGCCGGATCAGTTCCGTACCCAGAATTTCCGCAAGAACCTTGGCCAGCTCGGTCTTGCCAACGCCGGCCTCACCCTCCAGGAAAATCGGCTTCTCGAGGCTGATGGCCAGATACACGGTAGTCGCCAACGCCCGGTCGGCAATATATCGCTGCTCCGCCAGGGCCTCGGCGACACGATCAATGCTGGCAAGATCCGATTTGTTCACTACAATTTGCCGAGACCGGCAAGAATTTTTTCCGGGGTGATGGGTAACTCGCGAATTCGTACGCCTATGGCGTTGTAAATGGCGTTGGCAATCGCCGGCGCCGGCACTGTTATACAGGGTTCAGACAGTGACTTTGCGCCGAACGGTCCGGTGGGCTCATTGGATTCGATAAATATGCTTTCTATGTTGAGCGGCATTTCCACGGCGGTCAGGATCTTGTAGTCGAGAAAATCCGCGGTCAGACAGGCGCCGGAATGCTCGTCGAATTGCAGGTCTTCCATGAGCGCATAGCCGATGCCCTGCTGAAAACCGCCCTCTACCTGTCCTTCGGCGGCGTTGGGGTTGATCACTTTGCCCAGGTCATGGGCATACACAACGCGCTCAACCTTTACCTCTCCGGTTTCCGTGTCCACCTCGACTTCCACGAAACCCACGGACGCGGGCGACGGGTTGCCGGCCGGCGCGGTGCTGGCCAGTCCGATAATCGTGCCCTTTTCCTCCACGGTGGTGGGTGCAGGACCCTCTTCCGTCACTTGTACGAAGGGCGACTCGGCGCGTTGGACCACCTCGGCGACGGTCAGGGAACTGTCCGGCGAGCCCTTGACGGTAATTTTACCGTCGCTCACCTCCAGGTCTTCGGCGCTGACTTCCAGCATGATACCGGCTACCTGCAACAGTCGCTGCCTGGCGACCCGGGCGGCGGCCAGGACCGCCGTTCCGGCCCCATAGGTCACACGGCTGGCATGACTCGGTGCGTCGAAAGGGACCGTCGTGGTGTCCACGGTCTGCGTCATTCGAACGGCCTCCATGGGTAGCCCCAGACCCTCGGCTGCGATCTGGCACAGAGTGGTGATCTGTCCGGAACCCAGATCCATGACGGCCGTGTTGAGATCCGCAGTCCCGTCCGGATTCAGCTTTACGATGGCCCCGGAGTGCTCATAGATATCCGGAAACCCCAGACACCCGCTGACCCACAGAGGCTGACAGGCAAAACCAATACCGCGTTTTCGATGCCCTTCGCCGGCGTTCGGCCCGGTACGCCGCGCAAAACCCATTCGTTCGGCGCCCTTGACCAGACACTCATCGAAAGCATAGGTATCCAGCTTCATGCCCGGCAGGAACGGATGCGGATCACCCTGGTGGTGGGCATTTGTCCGCCGGAACTCGATGGGATCCAGATCCAGCTCATCGCAAATTTCATCGATCTGGGATTCCACCGCAAAGCAGGCCTGGGGCGAACCGTAACCCCGGAAGCCGCCACCCACCATGTTGTTCGTATAGACCGCGTAGCCCTCCCATTTCCGGTTCGCACAGCGATAGGTCAGCAGAAAACCGAACATCCCGTGCACATTGATGACCTCCGCCCCGTGGGTGGCATGCGCGCCGGTATCCAGGATGCTCTTTGCGTACCGGGCCGTGAACGTGCCGTCTTTCTTCACGCCGGTCTTGAGATAGACCTTGATGGGGTGGCGGGCCGTGGTAATGAAGTCCTCGTAGCGAGTCTGTTCGATTCTCACCGGGCGGTTAGTACGCATGCTGAGCAACGCCGCTATGGGCTCGATATAGCCGATATCCAGCTTGCCGCCGAATCCACCGCCGATATAGGGCGGCTTCATGACACGAACTTTGCTTTCCGGAATCTCCAGCAGGTAGGAGAGTTTCTGCCGAAGTCCGAACAGGCTCTGCATGGACGAGTGCACCGTGAAGTTACCTTCGGGATCCGCATCCACGACGCAGACCCGGGGCTCCATGTAACACGTGTGGACCCGTTGGGTCTCATAGACACCCTCGAAAATGTGATCCGCCTCGGCAAACCCGGCCTCCAGATCACCGAACTCCATCACCGGGTTCACCGCGATGTTGTTCTGCGCATGCGGGTGGAGCTGTGGCGCGCCGGGCTGCATGGCCTGCTCCGGATCGAGCACGAACGGCAGTTCCTCGTATTCCACCTCGATCAGGTCCAGGGCCCGTTCCGCGATTGCTACTGAAGTCGCCGCGACCGCCGCCACCGGTTGGCCCGCATAGCGCACCGTATCACTCATTACCAGCATGTCCTGCACCATGCTGGCCGCATCGGTGGGCACGAAGTAGACGGTCGTGTATTTCCGCTTTGGACAGTCCGAAGGGGTAAGCACCGCTTTTACGCCCGGCAATTGTTCCGCCGCGCGGATATCGACATTCAGAATTTTTGCGTGGGGATAGGGACTGCGCAGAATCTTCGCGTGCAGCATGCCCGGCAGTTTTACATTGACCGGATACCCCTTGCCGCCGGTAACCTTGTCATAGGCGTCGGGCCTGGGAACGCTCTTGCCGATGATAGTCGTCGTCATTTTTCTCGGCCTCGATGCCAATCCCGTCAGGCCGCCGCCGCAGCCAGCTGGATGGCGTCGATGATTTTCCGGTAGCCCGTGCAGCGACACAGGTTGCCCGCGATGGCATGCCGAATTTCGTCTTCGCTGGGATCTTTCACCGTGTCCAGCAGCTGCTTTGCCGCCATGATGATCCCGCAGGTGCAGTAACCGCACTGGACAGCGCCGGCATCGATAAATGCCTGCTGGAGCGGGTCCAGTTCCGGGCCCCGGGCAAGGCCTTCGATAGTAGTGACTTCGCTGCCCTGCACCGAAACCGCATACATCATGCAGGAATACACGGCCTTCCCGTCCACCTGTACGGTGCAGCACCCACAGCCACCGGAATCGCAGCCCTGCTTCGTTCCGATGAGATCGAGATGATCGCGCAGCGCGCCCAGCAAGGTCTCATCCGGACTCACCGCAAGTTCGTGGACCTCCCCATTGACTTCGAGCTCAATCAGCTTCTTCATCGTTCGCCTCGGTGGTTAGCTCAATCGCTCCAGGGCTCGACCCAGCGCCCTGTGCGTATAGACGACAGCCATGTGCCGGCGGTATTGCGCAGATCCCCGATGGTCGGTGACGGGGTCGATATCCGTGGCCACTGCCTTGGAAACCGCATTGAACAGGTCCGCATCGGCTTTTGCGCCGTTCAGCCGCGACTCCGCACTCCCGGCGCGCACGTAGCTTTCCCCGATACCGCCACCGATCACAATGCGTGAATCCCGGCAAAGGCCGGCCTCGTCCAGCGTGAATCGAACTGCCACATTGATGATGGCCAGATCGTTGGCATTGGTTTCCAGTTTCAGAAATGCGCTGGCGGTGCCGGCTGCCTGGGCCGGCAGTCGAAGTTCCGTAATAAATTCGTCGGTCCGTAACGCATTTTCGAACAGGCCGGTGAAAAAATCCGTCAGTGCAATTTCCCGGTCACCGTTGGCGCCCAAAGCATGCACTGTCCCGTCGAGAACCAGCAGCGTGGCAGGCACATCGTACAGCGGGACCGATGCCGCCACGCATCCGCCCACCGTGCCGACGTTGCGAATCTGCAGCGGCGGATAACCGAGGGCATCTTTGACCGCACCGAACGCTGGGTCATTCTGAATGAAATCGGCCTGCTTCAAATCAGCAAGGGTCGTCGTCGCCCCCAGGACCACCCCGGACGGGCCAGTTGCGATACCGTTCAATCCGAGCTTGCCGATGTCGATCAGCGCCTCCACCTCCGAGAGGAGCCCGCGGGCTTCCAGGCCGTGAACGAAGGTGCCGCCGGCGACGATCATTGCGTTCTCGCCGAAACGCTGTAGCAATTCGATAAGTTCGTTCTGCTGTTCGGGAATGAAGTAATCGCTGAGAGCTGGCAAACTCACCGTCTGGATTCCTTGTCTCGATTACCTGATGAATGCATTGGAAATGCAGCATTGCATACTCCGACCTCGATTTGATCGTATCGCGTTTATAACCACAGAACCACTGGCTCCTGTGTAGTGAGGTAGCCGTTCGAGCATAGGGCATTGCTTTTTCGGCAAAGGGATTAAGGAGGTCCGTTTTTTCATTTCATTATGCTATCGTCCAAGCAGGCTCTACCTTCGCTCCGACGTCCCGGTCAAACGGATCACAGATAAAAAATGTACCCCGCACCGTTTCGCTACCATCGAGCCGGCTCTGTTGACGAAGCCATATCGATGTTGTCGGAGTTAGGTGAAGAGGCAAGACCGCTGGCCGGAGGTCAGACACTGCTGGTCTGGATGAAGCTTCGATTTGACGAACCATCCGACCTTGTCGATCTGGGACGAATACCGGAACTCTCTTATTTTGAGCACGATGACGTCGAGGTACGTATCGGCGCCCTGGCAACTCACGCTCAGATTGCGTCTTCACCGATCGCCGAACGCATTCCCATCGTGCGCGATTGCGCCAATGGCATAGCCGATACTCAGGTTCGCAGCCGTGGGACGATCGGCGGCTCTCTGGCGACGGGCGATCCCAGCTGTGACTGGCCCGCGCTGCTGCATACCCTGGATGCCGAGGTGCTCTGTAAAGGTCCGGCAGGTGAGCGCAGCATAGCTATCAATGAATTCTGCGAAGATCTCTACGCGACCGCGCTGGAAGATGCCGAGATCGTTACCGGCGTACGATTCAAGATGCCGGCAGCCAACAGCGCCGGCGCCTACGTGGGTTTCAAACGCTGCGCGCCTGCCTATCCCACTGCCACCGCCGGGGTGCAACTGACGCTGGCAGACGGAGATATTTGTCAGGACGTCAGGATCGCCCTCGGATCAGCGGGCCTGACTCCGATCCATGCAACCGACGCGGAACGGGAGCTTCGCGGCAAGACGCTGAGTAAAGAAAATATAGAAAGAGCCGCGGAGGCCGCGGTAGCCGCTTGTGACCCGGTTGACGATCAGAGGGGTTCTCCGGAATTCAAGAGGTCAGTGCTGAGGGTCCTCGTTAAACGCGCTGTTGGCATTGCAGTGCGACGGTGTAGTGGTGAAGCGGTCGAAAGCCATCATGAATACTATTGAAATTATTCAGCGTATCGCCATTGAGGTGACGATTAACGGACAACGGTATCAGCGGGACGTCGAGCCGCGAATGTTATTGGTTCAGCTGATTCGGGACGAGCTGAGACTCACGGGCACGCACATTGGTTGCGACACCACCTATTGCGGAGCATGTACCATCCTGCTGAACGGTGATCCGGTCAAGTCCTGCACGGTCCTGGCTGTCCAGGCCGACCAGGGTGAAATCCTGACGGTGGAGGGCCTGGAGCAGGACGGAGAACTACACCCTCTGCAGAAAGCTTTTATAGAACACCACGGCCTGCAATGCGGGTATTGCACGCCGGGCATGCTGATGTCTTCGTATGCCTTGTTATCGAACAACCCGGCACCGAACCGGCAAGAGATTCGCAAGAGCATTGCCGGGAATCTGTGCCGATGCACGGGCTATCACAACATCTTGACTGCCGTTGAAGCCGCGGCAGAAGAAATGCGAGGGGAATAGAGTCATGGGCATCAAGTTCGACGGCGATTTTTCGGTGCCGGTGTCGCGGGACGAAGCGTACGCGCTGCTATCTGATCCGGAGAAGTTCGCGCCGTTGCTCCCCACCTATAAGAGCCTCGAGATGCAGGATGAGAAAACCGCTGTCGTCGCAGTGAAGGTCGGCGTCGGCAAAATCAGAGGCACGGCCACGATCGTTCTGGTTCTGGAAGAAAACAAGTGCCCGACGAGAGCCGCATACAGTGGCAAGGGCAAAATCATGGGCAGCGCATTCAATTTGGCCACCGCGTTCGAGTTAACGGAAATCGACGGTGGCGGCACCCTGGTGAAATGGGAAGGCGAGCTGCACATGTTCGGCAAGCTCGTGTCCCTTGCCGGAGGATTGATCCGCCCCATCGCTAAAAAGGACATCAAGCGCCTCATCGACGCCCTGCAGGCAGCGCTCACTCCCACGGAGGAGCAAAGCGCCGCCGGTTAACCGGTCGAAAGGGCTTCTGAGGACTGCACACTATGACCTGGGTAGGCAAATCGCCGGCACGCAAAGAGGATGATCGTCTGATCCGCGGCAAGGGTCTGTTCACGGATGATGAACAGGCGCCCGGCATGCTTCATTTGTACATTCTGCGTTCCCCGTATGCCCACGCGCGCGTACTGAGCGTCGATGTTTCCGCGGCAGAAGAATTGCCGGGGGTCGTCTGTACGCTCACGGGTCGCGAGATCGAGCAGCTCTGCGACCCTTATATGCAGCTGGCGCCGGAGCCCGGGGCCAGTATCCGCGATCTGCCGATGGCGGTAGACAAAGTGGTTTATCAGGGAGAGCCGGTGGCCGCGGTGGCCGCGGAGTCGCCCGCCATCGCCATGGATGCGGGTCAGTTGATCGACGTGGATTACGAGATGCTGGACTCGGTGCTAACTGTCGAGCAGGCGCTAGAAGACCAGGTGATACTCCACGAGGCAGCCGGCACCAACAGAGTCTGGCATGGCGTTTATGATTACGGGGACGTGGACCAGGCCTTCAAAGAGGCTGCCCACGTGGTCAAAATCGATCGCCTGCATTTTCACCGCTACGCGAGCACGCCCTTGGAAAACAATGCCTGCGTGGCCGAATGGACGCGCCAGGATACCGTCGAATTTCTTTGTAATAACTCGTTTCCGGGTTTCGCCCAGCAATTACTGGCGCCCGGGCTGCGGGTGCGCATCGACCAGCTCCACATACGCACCTATGACGTGGGTGGCAGTTTCGGCAACAAGATCTGGAACTATGTCTATATGGCGCTTGCGGCGCTGGCCTCCCGCAAGGCGGGTGGCCGGCCGGTCAAATGGTCGGAGACGCGCACGGAAAATCTGCTGGCCAGCGGGCACGGCAACGAACGAACCTTTCTTGATACTGAAGTCGCCCTCGACAAGGACGGTGTCCTGACGGCGATTCGCTCCAGACACCTGGATGATTGCGGCGCCTATACCCGGTATGAACCGCTGGGCTGCGTGATCTGGTCACAGGTCCTGCCGGCGACCTATAAGATTCGCAACCTGCACATTGATTTTACCCAGGCCGTTACGAATAAATGCCCGGCGGTGCCCAATCGCGGTTACTCCCGGATGCAGCATCTGTGGTTTATGGAACGGGTGCTGGACATTTGCGCTCACGAACTGGGCATCCCGGCGGACGAGATGCGGTTGAAAAACTACATCCGGGATTTCCCCTACGAGACTCCCAACGGGTGTGTCTACGATTCCGGAGATTATCCGGCCATGCTCGCCAAGGCAAAGGACCTCATCGGCTGGGATGAGTGGAAAGTCCGGCAGACGGAGGCGCGCGACCAGGGCCGGTTATTGGGTATAGGCATCGGCACCACCCTGGACTCCGGCACCAATAATTTTGGTCAGGCGCAGATCATGAATCCGGATCTGCCGTTCTCGGGAAACTCCGAGGTCGCAAACATAAAACTTGATATGGAGGGACACGTGGTCGTCACCCTCGGTACGGCGCCATCCGGGCAGGGTCATGAGACGGCAACGGCTCAGGTCGTCGCAGACGAGTTAGGCCTCGAGCCGGACATGGTTTATGTCCGGCCGGGATTCGATACGGCATGGAATACGTTCGTCGGCCACTCTGGTACCTATGCCAGCCAGTTCGCGGTAACCGGACTGTCGGCGGTGCACGGCGCATGTCAGAGACTCAAAGCCGAGATGCGGCGCCTGGCGGCATTCATGCTGGAGGCCGCGGAGGAGGACCTGGACTTCGGAGTGGGCGATGAAGGTCCGGAGCTGCGGGTCAAGGGCACGGACCGGACCATCAATTACTGGTTTCTAAGCAACCTGGTCAACAACAACAACGCGTTGCTGACAGACGAACTGGCTGACGTCACGCTCAATGTGCGGCATGTTTATCGGCCGCCTTTCGAGGTGCCGGATATCGAGCGGAAATTTGGCAATCTCACACTGACCTACGCGGCTCAGCTGCATATCGCCGTGATCGAAGTTGACCGCGAAACCGGACATCCGAAAATTTTGGCCTATTCCGCCGTGGATGATTGTGGAACGGTCATCAATCCAAAGATCGTCGCCGGGCAGGTACATGGCGCTACCAGTCACGGCATCGGTGCGGCGTTGATGGAGAGCTTCGATTACGACGAAATCGGCAACCTGCTGACGTCCACTTTCAGCGACTACTGTCCGATCACGGCGATGAATATTCCCGATGTGCAATACGGAGATATCGAGACGCCGTCGCCGTTTTCATATAACGGCGCCAAGGGCATGGGAGAAGGTGGCGGCGCGCCTTTGCATACCATTTCCGCCGCACTTCAGGATGCGCTTTTCGCCGAGGGCATCATTATCGATGATTCTCACAACTCCCCGCGCAAGGTTTTCGAGATTCTAAAGACAGCGAACCGAGAGCGGATGGTGGCCGTCGAAAGCCGCTGATTCTTATCCGCTATAAACCCTCAATCTGAAAATTCGCGAGATCGACGTCCCGCATAGTGGCCCGTCTATATTTTTCTGCTCGGGGCAGCGGCACAGTCGCGTCTATACCCATACGCATCCATTTGTCATTCTCAACCATTGGATTGAGCCGATGGCCATCAGCATCAGCTATCAATGACAGGTCCTGTTCGAATCGAGCACGGGTGGCGACCGCCCACTCGACATCACCGATGTCAAATATGTCCACGTCCGTATCGACGACGGTAACCATTTTCAGAAAAGGAAGGGCCTCGAAAGCCGCTTCGATGGCCTTGTGCTGGCAGCCCTCACGCTTTTTTTCGATCTGTACCACCAAATGATACGGGACGGAGCCGTCAGAAAGATGTGCGGCGGTTACCTCAGGCACTTTACTGCGCACACTTTCGAATATTCCAGCCTCGGCAACTGACGCGTAAGCGATGCGGACCTCCGTGCCGGACAGAATCGAATGATAGATGGGATTGCGACGTCGGGTTATGGCCGTGACGTCGAAGACCCAGCGATTCTCCTGAGATGCGTAGTAGCCCGTCACTTCGGCGTACGGACCTTCGGGTTCACGAACTTCCGGCAATATGCGTC
>Ga0209987_10001218_pt1 | contig 13943 bp, 10 predicted proteins | sample N074metaG_FD_182134 | JGI IMG/M metagenome (GOLD analysis project Ga0209987, IMG submission 182134) | Deep subsurface microbial communities from Kermadec Trench to uncover new lineages of life (NeLLi) - N074 metaG (SPAdes) (version 2) | ecosystem: Environmental > Aquatic > Marine > Ocean trench... | reverse complement strand
CACTGCTACCCGACCCCGGCAGCGATACCGGCAACGCAGAGCCGGTTGACCTCGATCTGCCACGCGCAACTATCGGAATCGCGCCCTGGGAACGAAGCGAGCAGTTGCGAGTGGCGAATTGATGCAATTGCGCGCCCTCGGCACGACCGGCATCAACGTCTCGATTCTCGGCCTCGGTACCGTCAAGCTCGGGCGCAACGAAAAAGTGCGGTACCCCGAACCCTTCGAGATTCCCGATGACGCCGGTGCCCGTGAACTCCTGGCATTGGCAAAGTCGCTCGGCATCAATCTGCTCGACACCGCACCGGCTTATGGCACAAGCGAGTCACGCCTGGGCACGCTGTTGGCCGGGCAACGACATGACTGGGTGATCTGTACAAAGGTGGGTGAGCTTTTCAGCGATGGCGCGTCTTCCTACGATTTCACCCCGGAACACGTGCAACACAGCGTCAAGGTCTCCCTGCAGCGAATTCACACGGACTATCTCGACGTTGTGTTGATTCATTCAGACGGCAGGGATCTTTCGATACTCGAAAGCTACGGCACGCTCGAAGCCCTGCGCGATCTAAAGTCACGCGGCTGGATTCGCGCCGTCGGCATCTCTCACAAATCCGTCGTCGGCGCCGAACGGGCGATCGACCTGGGTTGTGATGTGATCATGGCAACGCTCAATCTCGCCGCGCAGGAAGAGTCGGACGTCATCGCTAAAGCTGGCGAAGCCGGCTGTGGGGTGCTAATCAAAAAGGCTTTCGGCAGCGGTCATGCGACGATCGACAGCCTGAGCTACGCCGCCGGGCATGCGGGCGTGAGCGCCGTAGTGGTGGGCACGATCAATCCCGAACACTTGCGGGACAATGCGGCCGCGCTCGCGGCCGAGTGACTTCAACTCGCTTTCAACCCCCGCTGCGCTCGCGGTTTTTCTGCAATCGGTCAACGATGGCTGTCGTTGAACAATCATCGACAAGTCCGAGCACACTGACCGCGCCGCCGTAACCGCGGACGATGTCTGCGCCTACGACTTCGTCAGGCCCGTAGTCACCCCCTTTCACGAGGATGTCTGGTTGCAGTTCCTCGAGCAAAGCCTCGGGCGTATCCTCGGCAAAGCCGACGACCCAATCCACTGCAGTGAGTCCCGTGAGCACTCGCAGGCGTTGTTCCAGCGGATTCACAGGGCGGCCCGATCCTTTCAGTCGCCGGACCGATGCGTCGTCATTCACCGCGACAATGAGTCGGTCACCCAACTCCCGCGCCTCCTGCAGATAGGACACATGTCCAGCATGGAGGATGTCGAAGCAGCCGTTGGTGAAGACGATGCGCTCGCCACTCGCGCGCGCCTGCGTGACCGCATCGGCGAGCTGCGTCTGGTTGAGCATTCCGGTATCAGGCCGCTGCGTCCTCGCAAGCGCCCGCGCCAGCTCCGGCCCCGTGACGATCGCCGTGCCGGTTTTTCCCACAACGATGCCACTTGCAATATTGGCAACCTGGGCACAACGCACGGGATCCCAGTTGATGCCACGAGTGATGGCGAGCGCCGCCGCTGCAGTGTCGCCAGCGCCGGTGACATCGTAGACATCGACACTGAGGCCGGGAATGTGACGATGGGTGCCGCCAGCTTCAACGACCGTCATGCCATCAGCACCGCGGGTGATAACGAGCGCCTGAAAATCGTGTTCGCGGCACAGTGCCTCGGCTTTCGCCACCAGCTGCGTCTCATCAATCCAGGGACCAACGGCCGCCACAAACTCCTGGGTATTGGGCTTCAGCAGACTCGCCCCGGCATAACTGCGCAGCGGCTTGTGTTTAGGATCGACGACGACGGGCACGCTCTGCGCATTCGCCAGGGCCACCAGTGCTGCCGGATTCTGCAGCGCGCCTTTATCGTAGTCCTGCAGAACAACCGCAGCGGCGTGCGCCAGATGTTGCGACAATTTCGCCGCCACCGCAGCTTCTGCCTGCGCCAGCGCGGCAGACGTCAGCGAAGATTCGAAATCTGTTCTCAGTAACTGTTGCTTCTGACTCACCACGCGCAGTTTGACAACGGTCGGCCAGTCTTCGAGCGCGACGAAATCACAGTTGACGCCAGCGGCCGACAACGTGGCGCGCAACACATCGGCTGGTTCATCCATACCAACCAGACCGATCAACGTGCAGCGTGCACCGAGACTCGCCACATTCAGCGCAACGTTGGCTGCACCCCCCGGACGTTCTTCGATGTGATCGACATCGACGATCGGCACTGGAGCTTCAGGCGAAAGTCGCCGGGCGTCACCAAACCAGTAGCGATCCAGCATTACGTCGCCAACAACCACGATGTGGACGTCTTGCAGAGAAGGGAGTTCCATGGCGCTGCGGATGGTAACACAGGGCTCCCCTGCTACAATCCGCGGCAGTCCACAAACCAGATCATGTCAAAACGTAAGTACCGAACAAATATTTATTCACCGCGCGTCTGGGATACCTGGCTGGTAGTTGCGTTCGGCTGGCTGCTCGCGCGCCTGCCGCTTCGTACCATATCCCGCGTTGGCATCCTCATGGGAAATCTGGTTTACCGGCTCGCCCGCCGACGCCGGCACATCACGGAAGTAAACCTCCAGATGTGTTTTCCAGAACTCACTTCAGACGAACGCAGCTCGCTGGTCAAACAGACGATGGTTCACACGAGCATCGGTGCTCTGGAGGTCGTGCTGCCATGGCTCAATCCAAAGCGGGATCTGCGTGAACGGATGACGGTTACCGGTGTGCCTCACCTCGAAGCGGCCATCGCCAAGGGCAGGGGCGTCGTGCTGATCGGCGGCCACTTTTCGGCGATGGACATTGTTTCCCAGGGCCTCGCCAGCGCAGTGGACATCGACGTGATGTACCGGGAAAACAAGAACCCCGTGTGGGAGTGGCTGCAGGTCTCAGGCCGGAGGCGCTATTTCGACGGCGTGATCGAGCGTGAGGACACCCGCCAGACGCTACGCAGGCTCAAAGCCGGCAGGGCGATCTGGTATGCGGCAGATCAGGACTACGGCCGCAAGCATTCCGTGTTTGCACCATTTTTCGGTGTATCGACCGCTACCATCGCAGCCACCGCGCGACTGGCTCGATTCAATAATTCGCCAGTCATCTTCATGAAGAATTTTCGCGACCTCGACACGCTGACCTGGTCGATGGATTTCAGCCCCGAAGTCGAGGGATTCCCAACAGGCGATGACATCGCCGACGCAACACGGATAAACCAGATTATCGAGGCGGCCATTCGCGAACATCCTGAACAATACCTGTGGATGCACCGACGCTTCAAAACCCGGCCGCCTGGCGAACCTGGCGTCTACTAGCCCCGACGCCAGGGATGGCCGAAAGCGCAGGCTACTAGTTCCTGTCCAGAAATTCCTGCACCCAGTTCGATGATGACCGCGTTGCGCTGGGGCTCAACTCAGCTGAAAAAGAGATCGTCGAGACGCCGGGCGACGGCTGCCACGGAAAACTCACGCGTGGTGCGTTCGATACCTTGTTGAATACGGCTATCGATTCCACTGCTTTGATACAGCCCGTGAATCTCCTGCAGTGCATCGGCTATGAGGTTTGGCTGAGGCTTAGCGTAATAAAACCCGACACTCCCCAATACCGATTCGGGACCGGCCGCTTGCCCGGCAAGCACCGGCACTCCAGACGCCATCGCTTCGAGCGCCACCATGCCGAATGCTTCGCGATCTTCTGACACCATGAGCAGGACATCCAGTGCGCGCAACAGGCACTTTGCGTCCGGAACAAATCCCGCTATTGCCACGGGAAGGTCGCGTGCCATGTCTTCGAGTTGCTCTCTGAGCTCGCCCTCACCGAGAATCACCAGACGAACATTCGGAATTCGCTGCGCCAGGTCCGCGATGGCGCGTACGGCCAGCGCCGGCCGCTTCCAGGGTATCAAGCGACCCATCACGCCGACCGTGAAAGGGCCGGGCTCGAGACTCAGTTGCGCAAGTGCCGCTTCACGCGGCAGTTGCAGTTGCGCCAGCGCTGCCTGATCGATGCCGTTCAGCAGACACAGTGGTCGGGACACCGCGCGCCCGAGATCGGCTTGCACCGCCGGCGAGACGCCGGCAAATAGAAAATCGCGAGCGAAAAGTTTTCGTTCGATTCTTCGTTGCACGCGTTTGAAAAATCCGAATTCATGCGCAAGCGCGACCATGCGTTCCGGGCTGATCGTGCTCGCGCGCAACGCTCGATAGGTTCGATAACGATGACAAATTGCCAGATTAGGGTCCGGGATACCAAGCCCAGCTACTCGATCCTCTAACGACCGGACGAGTGGCCGCAGGCGGGTCAGGTCCTTGCGGTTGAGATATTCCGCCCAGTCGACCCCCTCACCCGCTACCGGCGGCGAGAAAAAAATAGTGATCACCCGACAGCCAAGACTCTCACCGGCCGCTTTGTAGACCGCGCAGATATCGGTAAACGGCGGATGATCGTTGGGTGAGAGCTGCAGAATAATCTGGCTAGTCGACATCTTCCTTCTTGGTGACCAGATAGTCTTCCATCACCAGATACTCAAGATCAGAACCGTTGAACATGTTCAATGCATCCTGCGGTGAGCAGACCATGGGTTCACCCCGGCGGTTGAGAGACGTGTTGAGCACCACGGCATTACCCGTCAACGTATCGAGTTCTTCCAGTAAAGCGTAGTAACGAGGGTTCTGCGTCCGTTCGACGATTTGCACCCGTGCGGTGCCGTCCTCGTGCACCACTTCGGGAATCCGGGACTTCCAGGCTTCGCTGACGTCGAACGTTATCGTCATGAATGGTGCGGGATGGTCGGTCTGAATTATCTCCGCAGCGACGCGATCCAGCACGCTCGGACAGAAGGGGCGCCAGCGTTCACGAAACTTGATTTGCTCATTGATGCGATCGGCGATGCCGGCAGTATTCGGGCAACCCAGAATGCTGCGACCACCGAGCGCACGCGGCCCGAACTCCATACGACCTTGGAACCAGGCAACAGGGTTGCCCGCCGCGAGCAGGGCCGCCGTTTCTTTCGGTACGTCATCGAGTTTGCGCCACTCAATGGGCTCACGGCAGTTCTCCATGATCTCAAGACACTCCGAGTTGCTGTACTCGGGACCGAGATAGACGTGATTCATACGCGAGAATTTTTCGCCGCGCTCCACCGCCACGTAGGTCGCAGCACCTAGGGAGGTCCCCGAGTCGCCCGCTGCGGGTTGCACGTAGAGTTCTTTTACATGATCCAGTCCGACAATTCGTTGATTGAGCTTCACGTTGAGCGCGCCGCCACCGGCGAAGGCAAGACGACCGGTCTCGCGAATAATGTCCCCCAGATATGTTTCCAGCAGATCGAGACACCAGTCTTCAAAGAGTTTCTGCATTGCAGCGGCATAGTGAATGTAGGGCTCATCGGCGACGTCGCCTTTGCGCCGCGGTCCAAGCCAGTCGATGAGCTTGTTACTGAAATAGAAACCGACGCCGTCCTCCTTGTAGCGACGCAGGCCAATGGTATTCACGTAGGTGGTATCGACTTCAAAGCCTCTGCCATGGCGTTGGATCAGACGACTCAGATCGAACTTGTCGGCGTCCCCATAAGGCGCCATGCCCATGACCTTGTACTCGCCGTCGAGCATCTCAAACCCGAGATATTCGGTAATGGCGCCATAAACACCACTGAGGGAATCGGGATCGTAGAACTCCTTGATCCGATGAATCTTGCCATTCTCGCCGTAACCAAAAAAGGTCGTGGCGTATTCGCCTTTACCGTCGACGCCGAGAATGGCGGTTTTCTCCTCGAAGCCACTCAAATGATAGGCGCTCGACGCATGCGCCAGATGATGCTCAACCGGAACGAATTCAGTGTCGCTCCAGTCTATGCCCAGTTCTAGCCCGGCCTCCAGCACCCGTTTGCGGTTGCGCCGAAAGCGCCGGTTGCCGTTCAACAACACGTCCAGACAGCGATCCGGGGCGTACCAGTACCGTTTAGCATAGTGCCACCGAGCGGCACTCGTGAGGTGGATGGGCGCGTAAGGGAAGGCCACTACGTCGACCTTGCGCGCGGAAACTCCAGCGGCTCGCAGACAATAGCGCGCCGCTTCCATGGGCATACGGTTCTTCGCATGTTTATCGCGAATGAAGCGCTCTTCTTCCGCGGCGGCGACGATTTCACCGTCAATCACCAATGCGGCGGACGCATCATGATTGAGAGCACCGGACAGACCGAGAATTATCACTAGGACCAGGCTTGGACAGAGTTGGCGCGTACTATACCAGCCCCGCTTCCTGAAATGCCTCTGCAAAGCGCCTGCGGATGGCGCCATCCCAGTTCTGCAGAAACCGCGCGAGGTCTTTGCGCAACCCCGCTGGGTTTTCTGTCATCGCATCGAGGTCGATTAGAAAGACCTCATCCTGCCAGATCAGAAAGTTGCTGGCTTTGGTGTCGCCGTGCGTGAGACCCGCGCGCTGCAGACTGGTGAAGATCGCCGTTATCTGGGTGCAGCGCTTTTCACTCAAGCCGGACGCCGTGATCTCCGTGAGGAGATCGACGTCGCCAAGATCTTCGGTCACCAGATAGGCGACGCCACGCCAGGGTCCAATGCGCTGTTCGATCAACGCCAGCGGCCGCGGTGTGGGGATGTTGAGGAAGTGCAGACGCTGGCCATTGATCCAGGCGCGACGAAATCTGGCCTGCGGTTTGAGCGCGCGGCGCAGTGCATGCGCCAGACTTTTTACGTTGTAGCGTTTCACCACGACCGATGCGCCGACAGCCATCGCGACTCGCGCCACCGTCGCACTGTTGCCGGCTTTCAACACCGCACCGGACTCCACTGCTTTTGCAGGGGCATCAATCAGTCCAGTCAAACTGAATGATCCTCGCTCACGAACACATACCTGGTAACGCGTAAAGGTTTTCGCAACGGCGAACTCCGTGCAGTCGCGCTGAACCTTTGCCAGATAGCGGCGCACGCGCGCGCGCCGCTGTATCGCCACCGCTGCAAGTTGCCGCTGCGCTCGCCTGTCATCGATTTGCCAGTTGCGCCGCTCACAATAAGCGCGGCCAATATCGGCAATTTCATCATCGACCAGCGGCGGACGCTGAGCCAGGAGCACGCCTAAATTGGCAAAGCTGGATTTTTCATTCAGCGCCGAGTGCCTGCTGCGCACACCACCACCGTCGATGGCAAACACCCGCTCGCCACTGGTGAGAAAATTGTCGAGATGCAGATCGTCCTGCCAGACACCTTGAGCGTGCATGTCGGCCAGCAGACACGCAACCGCGGTCACGCCCTGGGTATCGGACCAGTCGATCTCTTTCGCACCCGGCAGATATTCGAGCAGGAGGCCGCAGGCGTCCGACGCTAATGTCACTTGCGCAGATATCCGAGGCGTCGGTACAGCGGAACCTGCCAAGGCGGCAAGTCCGGCCACTTCCCGGCTGCAATCGCGCTGCGCCTTGCCATCGAAGAAGAGTTTGAGCACATAGCGTTGCTCGCGCCAGATGACGCGGGCAACCAGCCGGCGAGCCGGCAGCAGGCGAAAAATTTCCTCACAGGTGACGGTGAACGGACCGTCTGCGAGCGACGACGGCGCCACCTCGGACAGCGCCACGTCGAACGGCGGCGCCAGTGAGCGTTCTGCCGCCCTCAGGTCAACCAGATCGAGTGTGCGGCTCACGAGCTGAAATTTCCCCGCACGAGGTTTTTGCGGCGACCCTTGGCGTAGAGATCACACGCACGCCGATACACGGCCAGCCAGAAATCACCATCCTCGGCAAAGACTTCACGCAGCGGCTTATCGGTGTAGACCCGCACAAAACGCAGCCAGGCCCTGCGATTGATGCCCAGGTCCAGACTTGAATACAGCAACGCCGCGAGATCGCGCAATCGCCATTTCTCGGGCACGTTGTCGAATATCAACGCCCGGTGCAGATCCAGCACCCCGAGTGGTGCGTTTGGATCGCCGCGCCTGGCGAGTAAGTGGCACAGGTAGAAGTCACGGTGGACGACGCCGGCTTCGTGAAAGCGGCGGGCAAACTGCGCTACCGCCATGACCCAGTGGCGCACTTCCAGCGCGCTCGGCGGTTGATCGAACCAGCGGTTCGTCATTATTTCCAGGTCTTCGTAGTCTTCGAGCGCATCACACAGCACGAACGAAAATCGCGCAGCCGGCAAGCCGTCGGATTCGCCAAACGCGGCCACGCGCGGTGCCACGATGTTGCTGCGTTCGAGGTGCCGGCACGCCTCAAATTCGTTGCGGGCGCCGAGCACCGGACGCTTGAGGACCAGCCAGTTCTTGACGATCTCCGGCCAGCCCACGCCGTGGTGCAATTTTACGAAGTAGGCGCGTCCGGCAATCTCCACCTTCATGGTCTTGCGCCGGGCAACCTCGCGGAACACTTCGCCGTCGAGTGCGCGTGCCTCGCTGAGTGCATCGCGTTGCGACCACAGTGCCGCAATGTCTTCACGCAGATAGGTTGCGGCCACGAATCCGGTCCTCTATAAGGTCGCTTGCGCGCTCGGCCATCCGATAGATATCCGCCGTTTCACCAAACTGCACGCCGTTGGCCGACCATACCCGGCGTTGCTTTTCATTATCAAGCGTGGCCCGTAATACGTCGTTGAGTTCCGATTGCTGAAAGGGGCTGTTTATCAGCACGCCACCATCTGCCTCTACGACGTAAGGCGCAAACCCGCAGATGTCGGTGGCCACGACGGGCAATCCGGCAATCATTGCCTCGAGCAGCACAATCCCGCCACTTTCGCTGTAGGCCGGATGGATGAGGAGATCCGCTCCCTGCAGAAACGCAGGAATATCGTCCCGGCCCGCGAAGAACGTCACGCGCTGCGCGATTTTGAGTTCCTCTGCCATGCGCTCGAATTGCCGTGGATTGTCCTGACCGATAATAAAAAATCTGACGCGATTGAGCCGGGAAGCCGGCAGTGACGCAACCGCGATCAGCGCCCGGTCCAGTCCTTTAGTGATGAATCCCGAGCCAATCAACAAAAGCAACAGCTCATCGTCTGCAATTTCATGCTGACGACGAAACTCACGGCGTCGACGATCCCGATCGGGCGAACACTTTCTATCCAGAGACACACCCGGTGGCAGCCGATGGAATCGTTCGTCTGGCGTGTTGTAAAACCGTTTGAACGCCGCTTTCTGACGATCGGTGAGCAACAGGATTCTGGTGTTTTCCTCAGCATCGAACACCGCACGCTCAAATCGCGAAAAAAGCCGGTAGCGAGCGGTAAACCGGTACAGCGGCGCGCGCAACTCGCGCGCCTTTTCCTCAAAACAGGGGTCTGCTGCGTAATACACGTCCAACCCCGGCATTTTGTTGAAGCCCACCACACAAGCCACAGGGCGCCAGGAAAGATCATTCGCAACCCAGTCGGCGAATCGCTTGTAGCGCGAGTGGTTGGTCAGCGCGGACACCGGCACTTCCACCACCTCAATTCCCGCCGGTATCTCGCCTTCCCACGAAAGCGTGTAGACGCGAACGTCATACCCCCGCTCGCGGCAGGTATTGGCAACACGCAAAAAATCACGTTGCAGACCACCAAAGGCGAAGAACTTGAAAAGCGTGAACGCAATGATTTGATGGCGCGCGTGCAGGAAGGTTTCAAGATGGTCTACCGCACGCGATGCCAGGCGAAATATTTCCGGATTCTGCGATATCTCGAGCCCATTGCGGCGCCATTCTTCACGACGCGGCGAGGTCAGTATCTCGACGAGTTGCTGATTGAAGACAACCTGATGAAATGGCGCCGGACTGATGAGACCGGCATCGGCGTCCAGCAAATAACGTGCGTAGCCACAGTTCTTCGTGACTAACGCAGGAACACCAGCAATCATCGCCTCCAAAATGACCATTCCGGCATTTTCGTCATACGCGGGCAATACAAGGGCATCCGCGGAAAATAGAAAGCGCGGCACATCGTCGCGGCCGGAGAGAAACCGCACCCGACTAATCACACCCAGACGCACCGCCATTCGTCGAAACGGTTCTGCGTTGTCGTTGCCGATCACGAACAGGTGCGAACGGTCATACAAATGTGCCGGTAATGCTTTCAGCGCAAGCAATGCCCTGTCGAGACCCTTTTTGATGAATCCGGAGCCGATGAAAAGCAGCAGAAGGTCATCTTCGGCCAACTCGAACTCGGCGCGCAGCGCGTGACGTACGTCTGCCGTATTCGCAGGCGCAACCCGATCCGGGTCGATGCCCGGTGGCAGGGGATGAAATCGCTCCACGGGTGTCTGGTAGTGTTTGCGGAAGTACGGGGTCTGCACTTCCGAGATCGTAAGAATCTGCGTGCTGACGCTCGGATGGAAAACCGCTCGCTCAAACCGTGCAAAATGTTTGTATCTTGGGAGCGCGCGATACAGGCTGCTGCGCTGGAGGCGCGCCTTTTCTTCGAAGCAGGAGTCTCCTGCGTAGTACACGTCCAGTCCCGGCATTTTCACCATACCGACGAGCAGGTCCACCGGATGGTCGGCGAGATGAGCGTGCACCCAGCGCGCGTAGTTCTCATAGAGCCGATGATTGGTGAAGGCTGCAACCGGCACGAGCTGAACCTCGATGTCCTGTGGCAACTCCGCATTCCAGTGGATGACATAGACGCGGACTTCGTAACCACGCCTGCGGCATTCACGGGCCAGCTTCAGCATGTCGCGCTGAATGCCGCCGTGCGGAAAGTACTTGAAGAGGCAAAATCCGATTCGTTTTACACTCATCGGGCAAGCAACCCTGCAGGTACAGCAGACGGGCGCGCATACACGACGTCCTGCGATGACATTTTGCTCGCGAGCACCTGCATCACATCACCTCGACCACACGCTCAGGGCGCAGATCACGCAGACAGCGCTGATGGCCCAACGGGCATTCGCGTTGAAAACACGGGCTGCATTCGATGGGCTCACGCAGCACGCTCGCCCGTGGACCAAGCGGGGGCGTAAAGTCCGGCGAGGTCGAACCGAATACCGCGATGACCGTTCTTTCCAGCGCACACGCGACATGCATCAGGCCCGAATCGTTGGTTACGACACTGTCAGACAGGCCGATGAGGTCGAGCGCATCGACCAGCCGCGTTTTACCGGACAAATTGACCACACCGGCAGGCACCAGAGATTCAATTTCGCCGCAGATGCTTGCGTCGTTCGGTGAGCCGATCAACCAGACCTGCCGCCCCAGGCCAACCGCATGACGCGCGACCGCCGCGAAGTGCTCTGCTGGCCAGCGCTTTGACGGACCAAACTCTGCACCGGGACAAATCACGCTCACGCCAGCGGAACAATCCAGATCATGCTGGCTGACCAGTGAGGCAGCATTTGCTGCATCGGCTTGAAGTTGCGGCAAGGGATAAGGTTTGTCGAGCATCTGACCGGACTCGAGTCCCAGCGCCATGAAGCGTTCGATCATCAGCGGCAGGTGGGATTTGCGCAGTACGCGACGGTCGTTCAACACACCGAATCGCACCTCTCCCGACCAGCCGGTACGCCGCGGAATCCTCGCCCAGAAGGGTACCAGTGCAGATTTGAAGCTGTTTGGCAACACGATGGCTTGAGCGAATTCATGGCCGCGCATTTCGCGTGCTACAGCACGGCGTTTGTTGAGTGCGAGTTCGCCGTGCGCCAAGGGAAAAACGTGCGATGTGGCAACTCCGGGCATGCGCTGGGCAAGTGGTTCGACTGCGGGGGGTGCAAGCATGTGAATCTCGCAATCCGGATGAGCCGATCGCAACACGCGCACGAGGCAGTGGGCCATCACCATGTCACCCACCCAGGCGGGTGCCACGATAAGAATTTTCAAGCGGCCTGACCGTTCACCGGGGTGTGCCATTGTCGGAAGCTCGCGCGCTGGCCACGCACCTGATCGAAGTATACCGACTGCGGTCGTTCGGTGAGAGGACCGCGTTTGCCCGTGCCGATGGTACGGCCATCAAGCTGCCGGATCGGTAACACCTCCGCGGCGGTACCTGTGAAAAACGCTTCATCACAAATGTAGACTTCGTCACGCGTGATTCGCCGTTCGAGAACATCAATCCCCATTTCGCCCGCGAGCTGGAAGATCGTGTTGCGGGTAATGCCATCGAGGCAGGAGCTGAGTTCCGGCGTGTGCAACACGCCTTCCTTCACGATAAAAATATTCTCACCCGTGCCTTCCGTGACATAGCCTTCATTGTCCAGCATCAACGCCTCATCACACCCCGCTTCCAGCGCTTCATGCAGCGCGAGTACTGAATTGATGTAGTTACCATTGGCCTTTGCCTTGCACATCGTGATGTTGACGTGGTGGCGGGTGTAAGACGACGTGCGAACGGTAATACCTTTCTCGCGGCTGTCTGGCTCCATATAGTCCGGCCACGGCCAGGCTGCAACCGTGAAATTGACCGAAAGGCCTTTGGCTCTGAGCCCCATCGCTTCCGAACCCAGATACACCATCGGGCGCAGGTACCCCTCATCAAGCTCGTTAGCATTGAACACATCCAACTGAGCCTGATTCACTTCTTCGGGCGTGTAAGGAATTTTCAAACCCAGGATGTGCGCGGAGTTGAACAATCGCCTGGTGTGTTCATGCAGGCGAAAGATGCAGGGCCCGTTGGGCGTATCGTAGGCCCGGACACCCTCGAAGCAACCGACACCATAATGCGGTGTGTGAGTGAGCACATGGACTTTGGCATCGCGCCAGGGCACGAGCGTGCCATTATGCCAGATCCAACCATCGCGGTCGGAAAAGTCTTCGATAGTCATTCTTCTTCTCTAAATATCAGTTGCCAGACGGCGCGAACATCATCCTGGTATTGCTTCATCACTTCAGCCGAACGCAGCCGGTCGGGAATGTCCAGTACGCTCCGGTGCCATTCTGCCCGCAAGGCGAGATACGCGGTGGTGAGCCGTGCTGCGGCACCCGCAGGCAGCAGCTCAAGGCGGTCCACCACCTCGAGAATCCGCACGTTATCGGTGTATTCAATCAGCGCGGGGTATTGGTCAGCCCAGGCCAGAACCAGATATTGCACCATAAATTCGATATCGACGATACCGCCGCTACCCTGCTTTACATCGTCGGCCGCGGTGTGATGTTCGGCCATGCGCTGCCGCATACCGACAATTTCACTTCGCAGGTTTTTTGGATCGCGCGATATGCCGAGAATCTCGGCACGAACGCGCGCGAATCCTGCAGCAAGTTGCGAGTCACCGCACACGACACGAGCCCGCACGAGCGCCTGATGTTCCCACACCCAGGCACGATTGCGCTGATAGTCTCTAAACGCCTCGAGTGAACTCACCATCATGCCCTTGCCACCCGACGGCCGCAGTCGGGTGTCAATCTCATAAAGAGCACCGTGGTAAGTGGGCACTGTCAGGATATGCAGCAGGCGCCGCACAAGTCTCAGCAGGAATTGACTGGCATCGCTGGACATATCATGAATAAAAACGAGATCGAGGTCCGATCCCGGACCCAATTCAATCCCGCCGAGCTTACCGTAGCCGACAACGAGGAAAGGTCGCGCACTGGCGAATTGTGGAAAGCGCACCAGATTTTCCTGCCACGCGAGATTCACCGCAGCATCGACCACGGCTTCGGCGAGGAACGTGAGCGCATCACTGACTTTTTTCAGCGGCAACGTGCCGCGGACTTCGGCAAGCGCAATGTTGAAAACATGGTGGGCTTTGAACTCACGCAGGATCTCCAGCTTGCTTTCGAAATCAACCGCGTCCGCAAGTTTCTGCTCGAGAGCTGCACCGAGTAGTGCGCGATCCTGGATGCCATTGAGTGCTCGGCCATCGATCAGAGAGTCGAAAAACGCCGGGTGCGTCGCGAGGGTTTCCGCCAACCACAGACTGGTGGTCACAAGTTCGACGAACTGCTCACAGGGTTTTGAGTTTTCCAAAAGCAAAGACAGATAGGCGGAACGCCGCAATACCGCACGAAGAATCGGTGCGACTCGCCGCAGAGACAA
>Ga0209987_10001213_pt1 | contig 13972 bp, 13 predicted proteins | sample N074metaG_FD_182134 | JGI IMG/M metagenome (GOLD analysis project Ga0209987, IMG submission 182134) | Deep subsurface microbial communities from Kermadec Trench to uncover new lineages of life (NeLLi) - N074 metaG (SPAdes) (version 2) | ecosystem: Environmental > Aquatic > Marine > Ocean trench... | reverse complement strand
AAACGTTCAGGTGTAATCCTGTTTTTCTCATTCTTTAAGAAAATTCTGAATATTTCAGTTGCTTGTTTGTGTTTCAATAAACCATCTTTTTTTAATCTTTAAAAATATTATTGATACCGACTAATAGCAATAAGGCATCATATTTTAATTTACTCCCATTAATCTCAAACCATTTACCATAATAAATGCCATCACATAAGCCAATGAAGTAAAAATAACAATCTGCAATAAGGGAATTCTCCATCCACCTGTTTCTTTCCTTGATACTGCGACCGTTGAAATGCATTGAAGTGCAAAAGCGAAAAACACAATCAATCCAATAATGGTTGCAGGTGTGAATAACTTTTTGCCTGTATCGGAAATCCGTGCGGCTTCCATCGAACTTAACAAAGAGGTCTGCAAGTTTTCACCACTTTCCGTTACTTTAAAAATTAATGCAAGAGAAGATACAAATACTTCTCGTGCAACAAATGCCGACATAAGTGCTACCCCCACTCTCCAATCTAATCCCAAAGGAGTCATAACAGGTTGAATAATTTTTCCTAAATAAGCAGCATAAGAATTTTCTAACCGTTCCGATTTTTCTAACTGAACTAATTCTTCCCTTGATACATTATCTGCTGTAATATTCTGATCGTTGCCCGGGAAGTAAGTTAAAAACCAGATGAACAATGAAAATACGATAATAATTGGTCCGGCTCTATAAACATATTGCTTAGAACTTGAGTATGTATTCCGTATCAATGCTTTAATCGTAGGAATTTTATAGGTTGGTAATTCAAGAATAAACGATGAATTATCTTCTGCTTTAATGATATTTTTTCTGAATTTATTAATTAATGCAACCACTATTACTGATGTAACAGTACTGAAGAGATAAATGGCTGCGAGCAAAAATCCACCTATCCATGGTTTATCCGAAGGTGTAAGATATGCAAGCAGTAAAGCATAAACCGGTAGGCGTGCGCTGCAGCTCATCAATGGAAGAATAAATATTGTCAGTAATCTTTCACGTCTGTTTGGAATTGTCCGCGCTGCTAACATTGCAGGAATAGCACACGCAAACCCTGAAAGCATAGGTACAAACGATCTTCCATTCAGTCCAATTTTCGATAACGGTTTATCAATAAGCATCGCACCTCGAGCCAAATAACCTGTATCTTCAAGAATACCTAATATTATAAACAATATAATTATTTGAGGCACAAAAACTAAAACTGATCCCGCTCCACTTATGATCCCGTCTGAAACCAGACTAGAAAACCATCCGTGGCCGAGTGAATCGGAAGCTGATTGCGCTAAATAACTGAAGAAGTTATCGACTAATCCCATTAGTGGACTGGCAAGCCAGAAGATAGATGAAAAGGTAATTCCCATTATCAAAATGAAAATTATTATTCCCCATACTTTATGTAAAAGTATTCTATCAATTCTAAGTGTTAATTCATCAGGAGTATTTCTCTTTCCAATATAAGGAGTGCTTACAATCTTTAAATGTTTATTAGCTTCTTCAATATCAACAAAATTCTTTTCCTCGGTTCCTTCTATAACATAGTTGGTAATTTCTTCAATCTTTTTATATGAATCAATCAGTTTTATTTTATTTGTATTTATTTGGTATGGCTTAGATTTTTGTTCCCCGTTTTCATTTATCTCTTTCAAGCTATTATCTATTGAATTTATTAATGATTCAATTCCTTCACCTGTTCTGCAGTTTATTTTTATAACATCACAGTTAAGTTTCACGCTTAATTTTTTTTCAGAGATAAACAAACCTTTTTTCTGTAGTATGTCATTCATCGTTAGAACGATTATTACTTTAAAACCTGCTTCGATTAATTGAATTGCAAGCAAAAGATGACGTGAGAGCTGGCTCGTATCAATTGTGATAATTATTAAATGAGGTGAACCAAGACGTGGGTGATCATAAAGTGAATCGATAGAAACTTTTTCATCGGGTGAGTTTGGGATTAAACTTATTATCCCCGGAGAGTCTAAGATTTCGGCATTTATTCTATATTTGTCTAAAAATTTGCTGGTAAAATATTCTACAGTGGAGCCGGGATAATTAACGGTTTTATAGTTTTTACCACTTAATAAATTGAAAAGGGATGTTTTACCGGAGTTTGGAGGACCAACTAATGTTACTAAAGTAGTTTCTTCTGTTATTTGCGAGTTCATGCAACAATAATGCAGTCAGCTTCTTTCCTGCGCATAGCAATTAAACTACCCCGGATTGAAAATGCCATTGGATCATCGAAAGCCGAAATATTCACCAATTGGATCTCTTGTCCTGGAGTAAAACCTATTTCTATTATTCTTTGATGCGATGGGTTTGAAGTATCTATATCGTTTATTATTACTTTTTCGCCAAATTTAATGTTTGCTGCTGTTCTCATTTTTTATTCCTAAGAATAATCCACAATTATTATTTAGATTTAATCTACATAAAAATAAGAATATTCAGGTTTAAAGTCAAGGAATTAGCAATATTTTTTACATGTAAAGTTCTCCAATATGTCTTTTTCTCTCTAATTCTAGTACAATAGTGAGCAATATCGAACTGAATCTTCTTAATTATATGGTACTATTATTGCAATTATATCAACGTTTTCAAATTATAAAGTACATTATCAGTAAAGTGCATATCATCAATAAAGAACAACCACAAATACTTGATAGACCAATTCCTAATGAACCTGCTTCCATAATGAATGGAAGTCTTTCTTATAGTTTGCTCGGTTATGTGATGTATAACCTCGATTTTAAAACCGGAAAATACATTTTTATGAGTCCTTCAGTTAATTTGTTGACCGGATACTCTAAAAATGAAATAAATGAAATAGGCTTCAAAAGCATTGTGAAGAAAGTTTATTCAAATAAAATTGATCGATATAGAGTGAACGGTGATACAAATTATAATGTAGAAGAATTCTATGGAAAGTATTTGATAGAGACAAAATCGGGTAATAAGAAATGGATTGAAGACAATTCATTCGCTTACCTTGACAAAAATGGAGATCATCTAAATGCGATAGGCATTTTAAGGGATACATCTTCGCTTAACACATTTATAGATAAATTGAATGAAGAGAAGAATAATCTTGATAAAATATTCGACCTATCCGATACAATGCTTATCCAGATTGATAAAGACTTGAACATTATTATGATAAACAAAAAGGGCTGCAGGATTTTTGGCGGTGATAAAAGGGAGATCATCGGGAAAAATCTTTATGAATTTATTCCAAAACATTTTCAATCAAATTTCAAGCGGTACATTGAGGAACTAATTAACGGGGAGGAGGCTTTAACAAGAAGCACTGTTGGAAAATTAAAAACATTCGATAATAAAATAAAAGTTATTGAATGGCATAATACTTTATTACGAGATGAAAACGGTGAGCTCATATCCATTATTGCTTCCGGACAGGAAATAACTGAAAGAAGAAAAGAAGAAAAAATCCGAAAGATCATTTCGGAAATTCTTGATGAGGCGAACTCCGGGAAACATTTGTATGAAGTATTTAAGTTCATACACAAATCAATAAGCAAACTGATGAAAGCAGAAAATTTTTATATAGCATATCATAACCGCGAACAAAATTTGCTTACTTTTCCATACTGTGTTGATAAGTATGATGATGATACACCACCGCAGAAACTTGGTAAGGGACTAACCGAATATGTTTTAAGAACTGGTAAATCTGTACTTGTTGATAAAAAAAAGGATAATGAATTAATACAAAAGGGGGAAACTGATTTAGTTGGAGAGCAATCGGAAATATGGCTTGGTGTTCCTTTAAAAATACAGGATAAAGTAATAGGTGTATTAGTTGTTCAGGATTACGACGATGCTTCAACTTATACCGAGACAGAACAACAAATTCTTGATGTTGTTGCATATCCTATCTCGCGCGCAATTGAAAGAAAAATTGTTGATACTGAAAGAGAAGAATTAATTATTCAGCTTAAAGAACTTAATGCATCAAAAGATCAACTCTTCTCACTCATCTCGCACGATTTACGAAATCCGTTCAACTCACTGCTTGGGTTTTCAGATATAATTATATCAGAATTTGATTCCTTAACAAAGGAAGAAATAAAGGAATACAATAATGTAATTAATAATTCTGCAAAAAATCTTTATGGAATGACGAATAATTTGCTTCACTATTCAAGATTTCAGCTTGGTAAATATGAGTACAAACCAAAAGCGATGGACATCGAAGTATCTTTCCGCATTGTGCTTGAAACACAAAAAGATAATATCAAAAAGAAAGATATTATTTTAATAAAAGAAATAGACCAGAATGTATTGGTTTTTGCAGATGAGATTCTTATGAATATTGCTTTAAGTAACATAGTAGAAAATGCAATTAAGTATACCAATGAAGGCGGAATTGTAAAGATTTTTGTTGAAAAGATAGGTACTGACGAAAGCGGTAAAAACTCGGTAAAAATAATTATTGTTGATGAAGGTGTAGGAATACCTGAAGAAAATCTGGTAAAGATTGAGAGCAAAGAAATGTTTTCCACTGCTGGAACTATGAGAGAATTTGGAATAGGACTTGGTTTGTTTTTAAGTCGCGATTTTATAACTGTGAATAAAGGAAAACTGCAAATAAAAAGTGAAGAAGGAAAGGGTACAACAGTTACAATAGATCTACCTGGCGCTTAGCACAGTATTAATATTAAATTGTATTTTACTAGTATGCTTCAAATGTTAAAAACTTAAATTTTCTCTTAATCAATTAACGGTAATATTTACAACTTATTAAAAATATTTTTTACATTGATTATCGGCACAGCTTATTATAAACTCAAGGAATTGTATAAAGAGAACTAAGCAGTAAAGACAAATTTGGAAATACTAATATGAACAAGTTAAAATATCATACAAAAACAACCAATTTTTACAGATATTTGCTAAAATGGAAAATCAAATTGATTACTGAAAATTATGAAAGTCATAATTTTATCATAAAAAGCATTATTATCTGTTTTGTTATTAATGGCATTGAACATGATATTTCTTTAAGAATGTTAACCTTTTAAATAATTCAACTTACGGAGCAAATGATGGAAGTTCAGAAAATAGCCTTTTTAGAATCCTATGAATTGGATGATAACGGTGGTATAATGGGTGCTATTATGGTTACCGATGCAATTACAAAACCGATTGAATTCAGAGTAACAGCGCCAATTAAACCAACAAGTTTCCAACGAACTCTTTACGGAGACGTACTGCACGAGCATATTTTGGTTGAGCTGATTTCAGTTCCGCTGCTTAATGCAATTAATGAACAGGTTGACATTATCATAGTTAAAGACCCTTTTTTCCTTGGAGCAAATAATAAACAGGGTATCAGGGTAGTCAGAATTTTTGACGAGGGAGATGGGCAGTCAAGCAAAAGTTCTAAAGCTTTAGAACTGACAATTAGTTCCAACGGTAACGGAAAAACATTATTAGAAACATCCCAAAAGTTTGAAAGTGAACTTTCGGTGATCAATGATGAATTAAATAAACTTTCTGAAGGTAGAAATTTGCTTGAACCATTTGAAAGATTAAAACTTGCCTGCGAACAGGTCAATCAGCAAAAAGCCGTTGAATAAGAATAATGATCAGAGGACTTAGAGGGAAACTTGCTTCCTCCATTTCGGTTATACAAGAAGGAGAAGATTTTCTTCATAATTCATGGTTAAGAGTTCCTGCTAACGATTCGGTTCCAATCGGAAATATTTCTTCGAGATTACTTGACACATCTTACGTAATTTTTAGTTTTGAAAAACCATTCTTATCCAAGCTCTTTTTTAAACTTGGTAAAACAACACTCTATCCTGAAGATTTAAACTATTTATTTGGCAAAATTAAAACGAACGCCGTTTTCTTCCAGCTGCTTCATGTGGCTTCAAAAATTATAAATTATCCTGATGTTGAACCTAAACCATCTGGTCCTTCTGCGAAAGAAATAAAATTTCTGTTGACAGAAGCAGCCAACCTGGGTGTTAATGATAAGTTTAAATTACTGGAGCCAGCTGATTATTTATCTGGGTTAATTGAACCGGATATTAAAGATTATCTTCAAAAGCTCGAAACCAAAGTAGAAAAAATTGAGCTGCTTAAATTTAAAAAAATTAAACTGCTCAAAATGAAAAATTTTCTTTATGAAGGAAATGATACAGTTATTGAAGAAATAAATATTAGTGATTTTAATATTGATACAAAAGAAATAAATGTAGAAAGTTTTGGAAAACTGGGAATTAAAAAATTAAAGGTTGAAAAAGTTTCCAAAGCTCCAAAGTTATTTAAAATTAAAGTGCCGGGGATGGGAAAAATCAAAACAACGGCTTCTACTTTTAACTTACTGTCCTCAAAAATTACTGAAGTTTCAAAATCTCCGTTGCTTATCTTCACACATCCCACTGTTTCTTCCCAATCGATTAGTCTTTTAGCGTTCGAAACTGTGGATGATCACGTGGTTGATGTTCAAGAAGATATTCACGAACCGGAAGCAATGGTTGATGAAGTAAATGAATCAACAAATGAAAGTGAAGAAATAAAAATTATTCAAAGAAGTGAAGAACTAGAACCCATTGAAGGAAGTGAAGAATTAGAACCTATTGATGAAAGTGAAGAAATAGAACCTATTGAAGGAGTTGAAGAATTAGAACCCACTGAAGGAAGTGAAGAAGTAGAAACCCTTGATGAAAGTGAAGAATCAGAACCTATTGAAGGAAGTGAAGAATTAGAACCTATTCAAAAAACCTCACTCAAAGTTCCGTGGGGAAAAAGAAAAGACCCGGGAATAGTTATAAATAAATTTGAAGAAGAAAACGCACGCTTTTTAGCCGAAAATGATCGCGCATTTTTAGCAGAAGAACCTGGGTTAAATAAAATAAAAGAATCATTTGTAGCACTAAAATTTTTATTTGAAAACGAAGTTATAAATTCTACATTAATTGTAATTCCCGCAGGATTTTTAGGATACAGCGAAAAAGATAAACAATTAGGCGATTCACTTGGTTGGATTGGCAATTTAGAAAAGTATTGTTACGATATGTCTTACTCGGTAATATTCGGTGATGATAATGAAAGACTTAATGCATGGAATAAATCAGCACTTATTCACATTGTCGATCACACAACATTTATAAATGACCATAGCTCAAATATTCTGGAGAAACAGCGGCTTGCAAATTTTGATTGTGTAATTTTTGATGAAGTACAGGAATTACTGATTAGTTCTGACAAAAATAAAAATGTCTTAAACGAAATAAATGCAAATATATTTTGGGCATTATCAAGTATTGTGGGCGATAATATTCTAAGCTTGCTAAATGATTATTTAAATGACAACTGCAGAATTGAAGAAAGAAAAGTACGATTTCTTGCAGATGCTGGTGAAGAATATGCAGTAATTAATCACGAAGAATTTTGGCTTGAACCAAATGAGAATCAGCGGATTAAATACAAGGAAACTTTAGTTGAATGTAGAAAGGAATTGAAAGTAGTTTTAGAATCAGGCAATCCTTTCATGTATCAATCGAACATATTCATACTTATTCACAAACTCTTCCAGGTGCAAAATTATGCTCCCGGTTACGATACAAGCCCTAAATCTGATTTGTTGATTCAGCATATAAAAGCAATTGAAAAAAACCTGAAAAAAGTAATTGTTATTTCGCAATATGACCGGCAGGGAACAAAGCAGATTGAGGCATTATTTGACCAGCATGAGATAACGTATGTCAACGTTCCCACAAGTTTATCAAACGATGAGATAGAGAAAGCAGTTTCATTATTTGAAAGTAGAAAATCTATTACAGTATTCTTAACTAATGCAAAAATATCCCGGTTTAATTTTAAAGCTTTTGTAGTACCTTACATAATTAGGTTTGATTCCTGGTGGAATCCCGCTGCATTATGGCAGACTAAAAACTTATTCGATTTAAGTGAAAGAAATAATGAAAATAACATAGTAAACGTTTTTACTTACAAAATGTTAAATACTATTGATGAACTAATAAAAAGAACCTTAATATCTAAAGATTTTATTGATGATAATATAATAAGTGCGATGTCTCCTGCCACTGTTAACGATATAATAAGTGTTGATGAATGGCTGAAGGTATTTGATATGCCTGTTAATGATGAGCAGGAAAATTATCAAGAATTGTATGAAGAAACCGTCGAGAAACTTTACAATCTTTCACTTGAAGATTACAGACAAACCTTATCCAGTTTCTTCCTTAAACTCGGTTATGCAAAAATTAAAATACTTAACCACGAAAATTCAGAATCATTTGATATTACCGGCCAAGGAAAATCGGGCAACCAAAAAGTTTATTTATTTAGTATTGTACTATTAGATGAAAAAATAACCAGGAAGAAAATAAAAAAGATAATTGTTGATGTTTCTCTGGCTCAAAAAAATAATACTTTTATAATTACCCGCGGTAAGTTCGAAAAGGGCTGTACCGAAATTGCAAAAGACAATGTTACATTGTTAGATGTTGAAAAGTTAGCAGCATATTTGGTAAATCTACGGCTTGTAAGTTCACAACCCGGGATCAAAACTGAGTAATAACATTGTCAGTTCAATTTTAATTAAAACTTCTCATCGTACTTAGTCCACAATTCATCACCAAGCTGCCAGGCTCTTTCCACAACTTTGTTACCCCAATGATTAAAATATTTTGTTAAGAATCTTGCTGCTGTTTCAGGATTATTTTTATACAATTCCATAGCTTCACTCTCTATTGTAAGTTGTTGTGTAAATAATTCTTTCTGCCATGGATCCCATACTTCTCTTACATCATATCTCATATCGCCCCAACGCTGTGCTGCAAGCGTACCTAAGCGATTGAAAGCCCACCATCCAGAATCCCGTGTGTAACCATTCACTCTTCCCGGAGTTGAATAATATATTGGCATTTCTTTAACGCTGCAATACATCGGAACGTAGATTGAAGTTGCAACATTATCTAAAGCCATCCAAACTAATCCGCCAATTTCGTTTGGCAGCCAATCTCTGCATTGGATAATTGTTGCATACATTGTGTACCAGCGTGCAATTGTTCTTTCTCCACGCCATCCCCAACCCCCGTTAATTTTAAAAAGCTTGTTCATATCGTAGGGCATAAAAGGATTTGCAAGCGGAGATAGAACTGTTTTACCCGAATCATCCGTAACTGTTAAATCTTTTACAAAATTAAATGGTGTGTTTTCGTAATAGTCTGAAAATATTTCAACCATTTTCTCGAGAGTAACCAAAGTTTCCGGTTTAACAGAAAACGGATAATTTTCAGCATTTGGGTCTAACTTTAGAGAAGGGGCAACCAGATCGAATACTCTCCACTCGCGCCTTCGTGCTGCTAATGATTTTCTGCTTGCGTAGGCGTAACAAAATTCTAAAGAGCCATCTTCGAGATTCCATAAATCAAGTTCTTTTGCAACTTCAAAAACGTTTTTAGAGTACATAAAATAATCGGGGTTATCTGTTTGAATTTCCCTTATGCGGCTTCCGTTAGCTGCTACAAAAATATGTTCATCGGGTACACGTTGTGCAACCCAAACCGCACCTACTTTATCTTTACCAGCACCCAAAACTTCAAGAACCCATGCTTCTTTTGGATCAGCAATGGTTAGGATTTCGCCCCAATCATTCCAGCCATATTCTTCAAGTAGTTCACCCGCAAGTTTAATCGCATCCCGTGCAGTTGATGTTCGTTCGAGCATTAATTTTATTAACCGCTGGCAATCTATTAATCCTTTGTCAGATTTTAATTCTTCTTTACCACCAAAAGTTGTTTCTCCAACTGCAAGCTGCTTATCGTTAATACAGGGGTATGCAGAATTTACGTAACCATTTGTGTAATCAACCTGAGGAATTTCACCTACCGGAACGTGCTTATAAGAGGGCATTTTTTTCGTATCGTCTTTTTCACGTTTATACATTGTAACGGTTTCACCTGGTTTGTGCTCCATTGCAGGTACAATGTCCATCCAGGATCGCGTTCTGTGGCTGTCGTCGGTGTGAGATGTCATTACAGAACCATCAAAGCTTGCGAGCTTGCCAACCATTATTGTGGTACAACCGTCAGGGTATCCTCCTTCCCAATCAAATTTTGTTTCTTCTAAATCCTGAGATAAAGTATGGTATGAAAATAATAGATATAATAATGAAAAGGATAAAATAAATTGTTTGAAGTATTGGTTGAACATATTTAACTCCGGTTGCTTATTCTAAATTTGAATGTTGTAAAGATAAATAGATGGATGGTATAAATCATAGTAAAAATTCTTTCACAATCGTTGTACTTATTCAGGGCAATATCCCAGATTGCAAAGACATTTATGTCTCTACTGTTTCACATTCATCATCACAATTGCAGGCAAGATTTCCGCTTCTAACTTTTTCAAATGCTTCTCTTCCCTCACTAAAAGCAAAATAGGCAATACCGAGTGAACCGAGAATATCAAAGTATCTGATATGAAAAAGTTCATACAGTCCACTTGCTCCCAAAAGAATAAAGGAAAGATAGAAACAGGTTTTTGTACAATTAGCATCTGCTATAATCGCGTCTGAGTTTAAAGCTTTTCCAACTTTTAGTTTTGCTGTCATCAACCAGTACATTGTAAAAATTGAAATTACGGAAACAATAATCCCAACAAGAGTAGTTTCCGGCTTAACCCCGCTTATAATATTCAACACCGAACCGGTTATCAATCCGAGTGTAAGTAAGAAGAATACAGTACCCGTAATACGCAATGCTGTTTTTTCAAACTTATCCCTTGTTACAACTTTAGAGTATTTCATTCTCAAAATCATATGTGCAATACCTATTCCTGAAATTACTTCTACAAAGCTGTCCACTCCAAATCCAAACAGTGCAAGAGTTTCGTCTTCTGAGCCGAAATAAATCGATACAACTCCTTCAATTATATTATAGAAGATGGTGATGAGACTAAGTATGAATGCAGTGCGTAATAATTTATTCAATGCTGTAAGTTTTCCTTTTCATCATTTTTCTCCCACTTTGCCCCCGGATTAATGTTAATGATTTTTCCGTTGCGGCTTATGATAATCGGCAGACCTAATTTTCTTTTCTTTTCCATTTCTCTTGTAAACGCTTCTTTTACAGCTTTGTAAAATGAATCGGAAAGATAATCTTCTTTGGGTTCCTTTACTTTGGAAGTCATAATGCTTTCAATATTTTTTTTATGGTTTAAATACTTTTAGCTTTAAATCCTTAATAGCACGAAAATGTTTTGCATTACTTGTAACAAGTGTTTGATTATTTTCGGAAGCTGTGGCTGCAATAATTGCATCACCTGCCCTAAGATTTGATGACAATGTAAATTCTTCAATGTAAATTGCTGCGCGGTGACCAATATTTTCATTTAGTGGAAGAATTATAAATCCGAAATCGGAAAGAAAATCTTTCGTGTATTTTAATTGCTGTTTGTTCTTTGCACATTGTAAAAGTTCCATATATGATTGTATGGATAAAAATCTGTCCTCTGTTTTTCCCAGTAGCCTGGCAGCTTTTTCATTGCCCCTTTGAACCCAGATAAAAATATCGGTATCAAATATCATTAAAGCGTCCTTTTCTCAAACCTTCCATTTCTTCTTTTACGGACTTTTTCTTACTCGAATTCATACCGAAATAAGGATGATCTTTTATATTTTTATTGTTTTTATTTCCAAGGGGCAAAATAATACCTTTGGGCTTTCCGTGATAAAGTATAGTTACTTTTTCTTTTCTGTTTATTGCTTTTAGTATTTTATTCATTTTATATCTTAAATCTACTATTGATGCTTCCATTTATTTTATCCTTCATTATAAATGTATATGTGTAATATACATTATTGTTAATAATTAAACAATAATAAAATATATTTCCCCATAAAAAACACGATCAGTGGCATTAAGATTAAAGATGACACTGATCAATGCAAATATACCGGGCATTTGTAATGAGTGTCCGATTTTTTCAACCAATAATAAGATTTTTAACTTTACTTAGATTTCTATTCAACATTTTATATTTATCCTATTTTACTTTTAAGAATAACTTTATGTCCGCAGCTCCAGAAAACATAAAACAGCGAGTAGAAGTTTTTGCCCGTAATATTGATGCCTACAAATCGGGCAGCATGAATGAAACCCAATTGCGAAGGGAATTTATCGATCCATTCTTTTTAGAGCTTGGCTGGGACGTTGAAAATAAAAAAGGTTATGCCGATGCTTACAAAGACGTAATTCATGAGTATTCATTAAAAACAAAAGATGTGCGTGAAGCCCCGGATTACTGCTTTAGAATTGGAGGAACACGAAAGTTTTTTGTTGAGACAAAGAAACCGAGCGTTAATGTAAAAGACGATATTCATCCTGCTTTCCAGTTACGCAGTTATGCATGGTCTGCTAAACTATCGCTAAGCATTCTTACCGATTTTGAAGAATTTGCAGTTTACGACTGCCGCATTCCGCCGAATAAAAAAGATAAAGCATCCACCGCACGTGTATTGTATTTCACTTACGAAGATTACCTTACTAAATGGGAAGAGATAGAAGGAATATTTTCGCGCGAAGCTATTTTAAAGGGCTCATTCGATAAATATGTTGAAAGCAATAAAAGGAAAAGAGGAACTGCAGAAGTAGATGAAGTTTTTCTCGACCAGATGGAAGAGTGGAGAAAACTGCTTGCAAAAAATATAGCACTCCGTAACTCTTCACTCAGTATAAGAGAACTGAATTATGCTGTACAGAAAACTATTGACAGGATTATTTTCCTTCGTATCTGCGAGGACCGTGGCATTGAAGATTATGGGAAGTTGATGACATTACAAAACGGTGTTAATGTTTACGAAAGATTAAAACAAATTTATTATCGTGCAGATGAAAAATACAATTCCGGACTTTTCCACTTCGAGCAGGAGAAAGAACGCAGCGAACCGCCTGACAAGCTTACTCTTGATATTTCAATTGATGATAGAGTTCTGAAGGATATTTTTAAGAATCTTTATTATCCCGATAGTCCTTATGAATTTTCTGTTCTTCCGGCTGATATCCTGGGACAGGTTTACGAACAGTTTCTCGGTAAAGTTATCCGGCTTACTCCTGCACATTAAGCAGCAATAGAGGATAAACCGGAAGTAAAAAAAGCCGGCGGAGTTTATTATACTCCAACTTACATTGTCGATTACATTGTGCAAAACACATTAGGTAAAATCTTAAATTCCCCTCCTTACAAAGGAGGGGTGTCCCGCAGGGACGGGGAGGTTAAAAAGGTAAGCCAACTAAAAATCCTCGATCCCGCCTGCGGCTCCGGCAGTTTTCTTATTGGTGCGTTTCAGTACTTGCTTGACTGGCATCTAAAGTATTACACGGCAGATAAAAAGAAACTTGAAAAGCTTGCTGTGAAAAAGAACCCGCCAATTTACCAAAGTGCTAACGGTGTTTGGTTACTTACTACTGCTGAAAATAAGCGCATACTGCTTAACAACATTTACGGTGTTGATATTGATTCGCAAGCGTTCCGTGTTAATTGGTGCGTTGTGGGCTGCTGTGTTATGGGTTGGGGCAAAAGTACTTTTCGGTATGTATCTTGCAAGTTTTACTACATTTAGCAGAATATACGGTGCTTATGCTTTAGGAGTTGTAGTAGCTTTCTGGATTTACTATACTGCCGTAGTATTTATTATCGGTGCTGAAATCGGGAAGTTGTTTGATGAGCGGTTAGATAAAAAACACGAAACTACCGAATGGATCGACATAACCGAAATTACCCAGTAACCTCATTATATTTAATTATAATTACTACGAGATAAAAAATTAATTTGACACGAGTAAATTATTTCAATTGTTTTCAGGCTGTTATGTGCTACTTTTCACCAGAGTTACTTTTGTTCTTTTTGGATAATCCAATTCCAATAACCAAAAATACTAACCAAACCAGATAGTT
>Ga0209987_10001212_pt1 | contig 13976 bp, 10 predicted proteins | sample N074metaG_FD_182134 | JGI IMG/M metagenome (GOLD analysis project Ga0209987, IMG submission 182134) | Deep subsurface microbial communities from Kermadec Trench to uncover new lineages of life (NeLLi) - N074 metaG (SPAdes) (version 2) | ecosystem: Environmental > Aquatic > Marine > Ocean trench... | reverse complement strand
CTTTTCTACAACCGGTTTACCCTGAGCAACCGGAAAAGCCAGACTAATCCGGAAACCGGGGAGCTGTGGGGAGAGCCGGAAGTGGCGGAGACGATTGACCTCGAATTGCTGCGTGAAGGGCAACCTATGGCGGATAACCATATTGTGGCCCTCGTGGCGTTTCTCACAGCGCTGACTGACCAGCGTTATGAATCGTTGCTCGACCAGCAGTCGTCTCCGTAAACAAAGGAGGCACTGGGGTCAGGCCACCGTGAGCCGGATCGACAGAACTGTCAGGAACGAAACCCGGCGCAGTTCGCGTTACTCAGGTGCGATGGCAATCGCCTCGATTTCGACGAGGAATACCGGGCGCGCCAGCCGTTCGATCTGCACCAACGTACTTGCTGGCGGATGATCCCCGAGATACTCGCGGCGCACCGCCGAGGTCTCGAGGAATCTATCGATGTCGGTGGTGAAAATATTGACTTTGATGACGTTGGAGAAATCTGCATCCTCGGACGCAAGTACGGTTTTCAGATTCTCAAGCACCTGGCGAACCTGTGCCGACATGTCTCCTTCACCGATGATGTTGCCATCGCCATCTACAGCAACCTGACCGGCAATGAACAATAGATTGTCGACCTTCACGAGGTGACTGTACGCAGAAGGCTGCGTCATGCCCATAGGGTTTATGCGTTCGATATTCTGTGCGCCGGCGTTGGCCGCGAACAAAAGTATAATAACGGTGCTCAAGAATTTCATGATTATGCCTCCCGCCCGGACTTTTCCGGGTCAGACCCGGATTCTAGCGGAACTTCAGGCGGAGGCCTGGTTTGCGTCCGCGTCGTTTGCGGCTTTCTTGGCGATCTCACGCAGCAATACGGCAAACTGGTCAGCCGATAACGGCTTGCTGCACAGGAATCCCTGGATCTGGTTGCATCCATGGAGGCGTAAAAACTCCAGCTGCTCCTTGGTCTCGACGCCCTCAGCGACGACGTTCAGGCCAAGCTGTTGCGCCATTGCAAGTATTGCGGCGCAGATGGCCGCATCGTCCGAGTCGGTATGAAGATCCTTTACGAACGACCGGTCAATTTTGAGTGTATCGATTGGAAATCGCTTGAGGTAACTCAGTGACGAATAGCCTGTCCCGAAATCGTCTACCGACAATGCAATTCCGGCACGCTTCAGAGTGTTCAGCGCTGCCAGCGTACTTGATTCATCTTGCAGCAACACGCTTTCCGTTATCTCGAGTTCAAGCCATTTCGGGTCAATGCCGGCATCGCGGGCGGCGCCAAGCACATCGTCAACCAGGCTGTCAGACTGAAATTGATGGCTGGAGATGTTGACGGCAACCGGAATGTCGCCGAACGGGAATGCGGACCATGCTTTGACCTGAAGGCAGGCCGTGCGCAGGACCCATTGACCGATTGGCACGATAAGCCCGGTTTCCTCGGCAATCGAAATGAAGTCGTCCGGAGCGATGGCACCGCGATCGGGGTGGTGCCAGCGTAGCAGCGCCTCCGCGCCGACTAATTCCCAGGTCTTCGCGTCAGCCTTCGGCTGATAGTGAAGTTCGAACTGGTCGTTATCGAGCGCTTTGCGAATTTCGTTTTCGAGATCGAGCCGGTGCAGCGATTTTGTTCGCATGGTCTCGGAGTAGAACTTGTAGTTGTTGCGGCCGGCAAATTTAGCCCGATACATTGCAGAATCCGCATTCATCAGCAGATCTTCAGCATTGAGGCCGTCTTGTGGATACATAGCGATGCCGATGCTGGGCGTAACAACGAACTGGTGCCCTTCGCAGCTAAATGGCGGTGTCAGGACCGAGATTATGCGGGATGCAATTGTCGAAACCGTATCCTCGGATTCGATCCCATAAAGCTTGATCACGAATTCATCTCCGCCAAGCCGCGCAAGCTGGATGCCGTCAGCCTGGCCCGGATCAAACCGAGAGACTGAATCTGAGGCTCGGGTGCAGCTCTCGAGCCGGCGCGCAACCTGCTTTAACAACTCGTCTCCGATGCTATGGCCCAGCGTATCGTTGATACGTTTGAACCGGTCGAGGTCAACAAACAGAATGGCGAATTTTTGATGGTCACGTTCGGCCATCTCAATCGTTTGCTTAAGGCTTTGGCCAAAAAGCTGACGATTGGGTAATGCAGTCAATTCGTCAAAATAAGCGAGATTGAAAATTCTTGCCTCAGCATTCTTGCGTTCCGTAATGTCTCTTACGATGGCCAGAACGGAATTACTGTCACGTGTCACGAACCGGGTTTCGAGGTGGATATCGAGGGCGTCCAGCTCGTGTTCGTAGACCTGCGTTTTACCGGTTTCCAGCGCGCGCTTGATGCAGGCTCTCGCCTCGTCATCGTTTTCACACGGGTAGAAGTTGACCTTGGATGCCGTCGACAATGCCTTTATCTGCTGGGTATGCGTGGCATCCCCGCGGCTCAATCCTTCCTGTACTTCGCCGTCTTCGTTGACGACAAAGATCAGGTCCGGAACGGCACGGATCAAACCTCTCAGATCATTGAGGGATGTGCTTGTTCGCAGAACATAACGGATGCGATGTGGAAGAACCGCCAGGGCGATGGGCTTGTTCAGAAAATCAGTTGCACCGACACTGTAGGCGCGCTCGACGGCCTCCTGGTCCTCCCGTCCAGTAATGATGAAAACGGGAGTTTCCCGGTTTGTTTCCCGGGCTCTGATGGTTTCGCAGACCTTAAACCCGTCAAGCTCCGGCATTTCAACATCACAGAGAACGACATCGGGCTGCATTTCGAAAAACACTTCCAGCGCGATTTTGCCATTCTCTGCGGTGACCACGCGAAATCCGGCCTTCTCCAGGACGCCCTGAAGCACCTTTCGATGAGTCGCATCGTCGTCGGCTACCAGAACGAGTGGCTTGTCTGCAGCGTCTGCAGTCTGATTCATGTTTGCGCAGCCTCGTTCATGTCCCTGGCAGGAGTTGCGCGGGACCGGAAGATTTTCATCTTCTGATTTAAAGCTTTGTAAAATAAGAGAATATTGTTCAGGCGCAGGAATATCCGAGATTGCTGTCACAATTATGGCAAGTAGCAGCGACTGGCGCGGCAAAGCCGGTCGGAATCGGGGCTAGTGCGCCTTCGACGAGACCGCGGATTTTCGCGCAACCGTTGCCGGCGATGCCCAGACCAAGGTCAGCTTGTCAGGTACAAGCAGTGTGCTACCGTGGCCGCATAACAAGAATTCAGGGGGGATTTGATGTCCGGACACCGTTTCTCTGCGGTAATATTCCTGCTTGCCATGGCTTGCGTTTCACTGACAAGTGTCGCGCAAATTCCCCTGGCACCACCCAGCATCAGGGGTCAAACCGTTACCCCGGTCTTCGAAGGCTGGTATCAAAATCCGGACGGGACATACAATCTTTCCTTTGGCTACTTCAACCGTAACTTCGGGGAAGTGCTGGAGATCCCGGTCGGGCCGGACAACTTCTTCGAGCCAGGCCCCGCGAACCAGGGGCAGCCGACGCAGTTTCAACCGCGCCGGCAATGGGGCGTTTTTGCAGTGACGGTGCCCGCAGATTTTGGCTACGAGCGACTCGTCTGGACGCTTAAAATCCGTGGTGAGACTTTCTTTGTCCCGGGCAGCTTGAACAAAGACTGGCAGATCGATGCCCTGCGAGGGGAGGCTGGCTCGGGCAACACACCACCGGTATTGAGTTTCCATTCGGGTGGACCGGAGGGCAGTGGCCCCGCGGGCGTGACCGGAGCACCACTCACAGCCTCCGTCGGCATGCCGTTGGCTGTGACTGTCCGGGCCGCCGACGATGGCAGAGGATCGGGGGGTGTCACAGCGGCCGGGGATGAGGGCATATCCGTCACTCTGGCGTGGTTCAAGCACCAGGGTCCCGGTGAGGTGAGTTTCAACGAGGCGAGCCAAGAGGTCAGCCATAGCGGCGGCGAGGCGAAAACCATGGTCACGTTCAGCAAACCTGGATCGTATGTGTTGCGCGTGCGTGCCAACGATGCCTCCGGAATCGATGGCGCCGGGCACGCACAATGTTGCTGGACGAACGGCTTCGTGAACGTCGTGGTCAGCCATTAAAAGAGGAGTGTTGCGATGACGCGCAATGAATCAGGCCGCCTGACGTGGACCAGTATTACTGCGGCAATGCTACTTCTCCCGGGCCAGGCTGGCTTCGCGCAGTCGGGCGAAGAAGAGATCACCTATGCAAAGCATGTGGCGCCGATCTTCCAGGAGAAATGCCAGGTGTGTCATCAGCCGAACTCGGTGGCGCCGATGTCGTTGCTGACTTATCGGGATGCAATAAAGGAAGCAAAATCGATCAAGGCCAAGGTCGAGTCACGTGTAATGCCGCCCTGGCACATCGATACCTCGATCGGGATCCGGGAATTCAAGAACGACAGGGGGCTGAGCGACGAGCAGATCGATACCATCGTCCGCTGGGTTGATGCCGGCACACCGTTTGGCGACCGAAGCGATCTGCCGCCCCGTGTCGAGTTTCCGGATCCGAACCGCTGGCAGTTGTCCGAGGAATTCGGAGAACCGGATCTCATCATCAGGTCGGAGCCATACACACTCCCGGCCCGTACCATGGACAAATGGTTCCGGCCGGTCGTCGAGACAGGCATCACCGAGCCCCGGTGGGTGCGTGCCATCGAGATCAAACCCTCCTATCCGGACGGCCGCAGGATTATTCATCACACGCTCACCTTCCTCGAGCAGGATGAACAGGACATCACCGGGCTGGCCAGCGGTGCGACCGATGCGCAGCAGGGCCCCGGATTGTTCATGGAATGGGCAGTCGGCAAGGTTGGAGAAATCTTCCCGCCGGACACCGGTAAACTAATGCTCCCGGGATCGAAGATTCACTGGGAGGTGCATATGCACGCGGTTGGCGAGGAGATCAAAGACAACCAGGTTGAGCTCGGCATCTATTTCTATCCGAGGGGCTATGTGCCGAAGAATCGGACGGTGTTGAGGTTTCTGGATGCAAGCCGCAATCAAAACCTCGATATACCGCCCGGTGAGATTGCCGTGACGCAGCAGATGCATGTATTGCCTGCCCCGGCGCGGCTGGAGAATTTTCAGCCTCACATGCACATGCGGGGCAAGGCCATGTCGATGGCGGCGATCTACCCCGACGGCCGCCAGGAACTCCTGAGTTACGTCAACAACTTCCAGTGGAACTGGCATGTCAATTACGTTTACGCCGAGCATGTTGCACCATTGTTGCCGAAAGGTACGACACTCGTGATTACCGCCTGGCACGACAACACGATCGAAAATCCCAACAACCCTGATCCCGAACAGTGGGTTGGCTGGGGTGATCGAACGGTCGACGAAATGGCGCATGCCTGGGTCGATGTCACCTACCTCGAGCAGGACGATTTCGAGAGGCTGGTCGCCGAACGGCAAGCAGAACAACAGGGAAGTACAAAACCTTAAGGGTCGGGAATATTTGCGACGCCCCTCGTGTCCGCCTTCCATGGCAATGATCCGGGCCCGCGCAGGTACTCTGATCTTGTGCCTTCATTGGCTGAGGGCGAGTGGTGAGTGATACCCTTGCCGCGCCTTTAACTTCGGATCCCCAGAATATGTTCGAGCAAATGAACGCGATTCACCCCCTTCTGCCGCCTGCTGTGGGCTTGCTGGCACTGCTGGCGGGCGCGGTCATTATCAATCTGATCGCCAAACGAATCCTGGTCCGCAGCGTGCGCGCGGTCGCCATGCGATCCAGCGCCACCTGGGACGATGCGCTGGTTACGCACAACGTCTTCGGCCGTCTCGTGCAGGTTGTGCCGGCGCTGATCGTATTCGTTGGCGTGCCGTTCGTCCCCGGTCTGCCCCAAGCCGGTGTGCTGCTCATACGCAATGTCGCGATGGGCTACACCGTGTTGATGTTGATGCTGGCGCTGACTGCCATACTGAGCGCGGCAAACACTATTTACGCGGCCTCGCCGATGGCGAAGGAGCGCCCGCTAAAGGGATTCGTGCAACTCCTGAAAATCGTCGTCTGGCTTCTTGGCGGCGTGCTGATTGTAGCGACAGTTCTGGACCGCTCACCATTGCTGCTACTCAGCGGATTCGGCGCGATGACCGCTATCCTGCTGCTGGTGTTCAAAGATACGATCCTGTCACTGGTTGCGAGCGTGCAGCTTACCGCGCAGGACATGGTTCGTGTCGGCGACTGGATCGAGATGCCCCGGTTTGGCGCGGACGGCGACGTGGTTGATGTGCAGCTGCATACGATCAAGGTGCAGAACTGGGACAAAACGATCACCACGATCCCGACCCATCGGCTGATTACCGACTCGTTCAAAAACTGGCGCGGAATGTCGCAATCGGGTGGCCGGCGGATCAAGCGCTGCATTTTCCTGGACGTGTCGTCGATCCGCTTTCAGACGCCGGACGAAGTTGATCGTTTCACGCGCTTCGCCCTGCTAAAGGACTACATCAAAAACAAGGATCAGGAGCTGGCCGATTACAACGTGGAACTCGCGGCCGAGGTCGACGCGAATGTCAACAGACGGCGGCTGACGAACGTCGGCACGTTTCGTGCGTACGCATACAATTATCTGAAGAATCACCCGAAGATAAACAAAGACATGACTCTGATTGTTCGCCAGCTCGCCGCCGGGCCGGAGGGTCTGCCGCTGGAGATTTACTGCTTCACCAACACGACTGTATGGGCCGCCTACGAAGATATCCAGTCCGACATCTTCGACCACCTGCTGGCAATCGTGCCGGAATTCGGGCTGCGCCTGTTCCAGAAACCGGCGGGTTCGGATCTGGCAAACCTGAAATTAAGTGGCAGCGGGCAGCCGGAAACAGAGATGCTCTGATCAATACCGGGACGCTATTCGGGGTCGGGCCGGCGTGGCTGTGTTTATTCGGAAACTCCGGACGCCGTGGGTAGTGGACGGGATGCCCGCACCAGCAGGACCCGGCGCTCCGGTGGCAGACACACCCTGTCATCGCAGGCTTGCAGGTGCAGCGCAACCGGGATCAAGGGCCCGGCAACGGCCGGATCGGTCTGTTGCAATTTCATCGTGATGCGCACTTGCCCTTCGTACAATGCCAGTTCCTCACGCAGGAACCCGAGCGTCTTGAGGACGGGTTTCGGGTAGGTCACCGCACCAGGACGCCAACCCGGAAGCGGTTTTTCGAGGCCAACAACTGTTGGGATTAATTCCTCTTGCAGGGTCTGGTGCGCATTGATGTGCCAACCTGGGCGAATCGAAAGATCCACCACCAGTGTGTTTGCCTGCATCCGGGCGTTCATCCTGATCGCCCCCCGTCCCGCATATTGTTGTGGACCGGCCGCGCCGTTGGCGAGGAGTTGCGCTCCCCGCAGCAAATAGCTGTAGGCGGTCGGGCTTCGGTTGATGGAGTTCGCGAAGCCGCCGAGCAAAGCATTTGCAGTTCTGCGGTAAGCTTCGTCGCCCGTGCGTTGCGCCAGTTTCGCCAGGACATGCAGCGCTACCGCGTTACCGGAGGGCACGGAGCCGTCGCTGCTATCCTTGGGTCGGGCCATGGTGGCGATGCCCACGGCGTCGGTATTCATAAAATAGCCACTTGCCTGGTCATCCCAGAACAAGCGGTTCATGGTTGCGACCAGCATCTTTGCCCGCTCCAGCCAGCGCGGGTCCCCAGTCAGGTCATAGAGGTGAATAAACCCGTCGGCGAGCCAGGCGTAATCCTCCTGAACCGCGGCTACCGAGGAACGCCCATCAAGGATTGCGCGCCACAGCTTGTCGTTGTCCCGGCGACTGTGTTCCCATAGGAACTCGCCGGCGCGCAATGCTGCCCTCCGGTAACGCGGTTCGTCCAGGATCTGCGCAGCCTCGGCCAGCGCCACAATCATCATGCCGTTCCAGGCAGTTACGATCTTCTCGTCCCGGTCCGGATGCGTGCGCTGTGCCCGGCTCGCATACAGGACCGCACGAATATCTTCGACGCGTGCAAGCAGCGCCGCCAGGGGCATGTCTCGCCGGGCTGCGAACTCGCTCAACGACACCGGCAGGTGGAGGATATTCGTACCCTCGAAGTTACCGCCTTCGGTTACGCCAAATAAATCAATGGCCAAGTCAGCGTTATCCGCGGTCAGCGCTGCGCGCATCTGCTCTGGAGTCCAGAGAAAAAACAGACCCTCGCCACCGGGACTGTCGGCATCGGTGGCCGAGTAGAAGCCACCGTTCGCTGCGGTCATGTCACGCAGCACATAATCCAAAGTCTGGCGGGCCACGCGCGCCAGGCCAGCATCACCGGTCAGGTGCCAGGCATGGGCATACATGCGCGCAAGTTGTGCCTGGTTGTACAGCATTTTCTCGAAGTGCGGCACCAGCCAGGCAGCATCGGTGGAGTAGCGGTGAAACCCACCGCCCACCTGGTCGTAAATGCCGCCGCGTGCCATTGCCTGCAGGTCAAAGCGGATGAGGTCGCGGGTATCGTCGTCGCCGGTGCGCAGGGCATCGTCGAGCAGAAACAGGTAGCGTGGTTCACTGGGAAACTTTGGGGCGACGCCGAAGCCGCCGAGAAATGAGTCGTGTTGCCGTTGCAGGTCCGCTACCGCCGTCTGCACGACATCGTCATCCACTGTACCCGCAGCGTCGGCGCTGCGGGTGGCGGCACGCACCTTGGCGGCCACCCGGCTCGCTTGTTGCTCGAGGCCCTGGCGGTTCTCCCGCCACGCCACTTCCACCTGCTGCAACAGATCCAGGAACTGCGCCCGGGGGAAATAGGTGCCGCCGAAGAAGCTCTCACCTTCAAGGTTGAGAAAGCTGGACATCGGCCAGCCACCGCGCCCGGTCATCAGTTGCACCGCAGTCATGTAAATGGTGTCGATGTCGGGCCGGCGTTCCCGATCGATCTTGATGGACACAAAATGCTTATTCAGGAACCGTGCAACCTCCGCATCCTCGAAGCTCTCTCTTTCCATGACGTGGCACCAGTGGCAAGTTGAGTAACCGATGGACAGAAAGATCGGCTTATTTTCAACGCGCGCCCTGTCGAAGGCCGCCGGACTCCAGGGATACCAGTCCACCGGGTTATGCGCATGCTGCAACAGATAAGGTGAGTCCTCCAGGATCAGGCGATTGGTATACAGCGGTGATCCATCGGGATGAAGGTGTTCGGTGCGCGGCTGGTATTCCGGGCCCTTCGCCGCCAGCGCGGCTTGCAGTTGTTGCTGCAGGGAAGCAGATCGAACCACGTTCGGCGGGACATCAGCGTATGCAGTCGGGCCCATGGCTACGATCAACGTTGCCACGATGCCGCGTATGGATGCAGATCGCGTAAGCATGCTATCTGGCGGTGTGCCTCACAGAGTATCGACTAAATTCAGCTGGAAATCGGTGGTGCCTGCCTGTGGCGAAACAGCAATTATGCGCGTAAAAGCCCGCCGCATTTTGTAATTCGCACCCAACACGAACGCACCCCGGCGATTCTGTGACCCGGCGCGTTAGCGATTGTACCGGACCTGCTCTGGCAGCGTCTCGCGCATTCTGATCCTGACAATGGTGCCGGAGAGAAACGTAATTCCGGCAATCACCCAGACGGCTGAGGTCACTCCGAACAGGTCCGCGACGATCCCCGCGATCACCGCGCCAAAAGCATAGCCAAGATCACGCCAGAGACGGTACACGCCGACAGCAGATGCTCTCCAGGTCGGGTCTGCCACGTCACCAATCGCGGCGAGCAATGTCGGGTAAACCATCGCGGTGCCTGCACCGAGCAATATTGCGGCTATTGCGAATGTATGGAACTCGTTGAACATGGCGATTGCGGCGAGTGCCAGCGCCTGCAGCCACATGCCCCAGACAATCAGCCCCTTGCGGCCAATGCGATCAGACAGTGCGCCGGTAAAGAGCTGGCCGATGCCCCACACGCCGGGATAAATGGCAGCGAGCCAGCCAATCTGCTCTATCGTCATGCCGGCCAGTGCGAAGTAGATCGGGAACAAGCCCCACGCCATGCCGTCGTTCAGATTGTTGACGAGTCCGGCCTGGCTCACAGACGACAAATCCCGGTGGCTAATGGAGGTCTTGTAAAAAATCTCCTTTTGCGACGGCCGCTCGAAGCTGGCGACGGTGTCTGCCAGGCTGGCTTCGAAATCGGCATGATGCCGGGTCTCGCGTACCAGGAATACCGACAATCCGAGTCCGATAACCACGAATATGACACCCAGGTAGAACGGTTCCGGACGCAGGCCCCAGGTCGACGCCACGTAGCCGGTGGCCAATGCCGCCCCGGCAACCGCAAAGTAACCGGCAAATTCATTGAGACCCATTGCGGTGCCACGATTGGCGGGGCCCGCCAGGTCGATATTCATGATGACGGTGGTTGACCAGGTCAGGCCCTGGCTGATTCCCAGCAGGAGGTTGGCAAACAGCACCCATGACCAGGTGGGGGCCCACATCAACAGGAACGGCACGGGTATAGCGACGGCCCAACCCGCAATCAGGATTGCCTTGCGTCCGAATACGTCTGAAAAGCGGCCTGCAAGGTAGTTGGTGAGCGCTTTGCTGACACCAAAAACGGCGATAAAGGAAAGGATTGCGCTGCGTGCCGCGAGCATGAATTCCTGTTCTGCAAGCGCCGGTAAAATACTCCGTTCCATGCCGACCATTGCCCCGACAAAGGCGTTGACGATGATCAGCAGCGTGAATTGCGTCAGGTTGGCACGAATGCCAAGTGCCGGCTGGTCGCTGGATGAGCCTGTTGACATCGTGTCGTCCTCAACGCCTAATCTTGCCGCGGTGGCCGCATGCGGCCAGTTCGTTCCAACAGAGTATGCACATGAAATCACCGCTGCAGGTTGACTACTATACGGACGTTTTGTGCGTCTGGGCATGGATTGCCCAGCGCCGGATTGACGAACTCGAGCAAGAGCAGGGTGACAATATCTGTATCCGGCACCATTGCATTAACGTGTTCGGCGATACCACAAGTCGAATCGGAGACGGTTGGTCGGATCGGGGCGGTTATGCAGGATACGCTGCGCACGTTCAGGAAGCCGCGGCGCCGTAGGAGTTTGCACCGGTGAATGCCGCCATCTGGCGCGACGTTCGACCATTTACCTCGGCAACCGCACACCTGGTTTTGAAAGCCGCCAAAATATTAACAGCGGCGGATGATTCGAGGGCCCTGGCGTTGGCGCTTCGCAAGCATTTTTTCGTCGATGGACTGGACATCGGTGATCAACGAGTGGTGCTGGACAGCGCCGGTGAAGCAGGATTCGATATCCCGGGTCTGACGGCGCTTATCGATTCTGGGCAGGCGATGGCGGCGCTGATGAGCGACTATGGGGACGCGAAAAACCTGGGGCTGAAAGGCAGCCCCTCGCTGGTATTGAACGAGGGTCGCCAGGTGCTTTACGGTAACGTTGGCTACCGTATATTAAATGCCAACATCAAGGAATTACTCAAAAGGCCGGTGAGCGAAGCGAGTTAGTGTTAGCCATTTTCAGCTCGAAATTTGAAATGAATTCCAGGATCAGGTCACTGTTGACGTATGGCGGCGAGGCGGTCGTTATTGGCGTCATATTATTCGGCGTGTACGCGTATCAATCGCGCAATCTATTGCCAACAGAACTGCAGCCGGCGCCGGCATTGAGTGTGCCGCTGCTCGATGGGTCGTCATACGACATCAGTGATCACGCCGCGCCGACAACGCTGGTCTATTTCTTCGCTCCCTGGTGCAATATTTGCGCTGCCAGTTCCGGCAACATCGACTATCTCAGGAAGCTGCGGGACGACGATGAGCTACAAATAGTGCTGGTCGCTCTCGACTGGCAGACGCAGGCGGAGGTTCAGGAATACGTCGAGCATCACGAGATATCGGGCCCGGTATTGTTGGGTGACCGGAAAGTCGCAAGCGACTGGAACGTTTATGCATTTCCAACCTATTACATCCTGGATAGCCGGCAACGGATAATTCGCCGTGATCTTGGCTACAGTACGTTCGCCGGATTATGGTGGCGGACATTTTGAAGAGGTGAAACTCAATGAAAACGAAATTCGGTTTTGGCAAGCCGGTTGATGCAAAGTTTGACGATACCGTGGAAGCGGTAACTGCCGAGCTAAAAAAAGAAGGCTTTGGTGTACTGACGGAGATCGATGTTGCTGCGACGCTGAAAGAAAAACTCGGTGAAGACATGCCACCGTACCTGATTCTGGGTGCCTGTAACCCGTCGTTGGCACACCAGGCGGTCAGTGCCGTTCCCGAAATCGGTTTGTTATTGCCCTGCAATGTCCTGGTGCGCGAGGACGAGGCAGGGCAGGTTCATGTCAGTTTCATGGATCCGGGTGCGGTGCTGGGACTTGTCGACAAACCGGAGATCGAACCTCTTGCGCAACAGGTAAAAGACAAGCTGCAGAAGGTGCTTGCTGCACTTTAGCAATCGCCCGCTGGGGCGGGCTCCTACGATTGTCACTGCACCAATTCGGCAAACCCTTGCGGCGGTACGCGATGCTGCGTCGCCTGCTCGTAGGCATAGGCGAAACCAAACAACAAACCCTCGGAGTACGGTCTTCCCAGAATCTGCAAGCCCGCCGGCAAATTGCCATGGCTGTATCCCATTGGCACGGTGACGGCAGGCAGGCCGGTCGCTGGTGCGACCAGCTGGCTGTTGTCGCCCTTGTATTCCTCTATCGCGCGCTCCAGTGGTGCTGGCGGATTGGTCCAACTCGGGTACACAAGCGCATCAATTCCGGCATGGTCCATTGACGCAATCACGTCGGCCAGGTACGCCTGCCGGCCGGGATGCTGCGGATAGTCGGGACAGGGCGGGTCAAAATCCTGTGGATGAACGTCGGCGGGATTGCCTCCAAAAAACTTCAGACGATCTTCGATGTACGGCGAATACTCGTTATTTTCCATGACATCCATCACGTCCTTAATCGGCGCATCAGCACCCAGCGACTTGAGGTACTCGTGCATGTCGTAGCGGAAGCGCACGCAGAAATTGCTGGCATTCATGTGTTGGTCAAGATTTTCGATAACAAAATCATCGACGATTTCGGCGCCGGCATGTTGCAGGTCGGCAAGCGCCTGCTCAAAAATCTTTGTAATCGCCGGATCCGCGTCTTCAGTATCGACCAGTGCTCGCAGGACCCCGATGCGCTTGCCCTGCAATGCGTTCTCATCCAGGAATCCGGTGTAGTCCTTTTCGACATGATTCATGCCCAGTTCGGTATAGGGATCAGCGGGATCGTAACCGGCGATCACGTTGAATACCCTGGCGCCATCGGTCACCGTCCGGGTCATCGGCCCCGCAATGTCGCGATCGAAGGCAAGTGGTATGACGCCGTCGCGGCTGGTCAGCCCCAGGGTCGAGCGAATGCCGAACAAAGCAAGATGGGACGCTGGTCCGCGGATCGAATTGCCGGTGTCCGAGCCCATGCCAATGACACCGAAACCTGCCGCTATGCCAGAAGCCGTGCCACCGCTGGAACCAGCCGGCACCCGGCTCAAATCATAGGCGTTGGCCGTGGTGCCATATGAGGAACTGATCGTCTGTTTCGGACTGAATGCCCACTCCGCCATGTTGGTCTTGGCAATGATGATGGCGTCTGCCTCCCGCAGCTTGCGCACCATGAACGCATCGTCAGGGGGCACACTGTCTTTCAGTGCGACAGAGCCGCCGCTGGTGGGCATGTCGGCCGTATCGTAGTTGTCTTTTAGTAATACCGGAGCACAGAAAAGTGACCCCAGGATTTCGCCGCCCGCGACTTTTCGATCAATTTCCTGCGCCCGGCCTACTGCGTTCGGGTTGCTGAAGATGATGGCATTCAGTCCCGAGGGCTTGTCATAGGTGTCAATCCGCGCGAGATAACCTCTGACGATATCCTCACACGACGACGTGCCGGAGCGAATCGCCGACTGAACATCCGCGATGGTTGCTTCAGCAAATGTGAAAGGCGCATCGGTCTTGTCTGAAGAACAGGAAAGAATGCCGAGCACGAGTAATGCAGACAGGGAAAATATTCTTG